>Ga0209610_1000129_pt1 | contig 37109 bp, 46 predicted proteins | sample LakKivw275mmetaG_FD_184137 | JGI IMG/M metagenome (GOLD analysis project Ga0209610, IMG submission 184137) | Anoxic lake water microbial communities from Lake Kivu, Rwanda to study Microbial Dark Matter (Phase II) - Lake Kivu water 275m metaG... | ecosystem: Environmental > Aquatic > Freshwater...
TTGCTCTCGGCCGTCGGAAACGCCAGCCCAGATCACCCGGATGTACCGCAGGTCTGGGAAGACGCCGATCCCACGCACGCTGATGTCAAACGGCCCGACCCCGGCTACAGCAGTTTGCACAGCGTCAGTTATCGCGCCAATCTGGTTTTCCCGAATGTCGCCAAGGAACTTCATCGTGACGTGGATATTCTCCGGCTCGACCAACCTGAGTTGTGCCCCGGTGTCGGCCAGCTGCCGTTGTGCCGCCACGAGCTTTTGACGAACCGCCTCATCAATTTCTATCGCTATAAACGCGCGCAATATCTTCACCCTTCTGTTGGTCTTTCAAACCTGACAACCTTCAACAGGTCGCCAACGCTATCGATTATCGCGTCGGGTTTCATCTTTTTCAGGACATCCAGCTCCATAGAGCCGCTGAGCACAGCCACGGTCTTCGCCCCGAGTTTTTTTCCTGCTTCGACATCGTTCCAGTAATCCCCGACCACGACACAGTCCGATGGAACAGCGCCGAGCTTTTTCACGGCCGTTTCGAAAATTTCTTGCTTGGAGAAGTGATGCCCTTCGTTCAATGCTTTGACGACGTCCGCTCCGGTGACGACCGCGCGCGCAAATTTTTTGATTTCGTAGCGAGAAAGTTCTAGTTCGAGTTTGTGCGATGGAACAATGCAGCTCGTGGTTATTGCGATCGGGATTCCTCGCTCACAGATATTTTTCAAAACCTTCTTCACACCCGGAATCAGACTGTCTTCCGTCACGGGGATAGATCTGTACTCGCTGAGGAACTCCAACCAGAAGCGGTGCAAGACATCTTTCCGCTTCCTAGTTTTTGGTGGAGCCACGATATCGTCCAAGGTATCGGCAGAGTATCGCTTGAAAAACTTCTTCCAGTCGAGCGGCTTGCGGCTGTGCTTTTGTAGGATGCGGTTAAAAACGACATAGAATCTTTTGGTGGTGTCGATGAGCGTTCCGTCTGTATCAAAAATAACAGCTTTTGCTTTGATCAAGTTTCTCCCGTTTAAAAGTGGGAAAGAGGACATTAATACTTCACTTGTATGGGCACAGAATGTGAGTGATGAACTAAACTCTAGTCAATAAAAGTTTGTGTTTGGCCTTCATCTTCTCCAAGAGTTTGTAGGGCACCTCGATGCTGCCGAGGGGCGTATCCCTGCCGTGACTATCGGTGCCGCCCGCCATTAGCAGGTGCATGTCGTTCGCGAGCCCCCTGTAATGTTCGACCGCAGCTGAGTCGTGCTCGCTGTGATAAACTTCTATCCCGTCGAGGCCAAATTTGACAAGATCATACAATAAATTGTTGATGTGAGAAAAAACAGGGTGTGCGATAACCGCGATGCCGCCTATGCGATGGATCATTTGAATAGCCTCCTTCGGCGAGAGTCTGTATTTCGGTACGTGAGCTGGCCGGCCATCTCCGATGTAGCGTTCGAATGCTTCATCCCTCGATTTGACGTAACCGTGCTTCACCATGACCTGCGCCACATGCGGACGTCCGATGACCCCCTCGCCAGCCGCGGCCACCACTTCATCATATGGGATGGCAACGCCGAGTCTTTGAAGCTTCTCGACCATTTTTTTTGCCCGAACCTTACGAGCCTCTTGGAACTTGTGCAGCTCAGCCTTGAACTTCTTGTCGCGCCAGTCGATGAAATAGCCGAGGACGTGAACTTCGGCGGGGCCAAATTCAGAACTCAGCTCCACGCTAGGGATTACCTCAACACCGTATTTTTTACCGGCTCCAAGAGCTTCCTCGATACCATCCACTGTATCGTGATCTGCTATGGCGATTGCCGCCAGCCCGATTTCTCTCGCGGTTTTGACAACTTCTTCCGGGCTGAGTTCACCGTCGGAGGCGCTGGTGTGGACATGCATATCAACGAATTTCTTAGCCATAGAACCGCTGTCCTAAATTCCCGTACTAAACCGTACAGGGAATCTTTCTGGCTCCACCGATGGTTTCTCGGCGGCTACAAGCCGCTCCGCCATCGGCTGCATCTGCCAGCAGTCGGCGGGGACATGCCTCGCCCCATCTTTAGCTATGTTCCAGCTCGCCACTAGGTGACGGCTGGCCTCGAACCCGCAGGCTTTGCACCTGTAGGCGTGCCCGTTCGGCCTGTTATATCGGCCACATATCGGGCAGTCTTTCGATTTGTGGTAGTTGCTCACCTCGACGGTCGGCAGCCCCTGCCGCGCCACCTTGTACTCAGCGTAAAACTGGAGCTTGCGGAACGGCCACTGGTTGAGCCGCCGCCGCATGTCTTTGCGTAGCGCTTGACTATTCTCCGACTTCCGCTTCGAGCGCATCGAACCACGAATTCCTTTGATGCTCTCGAACGCCACCGCGACGCGTTCTCGCTCGGCGATTTCCGCGATTTGTTTGCTGACGACGTGGAGAATTTGGTTCGTTCGGTTTCGCTCCCTGCGCGAGTACTTCGCTCGGAGCCTCCGCTTCTGCACGGGCCGCTGTGGTGGTGTGTCGAGTTTCTGCTGAATTGACTTCCGCTTGAGCTGTGAAGCGTGTCTTATCGCTGGAAGCTTTGAAACATCGAGGCTGATGTGTTTTGGTTGCTCATCTGGTTTCAGGATAGTCAGATCAATGCTCCGCTCGTTGATATCAACGCCGCAGACCCCCTCGATGAATTTGGGCTCGACCTTGCGCTTGAAGGGCACAAAGACGTTGGGTCTGTCTCTGAAAGTCGAAATCGTTATCTCGCCAATCTTCACCTTTCCCTCGCGCCAGTCCTTAAGATACATCAATTCGTGATACTCCGTCACGATAAGCGGGAGCCAGAGGTATTCACCGCGACGGATGCGGATCTGGATAGCGTTGTCCTTGAATCTGCAAACGCCAGTTTGATTCTTGTCGCCCCAGAGCTCAAGACGCATCGTCCGCGCGCCGTATACGGGTGGTTTCTTCGGGTCGGCCTGACCTTGACGGCAGAGCTTCCGCCAAGAGCGAAGTGTCTGGGTAGCGACCTGCCCAGCAGAGTGGAACCAGTGCGTTGCAAAATCGAAGCGGGATTTCCACTCCTCGTATGCGACGTGGTGCAGGCTTGCGCGTGAAGTCAGCTTATGCTCAAGGCACTTTTGGATACAGAAGTTCACCGATGCCGCGAACTGATCAAGTAATCGTTTCAGTAGCTCGCGCTTTCGCTTAGTCAGCGGCAGTGTGATGAAGCGGGCCGAGCTAACGGTTTGCACCATTTTCACCTCCACGTCATCATCTTCAACGGACTTTTTAAGCTGCTTTCGAGGAGAGAGAGGTCACCGAAAGTATTGTTATATATATAACAATTTTCCCGTGAAATGATACAGTTTGCTACGGTTTTCGGCAGCAGTTACATCATCCCAAACCGCACTAGCTTCCGCTGGGGTCGCTTGTCTGGCACGATGTAAAACAGAGATGGGTGTGAGCAGCGCTTTACAAAAAAGAAGATCTAGTATCTTCCTCTGCCGCGACCTCTGTAGCCGCCTTCGCGTGACCCGCCTCTGTAGCTGCCACCAAATCTGGGCCTGAACTGCCTGCGTTCCTGCTCGTGTTCGGCAGCACTGACGTTGACCTCGGTGTTAACCTCTGGTATGTCTTGGTCGGATTTCGTCATCTTGCCGTATTTTCCCACGTTGAGGCGCATGTGTCCCTGCACAAGCGAGATATACCCGTTTTCTATAGAGAGGACATCGTTCTCCTGGACCGACCCAATCTGGTCCTGCCACAGGGAAAGGATGACCGTCCCCGTTTCGTCGCCAACAGTGGCCTCTGCTACTTTCTTTGATTCTCCCCCAAATCTGCTGGGGATCTCCTTCGGCTCTCCGACGCCCGTGACTTTTACAAGCACGTTTACTCTCTTTGACTGTGGCGTCAGGTCTTTCACTTTCGTTATCCCCACAGGGGCGCTTTCAATTGTTTTTTCTTCTTCCATGGTATTCCTCCTCTTTTTGATAGAGCACGGGGGCATAAATAAGGGTGCGCCGAACTTATTTTTTCAGGGTTTTTCGCGAAATATTTTCGGCGAGTATTTTTCCGTCCTTGACCACCCAGCGTCTGTCCGGTTGTCTTCTAATCGCGTCCTTCGGCGATGCGGCGTCGGTTATCACAAGGTCAGCACGCTTGCCCACAGCAATGCCGTAGTCATCTAGCACGCCGAGCGTTCGAGCCGCGTTCGTCGTCATCATCTTGAAGACAGTTTCGATCTCTTCGGGCGTCGTGAGCTGCGCGGCGTGGGCGCTTATGTTGGCGACCTCAAGCATGTCAGCCTTCCCAAATGGATAGAAGGCATCGTTCACGCAGTCCTGCCCGAATGTCACGTTGACTCCGGCTGCGAGCAGTTCTTTTACACGGGTGATACCCCGCCTTATCGGCTGCTTGTCCCCGCGCCCCTGGATGACGAGGTTGGTCACCGGATTGGTAATCATGTTGATGTCAGCGAGCTTTACTTTTCGAATGACTTCCCGCGCGTAGTCGTCGGGATAAGCCGCGAGCGCACACGTGTGGCCAGCGGTCACCCGCCCCTGATAGCCTTCTTTGATGGTTTTTTCCGCCAAGTATTCGAGCGAGCGCGAGTTTGGATCATCCGTCTCATCGACATGCATGTCTATGTCCGCATCGAATTCTTTCGCGATTTCAAAACAGATGTCGATGTGTGGTCTCGCTTCCGAGTACGGGCGCTCGTGGTGTGGCATCCCACCGACCAAGTCTGCGCCGAGCTCCATCGCCTTCCTCATCAATTCTTCAGTGCCCGGGTCTCGTAGAATTCCCTCCTGCGGAAAAGCGATCACTTGAATGTCCATGATGTTTTTGAACTTCTTTCGGGCGGCCAGCAGGCCCTTGACGGGAGTCAGTCCGCCTATAGTGTCTACGTCTGTATGCGTCCTCATCTTAGTCGTGCCATTGAGGGCCGCGAGTTCAATCACCTTGGCCGCGCGCCTCACCACATCAGCCACAGTGTATTTGCGCTTCTTCTCCCAGATGATCTCGATGGCTTCCTGCAGGGTGCCAGAGACATTTGGTCTTATTTCGTCGCCTATCATGCATTTGTCCAAGTGGATGTGGGGGTCAATGAAAGCCGGAGAAACCAGCATCCCTTTTGCATCGATTACATCACGTGCTTTACCTGCAATTTTTCCGATTTTGGCTATTTTACCTTTTTCGACACCAATATCCTTCAGTCCGCGTTCCCCCACGATGTGTGCGTTTCGGATTATCAAGTCCATAACAACACCGCATACAACTTTTAGCATCATAATATTAATTTAACAGTTGTCGGGTGCACGAGTATTTTAAACGTGCGGCAGTTATTTAAATGGGAAAATGCGCGCTAAGATTATTGCGATTCTGGTTTGTATCGCCATCACGTTCGGCATTGCTTGTGTTGCGATAAGCGTTTTAACATCACCATACTCATCTAACCCACATAACTCATCCCAGCCGCATATCGAAGCGAGGGGAACAGTCGCTTGGGTGCATGACGGCGATACTATAACAATTGATTTAACTTGGGTGGATCAATCGCGAGAAGGCATCACTGTAGGCAAAAGGGAGAGTATAAGATTTTCCGGAGGGATAGACGCACCAGAGCTTGAGGACACGGGAGGGTACGAGGCCAAAAACCGCGTTTCGGAGTTATGCACTCCCGGGCGAGAGATAATCTTGGACCTCGACGATTCATCGTATCTGAATTCAGGCACACCGTATCGCGATCACTACGGGAGACTCGTGGCAGTAATTTACGTGAATGAAAACGGGAGGTGGATCAACGTTAACGCTGATGTGCTGCGCTGGGGGCAGCAAGCGTACCCGAATCACGATTGGCTTAAATACACTTGGATGCACACCGAATTTGACTATCAAGTGTGGTTGAGAAGCGATTATCCCTACTTGAGGTGAATAGAGCTAAAAATATGTTTATTTGCACGAAATGTATAACGCTTTTTGAAATGTTTGTAGTTTTATGATGATAATTTCTTCGGGGAAAAAATCATAAATGATTGTTTCAGCAAAAAACCAAAATCTTCCTTCAATTTATACCCTGCTTCTTCCATTTCTTTCAGAATGGTTTCTTTAGGAACGTAATGGCCAAATATCCTGCGAAAAAGTCCACCGCGTTTATATTCTATAATAACAATTTTGCCTCCCGGTTTTAAAAACTTCTTCAAATTTCTGGAATACTCCACTCGATTTGGTAAATGATGATACACGTTACGCAAAAAAACTAAATCTAAACTTCTTATAGGTAAAATCAGTTTGCCTTCAACAACAGGTATTGTTTCAACGTTCCTCAGCCCTTTTTCCATGGCACTATTCTTGATAAATTCTAAAAATTCCGGATTCGTATCGATCGCATACACCCTTCCTTTCTTTCCCACCATATCGGCAAATTTTAGAGTAAAATATCCGCCTCCGGCCCCAATATCTGCGATATTTTGCCCAGGCCGTAATGCCAAGGCTGCTAAGACTTGGTCAGGCTTACTCTCTGATGCAGCCGCTTTTCTGTTAAACATCTTTGCTTTGGAGTTCTTCATTTTTATCTACCGTTGTTTTGTACCCACGAGATTTAACGCACGTTCATCCATGACTGCCTTTTTCTTCTCATCAAGTTTACATGACCCTGATTTCATTTGTTGTTTAGTTTATTTTCTATTGTCTAATAGTGTGTGATTTCAAGCAGCTTGATTACCTGATCCGTCGTAGCTATCCGGATCTTTTGAGCTTCTTAATTTTTTTCGCCCCAATGATTTTATCTACCTTTGGTTTTTCTGCCTCGTAAACTGACCGAAAGTTCATACCTTCGAAGCTCTTTTCAACCTCTTTCAGCTCCTCCTGTGTTAAGGGCCTAACCGGGCTAGGTCTGAGAGGGGTGTTTATATGAACTTCATCCGGCCTTATTGTTCTCACGATTTTCGCAATTTCTTCGGAGAAATCTTTGTTTTCAGGGATAAACATCACCTCTAATGCAAATTTTCCCTTGAACTCTCCACGAAATTTTTTCAGACCTTTAACGATATCTCTAAAAAGCAATCCCTTATGTGGCCGGTTTATCTCTTTGAGTAGCTTCTCATTAGGAACATCCAACTTGCCTTTCACTATATCCGCTTTGGCAAGATCCTTCCGCACATCCCCCTTGGTTTTAAGAGAAGAATTTGTCAAAACAGCGATCGGTAGGCCTGAGATATCTCTGGCGATTTCTATCAGTTCCCCCAAGTTTTGTGCAAGAGTGGGCTCACCCGTGCCAGAGAAAGTTACAACATCTGCTTCGACTTTCTTCATCGCTTTTTGAAGGGATTGCGCCGCTTTTTCCGTTGGTATGAAAATCTTCCGCTCGATCGTCTTCTCCGCAGTTGGACCGAGAGAACAGTATAAACAATCAAACGAGCACACCTTTCCCACCCTACAAACCGGGTCCACTCCTAGCGATCTCCCCAGCCGCCAAGAAGAAACCGGGCCATAAACTATTTCCACAGGCTCACCATCAGCATTTTTTTGTCAGCCTTCTGTCAGCGTTCTCAAAAGTTAATAAGGGCTCTTTAACGATTTAACAGTAGCCCATAGGTGTTAACGGAGGTGAGCGAAATGGAAGGAGACGCGGCTAAACTGGCAAAAGAACTTGCGGAAACGGCTGAAGAGCTGGGAAAAATATCCCCAAAAGTTGGGGGCCAGTTCAACGTGTTCATACGGCACGCTTTTGAAGAGGGTGCTCTTTCCTCCAAGGAGAAGCGGCTGATCGCGCTGGCGGCGGGGATTGTGCGAGGATGTGACTGGTGCATAGCGACCCACGTAAAGAAAGCGATGGAAGCGGGAGCGACGAAGGACGAGATAGTCGAGACCTGCTTCGTGGCGATGGTGATGGGCGGCGGCCCTGCGATGGCATATGTAAAGATAGCGATGGATTCTATGAAGGAATTCGGCGCAACGTGAACTCAAATTATCTTCTTAAGCTTTTCCTCGAGGTGTTGCTTCGGGACAGCGCCAAGCACTTGGTCGACCAGCTTGCCATTTTTGAAGAACAATAAGGTTGGGATTGCCGTTATGCCGTATTTCACAGCAGTGGCCTGGTTCTCATTGGTGTTCAGCTTCCCGAAAACCACCTTTCCCACGTAGTCCTTTGCAAGCTCCTCGATAATTGGCGCAATCATGTGGCATGGCGGGCACCACTCGCCCCAAAAGTCCACAACAACCACAGGGTGGGCCTTGATAACTTGGTCGAATGTATTGTCCGTGACTTGGATAGGGTGGTCGGTGGCTTCCTTTTTCCCCACGTATCTCCTCTCTAGCTCCTTCATTTTCCGCTTGCGAATTTCTTCAAGCTCGCCCATTTCCTCGCCTTTGATTGTTCTCAACCACCAAATACCAACTTGATGCCCCACATTAGAATGATCCCTATCAAAAATGACGCAAACGACATCACAGTTTTTACCGTGTTTGCCTCTTTGTGTAGCTCGGGGACCAAGTCGGATGCCGCGATGTATAGAAATCCGCCCGCTGCGAATGGTAGCAGAAATATCATCGCGTCTCCCAAGTATGGAAAGAGATAATACCCCGCAATTCCCCCTGTGACAGCCGTCAATGCAGTTACAAAATTCAGAAATAGTGCTTTGCGTGGCTTGAGGCCGCCGTAAACAAGGACACCGAAATCACCTATCTCTTGAGGAATTTCGTGGGCCGCGATTGCCAGCGTGGTGGTCAAACCGAGGGGGATACTTACAATGAAACTGGCAGCCATAACCAAGCCGTCAATGAAGTTATGCACACCGTCACCGAAGAGGTTGAGATAGGCAAACACGTGAATTGGGCACGCCCGTTCGTGACAGTGGCGCCAGAGCAACTTCTCCAGAACAAAAAACACCACGAAACCGATTATGACAGTCATGAAGATGTTTTCCAAACTGGTGACCCCGCTTCCTATCGTTTCCGGCAACAAATGTAGAAAAGCCCCTCCAATCAAAGCTCCGGCGGCGAACCCTATGAGTGCCATCAATATCTTCTTTTGCAGCTTTTCGGACAAGACCAGCGTGGCGGCCCCGATGAATGATATCAAGCTAACGATGAAGGTCGCCAAAAGAATCCAGAGGAGTTCACTCATTTCATCACCATTTTCTCGCACTTCGCGTCGCCGAAGATGGTCTTTTCGCACGGGCAGATTTCCGGGTGCCCGTAGGCCCGGCAAATGGCGTTGATGAGCTCCATTGAAGCGTGGTAATCCAGCTTAGAAGCTTCTTTGCAGGCGTTTTGAGTATCGTATTTCAGGAAATCCGTAAAGAGAATCTCCAAAATCCTGTGCTTCCTCAGCAGTTTCCGGGCTTCCGCAATGCCATTTTTCGTCAGCTCGACTCCGCGGTAGCGCCTGTGCCGGAGAAGGTTTTTCTTGGAAAGATTTTGGATCACCTCGGCCACCGTGGCTGGCCTGACTGCGAGAGATTTTGCCACGGTTGTAGTCCTGACTTTAGTAGATTCCTCACATTGCTTTCTGTATATTAACTTCAGATATTTTGCCTCATTCTCGGTTATGCTTATCCCATCGCCCATGGCCGTCCCGAAAAATTTAGGGTTTACCTAAATTTAAAGGTTGGTGTCCTTTTTACCTCGAAAATACAAATAGCAAAAGGTTAAAAACGAGGCTTGTAACTTAAAAGAAGCGGAAGTGGATGAAATGGACCTACTGCCAAGGTGCCTATTTTTGACACGTGGAGTCGGGCACGACCGGGAAAAACTGAAATCATTCGAATACGCTCTCGAAAGCGCGGGGGTCGCGAGGTTCAATTTAGTATCGGTTTCGAGCATAATCCCCCCAGGGTGCAAGATCATACCTCGAGAAAAAGGCCTGAGCCACCTTCACGATGGACAAATCGTCTTCGGGGTTTTCGCAAAATGTAGCAGCAACGAGCGAAGGAGGTTGATATCCGCAAGCGTGGGTTGTGCCCTCCCAGCGGACAAGAACACTTACGGGTTTATCAGCGAGCATGATGTCTATGGGCAAACGGCAGAAGAAGCCGGCGATTACGCGGAGGACTTGGCGGCCTCCATGCTTGCGAGCGCCTTGGGTTTGCCTTTCGACCCAAACAAGAGCTGGAACGAGAGAAAGCAAATATGGAAGATTTCTCGGAAGATCGTGAGAACCACAAACATCACCCAGACCACTTTGGTGAAGGAGGGGTTTTGGTCGACGGTTTTTGCCGCAGCAATTTTTGTGCTGTAGCGCGAGGCGTGCACCTTTTTTAGTCTTTTTTCATGACATACTTTTCTACGAGTTCCTTGAAAGCCACGAACGGTTTTGCTTCCGCCACGGCGTTCACTACGTTTTCACCTTTCGCGCGAACCCCGGCGAGTACCTTCACTCCTCGCGCGAAAAACGGCTCTGGTAGCGCTCCAGCCGAAGGGCCCGCCATCGCCACGAATCTCGCGTTTTTGGAGAGTTCAAGCAGTTTGTCAATCGTGCCATTACCCAGGCTTGACCCGCTTACGATCACCACATCTGCTTTTGGTAATATCGAATCCGCAAAGGTGTCGGGCAGAGCATCACCCCTGAGTTGAGGGTTGCGTTCGAAAACATGAACCTCACAGCCCTTTTCCCGAAGTTTGCCCACCAGGGGTCTTATGTATCCCACGACTGCAACGACATCGTTTTCTTTCACATCAAGTACGTCGAAAATGTCCGCATCGAACTGCCTTTCGTAACCTTCGGCCTCCATCAAGTGTTGCGAGAGGGCGTTAAGTGCCGCCACGCCAACGGTTCTATCGATCACGTTAAGCGAGTTCGCCAATCGTGCGACATCCAGAGCTTTGAGACCGTGGAAGCTTCGCCTGCGCCCGACATGGGAATGACTGATGTCTTCGGTCGGGGTGTGACATAGCCCCACGTAACCGTTGTCTAGCATCGCCGCGGTGTAACAAATGCTCACGCATACTCGCGAAAGCTTGAAATTCTCTAGCTGGCTTCTCCGCTTCTCAATCAAGCTTAATAGCTCGTCTATTATCAAGCTCGCGTGCCTCTTTGTTTTAAGGATTCCTCTATTTTGTTAACTGCCCGCATAAAAGCCTTGGCCGCCGGTGCGTCGGAATGTTCAATGATGAAAGGTGTCCCGCGGTCTGAATCTTCACATATCTTTTGATCTATTGGAATCTTGCCTAAAAACGGCACGCCGAGTTCCTCCGATATTTTTTGTCCACCACCGGTTCCCAAAATGTCAAATTCTGCGCCACATTTTGGGCAGACGAATCCGCTCATATTCTCGATTATCCCAACCAATGGCACGCGCAATTCCCTCGTAAAACCGATGGCCCGCTTGACAACGATTTGAGAGACTTCAGAGGGGGCAGTCACCATCAAGATGCCATCGATGTCGGGTATCAACTGCATGATGCTGAGTGGCTCATCGCCAGTACCAGGCGGCAAATCCATGAGCAAAAAATCTAGATCGCCCCACGCCACATCTGCCAAAAACTGCCGGATCGCGCCCATCTTCATCGGGCCGCGCCAGATGACCGGGGTTTCATCGTCCGGGAGTAGGAAGTCCATGGAGATGGCCTTGATGCCAAGCGGACCTTTGGCCGGAAAGATACCCAAGCCCTCAATCCGCCCCGCGGTCAACTCCTGCCCCCTCATGCCGAGTATTTTGGGAATGCTCGGCCCGTGGATATCAGCGTCTAAAACTCCCACCTTGTGACCCTTTCGTGCCAACGCGATGGCCAGATTGGCGGTGATGGTGCTCTTGCCAACTCCGCCCTTTCCGCTCAGTACCGCTAGCTTATTTTTGATTTTAGCCATCCGTATCTTGAGACGTTTTTCCTGCTCCTGCATTTCTTTTGCTCGCCCTTCCATTCATTTCACCAACTGCTTTATTTGCTATTGCACAATATATATCATTGGCGAAAGACGAGATGCATGGCAGAGGTTGCGGCAGAATGATGGTAGCAAGCGATGTCGAAAAGTTTGTGCGATTTTACAATAGCGAATTCGGCAAGAAAATTTTAACCAAAGAAGCCGAGTACTTAAAGAACGAGTTGAAGGGACAAAAAAAGATCCTCGATATCGGATGCGGAATCGGCTATTTTGAAGAAATACTATCCGAGCTGAACATAATTGGTCTTGACAGCTCGAAAGAGGCATTGGAAGAGGCGAGAAAGAGAAGTGGTAAGAAGTTTGTGTTCGGCGATGCAGAGCATCTCGATTTTCTCGATGGGTCTTTTGACGGCGTTTTTACGGTGACGACTCTGGAGTTTCTTGAAGACTACAAAAAGGCCGTGGATGAAGTAGCTAGAATCTTGGAGTCGGGAGGCAAATTTGTGGCTATGATATTAAATCCCGAATCGGAATACTTCAAATCCCATATCCAGAGGCCGGGTTCATACTTTGGGAGAATAAAACACACCCATCCAAAAGAGGTAGAGAGATACATCTCAAAATTCTTCACCACAACCGGCGGGTATTTTCTAGGGATACGCGGTCAAGAGATTTTCGATACTCGCGATAAGAACTTGGCAGCCTTGTATGTGGTAAAGGGGATAAAGGCTTAGCTGCTACTAGGTATTTTTATTCTCAGTAGTGTCTGTGGGGGGAGAGGATAAAATGTCAAAATTGAAACCGATGGGGATAATCCATACCCCATACAAAAAGGACGGAGACGCACCTTTCCAAGCATACAAATCTAAGGATGTGGGTGAAATCGAAGTTTTCAAGGAGTACGAAAAGGGGTTGAAAGATATCGAAGGTTTCTCCCACCTCATAATTTTGTACGAGTTCCACAAGTCGGTCAAGCGCTCGGTGAAAAAGGAGCATTACTTGGAGTCGCGAGGGCTCTTAGTAAAACCTTATCTGGACGGTACCCCGCGCGGGCTTTTCGCCACGAGGTCCCCGAACAGGCCAAATCCGATAGGGCTAACTATCGTAGAGCTGTTAGAACGCAGGGGGAATATCTTAAAGGTGGCGGGCATCGACATGCTCGATGGCACTCCGCTCCTAGACATCAAGCCGTATGTTCCGACATTCGATCGAAAAACTAATGTTAAAATCGGCTGGCTTGAGGGTAAATTGTGATTATCCTTTTACGACGATGCCACCAATTTTAACTCCGATGTCCCTAGCGATTGTCGGGCACTTCACCTTAAGCAAAAAGAATATGTTTGCGTTAACTTCGCTCAGGGCCTCATAATTTCCCTGCCCCTTGCTGATTACAACGTCTGCGCTTTTCAACAAATTGATAAATCCCTTGGAATTTCTCTCCGGCCCCGTCCTAGGCTCTCCGTTGCTCACGGTTTTAATTTCAGCGATTTTGTCTATGCCGGCGAATTTCGCATCTTCGATCGTCGCATCATTAATGATGGGCCCTCCTTTGACGACAAATGTGATTTTTTTACCTTTCAGTTCTTCCAAGAGAATGCGATCGAAAACTATCTCGCCCGTGTTGTCTCCCAAATACATAATCTTTTCAGATTTTCGCAGCTCTCTCCTGAGCCGATCGTAATGATTTATGGTGAAATCTTGGACTAGAACCTCCTCTATTGTTTTTTCCAGATCGAATTCAGAACCGGGACCAAAATCTATGATATTCCCAGCTATAGAGAGTTTGGTCGCCGTTAGTAACCTATCCTTGGATCTGGCGACCATCCGCTTGAGATTCGGATACAGTTTCAGGGCTTTTCTGTTGTATTCATCCTTCAACTTTTTGTAAGGATCGTTATTTCCCGTCACCTTCCTGACTATGCGATGAATTTTATGGGCGATGTCGGATGGTATTTTGCCCTTCAACGAAGTTTTTCCGAGTTCCGACAAAACTTTCCGTAAAGCTTTTTCCTGTGTAGTTTTATCCCCCGTGGCCATCTTGCTCGCTTCTAGAGCTTGTCTCACGAAGCACGGAATGCAATCTAGATATATTTTCATTTAGTCACCAGATTGGCAAAAGATAATTTTTCGCGTAATGATTTTACTTTGCCTTCAATGCTCAGCGGCCCGTCCCGCCGATCGTCAATTTTAATAATGGTAACTACCCTCAGGATTTCTTTATCAAAAACTGCCCCGTGCATCTTCTTGGCTAAATTTAAGACCTTCCTCAGATCTCCCTCTATAATCGTTCCCATCGAAGTTAGCTCATATTTTATTTCCTTCTCTCTCTCCAATATTTTCAAGGCCTTTGCTACATACTTGCTAACTAGGGGTGTTTTTGTACCCCGAGGGGTAACGCTTATTTCCATTATTGCCATTTTTTCTTCTCCACGGGTGCGTTTTTCAACTTTTATATCAAACTTGTTAATAGAACACATATCACACCTAAAACCATAGCCGCCGCCGCTATTTTGGGATACTCCTTTACTTGTGCTGAAGGTATCAATTCCTCGACAGATATGTAAACCATGAACCCTGCTGCAAGCGCCAGTGAAGCCCCCAGCCAGCTCAACGATGCTCCTCCCAAGGCCAAATATCCTAGGATAAATCCAGCCACCTCGAACAGGACAGTGGTGATAAGGATGATAAATGACTTTGCCTTTTTCTTAGTCATGCTATATAACGGAACAATCGTTGCAATGTTTTCCGGAAGATCCTGAATTGCAATGGCTAACGCAATAGCAATTCCCAATTCTGTAGTTATTGCAAAACCGACTCCGATTGCCAAACCTTCTGGAATATTGTGCAAGGCTATGCCGATGACCAACATGGTGACGCTTCTTTTAACGGAGGGCTTTTCTTTTTTGATTAGCTCAGGATTGATGTGCGGTAGCAAACGATCCACTACCCGCATTATCGCCATCCCAACGAAAAACGAGATTGCTATCAAAAATAGAGGCGCGTATTTTAAACCTTCGGGTATCAGTTGAACGAAGGATATGGCGATCATCATACTCGCAGCGAAAGACAGAGAGCCATATAACACAACTTTACTTGGTTTTTTAATGAGACCTACCAACGATCCAAGGGTTTGTCCAGCGAAGATCAAGAACAATATCAATAAAAAATCGCTCATTTATTTTTCCTCCAAGTCCCATGTTTCGCTTTTATGGTTCTGATTTTGAAAACTATTAAGCCGCCTATCTTTTCTTTCAATTCTTTTAAGGCAGAGCAGTCCACACAGCTCCTCAGAACGGCAGCTTGCTCAAGTTCACCAGCTCCGTAACATAGGTTGCTGCCACTTCTGTTATCCTCGATAGTTTTTCTATATCTATGTGTTCGAGAACATCTCGCTCAGTATGATAATATGGATCAATAAGCCCCTCGTGAACCCATATCGTCGGCACGCCCGCTTTTATGAAGGGGACGTGATCGCTTAGGGGCATAGGATCACCTGTGTGATGGACAGGCCAGTTCAATTTCTTGGCAACACCGAGTGAGTACTCACGTGCCCCGGGGGTCGTTTCCAAAAAGTTTTGCGGGCACAAAGCCGAGCTGAATCCATCCAAGTTAATCAAAGCGCAGTGGTTTTTTAGATCATCCCGATGGGCTTTCACGTATGCAGTTGAACCCCAGAAAGCGCCCTGTTCTTCTACACCAAAAAATACTATCGCGATGGTTCGCCTTGGGCGAGAGTTCGCCGTGATCCTCGCGATTTCGAGCAGCCCAGCGTCTCCTGACACGTTATCCCATGCGTGTTGGCCCCTGATCTGGCTGTCGTAGTGGGAGCACACCGCTACTTTCTGCTCGGGGGATTCGTTTCCCCGCACTTCGCCGATGATGTTCCATGATTTCTTCACGCGATACTCGCCACGCGATTCGAGATGAACTTTGACATTTTGCTTTTTCAACAACTCTAGCAATAGCTCGCCGTCTTCCAGCGAGATTGTCGCACCGGGAATTGTGCCTTTTCGCCTGTCCACAACTGCCGTCGCCACTCTAATCAAGTTGTCGGGAGGGTCGGTAATAACAACAAATCCTGCAGCCCCCAGCTTTTCAACTGTTGGGTACATCCAGAAAGGGAATGGCGTTTTGACCAAGGCTATTTTCTCCTTGAGACTTACCCCGCGCGCCACTAATGCATCGAGTTCCTCCTTCGAGCTCCCGGCGTATATGAGTTCACCGTCGGTCGCGGCATTCGCCGAGTGCTGCAAGGGCTCGCAAGCGATTGGTTGTTGTTCGGATGCCATGCTTAGCTCGGCTGCGATTGGCATGTAATTCAAATATTCGAATTCTTCCAACCGCACATCTTCCAGTCCAAAACCGTTCAATTTGTCGAAAATGTAGTCCCTCGCCTTTACCTCGCCAGGCGTGCCCGCATATTTTACCCCAATCATGCAAATATCGTGCAGATACTCTTGCAGGAACTGAGGCGATATTTCTGCTCTTTCCAAATTTTCACCTCGCTTTTTATTTTTTGTAACATCTTAAACAGGAGAGCTAGGCTTGCTGGGACCCGCGTCCCCCGCCGGCTCTGCGCCTTCCTGCGCCTCTTCCACCAGGCGGTCCTCTGTCTAAGCGATGGATTGCTATGATCGGAGCACCGCATTTTGGGCACATCGCTGGCTTGGGCATTCCATGAGGAACTTCTATGACATTCCCGCACGTGAAACACTGGAACTTCTTGGTCGGTATCCCGGTAGGCGGTTGTGCCATCAAATTTCACCCCCTTTCAATTTATCGCGAATGGATAAAACCAAAGACATCAACGCTTTTCCGGCCGGGCTGTCCGGAGCTTTCTTCACGAGGGGCTCGCCTGCGATGTAAGATCGCAGGAGTTCCTCGTCCAAGGGGATTTCAGCGGTTAACTTGATTCCTCGTTCATGACATATTTTTAGGAGTTCGTCCTTTAGCCCACCTGGAACATCGGCCTTGTTCAAAACCACTTCCACGGGTAATTCCAGCTCTCTGGCGAGGTCCAAGATGAGTTTCAAATCGTGCGTGCCCAGAGGCGTAGGTTCGGTCACAGCCAGGGCGAGGTCAGCAACCCACAATGGTTGGGCCACGGCGTTGTGAACTCCAGGGGCGGTGTCGAAGATAGCCACATCATATCCATCGCCTTTAAGCTCTTCAATCGCTTTCATCACCGTAGCACGCGCCATTACTGGGGATCGGGGTTCCGTGGGCCTTAGCTCACCCACCACGAGCTTGAGTCCGTCAGCATCTGCAGTGTAAGTCGTCCCGATTGTTTTCCAACCGTCCATTATTGCTTCATGTTTGCACACCAATTTGCACGCTTTGCATCCCGAGCAAAGTTCCTCAAAAAATCTCGGCGTTTGTCCTTGGAGACCGATCAACGCGTGCTCGTGGCAGGCTTCCACGCATTTCCTGCATCCGACACATTTCATCTCATCAATCATCGGTTTAAAGGTCTTTACCTCGTCGCCGGCCCCGAGCTTCACCCCCAATAAAGTTGCGCAGCACGGCCCATCGACATCTGTATCCACCAACATGACTTTCAGACCCTTGGCGCCCAGGCCCGCAGCCAAGTTCACCGCGACAGTGGTTTTACCCGTCCCCCCTTTTCCACCAGTCACCGCCACTATCGGCACCTCCACTTTTTTCTTTCTGAGAGCCCTCACAAGATCTCCCCCACTTTTTGTGCTATCGCGGCCAGAGCCTTCGACGCTTTCGTATCTGGGTTGAATTCGATGATCGGTTTCATATGTACGAGCGCCTTGACAACTTCGTAGTCGACGGGGATTTCGCCCAAAAACTGAAACCCGAGTTCGTGCACAATCCAATCTTTGAGAGCGGTTTCGAAATCTTTTGAATAACCGCCCATATTTATCACAACACCGGCAGGAACGCCGAAGTGTTTTATCACCTTGGACAATCGCTCAAGGTTCCTCTTTGCAGCTGGCGTCGGCTCCGTCACAGCGATGACATAGTCGGCCCCCGTGATAGAAGCAATAACCGGGCAACCTATCCCCGGCGCGGCGTCCACTATACAAACATCGCTTGCAGCGTCTTGCGCTTTTCCGCGTCCGATATTTCTTATGCTTGCTACGAGATGCCCGGAATTGTGTTCTCCAAGCTTTAACTTTCCAGTCACACAACCGAAACCATACTTGGTCTCTTGAATGCTGATGGTTCCGGTATCTGTTCTTTTCACCTCAATCGCGCCGGAAGGGCATACCAGTTTACATACACCGCACCCCTCACACATGAGTTCCACTACTATCGGTTGTCCCCCGTTCTGGGCAACGATCGCTCCGAAAGGACATACTTCGGTACACTTGCCGCAAGCGGTGCATTTGCTTTTATCGATGCTTGCCTTTTCCGATTCTTTGATATCTATGGAAAAAAGCGTCCTCCCGCCGCCGAGCGCCAGTAATAAGTCAGGGGCGTCCACGTCCGCATCTGCCGTGAAAACCCTTACTCCCTTCTTAGCCAGATAAACGGCGAGCGATGAGGCGACGGTGGTTTTACCCGTCCCCCCCTTGCCGCTTGCTACAACTATCTCTTTCAACAGCTACACCCTAGCGTGAGCCGATGATGTACTGATTTATGGCATCTTTAATTTTCACGCCGGGTTGAGCCATGACCATTTGAATCCCCAACTGGCCAGAAACAGCGGACACGTTGGGGCCGAACCTCCCAGCCAAAATGTACCTCACCCCTTCGTTGGCGAGCATCTGGACCACTGCAATCCCGACTCCGCTGGGGGAGGAAACGTACTGGTTGGGCAAGACTTTCACATTCTTGATATTCTTCCCTTCGATTTCGACGACGGTAAAACTTGGGCACCTGCCAAACATCGGCGATACCATATCGTCGAGACCTCCTGTCCTTTGGCTTGCGACGCCCACCTTGAAACGGCCCGTAGGTGGAGGAGAAGGCTTCGGCGTTTGTTGCGAAGGATACTGCGCTGATGGAACCATCGGCGGGTAAGGGCCCATTCCCATTCCACGCCCCATACCCATTCCGCGACCCATTCCCATTCCACGCCCCATACCCATTCCGCGACCCATTCCCATTCCACGGCCCATCCCCATTCCACCGCCCATTCCAGGACCAAAGGGAGGCATTGGAGGGGGAGTGGATTGAGCCGATCCCTTGGCTTCTTTGCATGCGTCCTCCAGTGAAGCCAACTTGGCTTTATCCTCGATCAACTCTTGGACAGCTTCCCTAACAATTTTAGTTGAAGTCATGTAAACTGCGATGCCGTTCTGTGCAAAGAGCTGGATGGCGTTGGGTCCCATGCCTTGAGCTAACACCGCGTCTACACCGCTCGATGCTAGGATTTCTGCTGGCGTGGATCCAAAACCGAAATGTGTTCCCCGGTTTTCGACGGTGCTTGCTTTCACTATTTTGCCGTTTTCGATTTCAACTACTGTGAATATCTCACATCTGCCGAAGTGAGGGGATATTCCGGCCTCTAATCCGCCTGGCGTATTGGAAGGTATTGCTACTTTCACGACAATCGTCTCAACATGTTCCTCATTATTTAATAACATTGCCTACTGCTTGACAGACATTGGTCCCAACTTTGACCTCGACCGCGCGGATGTTTTTCGCTTTCAAGAGAGCTAACGCCCCAGGACCGAACTCCCCGGCAACTGCGATATCAACCTTTTTCTCGGCCAACTTCTCGGCGACTATTGGGCCCACCCCGTATTCAAGCGAGGCCGCGGGGTTTTTCATGACTTTTGCGCCCTTGATCCGGCCGTCTTCAACCTCCACTATCGTGAAAGTCCGAGTTCTACCGAAAATGGCTGATACTCGATCTTTCAGGCCTTTGGACCCTTGCGTAGCGACAGCAACTTTGAGCTTCAAATCATCACTCCCCGCTCTCGGATGGTTGGTTGCCAGATTCTTTAGTCAGGGCCTCTCTCAGCTCTTTTATCCTCGCCTCGACTCCCTTGAGCTCTTCTTCGATGTCAGCCTTGTATCCCTCCAGCGCCTCGATCTCTTGCTCGGGCGTCGGCGGAGGAGGCACGAACGGCGGGAGTGGGTAGTAAGGTACAGATGGTTGTTGTGCAGGTTGCGGTGCGGTTTGCAAGGGTTGCTGCGGTGCTTGCGCATATGGCGGGTACGATGGATACATGTATGGATTCATGTACCACCACCAACATCTCCCTCTTCTAGGCCACCACATTTTTTAACCTCCTTTTGTTTGTTTACCAGTATCCTGGGTAAGAGTACTGTGGATTCGCCGCGTAGGGGTATCCATAGCTAGGGTACCCGTACTCGGGATAGCCATATCCGTAGCTTTGGGAGCCGTAAATGCTTGGGTTCGCCCACCACCATCTTGGAAGCCACGGGAAGCGGGCGCAGACGTAGGGGTTGCCCTGCCATCCGAACCCTCTGCCGAGTCCTCTTTCGAAGCCAAACATCCATCCGGGTCTCTGCCACGGGGGCAAATAGCTGAAAGGTCCTCTGCCGGGCCAAGGTCCAGACCAACCTCGACCTCCGCCTCGACCTCTACCCCAACCAAAACCTGGACCCCACATTTTTCATCACCATTTTTGTGTTATTGCACATAATATAAAAACCTTTTGGTGTAATAGCACATTTTTGTTTTACTCCAAACCTATCTCTAGGCCAACTTTTCCCTCTACGTAAGCTTCGGGAAATAGCTCCGCTATTTTATCCTTATTTACGGTACAGTGGGTGGGCACTATTAAGTCTAGACTTTTCAAAAGCCCGTAATCTCTGAATCCGTGCATCCCGCCAACCACGCCAGATATCTTTCCAAATTTTGAAGCCGCTGAGAAAATATTCCGAACTCCCGGATGAGAACACCCGGCAACGACTACCAATCCCTTGCTTGTTTTTAAGACGAGGGACTGTTCCTTGATCTCCTTCCCCAACTCTCCCGTAGTCCAGACTCCCTCCCGTATTTTTTGGGCATCCTTTACCTCATGCAGGTCGAAGCGGGAGGCCAGCTCATCTCTAAGTCGCTTTGAGAAAGATTGGGGCACGTATACCTCCATGTCTGGCCTCCGTATGTGGGGCAAACCACCCAAGTGATCCCAGTGAGCATGGGAAATGACGGCTCTCTTTATCTCCTCCGGTCGAACGCCAAATTTCTTCAGGTTTGAGAGCAGCACGTTCCCGTCCCAGCCCGTGTCGAACAATATTTTCTCGTCCTCAAGTTCAATCAGGCAGGAGAAGCCCCAACCCTTTTCGAATCCAGGTTTCGCCTCGTTGTCGTACACGATTTTCAGTTTCATTTCATCGCGTCCGAGACCCAATTAATTGGCAAACTTACCTCGTCGGCTCAAGTGCCAGACCCCTCCGGGGGCGGGGGAGATTCAGGCGTGACCACAAGAGGGCGACATTCGACGAGCATACAGGCAACCTTGTCTCTAGCGCTCTCCAAACAACGCCATACGGTCCCTCGCGAGACTTTCATCCGCTTGGCCGCTTCCTCTTGGTTCAACCCCTCGTGATAGATAAGACGGAAGGCCTCGTACTCATCATAGGTCATGTAAATCGGCTCTCCTGCGGCGATTGGCGGCCCCATTGGAGCGGATGGCATAAACGTTATCGCTCCGGGCCTGAAGCCCAAGAACCGGGGTTTCATCGGCCTCCCAGGCCCACCTCGCCGTCCGCGACGCCATTGGTACAAGTTAGCACCCATGATTAAGTGGCATTGCACATTATTAGGTGTTTCCTACAATAAGGTCAACAGCCTGAACGCGATGCCGCCTAGCATGAGGGCGAACGCTATCTCGAAAACCGTGATGTATGCTGCCTTCTTCCACCCCAGCTCCTTCACCAAGGCTGCGATTGTCGCGATGCAGGGGATATAGTACATCACGACTATGGCAAAGACAATCATCTGGGTCGGAGTCAGAACTGCTCCAAAATTCGACGTGCCCATAAGGGTCGCGAGCATGACTAGCGTGAGCTCCTTCCTGAGAACCCCAAAGATGAGCAGGACTCCAGCGATTGCAGGTAGCCCAAGCCATCCAACCGTGATGGGGCTCAGGGCATTCCCAATCGGCTCCAGCAGGCCCCCGACCTTTAGCCCAGTGAGTACAACGCTGCCGATTATTATCAGCGGGAACGCGATGTAGACAAAGTCCTTCGCCTTCATCCAAGTCTCCTTCAGCACCGTGCGCGCATGCGGCCTGCGGTAGGGCGGCATCTCCATAATCAGACTCATGGGTTCGCCTGGTAGAGCCTTGAACGCGATCCTTCCCAAGATAAAAATTATCACTAGGTTAAGCGCGTATAGTGCCAGCGCCCAATGTATCCCAACGTAGGCTCCGACCAAACCCAAGACCACAACAGTCACGGCAGCACAAGGAACCAACGTCACGACGAACGCGGCAATCGTCCGCTCACGCTCGGTCTCCATTATCCTACAGCCCAAGCACGCGGGAACGTTGCAACCGTAGCCCAAGATAAACGGGATGAAAGCTTTGCCGTGAATTCCCATCTTGTGCATGAAGTTGTCCATCATGAACGCGGCACGTGGTAGATATCCTGAGTCCTCCAAAAGGATGAGAATCAGGTAGAACGGCAGGATGAAAGGGAGTACTATGGCGATCCCAGCTATCAATCCACCGAGGAGCCCCTCCCCGATCAACTCTCCCGCGCTACCTCCAAACGCACCCTTGATTGGCTCCATCGCGTCTTCAAAAAATCCGCTCAGGTGGCCGCCGACGGTAAAAACCACGAACAGCATCAAAAATATGATGCCGAACAGTATCGGGTAGCCCATGGCCGGGTGGGTCGCTACCGCGTCCAGCTTTTCGGTGAGAGTCGGCTTTTTGGCTGGTGCGATTCGCTGGCTTCTCCTGGCCATATTGTTCGCGACGCAGTAACGCTCAGATGTAATCGTGGTCGAACATCGCTCGCCGTGAATCCGTTCCAGCTCCTTAGCATGTTTTTCAGCAATGTGGGTTATTTTCGGGTTGGCCCTTGTGACGATTTTTTTGATTTCTTCGTCGCCTTCGAGGAGTTTTATCGCGACCCATCTCGGTGGGTATTTGATCGGGATTTTTTCCACAAGCTTCGTGACCTTGCGAATTCTTTCTTCTATCTCCCTGCCGTATTTGAGCGGCTTCGCTGGCTTTTTGGTCCTTGCGACTTTCAATGCCTTGCCCAGCAACTTGCTTAAGCCAACTCCTTTTGTCGCAACAGTTGGAACCACAGGCACGCCGAGTGATTCTTGAAGCTTGGGAACGTCGATCGTTATCCCCTTCCCCTTCGCCACGTCCATCTGATTCAGCGCAACGATCATCGGCGTCTCCAGCTCGAGCAACTGCAGGGTGAAAAAGAGGTTTCTCTCGAGCGCTGAGGCATCGACGACATTTATAACAAGGTCGGGTTTCTCGATTGCGATGTATTCTCGAGAGACTCGCTCTTCAATCGAGAATGCGGAAAGTGAATAGATGCCGGGCAGGTCGAGGATGTCTATCGTGTGGCCCCTGAAGTGAAGTGTTCCCTCGGCCTTTTCAACGGTTTTGCCTGGCCAGTTCCCGATGTGCTGGTGCAGCCCAGTTAAATAATTGAAGACGACCGATTTCCCAACGTTTGCATTGCCAGCTAGGGCTATCCTTATAGGCTTTTTCCCGGCCGCCGACATATTATCTAGCCCTCACAAAAATTTTGGACGCCAAGCCACGTCCTATCGCCAGCGTCGTACCCCTCACGCAGACCATGAGCGGGCCGTGGAATATCGCGGACTTGACGACCATTACCTCCGTGCCAGGCGTCAGTCCGAGGTCGGCAAGCCTCTGCGAAGCCCCTCGTCCGCCCGAGATGTGTGATATGATACCCTTCCGTCCGTCCAAGAGGCCGGTTAGCGGCGTGACGCTCTTCGGGACTCCTGGGGGCAGGGGCCTCTCGCTCTCGACTTTTTGATATATGGCCTGTTCCAAATCATTAGAGATATGATGTTCAAGCTCACACGCATTTTTGTGAACCCTGGATTTCGGCAAGCCCATGGTGCTCAAAAACTTTTGCATCACGCGGTGTTTCCTCAGGATTTCTTTCCCGATTTTTTCCCCTTTTGGTGTCAGGGTGACTCCATGATAGGGAGTATATTTCAGGTACCTCCGCTTTGTCAATTTTTTCAGCATCTGGGTCACACTTGCGGGCGCCACCTTGAGTTCCTTAGCTACGCTCGTGGTGGTGGCTGCCTCCCCCCGCTCGCCTAGGCGGTAAATCGCCTCCAGATACTCTTCAGTACTCTCGGTAATCATCGCCTAAAATTTAGGTATGCCTAAATTTATAAATGTTTTGGCTGGCCTAAATTTTGAACACTTTCACGGCTTTTTCTAACTCTAGCTCTAATCCTTCCAGCCCCCCGACATCATTGCGCACCACCACCAGTGGCGCCGGGGCCTGCTGCTTCAGCTCCGCCTCGGATTTCAAGAAGAGTTCTTCATAGTCATCGTTCCGGTAGTACTTGTGCATCAGGTCGCTAGGCACTATGTGGTCATCCAGACCCTTTGGCCCCTCCCTGAACCTGCGGACGTTCCTCTCCAAGCAAACGTCGAACGGGGTGTAGATGTAGAGTATCAGAGAACGGTCGAGCACTTCGCGGTCAAAGTTTTTCATGGCGCGGACATAGTTGTCGCGCGAGAACTCGACGAAGATCACCCTGCCAGATTTCTCAAGTTTTTTGAGCTGGTCGTTTATGCGCTTGAGCACATCGTCGAGCATCGAGAAATCCGTTACCTCGAAGCCCCCCTCCTTGCGGAGGTGGCGCTTGAATCCCTTGTCCTCGTCCACGATGTCCTTGAGCACCGGGAAGTCGTCTATGCGCATCACATCGCTCGCGAGCTTCTCTTTGCGCAGCCGCTCGCCCAGCATGTGAAATACAACAGACTTGCCGCAGCCCGGACGCCCCAGCAAAAAAATGAACGAAAACATCTAGGCACCGAATATCTCTCGGACGTACTGGCTTTCGGCCTTTAGCAGATTTCTGCGGTCTAGCACCTGCTGTTCGTTTTTCAGGGCGGTTTCCAGCACCACCACCTCGACTCCCTTCCGCTTGACGATCTCAGAGTACCGCCGCAGGTTTTCCTTTTTCAGCAGGCCCCACTCCAAGTGCAAAGGCGGGTGGAACATTTTTTTGTCGGGCACGTAGTCGTTGAGGTGAACTTCCTTGAGCAACTCCTTCGGGAGAACCTCCATTACCTTCTCAGGCGCCGAGGGAATCTCCTTCCCAAAATTGGCGCGGGTGAACCAGTGCCCGATGTCTAAGTTGAAGTAAACATCAGCCCCCTGCTGCCGTGCGTCCTCGATCGCGAGCACGCAGTCGCCTATCTCGCTGTACACATTGTCGAAGGCGACGTTGTTCTCTAGGTGGAGCGCGACGTTGTGCTTTGAAGCGAAATCGGCAAGTTCGACCAAGCTCGCAACGAGGGCCCTGTGCGTACGCTCCTTGTACTTTCCGATCGCGTGGTAGAATGGCACGCTGCCCGGGTGCATGTTGACATACTTTGCCCCAACATCAGAGGCGAACTCTATGCATTTTTTATGGAGCTCGAGGGCAACGGTCCGGTCGCTCTCCTGCATGCAGCAAACACTTCCGCCGACGTAGCTGTACGGCAGGTGCAGAGAAAGCGTTATGTCGTTGTACTCAGCGACGCGCTTGATTTTTGCCCGTTCCTCCCCAGAAAGGGCGATGTACGGGTTCGGCAGGTCGGCGTCGAGCTCGATGTGGCCAAAACCGATCTCCCGTGTTACCTCAATCTGCCGGGTCACGTCGAGCTTTGCTTTGTGAATCGCGATGGCGTTCATCGAGCCGATATCCAGCTTGCCCTCTTTGAATGCTTTTTTTTCAGCCTCGCTGAGGTAGTCGAAGACAAGACAATTTGTGTAATCGCGACCCAACCTCATGACATCATATCCATTCCGAGTTCAAACACGTAAATTGACTTTGTTTGGGGGTAAAAATACGTTGGCCAGCACGCGTTTGGCTTCAGATTTAAGTGCTAAATGACAACAATAGCATTTGTGACGCGTATGGTAAAAGTCGCCATAGTTGATTACGGGATGGGCAACATCGGAAGCGTTTACAACGCCGTCAATCATCTCGGGGCAAAACCGATTGTTGCGACCGCCCCCTCCAAGTTAAACGCAGATAAGGTGATTATCCCGGGCGTGGGGGCATTTGGGGACGGGATAAAAAATCTAGCCCCTTTCATACCAAAAATACGAGAAGCATTGGCCTCGGACATCCCATTGCTGGGGATCTGCTTGGGCTCGCAGATGCTTTTCGAGGGCTCCGACGAATCACCGAGGACGAAAGGCCTATCCGTGATGAAGGGGAAAATTACGAAAATACCGACACGTTTGAAGCTCCCCCACATCGGCTGGAATTCTTTGGAAATTAAAAGAAAAGCGTGCCCCTTGTTTAGAGGAATTCGGGATGGGTACGTCTACTTCGTCCACTCCTATCACGCTTTGCCAAAAGAGGACATGGTAGCGGCCACGACGAGGTATGGCTGCACGGTGACCGCAAGCGTGTGGAAGCGCAATATTTTCGGGACTCAATTTCATCCGGAAAAAAGTGGAGCGGTGGGCCTAAGGATGCTCAAAAACTTCTTGGAGTTGTGAATATGCTTTGCCGCAGGATAATCCCCTGTCTGGACTGCGATTTGGCAGTTCCGCACGGGCGCGTGGTCAAAGGGATAGAGTTCAAGCGCATCAGGTACGCGGGGGTCCCCTGGCAGCTAGCTAAAAAATACTACGAGGACGGGGCGGACGAGATAGTCTTCCTCGATATAACCGCAAGCCACGAGCGAAGGGGAACTATGACCGACGTGATCGAGAGGGCCTCGAAGAACGTCTTCGTCCCGCTGGCCGTCGGGGGTGGCATCCGCACCATCCAAGATGCTAGAAAAGTGTTCAACGCGGGGGCGGATAAGGTGGCTGTAAACACGGCGGCCATAAAAAACCCGGCCCTCGTTGATGGACTGGCCAGACACTTCGGAAGTCAGGCGTGCGTTGTCGCAATCGATGCAAAGAGGAGATACATTAGCTCCCCGGGAAAGGCCAGGGGCAAAATCGTCGTAAAAACCCCCGAGGGGCCCTGCTGGTACGAATGCTCCATTTACGGGGGTAGGGAATTCACAGGCGTAGACGCCATCCGGTGGGCGCTAGAAGTCGAAGGGCGCGGCGCAGGCGAGATTTTGCTCACGAGTATGGACAAAGACGGCACCGTAGAGGGATACGATATCCCCCTGACTAAAGCGGTCAGCGAAAGGCTGAGCATCCCAGTGATAGCCTCCGGCGGTTGCGGCAACCCCTGGCACATGTACGAAGTTTTCAAAAAGACCCAGGCAAGCGCTGCTCTTGCCGCAAGCATTTTTCACTACGAAACCCACAGTATTAAAAAGGTTAAAAACTACTTGGCGAAGAAAGGGATCAAAGTAAGGTTGTAATAGGTTTTCAGGATCTCTTCACAAATACCCCGTTGACATCTGCCAGCATTTCCCTGAAATCCTCTTCACCCAATTGGGCTCCGATTCCAACTCCTGGGCACTCCTCAGTCACTTTGAAAACCAAACCACCGTTGTGCTTCTCCACAGAGAACGGGTAGAACTTGCAAATCAGCGGCCTGTGCCTGTATATCGAGCACGCACCGTTCTTCAGGAAGACGCATTGTCTGTTCTTCTTTTTCATCACATACTTGAACGGCTTCGGGCTCGATACAGGCTCGGCGAAACCGGATAGCCTCATTCCTGTGATTTTCTCTATTTTTTTGGCTTCCTTTGATAAAAGAAGAACCCGCCTTTTCTTCTGCGGGGTGTCCCCACAGCACTTGGTGCATCTCAAACATTCAAACTTGGTGTTTTTTGGGTACTTGAACTCAGGCAATTTATTCCCATTCCTCAGGCACAGACTGTGGTCCAGCCTGCCTCATCTAACAATACTTGTGCCCGATGGTTTAAAAAACTTCGGTTTAGCCCTTGTTCTGACACATCTTCAGGAAATATTCGTGCAGGCGCGTGTCGGGGGTCAACTCGGGGTGGAACGCCACGGCGATGATGTTACCTTGCGTTACAGCCACGATCTTGTCCTGAAACTTCGCCAGCGCCTTGGCATCGCCCCAAACTTCTTCCACCGCGGGCGCCCGGATGAAAACAGCCCTTAATGGTTCCTCACCCAAAATTGGAATTTCAAGGTCGACCTCAAAGGATTCCCGTTGCCTACCGAAGGCGTTTCGGATGACACTCATATCCATCAAACCTAGCAGCGGTTGCTTGGTCCTCATCACCTGCTTGTCGCCGCGCTTCGCGAGCGTTATCAGCCCGGCGCACGTGCCCAATATCGGCGTGCTGGCAGTGGCTTTCCGCTTCACTTTTTCGAAGAGGCCTGTCGTTAGCATCAGCCTGCCTATCGTCGTAGACTCGCCGCCAGGGATGATGATGCCGTTAATCCCCTCAAGCTGCTCAGGCCCGCCTACCCAGATCGCTTCCCCCTTAATACCCAGCTTTAGCATCGCCCGCTTGACCGCCTCGATGTGCTCGCTTACCGCACCCTGCAGGCCAATTATGCCGATTTTCATGATCATCACTCAACTGACACATTCAATCTCAGGTTGTTTTTGCTTTAAAAACCCCCTTCAACCAACTCATAGCTGGCGGTATAGCGACCGCGCGTAGCTTAAAAGTAGAGCGCCCGACCGTGTGAATTACAATCAACGTGTAGAGATAAATAATTTTTGGAGCCCGTAAGTTCAGGTAGTATCGCATAAGCCTGCTATCCTTACAGTAGAGCGCTGAGCCGTGGACTCGGAAGGCGTGAGTTCAAATCCCGGCAAGGCCCAATGGATCCATTTTCGACTATTTCCTCGCCACATGCTTTGAGTAAAGCTTCAGTACCCTTTTGCTTGTCCGCCATTCTCCCCCTGTCTTCACAGCAGGTACGATGCCCTGTTGACATCGGAGCGCCAAATACTTCGACCCGTAGGGCACGAATTTTGAGATCTGCCTCAGGCTCATCAGCGCGTCCTCAGAGGTTCCAAGCTGGTCTAGGAGGTCCACGAGACTGGCACCCATCAAGAGCTTCAGAATGTGCTCCAGCAACGAGAAGTTACCTTCAGCGGCAGCGTTCAGCGCGTCGAGGTAGTTATCTCGGTGCCGCGGGAGTACGTGTATTGGCGGCCAGTTGTGATCGAGAAAGTGGAGGTTCAGCAGCAGCCTGCCGACCCGCCCATTTCCATCCGTGAATGGGTGAATGCGCTCGAACTCGAAGTGCATCCAAGCGCCCAGCCCAAAAACATCTTCTCCAGCGATATCTCGCTTCTCGTACTCTCGCTCATAGGTCTCGAGTTCCGTCAAAACCTTTTCCATTCTCGGAGGGGTAAAGGCGGCCCCGCTCACCCTGACATTTACCCGTCGCCACTGACCAGCGTTGGGCAGGATCCCCCTGAAAACGGAATCATGGAGCCGTAGGATGAGTTTCAAATCCAAGCGCAATCCCCGAAGCTCTGGTAGCGAGCGGAATGTGCGTTCGTGCTGAATCGTTTCCATAACGTCCCTGATTGGCTTCTTAAGGACACTTTCTTCCTCCAAGAGCAGGCGTTGTGCGTCTCCCCAAGTGATTGTGCTTCCCTCCACCGCGTTTGTGCCCCACGTGTTGAGGGCCGCCGTGCGCTTCCAGACGGGCTCGGGAATATCCTCTAAACGCACCCGTTCAAGAAGGGCCGAACGCAGTTTCTCAAGTAGTATGTCTTGGTTCGTCATGGTCATCAAATCCATATTGGCCCTATAAGTATATATGGATTTCTATAACTTATCCATAAATTCCATATATCAGGGGTGGCTCCGCAAAATCGCGCTAGACGCCCCTGACCTGCAGCTTCTCCTCAGCCTTGAGCGTCTTGATGTCAATCCCGCGCATCGCCTGCGGGAGCCCCTTGCTTGTATCGAGCAGTACCTGCGGGTCGTCGTAGTAGCGCGTTGCCTCGACTATCGCCCGAGCCATCCTCGCCGGGTCTGCGGATTTGAATATGCCCGAGCCGACGAAAACTCCGTCGACACCCAGCTGCATGACCATCGCGCTGTCTGCAGGGGTGGCTATCCCTCCCGCGCAGAACCAGACAACTGGCAGCCGCTGGAGCTTCATTACCTCTTCGACTAGCTTCGCGGGCACGCGGTACTCCCGCGCCTTCTCCTCCAGATTTTCCTTCGAAAGCTCGGCTATCTGGCGCTTGGTGAGCCTTATGTGCCTTATCGCCTCGACGATGTTGCCCGTGCCAGCTTCACCCTTCGTCCGGATCATCGCGGCCCCCTCGTTTATCCGCCGCAGGGCCTCTCCTAGGTCGCGCGAACCGCAGACGAAAGGAACCTTGAACCTGTGCTTGTCAACGTGAAACTCCTCGTCAGCCGGCGTGAGCACCTCGCTTTCGTCGACCATATCCACGCCCAGCGCCTCTAGGATTTGGGCCTCTGCGAAGTGGCCTATCCTGCACTTTGCCATGACCGGAATCGTGACCGAGTCCATTATCTGCTGGACGACTGCCGGGTCAGCCATTCGAGCGACGCCCCCAGCAGCCCTGATGTCAGCCGGCACCGCCTGCAGCGCCATGACCGCGACCGCGCCCGCCTCCTCGGCTATGATTGCCTGCTCCGCGTTGGTGACATCACAAATTACTCCGCCTTTCTGCATCTTGGCGAACCCGCGCTTCAGGCGCTCCGAACCAACGGTTATCTCCATAACACCACTCACTTCAATTATAGCTTTGCAGTAATTAAAAATAATAGGTATGCTGCGGTTCAGGCCTGAGGGCACAAAAACTAAATGCGAGGTCTGCGGCAGGGAGGCCACGGACATCTCGGTCACGCTCAAAGTCTGCGCCGCCTGCGTGCGCGACCGTTTCGATGAGGCGCGGTCATTCGTCGAGTCCGCGCATTCGAAAATCAGGAAAAGCTACGGCTTGCCAGCAAAAGCGCCAAAAGACCCGAAAGGCGTGCGGTGCGGCGGGTGCGGGAACGACTGCCGAATCCCAGCCGGCGGAAAGGGCTTCTGCGGAGTTGTGGAAAACTTTGAGGGCAAGCTCGTCCGGCGCTTCGGCACGCCCGAGCGGGGTCTGCTGAGCTGGTACTACGATCCCCTGCCCACCAACTGCGTCCCCGCCGACTTCTGCGCTGGCTCGGGTGGCGCGGGATACCCGAAGTGGTGCCGAACCCCCCGCGGCGACATCGGCTGGAACAACCTCTCGATCTTCGTGGGGAGCTGCACGTACAGCTGCCTCTTCTGCCAGAACTACGGCTTCCGAGAGCTCACGGCGAGCGGGAAGCCTACGATGACGGCGGCGCAGCTGGCTGAGAAGGCGGATGAAAGCGTCGGGTGCGCATGCTACTTCGGCGGCGACCCTGCGAGCCAAATGCCATTCGTGATAAAATCAGCCGAACTCATGCGCGAGGCCGCAGTGAAAGAAAAACGGCTGCTCCGTCTGTGCCTTGAGACAAACCTCAGCATGAGTCCGGAAAGCCTCAGGCGGTTCGGCGAGCTGTCTATGGAGAGCGGCGGCGGCATCAAAGCCGATCTCAAGTGCTGGTCGTCGGAAATCTTGTACGCGCTGTCGGGAGTCGAGCACCGCGCGGCATACGAGAACTTCAAGTGGCTCGGCAAGCGCCACCGCGAGCGTCCAGAAGTGCCATTCGCCCGCGCCAGCACCCTGCTCGTCCCCAGCTACGTTGACGACCAAGAAATCCGCGCGATCGCCTCGTTCATCGCGGACCTCGACCCGACCATCCCTTACTCTCTACTGGCGTTTCACCCGCTCTACTACATGGAAGACATGCCGTACACCAAGCGGGAAGATGCCGAGCGATTCGTGCAAATCTGTAAAGATGAGGGCCTGCAGAAGGTCAGGATAGGAAACCCTTGGCTGCTGTGCTAGCCTTGAAGCAGTGCCTTGACTCGTTCCTTAAGTCCGAACCTTCTGGCCAGCCGATCCATGTACGCCTGATCCAGTCTACCGAGTTCCTCCAACTTCGGCACGATTTGCTTCAGCCCGGCGAGATCCTTCACCCTGCCAACGGCAAGCTTGCACAGGATTGTATCTTCAGGCCTCGCCAAGTAAACTGTCACTGGTTGCGAGCCCACTTTGAGTTTGGCCAAGACCGTCTTCGCGTTCTGGCTCGTGTATTGGAACAGCTTGTGGATGCGTGGCTCCGCCGGGCAGACGAAGTCCACTGGCAACAGCCCTTCTCGTTTGAGCGGCGTGAGCTCGGCAACCCCCTTCGTCGCAATCGTGAAAATCTCGTCAGGATGTTTCTTCTCGAGTTCGATCAGCGTTGAGAATATTTCGTCGACATCTGTTGGGAATTCGAGCAACAAATCGACATCGCCCGTAGAATACACGTTACTGAGACGCGGCTCCGAAAGCAGGATTGCCGCTCCACCAGTCACAACGGCGCTTGGGTGCTTCAAGCCTTCTGACGCCAACAATGATAGTGCGTACTCGATTGAATTCAGCACCACATCCCGAAACGTACGTTTAGATTTCATGCACCGACCAACTCACGCCAAGATTTTTTCAGCTTCGGCAACCTACGGCAGCTGCAGACCGGCACGCCGCGCTCCCAGTCCAAGCCGAGGAGATGTGCGTACGAGGCGACTAGGGCACACGTCTCGTCGAGCGGCTCGGTCGAACGGCAGCTCTTGCACCGCTCAAGCGCCCGACTCAGCAGACGGGGCAGGCCCCCCGGCTTGAGTTCTACACCTACGCCTTGCCCGCCCAAGAGATCCAGCATGTGCCGCCCGGCAAGCGTCAGCGAAGCTAGCTTGAGTGGGCGCCCCCGGCGGCCGGTGCGGACATCTCTAATTGTAACCAATCCGTACGCCTGAAGCTGGGTCATCAGCTCGGACGCGCGGTCTGTGCTTACTTTAAATGCTTGGGCTAACCCAGTCACGGAAGCTTGATCAACCAGACTCAAGGCCCGCTCAATAGCTTTCGGCAAGGGAACGCCGCGTTTTACCCCCACATGTCTCCCAAATAAAACCACGCTTTCATTATTTAAATAATTATGCCTTCGACGCGGGTCGATTCCCCTAAAACTTGGGCATAAAGGACCCCTTGGCTGCTGTGTTAGACTTTTAACTGATATGTAACCAAATTCATACTGAGGCGCAAGTCTGTGAAAGAAAAAGGAGTTACGATAGCAGTAATCGCGGCTGTGATAGTTGTCATCCTTATCGCTGTAGCGGGGATCGGCGTTTATTTCCTGATTAAATCCGAGCCAGAGGGAGGAGCCCCGCCTGAAGGAGAGGGAGAGGAAGGTGAAGGGGTAGAAAGGACTTCTTCAATTCCTCTTTTCATGATTGAGGAAGATTTTGATAAAGGAAATGACATAGCCAGCCTGACTTCTGAAGATTTGAGGGAACTGAATGTCAAAATTGCAAGGACTCACGTTGGGGGGCCCTTTGTATGGGATTTAATAGAGCCGAGAAAAGGGGAGTTTGATTTCACAATGGCAGATAACGTGGTAAATGAAGCGTTTGATTCGGGGATTTCAATCCTCGCAAGCTTATGGCCTTATGCTTTATGGGATCAAGAAAACAAAGAAGAGTACAGGGTTGCAGAAGAGTATACAAGAGAAAACTGTCCGTTGTTCGAAAAAATTCCTGACTATAGGGGCAAGCCTCAGGATATGGAAGCGTATAAACATTTTTTGAGGGAACTTGTGGAGCGTTATGACGGTGACGATAACTTCGGAAGTTATCCGATAGATGATTCCTTGAAGGACAAAATCAGGCAAAACCCGATAGTCTACTGGGAGATAAACAACGAAGTTGATCTTCCCGGCGTATTTTTTGTAGGCACTCTTGAAGATTATTTTGATTTGTTAAAAAATTCTTATGGGGCAATAAAAGAAGCTTGTGAAAATTGTCAAGTTGTCATTGGTGCTCCTGCTGGGTCAATAGAAAATTACTATTCCACTTTGCTTTCTCTTGGAGCAAGGAATTACTTTGACATTTACAATCTTCACGTGCGCCTGGTTCAGTATATTCAGGACTTGGAGGAAACAGTAGGTACATTAGATAAGCCTGTTTTTGCTACTGAAACATCGGTGAGCAAGTTTTTTGGTACTGATGCAGCAGAGGGGGCCAAGATGGCAATTTTAATGGCTGCCGCTGGATATTCCTCAATTGGGACGAGCATGGCGCCAGGCTGGGTAAAATATAATACATTGAGTATTGGCGGAGATCCAGAAAAGGAAGAAGAATTCTTTAAGGAGTGTTTGCTGTTTGAAAACGGTTCAAAAACCCCGTATTATTATGCATTGAAAACACTTGCAACTAAATTGGAAAACTTCAGCTCGGTGGAAAACATTTCCGAAGGGCGGTACAAGTTCATCGTGGACAACAAGCCCGTTTACGTGTTGTGGGGCACGGGCAGCCTCCCTTCGGAAATCACGGGCACGGTCAAAATGACAGACATCTCTGGAAATGAGCAGGAGAAGCAGGCCTCACAGATAACCCCGAGCGATAGCCCGATTTTCGTAGAACCAGTCGAATGAAAACGAAGTGACTGAAATGAACGCGAAAATTCTGATAGTCGGAATTGTGGTGGCGTGCATCGTCGTAGCGGGGGTCGGCGCCTATTTCGTATTAAAGGGGCCAAGAGCCCAGCCTGGAGAATTTCAGAGATTGGACCTTAGAAAGGGCATTGTTTTTTTCAAAAATATTTGCGGATAAAGTACAAGTATCACTGCACCGACAAAACTCTTCTAAAACAAAATAAAAAACCAGGGGTGGACGTTGCACCCTACTGCGCCCGTCCACCCAACACTGGCACCGTCGCTGAAGTCCAAGCTAGATTTGGGACCTCTGCCTTAGCCGCCCAATCCAAGCGCTGATGCCGATCCCGTATACAGGATGTAGCATGTGTCCTCGGGCCAAGAGGGGTCTATTGTTGACAATCCGCTAAACGCCATTACGGCAGCGCCGTCATTACCTTTGGTGAACACTATCGTGCCCATTATTATCCCTGAAGGCGCACCTGGAGGCGTGCCAACTTGTTCATTTTCCAACGTCCAGCCCGTCATTTGACTTTTGTACCAATCCACCAAGCCCTGAACGCTGACGCCTTCGACACTGTATGCTGCCATCTCTATTCCTTCCCCAGCAGGGGGTAGAGTTTCAGCCAATAAAGTTGGAATTTCCCAGCTCTGTGACCCGGCGTACAGTGGCACCTCGGCTCCCTCGCTTCCGCCTCCGCCGCCAGCCCCGCCGCCTTCTTCAAACGCTGACCACAGTCCGGCAGCTAAGATGTAGCATGTACCTGTCAGTCCCGTTCCACTGATTGCTAGTATGGCAGCGCCCTCGGTACCTTTATGGTAAAATAGTGAACCCATTGTTATTCCCGCTTCAGGAACCTCTGTGACAGGTTGTTCATTTTCCAACGTCCAGTCCGTCATTTGACCTTTGTACCAGTTCAGCACCTCCTGAACGCTGGCCCCCTCGACACAGTATCCGGCAATCTCTATACCTGCAGGCAGGTTTTCTAAGTGGAACCCCGCCTGAATTTCAGCTGGAATCTCCCAGTTCTCTGACCCGGCGTACAGTGGCAGCCCACCGACTTCCTCGCCTCCGCCTTCACCGCCACCGCCTCCGCCGCCCTTTTCTTCTCCCTTCGTTACGAGGTAAACGCCGACTCCAGCGACAGCGACGATCACTATTACAATTACCGCGATTGCGGCCGTAGCAACTCCCTTTTGTTTCATTTTCATTTACTTTCCTCAGGGAACCTTTATTTTGAATTCTTATATAAACACACCCCAAGTTCACTGACTCGGGCGTCAATTCGTTTTCAGCGCGATATTGTTACAATCAACCCGAACACCCTATTAGTGTCTTATAGACGTTCGATGAAAGTTAGTTTGGTGGCCGCGTGGTCGTGCATATCGCAGAGTGCGTGCTCGGAGTTTTCGCTTTCGACGACGGCGGGGAGGAGATCGGCTCGGCCCAGTTCCCGCGGGACGTCGCACAGGTGGCCGGGCGCCTCGCGAGCGTCCAGATGGGCGTGCCGACCGAGGAGCACCGCGGGCTAATCGCGAAGCTGATGCGGAAGAAGTTCACAGAGTTCACCGTCGAGTCTGAGGAGCTGGCGGGGCAGCTGCGCAGGGACTTCAAGCACGCGAAGTTCGAGGCCCTGACGCCAAACAAGGCTGGAGAAATTTTGAGGAGCGATCTCGAAAAATTTGCCGCTAACGAAGGTGTTGAAAACGTTGAAAAATTTGTCCACGACGTCAATTTTCTCCTCACCCGTGACCGCCTTCGCAGGGAGGCTGCCCAGCGCGACAGGCTGGTCATCCAGGCGATAAACATGCTGGACGAGCTCGACAAGACCGCGAACATCATCTGCGGACGGGTGCGAGAGTGGTACTCCATCCACTTCCCCGAGCTCGACCGCCTCGTGCCGGAGCACCAGCACTACATGAAGTTCATCCTCGCGCTCGGGCCGCGGGACAAGTTCACTCCCGAGGCTGTGAAGGCGGCCGCTGAGCTGCCGGACGAACTGGTGGGAAAAATCGTTGCCGCTGCCCAGAGCTCCCTCGGCGCCCCCTTCGACCAGCTCGACATCCAGGCGATTCAGGGCGGTGCGAAGGAAATTTTCGCCCTGTACGAGGAGCGGGAGCGCGTCTCGGAGTACATCGACGGGCTGATGGCACAGGTGGCCCCAAACATCCGCGCGGTCGTCGGCGGCTCGATAGGCGCCCGGCTCATCTCTCTCGCGGGCGGCCTCACCAACCTCGCTCGGATGCCGGCGAGCACCTTACAAATCCTCGGCGCTGAAAAGGCGCTGTTCAGGGCCCTCCGCAGCAGGGCCAGGCCCCCCAAGCACGGGGTCATCTACCAGTATCCTGACATAAGGGGGGTCCCGAAGTGGCAGCGGGGGAAGGTCGCCCGTGCCCTCGCCGGGAAGCTCTCGATCGCCGCCCGGGTGGACGCGATGTCGGGCGAGTTCATCGGCGAAAAGCTGGCCGCGGACCTCAGGGCGAGGGTGGCGGACATAAAGTCGAGGTCGAGGGAGAAGGCATGAAAATAATCGAGCACGAGCGGTTCAGGGGCGTTTACTGGGTTGAGCTCGAGGACGGGGCGCAGAAGCTCGCCACTGTCAACTCGGCACCGGGCGCACAGGTCTACGGGGAGAAGCTCGTCGAAATCGAGGGCACCGAGTACCGCCTCTGGGACCCCTACCGGAGCAAGCTGGCTGCGGCGATCGTTCGCGGCATCAAGGACGTGCCCATCACCGACTGCTCGAAGGTGCTCTACCTGGGCGCAGCTTCC
>Ga0209610_1000130_pt1 | contig 36765 bp, 34 predicted proteins | sample LakKivw275mmetaG_FD_184137 | JGI IMG/M metagenome (GOLD analysis project Ga0209610, IMG submission 184137) | Anoxic lake water microbial communities from Lake Kivu, Rwanda to study Microbial Dark Matter (Phase II) - Lake Kivu water 275m metaG... | ecosystem: Environmental > Aquatic > Freshwater...
TCGTTGACCGGCACGTCCGGAGTCGGTGCATGGGACGGCGCCTGCAGCCCTACGTTCACCGGCTGCGCGGGCTTGGGCCGCACGGGTTCCGCGGGCGGGTTGTCGAATCGAAGTTGCGTCCCGTCGAACCAGACCGGTTGCGCTGACTGCTTGAGGTTGTTCTCGTCGAACATCACACCGTCCATTTTGCTGTCGAAGTCACTCCGGCAGAGCTCGGGCGGCACCTCGGGATTCTTCTCGTACCCGGCCCGCCGCCCGACCGCTATCCAGGAGAACTTCACCGAAGCCTTGGAGTCAACTGCCGACACGACGAACCCCGTGTTGTCGCTCGACGACAGGTAGATCGGGGCGGGGCCCATCGGCGTGGCGGTGACTACAACCGGCACGTCCTTCGATATTACCGAGGAGAACGAAACCGGGAACGAGACGCTTGCCTGACCGCTCTTCATTTCCGAAACACCCGAGGTGTATACGTCCACCGTAGTCGAGGTCGGCACGTAGGATGCCTCACGCTTGCCACCGGTATTCTGCATCACCGCGGAGTAGCCGGACGTGTAATTATTGCCCTTGGTGTAGAGCGCGTAGCGTTCGCCGCTCATCATCCCGCCGTAGTACTTGCCCTTGAGCCAGCCACCCATCAGGCCGCCGCCGTACCCGCAACCGATGCCGGTGGCCGCGTGATTGCCGAGGCCGGAACCACTGGTCCAGCCCGACGTACCGTACCCACCGTACGCGCTGCCGCCGGAGCTCTTGTACCCGAGCGAACCCCAGTAGTATGCATCGTCTCTTCCGCCGATCACGCCGCCGGTCCTGATATAGTCGGCGTATGTGTACCCAGCGCTGCCGAAGGCATACGTATCGCCCCAGAAGGTATAGCCCCAGAGCCCGCCCAGCGAGGAAGTGGAGCCGTAACCGCTACCACCGAGCTGGGAACCGCGGTAGCCCTTGCCGCCCCAGTACGTCGACGTGTAACCGTACAAGCCGGGATATGACGAGCTCGATGATGTACCGTATACTCCATAGCCATTAGTGCTCGTACCCTCCACTCCGGCGCCGCCGGAAGACGCATTCCTGCCGAAAGCGCCAATGTTGTTGCCGGCGCTGTAGCTGCCATAGGAGCTGCCGCTGGAGTCGTAGGCGCCGTAGCTGCTCGAACTAACTCCCCTGACGCCATAGCTGCTACTGCTAACTCCGTAGACGCCGGTGCCGGAAGTGCTGTTACCCCAGACGCCGCAGTTGCTGCTGCTGTTGCCGAACACACCCGTGGCCGTGTTACCCCAGCCCCCGACCCCACAACCGCTGCTACTCGTTGTATTGTTGTCACCCTCGGTGGCGGCGTGGCTCGCGGCGCTGTTCACCCCATAAACGGCGACTTGGCTGGTGCCGACGCCCTGAATGCCCCAGCCGCTGGCATCGCTGTTTATGGCGGTGAGCGCTGCGGCAGAGGCCGTGGCCGTCGAGCAGCGGCCTTGGCCGATGGTGCGCCAACTGGCCGTCTGATTGGACGCGAACTGGTTCTGGATGTAGTTCGCGCTACCTGACGCCGGCGCGAAGGCTGTGCTGTGGTTTCCGTCCAACTGGTCGGCATCGAGGCTGTTGCCAGAGCCGGTGTAGAGCCTGGCATTCGGCACCTTGGTGCTGCCGTCGAGCCCGCAGTAGCCGCTGGCGGCGTTCTTGTTCGTGACACGCTCGTACCGGCCGTCGCCGTAGGTCTGGTCGAAGCCGACCGTGCCGGAGGTGGTTATCGGGTTTGGACTGCAGACGACGCCCGTCGACTGGCCAACCGACGTCACCGTACCGCCGCTCGACTGGCCCACGCTGTCATTGGCCGGGGACCAGGCGCTGCCGTTCCACTTCATCACCTGGCCCGAGGCCGCACCCATCTGGCCGAAGTCTACCGCCGCAATCGTGCCATCCACCAACATGTTCGAGGTCACCGAACCAGCCTGCCCGGTCCGCACGAAGCCGGTCGTGTCCTTGCCCTGAAGCAGGTCGGCACCGGCGGCGCGCCCTGACAGGTAGGCGTACGCCGCGCTGGCGATACGAAGCCGGGGCGACAATTCCGGGTCGGCGGCCACCTGCAGGCTCAGGTAAAGAATGCCCGCGTCCGGCACCGACGTTATCGGCGTCACCGCGCCCAGCAGTACCGAGAAAAGGCCGTTCTTCACCATGATTGTCTGGGCCTCGGTCCAGACTGCACTGCCGCCGGCAGGCTGCGTGTACAGCCTGAACGTCAACGCGTAGTTGCCGTTTGGTACCGGGGCACCGAGCGTATCGGTCAGCTTCCCCTGGTAGACCAGCATCTGTGGAACTGCAATGGCCTCCGGTCCGCTGGTTGCCGCCGGAGAATTGGTGCTTGCGAGCGACTGCGGTGCAATGACCGCGGTACCGGCCGCAAGAGTGATCGCGCTGGCTACTGCCAGCAGCAGGACTATGACTCTCATCGGGCCTCCTTTGTACATCGACTTCCCTTTCTCGTGGCGACCAACAACCCAAGAGCGCGGGCCGCGCCACCCGCCCGCGCAGCCTATTTATACTCAGCTCGCTTCGTGTGTCAAGTTGCGCCATTTGACTGTTTGCTACCTGAAATAACTGAGGGCGGCCCGAAGGCCGCCCTGCTCTTCATTCTGCCTGCTCTCTACTGCCTACTTCTGCAGCACGACCTTCTCTGTCGCCTGGTAGTCGCCGGCGACGAGCCGGACAAAGTAGACCCCGTTGGCAAGCGTTTGACCGCGGCCATCAGTGCCGTTCCAGGTGACTGCGCCCACGGCCGAAGGCTTACGGCCTACGGCCCAGGAGCGAACCACACGACCCAGGCGGTCGTAGACCTGCAGCAGCGCTCGCTCGTCGGTCGCCAGTGAGTAGCGAATCGTGACGCGGCCCGTGAAGGGAGTCGGGAACGGCCGGTAAAGCCGTGTCTTCATCGCTTGACCACTTGACCATTGGGCATCTTCTCTCACCCCGGTCACAAGGTCCGGCTGCCAGAAGCCAATGAGCGCCCAGTAGCTGCTGCCGGTGACCTGCCCGGCCGCAGTCTGGCCCACGGTCGAGCCACACTTGTACGCGCCCGTCATCTCCCCGCCGCCGCTGCCGACTACGCTCCAGTCGCACTTGTAGTTCTGGGCCAGGGCCGGACAACCGCAGAGGACACAGAGAACGCAGAGTATCCTTGGTATCATGTCATCTCCTCACTGCCCGGCGAGCCTTGCCTTCAGTGCTTCGACTTCCTGCCGAAGCTGCCGGTTATCCTCGTAGAGCGCCTGGATCGCCGCGAGGGCCACGCCATCGGCGTCGGCAAGGTTGATACCGGTCTCGGTCTCGCCGTACCCGAAGGCGCTGCGGAAGTCCTGTGCGACGGGCCCGATGTGGCGCGTGCCGTCGTTCTGGTCCTTCATCTTGTAGTTGCGCACGCGCAGGCCTGCGACTCGGTCGAGCAAGGCCTGCTTGTCAACCGCCCGGAAGTCCTCTTTCGTGGTGCTGTCGCAGGCAGATTCCCATGAGTTCGAGTTCGGGGCAAGATACGCGCCGGTCGTCATGCCGGCGTTGGAGAAGAACCACGTGCCGCCGCGCGCTCTGACCCGGAACTGGTTGTTGCCCGTAGTGTAGAGGCTCTCGCTTTCCGCGACGGACGAGTCGCTCCAGGCAAAAGACCCGTTGTGGTTGGCGCGGGCGTAATGGCCGCCAGCGTAACTGCAGTATCCCCGGCCGGCATTGAAGCTGCCGCCCGCCACCGCCGAATACCGGCCCGACGCGACATTGTCGGAACCACCGGCGACCACCGAGTACACGCCGTTCGCGGCATTCTGGTTTCCGCCACCCACAGAAGCGAGGGTGTCGGTCGCATAGTTGTTGTTTCCGCCGCCGACCGTGCTGAATGTCCCGTTGGCATGGTTGCTGTATCCGCCGGCAACCACTGAGTACACGTCACCGGCTCCATTGTAGATGCCCCCGCCGACCGTGGCATAGTTGGCGCTGGTTCCGTTCCAGTACCCGCCGCCGAGGAACGCATACTGCCCGCCGGCGTTGTTCCCTTCCCCGCCGCCGAGGGTCGCGTGATCTCCATCCGCAACGTTGTCGAAGCCGCCGCACACCGTGCTCCAACTCTTGCTTGCGATATTCGCCTGCCCTCCTGCGACGGTCGCGTAACGATATGCCTGGTCGGCGACGCCGGTCGTGCAGGCGACGCCGAGGTTAACGTGAGTGTAGGCGGATTCACCCCAGAGCTTGTTGTCCGCGCCACCGCGGGCAAGGCCAAGTTCGTGAATCGTGTAGAGCACGCTATCCGAGCCTGACCGCGTCCAGGCATTGTCCGCCGTACCAACGCTGTCGTTCGTCGCGACCCAGGCCGCGCCATTCCATTTCATGACCTGTCCGGAATCGGCTTCCATCTGGCCGAGGTCGGCGGCACCGACGGTCCCATCGACAATCATCGCGCTCGTCACCGAGCCGGTCTGGCCGGTTTGCACGAAGCCGGTCGTGTCCTTGCCCTGCAGCCGGTCGGAGTTGGCCGCCCGCTCGGTCACGTATGCATATGCCGCGCTGACAATGCGCAGGCGCGGCGACAGTTCCGGTTCGGACTCGACCTGCAGACTGAGGTACAGCCCGCCCGAGTCCGGCAGGAAGTAGATCGGACTCTCGGCCCCGAGCATCGCATGAAAGAGCCCGCCCCGGACGCTGATACTCTGGGTTTCCGTCCAGAACGGACCTCCGCCGCTGGGCTCGGTGTACAGCCGAAACCGCAGCGAGTAGCTGCCGTCCGGCACCGGCTGGCCGAGCGTGTCGGTAAGCTTGCCCTGGTACGACAACATCTGGGGGATCGTGACGGACTCGGGCGATTTCAGATTGCCGATTGTAGATTGCCGATTAGCAGCCCGCTGCGGGGCGACCGCGGCGTTGCCGGCTGCCAGAATTGAGGCGCTCGCCAGCGCCAGCGTCAAGACCGTGAGTCTCATGTTACCTCCAGGCAGTGAATCTTCCCATTCTCGTGGCACTGGCCGACGTAACGGCGCGCGGGCTGCCACGCTCCCGCGCACGCCTAGTTATAGCTTGGGCCCTGCCGGTGTCAAGCTGCGCCAGCTCGGCGCGGGAGAGGAAAGGATCGCGCTGTGGGCTAGAGCGACCGAGCGCGGCCGGCAAAGGCGGACCAGGGATTGGTGACGCTCTTGAGTCGTCCGAATACGTTCTTGATGTTGTAGCTCCGCGCGGTCAGGCCGGGCGAATCGAGTTCGGTCCAACGGAGCGGAACCGCGACCGGCGCGCCCTTTCTCGCGCGTACGGCGTAGGGCGGCACCGACGTCTGGCCGTAGGCGTTTCGCAGGTAGTCGACGAACGTTCTCCCCTTGCGAGCGTCCTTGCGCGGCTCGACTGTGAGGTCGCTGGGTTCGCGCGCCGCGGCCTGTTCCGCGAGTTCGCGGGCGCGTGCCCGCACGTCGTCATATCTCTCATTGCCCGGCAGCGATGTGACCACGTGCACGCCGCGCGAACCCGTGGACATCACGAATGGCCTGAGCCCGGCCTTTTCGAGCACGTCTCTGAGCACGTGCGCGGCGGCCCTTGCCGGCGCGAAGTCGTCGCCGGGCGGGTCGAGGTCGAATATCATCCGGTCGGGATAGTCGAGCCGACCCTTCCGGCTGAGCCAGGGATGAGGCGTGATACAGGCCTGGTCGGCCAGATAGACGAGCGAGGCGGCGTTGTTGCACATGAGCTGCTGCTGCGAGCCGCCTTCTTTGACCTTGACCCGCACGCGCTCGAACCACTTCGGGAAGTAGTCCGGCGCCTTCTTCTCGTAGAAGCCCCAGCCGATGCCGTCGGGGAAACGCTGCAACGATAGCGGCCGGTCTTTCAGGAAAGGCAGAATCTTCGGAGCTATCCGGCGGTAGTACTCAGCAAGGTCGCGCTTGGTGATACCGTCGTCGGGGAAAAGCACTTTGTCCGGGTGCGAGACCTCCACCGTATGCCCGCCGACGCGGACGCGGAAAGCGGAGGCGTCGGCTTTGTGTCGCATCCGTCCGATCCGACCGATCCCTCTCATCTCTCTTCCCGCGCAACTTCGCGCGCCGGCTTGTCCTCGCGCAGGCCGAGGAACCGAGGCTGGCGCAGGTGTCCGTCGCTCGTCCATTCGGCGAACCCGACCTGGGCCACAAGCTTCGGCTCGACCCAGCGCACTTCGCCGCGCGGGAGGTCCTTGGCGACGAATGGCGACGTCTGCCGTTCGAGCTCACGGAGCCTCTGCTCGAGCCGGCGGAGCGTCTCGTCGCTGTAACCAGTTCCAACCTTGCCGGCGTAGCGGAGTTTCCCGCCCTCGTAGTATCCGACAAGGAGTGCTCCGAATCCATAGCGCGAACCGCGCGGCGCCGTGAACCCGCCGATGACGAGTTCCTGCTCGGCAACGCACTTGAGCTTGAGCCAGTAACTCGAACGCGCGTGGACGTACCGGGCTGATGCGTCCTTGGCGATGATTCCCTCCCAGCCCTGCCGGCACGCCTCCTTGAGCAATGCCTGTCCGCTGCCGCGCCGGTGCTCGGAGAATCTGATGGGACCACGCAAAGACAGCGCGCGGCGCAGGACGCCCCTGCGCTCCAACAGCGGAAGACCGGTCAGGTCATAACCCGCGAAGTGAGGCAGGTCGAACACGTAGTAGAAGACTTCTACCCCGCTCGCCCGCGCCGACTCGGGGTCATTTACCCCCATCCGTGCCTGCAGCCTTTCAAAGCTGGTGCGCTCATCATCGAAGGCGACAACCTCTCCGTCGAGCACCATCTCGTCCTTGACCCTGGTCAGTGCCTCGACGAGTTCCGGGTAGTGGTTGTTCAGGCTTTTCTCGTTGCGCGAAAGCAGGCGCACCGAACCCGGGGAACAGAAAGCAAGGCAGCGCTCGCCATCGAACTTCCGCTCGAAGACCCAGCCCTCATCCGGCGGGAAGCCGTGAGTCAGAGTAGCGAGCATCGGTTCGACCCAGCGCGGCATCGTCTGGCGGCGAAGTTGGTCCTTGGCCGCGGGCGGGAGCTGTTCAAGCAGGCGATGCATGGTTTGACGTTAGACGAACACTGTTACAGTCCTGATCTCGGCAACTCTCGCTTCTGGCATCTGACTTCTGACATCTAGCTTCGTCCCCTTGCCGCTATCTGCTCCATCTTCCTGCCGGTCTTGGCCGAATTCGGGTGCGCGAGGACGGGCTCTTCGCCGATAGCCTTCTCGCCTTTCATCTTCTTGAGCATCCAGCCCAGGCCTTTTGGGCCGAATGCCGTGCGCACGAGCACCCAGGAACCCTTGAGCTTCTTCCCCGCGAGTTCGACCTCCACCTTGCCCTCGCGCAGGGACCGCTCCATCGAGAACGGGCGGTCCGGCCGGTCGCGCAGGTTACGATACGTACCATAGTCCCAGACCATCACCGTGCCCGCGCCGTACTCGGGCTTGGGGATGACTCCTTCGAACCCGGCGTACTCAAGCGGGTGGTCTTCGGTCGGCATCGCGAGGCGCCTCACGTTCGGGTCGCTCGACGGCCCTTTGGGAACCGCCCACGACTTAAGGACACCATCAACTTCGAGACGGAAGTCGTAGTGCAGGCTCCTTGAGCTGTGCTTCTGCACCACGAACCGCGGCAGCCGCTGCGGCTTCGCCTTTCCGCCGGCCGGCTCAATCGTCCGGCTGAAGTCGCGTTTGCGCTGATACTCGGCCAGCTTCCTGGGACTCATGCTCGGTCCTGTAGCACGTCCTGTGCCAGTTTCACTGAATCCTTCTACTCAAACGCCAGCGCCATTCCATCGTGCGCGATTCGAACATCCACGAGCCCGCGCTGGTGCGCTAGGCTGCGGATAAGAGCACCCAGTCTGCGCGCGTCGCCGCCGACAATCTGGGTCCCGCAATGTGTAAAGACGGCCTCGGGTACTCCCTCCTTGGCGCACCACGTGAGCTGTGTCCGTATCGGCACGTGGCCGATGAGTTCGGTCCCGGGTTTGCGCACCATTGAACGGATGATGGTCGCGCCATCGCCGATGTAGGCTCGGCAGCCGAGAAGCGCCTCTCTTCGCTCCTTGATGTAGACCACGTCCGGGACATAGAAAACCGACACCTTGCCGCGGGACAGGCGATAGCCGACCGCGGGCGCGCGGGTCGAGTGCACGAGCGCGAACGCCTCAACCGTGAGCCCGACAACACGGAATCGGTCGCGGGGAATCACCAGCCGCCGGTCATCAATCGGGAAAGCGGCGATATTCTGCCACGTCTCGGACGTCGCATACACCGGGCAAGGAGCCCCGCGCTTGAGGCCAAACGCGTGGTCGGGATGGCCGTGGGTGATGAGGATGGCATCGGGCTTAATCGTGGCCAACCTGCCGAGCCAATCCTCGCCGCAGTCCATCATCAACTTCCCCTGCCCACACGAGAAGAGCGCGGAAGCGTGGCGCCGGTGCAGCCGCGTCTTCAGGTCAATGTATCCCCGCGTGCCAAGAAATCGGACATCCATCGCCATCTATCTTAAGACTCCGTCTGGCCCGCACAGAGTTCGCTCACGGCGGGGACATGACCGAAACTCTCTTGAGTTTCGGATCGTGTCCCAAGCTCGCACCGGGGACTGGCACTGCTTTCCGCCGAGGAAAACGGTGGCTGTACCCAGCCTTCCTGTCCTCAGCGGAAAGCTACGTTCTCGCCCAGCGGCCGTTCCGCCGGCCTTGCCGGCCTTACCCACTCAAAGAACTGCCCCTGCTGGTCTCCCGTGAGCAAGCGACGTTGGAGCCCCGGCTTGGTCGAATCGGGCACCATCATCTCGCGCTCGATACAGGCAATGGTGCTGCGGCCGACCGCGAGAATCGCGGGTTTCCTTAGCCCGCTGTCGAGCACTGCTGTATCTCGCACGCTCCATACAAAGTCGTCCGGGCCCAGCCCTGCACCCTTCAGCCGATTCAGGAGTTCGACCTGTGCCTCAAGCCACGACCGGCGTGCGGCCTGCGTGCGTACCACGGGCAGAGCGGAGGATTCAGGGTAGATGGTCACCCATGTCGCGGGCAGACTAAGCATCCGGTACCAGGCGTCGCCGGGCGAGCGCGGCCCTGACCGGCCGAGGGCTGACCGCCAGTCGATGCTGTCGTTCGGGTAACGCTCGGCCAGCCGCTTGGCGAGCTCAGTGTTGCCCGGACGCTGACCCTTGGGATAGACGACGTACCAGTATTCAGCGAAGAACTGGTCGGCGGAAACAACCTGGCCCCCATCGCGCGCCGATTCGTAGTAGACGAAGTATCGGGATGAACCGACGCTCGGCCGCTCAAGGCCCGACCCGCCGAAGGCAATCCCGAGCAGTCTGAGCAGAGCCGTATCTCGCCCCAGGGCGCAGCCTTGAATCCGCAACTCGGTACGGCAATCAACGACGCTGTCGGGCAGCGGCGTGAGAGCGCCTGAGATAACGGCGAGTCGCAGCGAGGTGAGGTCAGTTCGACCTTCGCCCTCGCGCACCGGCACCGAGAGCCCGCCCCATTCGTATGAGTGCGAAACTATGTTCACTACGCCCCAGGGCATTCCGTTCGCCGGTCGGTGGTTCAGCAGGTAATCGCGCACGTCAGCGAGACAGCGGAGGTTCCTCTCCAGATGTGCTGTCCGCGCGAAGGAATCGGTCGAGTAGTAATCGAACGCCGCCTGGTAGAATCGGTTGTCCGAATTCCGGTCCTCGCCAAGAATGAACGTCACGCCGTCGCGCTGGCCTTCTGGCGCCGCGGCCAGCGCCGCCTGTTCGCGCGAGAACTGGAGCAGCCGCTGCAGGTAGTCGACCATCGCCGCGTCGGTTGCACGCGCGAGGTACCATTCAACCTGCTCGGGACGCATCGCCTCCAGCCGCGCCCGGAATCCGCGCTCAGCCAGATGCTCGCGGCCCAGCCGCCCTGTACGGAACCGCTGTTCCCTGAGCGCAGGCGGCATGACCCGCCAGATCGCCACACCAAGCACAACGGCCAGTGCGAGGAAGACTAGCTTCCCCGCACTGGACCGAAGGAGTTGTGTCTGCGCTATGGCTTGAAGTTGAGGGTTACGGTAACGGTTGCCTCGCCGCTGGTCGGCTTGGAGAAGTTGAACGCCTCAAAGAGGTTGATGAGCTTGTTCTCAAGGTCGGCGGTGAGTTGGTTCGTCGTCACTCTCACGTCGCGAACCGTTCCATCGGCCTGTATCACGAACTCGACTACCATCTTGCCCTTGAGCTTCGGCTGGCTGGATAGCTCAGCAGCGTAGTCCGCCTTGATGTCAGTTAGCTTCTTCTCAACGACGCTCTTGACGGCGTGCTCGGACAGATCGCCGAGCACCCGGACACTGACGATCTGAACCGAGTTGGTTGCCGTCAGACCTGTGACAGGTAGCCGCTTGAAGTCCTCGGAGGTGACGACGCGCTCCGCCGCCACCGCCTGCCTCTGGACGTCATTGAATCGCCCGCCTCTGACGTTCACTCCGCCCATTGACGGCGCCGGGGCTGCGAAGCTCTTGCCCATGACCCCGCTCTGCGCCCCGCCGCCAACCGCGAGGTCGGAAACGCCGGCGGGCATCGGCGATGGCTGCTCGACCACTTCCTGCTTGCCGCCCACGTTTCGTATCTTCTGATCGACCGCAATGAACGAGGTGTACTGCGTGAGCAGGTTGTACTTCAGGCCGAGCGCCGTGACTTCTTTGATGCCGGCACTGTCCTGGCCGCGCCCGACGTTGCCGTAGTCCGAAAGGAGCTGGATGCGATGGCGCGCCCAGAGGTAGCGCAGCGCCACGTTCTGTTCATCCGGCCTGGTATCACTCACATCAATGGACTCGGTGTACTTGCCGCTCGCGGTCATACCGCGCACGGTGATTGCACCCGTGGCCTTGCCGCGGTACTTGCCGTAGATGAGAATCGGACGCTCCGCCAGTACGTCCGGTATGGACGGCGGCTCGACGTCATAGGCGTCGAATCCGGGGAAGGCGGCCGTGATACCGGTGAGCGCCGGTGTCTGGATGTACTTGCAGAACTTCTCGGCCTGGGCGTCAGCCACGTCCGGCTTGTCGAGAATGAACGGCTCGCCCTGCCCGACGTGGGCCATGCCTTCGATGATCAACCGGTTCACGCTGCTCCCGATGCCGAACGCGAACATGTTCGCCTTGCCCAGGTTGTCGCGAATCAGGTCGAACGCCTCGGCCTCGACGGTGACGTAGCCGTCCGTGGCAATCACGACCGTGCGCGAAGTGCCTTCGGCCCGCGGCAGGGCGAGCGCGCGCTTGAGCGCGGGCAGCAGCTCGGTCCCGCCGCCACCCTGCTGCTTGTCGATAGCCGCGAGCGCGCCCTCGATGTTCTCCTTCGTGGCCGACAGCGACTTCTCGGATAGCACGAAGTTGCCGCCGGAGAAGAAGAGAATGTTGAAGCAGTCCTTGGGACGGAGATTGGAGAGCAGGTTCCTCATCAGTTTCTTGGAGATGTCGATCGGGTATCCGTGCATCGAGCCGGAAACGTCCATGATGAAGATGAACTCGCGGGCCGGAATCTGAGCCGTCTCGACCCGCTTGGGCGGCTGGAGCATCAAGAGGAAAAAGTTCTCGTCCTTGCCCGGATACAAGAGCAGCCCGGACTCGATCTTCCCGCCGGTGAGGCGATAGTGGAGAATGAAGTCGCGGTTGCCGCCGGCCTTCTCCGACTTGTCGAGCCGGACCGCGGCTTCGTTCAGCCCGGAGAAAGTTGTCGTGGTCTTGTGCGACGGGCAGGAGATGTCCTGGATCGGCAGCCCGGCCGCGATGTTCACGTTGATGCCGAAGTCGTAGGTCGGCGCTTCGCCCTCGTGGGTGTATGGGCTCGCAATCCACTTCTCGGACTCAGGCGACTCGGCCGCGGTCTTGTTGTTGTAGCGCGGACCGACCACGGTCGGGTAGGCGAACTCGTACACGCCCTCGGTCGGGACGAGCAGCTCCGTGTACTTCATCTCGACCGTGATGTAGTCGCCCGGCATGATGTTCGCCACGTTCATCTGGAACACGTTCGGCCGCTGCTGTTCGAGCAGCGACGCGGACTTGCCCTGCTGCTTCGCGACCTCGTATTCCTGTCGCGCCTTTTCTCGCTCCTTGATTCGGGCGACGATGACGCGGTCGCCGATGGTCATCTTCATCGCGTAGACCGCGGCCCGGGTCGAGGCCGGGAACGTGTAAATGGCCTCGATCGGCTTCTTCCCGTCGTTCTTGTAGACCTGGGTCACCTTCACGTCGGCAATCACGCCGGCGATGTTCACCTCGGCCGAGGTCTTCAAGAGCGGCAGCCGGTCGGTCGACGGGTCGTCGCTCTGCACGAAAAAGTAGGGCGACAGCGTCTTGTCGGTTTGGGACATGACCGATTCCTCCTCGGAATCGGATCGTGCCCCAGATCGCGTCGTTGGCTGGGCCAAGCCGAGCACTGGCAGGGCCAGACACAGCGCGCAAACTAGCTGTTTCAGGTGTTTTGACATTCTACCTCCGCTTGGATATACCGCGGTTGGGTCTTGCCTATTCCCTGCCAACCGGGCAGCCGGGGCAATCGCCATCGGCACGGCTCGATGATAGTCTCCCGCCCGACGGTGTCAACCGACACCTCGCGCTGCCCGTTGCGGTCCTCGGCGCGCGCGGTATAATCTGCCGGAGTGAAAGGAGCCGTTATGCCTGAATTGTTCCGTCGCGCTGACCCGTACAAGTTGAAAGACAATGTCTTCAAGCTGATTGATGAGGACTGGATGCTCGTCACCGCCGGGACACTCGCGCACTGGAACACGATGACCGCGAGCTGGGGCGGGCTGGGCGTGCTCTGGAACCGGCCGGTCGCGTTCGTGTTCGTCCGCCCGACCCGTTACACCTACGAGTTTATGGAAGAGCACGAGCGGTTCACACTCTCGTTCTTCACCAAGACCTGGCGTAAGGCACTCGTCTTCTGTGGCTCGAAGTCCGGCCGCGACTGCGACAAGGCGAAGGCGACCGGGCTTGAGCCCGTATCGGCCTTCAAGAACACGGTGACGTTCCGTCAGGCGAGGTCTGTCCTCGTCTGCCGCAAGCTCTACACGACCGACATCGACCCTGGGCGGTTCCTTGACCCCAAGACCGACATCCACTACCCGAAGAGAGATTACCACCGCGTCTACGTCGGCGAGATAACGCGCCGTCTGGTGAGGGCGCCGCGATGAGGACCTGGCACACGCGCCACCCCGACAAAGCGATTACCGACCCGGCCGAAATCGCCCGCATTGTCACCGGCCAGAAGTTCCTGACGCTGGCCCTTTGCGCCGAGAACCAACCCTATCTCGTCACCCTCAGTCATGCGTTCGATGCGGAGCGTGGCTGCTTCTACTTCCACTGCTCCCGGGTCGGCCGAAAGATCGACCTCATCCACGCCAACCCGCACGTGTACGGCCAGGTACTGGAGAACCTGGGGTACGTGAACGGCGATTGCAGCCACCGTTATCGCACGGTCCAGTTCGACGGCAAGGCCGAACTCGTCTCCGACCCCGGGGAGAAGCTCCATGCCTTCAAGCTGCTCATCGAGACGCTTGAGCCCGAACCGGGACCGGTCAAAGAGAAACTGCTGGGGCAGGCGCAGCTTGAAGGGGTTGCGATCGTCCGCGTCCTGGTCGCAGGCTGGAGCGCCAAGAGAGGCGGCTAGCATTCGCTTGACTGGCACCAATCCGGGCATAAGCTCATCCGGCGAACTGAGCCTAGGGTGGATTCCCTTGCTGCCAGAATAGCCAGACAAAATGCTGAGAACTTACGCTATCCGCGACAGCCGAATCGTTGAGACCCCGGGTGGGCCGATATCGGTTTACCTTGCGCCGGACGAAACCGAACGCCGGTTCCTGGTCGAATCCTGCCGGATTGACGAACACACGCTCGCCTCGGCCCTCGACCCCGACGAACTCGCCCGGCTCGAGTTCGAACCGGACCACGTCGCCCTCATCTTCAAGCGCCCGCGCAACTACTCGGGCAAAGACGGGGTGATGTTCAAAGTCGCGTCCTGCGGGGTCTTCCTGTTCCGCGACCGGTTGATTGTCGTCCAGACCGAAGACCTGCCGTTGTTCGAAGGGAAGCAGTTCCTCCGGATCAGCACCCTGCCGGAAATCCTGCTCAAGCTGATCAACCGCTCCATATTCCATTTCCTCGAGCACCTGAAGATTATCAACACCATTTCGAGCGAGCTCGAACAGAAGATCAACCAGGCGATGGAGAACCGCCAGCTCATCAACCTCTTCGGTCTCGAAAAGAGCCTCGTCTACTACGTCGCCTCAATCAACTCGAACGGCACGGTCATCGACAAGCTCAAGTTGAATTCGGCGAAGATCGGGTTCAGCCCCGAGGAAGGAGAATTCCTCGACGACATCATCATCGAGAACTCCCAGTGCGCCAAGCAGGCCGAGATCTACTCGAACATTCTCGCCGGGCTGATGGACGCCCGCGTCTCCATCGTCTCGAACAACCTGAATGTGCTCATCAAGACCCTGAATATCATCACTCTCGCCATCATGGTGCCGACGCTCGTGGTTTCCATCTTCTCGATGAACGTCAAGCTGCCCATCAGCGAAAACCATCCGATGGCCTTCTGGGCAATCATGGGAATCGCCGGGGCCGCGCTCGCGTTCTTCATGTACTTCTGGTGGCGAAAGAAGTGGTAGCATTCCTGACTTGACAGGCACCGAAAGCTGACTAGACTCCCCCCGGTGGAACGCAGGCACATACTGGTGGTAGAAGACGAACGGCCGACGCTGACCCTGATCGAGAAGCTGCTGGGCGGCGCCGGATACCGCACGACCGGGGTGCTGGACGGAATGGCCGCCATCCGAACGGCGCAGGCCGACCCTCCCGACCTCGTGCTGCTGGACCTGATTATCCCGGGGGTTGACGGGTACGGGGTCTGTACCCTGCTCAAGCAGGACCGCAATTTCCGAGCACCAATTGTCGTGCTGTCCGGCCGAGCCGGTGAGAAGGACGTCAAGACGGCGTTCGGAGCCGGCGCCGACGCCTTCCTGGCCAAGCCGATTGACCGTAATGCACTGCTTGCGCAGATAGCCGCGCTCCTCCCCGCCCGGCCGCCGTCCAAGACGGAGCCGGCGCCCTGACTCGGGTCGAAGACCGACCGCGAGCTACTTCTTTGGCGCGCGGCTGAGGGCAGATATCAGCGTCCGCACCTGACGCTCTCCCTCGCGGACCTCAGCCAGCAGGCTGTCGTTGGGCGCGTCGGGCTGGCTGGCGATGGTAGTGGTCAACTGGCGCAACGCGGCCATCTCGGAATTGAGCTGCGAGATCAGTCTCGCCTGCGCCGAGCTGGGCTGTCCCTTGACTACCTGCTTCCGCACCAACTCGAACCTCGACTCGAGATCGTTGACCTCGGCAACGAGCGCGGCGGCCGCACCGTCCCTGGCAGCGGCCCGCGTTGAATCGCGCTTCGCCTGGACCTCGGCTCGGGCCGCTTCCTCGACCCGCGCCCGTTCGGCCGTGCGGGCTTCGTTCGTCGCCCGCCGCGACCGGACGGAGGCGATGACTATCATCCCGACGACCGCGCCGACGACCAGCACAGCGGCGAAGACGAAGACCAGCGGGTTATGCGGCAGAATCCGACGGTGGGCCCGCTCGCGTACGTGCTGGCCGCAGGCGAAACAGACCGTCTGGCCCTCGGCCATGGTCTCTCCGCAATGTGGGCACCTAGCCATTGGTCTACTTTCCGGGAACGGCCTGCTCCGCGTGGCCGGAGGTTCGCCTCACGGGGTCGTACCCAGTTGCCTGGTCAGGTCCTCCAGTCGCTGCTTCCCCGCCTCGATGCTGTCCCGCTGCGCCTGTTTCTCGCCCTCCTCGGCAGAAACGAGGAAGACGATGGACTCGCGCAGCCGGGCAAGCTCGGCCTCATGTTGACTGATGATGCTCTCCTGCGGCGGGCTCGGGTGCGATGCCACCCGCATGCGAACCGACTCAAACCGGGAGTCGATATCGTCAAGTTCCGCCGTGAGTGCTTGCGCTTCGGGATCGTTCTGTGCGGCCTGCACCATCTCCTGCCACTGATGTGTGGCGCGGCGGGTGGAATCCTGGACCCGCTGCGCCTCCACCTCGGCGGCAGCCGCCGCCTGCTTCCGGGCAGTGTTGTTGCGCATCAGCAGTAACGCGCCGAGTACCAGGACCACAATCAGACCGGCGCCAACGTATACGAGCGGGTTGATGTGACGCTCATGCCGGTAGCCGCGCCGCGTGCGGACATGCTGGCCGCAGGCGTAGCATTGCTCCTGCCCATCCGCCATCGATTCACCACAATGTGGACACCGTGCCATATTTCCTCCTTAGAGCAGGACGCCGAGGTCGACCTCCAGCAGGGCTGTCGGCTGGCCGATGCCGAACGATTCCAGCACTGCCGGGTGGACCTCTCCCAACATCCCCCAAACGACCTGGCTGTTCCCGGCTCGAATCAAGATGCGGGCACAGCGGCCGGGTATGAACGTGGGGCTTTCAAACGGCTCGAACCGCAGGTCCCGGCCGTTCGATGCGCCCGGTACAGGCGGCATCGGATGGCTCAACTCGCGCGCCAGCGCGTCGAGCACCTGCTTCGCGTCGGTGTAACCGACCCGCGGCCCTGCCAACGCGGCGGCGAGTTTCCGTCGCGTGCGTACGCCCGTCTCCATTTCATCTGACAGCTCGAAACAGTCCCCGGATTCGAATACCTGCTGCGGCATCTCGCGTGTCGTATTGACGCGGAGCGTGCTCAGGAGCCCGGTGATGAGTTGCTCGCGCGCCATGGTCTGCTCGACGCTTATCGGGTTCTCGAGCCCCACGTAGCGCTCTGCCACCGGCAGCCCCAGCTTCTCGTAGTGCTCCGCAACATTGGTCAATGCCGGTGTCATAATCTCGAGAAAGCCGAGCCCGGTCATCACGCGCCGGGCAGTTGTTGAAAGCTCCTCAATTGGCTGGTGACTGCCGACGGTCATGCTCGGGACGAGCCGCGGCTTGATGTTGCGGTACCCGTAGCCGATGGCGACGTCCTCGAAGATGTCGTACTCATGCATGATGTCGGCGCGGTAGGCGGGAATCTCCAGCGCGAGATTGCCGGCTTCGGTCTTCGCGCCGTAGCGCATCCGTTCGAGCACCTTCGGCATGTCCGCGACCTCGACGCCGACTAGACGTTCGGCCGCCTTCGGGTCGATGGTGCGCATCTCCGGCTTCAGCTTCGGCGTCGTCTCCTTCGTTCCGTCCGGGTAGACGACCTGCATGGTCTCGACCTTCGCTCCAAGGTCGGCGAGACCGCAGGCGATGACTGCAATCGTCTTCTCAATCGCGTTCTTGTCCGGCCCGGTTACGTCGATAAACAGGTTGCGGGTTTTCGGCGTCACCCGCGTATCCTCGCTGTTGATGATCGGCGGCATCGAAAGCACCTTGCCGTTCGCGTCGCAGAGCAGCGGGTACTTGTCGAACTTCTCCAGCAGATGCCTGTACCCGGCGCCCTTCGGGTGTTTCTCCAGTATCTCCTTCGGCGTCGCCTCCACCATCCCCTCCGGCATGCCGAACAGAGGCACGAACCTGACGCCGTCGGGAGCGACAGCGGAGTACTCGAAGTCGGGCTCAATCGTATCGAGGTCATAGACGCCGATGGATGCACGCCGCCGGTTACGGCCGAGCGCCCAGTGCAGATTCTCCTGCATCTTCATCACCGTCTTCACGTTCTCGTCGTCCATCACGAGTCCGCGGACCACGCATGCAACCAGGTAAGGCCGGATGCTCTCCAGCCCCGGCTGCACGGTGACCTTGAAACCGGATGGCTCGACGCGGTATCTGGGCAGGCCGGTCTCGATGCCGAGATAGCCGCGCAGCGCGCGCGCCAACCCGGCCGCATCGAACATGTCCGGTCGGACCGGGAGCAGACTGATGCGGATGACTTCCGACGACCCCGTTTCGACCAAGGCCTTGCTGCCGCACCATTCGCACTCGCCGTTGAAGTCGACGCGCTCCAGTACCTCGGTCACGTGCCCGCACTTGTCGCAGCGGAACGCCGTGACGCTCGCGGTACCTTCGACGTTGTTGCCCAGTTGCTCGAGCGCGGCGACGAGTTCGTCCCGGCTCAGGCTTTTGCCGATGAGCCGCTTGAGCGTCGCCGTCGCGACGCTGACTACAGGCACGTATCCTCCGAGCCGGACAATCCGGAATCCAGAACGCAGAATGCAGAATGCAGAATTCCGGAATCCTGAACCTCTGAATTCAGGACTCTGGATTCTGGACTCTGAATTCTCCTCATCCGCTCAACCTCGCGTTTCGAAGCCAGTCAATATCCGCCATGTAGAGCTTGCGGATGTCTTCGAGCCCGTAGCGCAGCATGGCGATGCGTTCTACCCCACCGCCCCACGCCAGTACCGGCGCCGTGCACCCGAGCGGCCGCGTCACCTCGGGCCGGAACACGCCTGACCCGCACATCTCGACCCAGCCGAGCTTCCCCATCTTGGCGAAGGCTTCGGCGCTGGGTTCGGTATAGGGGAAGAATGATGGTCGGAACCGCACTTCCTCAGCGCCCATCTTCTTATAAAACGCCTCAAGCGTGCCGAACAGGGTCGCGAGCGTTGCCTGCTCGTCAATGATGATGCCGTCAATCTGCATAAACTCCGATTGGTGTGTCTGGTCGGTCGCCTCACGCCGAAAGGTCTTGCCGATGCAGAAGAGCTTTCGCGGCGGCTTGGGGTTGGCCGCGAGCGCGCGGATGGAAGCCGAGGTCGTATGCGTGCGCAGCACCAGTTGCCGCGCCTTCTCAATGTCCCACTTGTACCGCCAGCCGGTGGAACCGGTGTCGCCGCCGTTCTCGTGCGTCCGGCAGACCGCCCGCACCAGCTTTTCGTCAGGTAGTTGGCCGTGCTTCGGCTCGGCCACGTAGAACGTGTCCTGCATTTCGCGTGCTGGATGGTCCTGCGGCTGGTACAGGGCGTCGAAGACCCAGAACGCCGTGTCAACCATCGGCGACGTTACTTCTTCGAAGCCCATTTCGAAGAACGCGCGACGGATCTCCTGGATCACGCGCTGCAGCGGGTGCTCCTTGCCAGGGTACTTCGGCGCAGTCGCGAGGCCGGGGTCGTACTTCCTGAAAACGACGTCCCGCCACCTGCCGCCGGCGAGTATCTCCGGCGTCAATTGGTTCACCTCGACCGCCGGCTCGATACCACCGGCTTTGAGTATCAAGCCGGCCTCGGTCAGCGACAACTTTCGGCTCACGCGCTTCTTGCGCTTCAGCAGCTCGTTTCTGCCCTTGAGCAGATCGAGCGCCGTCTTCACGTCGAGGCCCGCGTCTGCCAGTTCGGATTCAGTGGCCTGTCCCATTTCCGCGAGCTTCTCCACGAGGGACTCATCAGCTCCCTTCGCCGCGAGCGCGGCCTCACCGGCTGCACTCACAGCCAGCACACCGGCATCGCGCGTGCACCATCCCTTGCGCGTCAGCCACTTTATCTCGGCGCGGACATCGTCCTTGTCCAAGAGCTTGGGGAGCTCCGACAGATTGGCAGCGCCGCCCGCCGCTTTGAGCACGGCGAGCGCCTTGCGCTCGGGGAACCCGGCTGCGGCTCTTTTGCCGTCGTCGGTCAGGCTGAACTCGTCCTGCGACTCCTCGGCAATCGTTACGAGCCCCCGCTGGGCGAGCAGCGTCGCGCCCGCCATCACGAGCGACTGGTCGGCTCCCGTCTGACTCACGATTTCCGCGACCGCAAGCGCCTTGCCCGCTTCGAGCGCGGCAAGGATGCGATATTCAATTTCCGGGAGGCGTACCATTCCCACTCCAATATGCCATAAATCGAGGGAAAGTCAAGGATGCGCGCGGGCCGACTTGAAAATGATGCTGCTTCTGCCTAGGCTTGAGCGACCCATGAAGACGATGGTCATTGCCCGCACGGGACGCTTGGAAGAGACGCCGCTCGAACTCCGCGACGTGCCGCAGCCGGTGCCGCGAGCGGGAGAGGTACTCATCAAAGTCTCGGCCTGTGGTGTCTGCCACACCGAACTCGACGTAATCGAGGGACGCACGCCGCCGCCGAAGCTGCCGGTGATACCCGGACACCAGGTTATCGGCACGGTAGTGAAAACGGGGACTGTCTCGTTGGACGAAAATGGGGACAGTCCCACGGTGGCTCGCGTCGGACGCTCGCCGGTACAGTCCCCATTTTCTTCTGGTGACCGCGTGGGCGTGGCGTGGATCTACTCTGCCTGTGGTAAGTGCGAGTCTTGCCTTAGCGGGCAGGAGAACCTTTGCCCTGACTTTCAAGCCACGGGCCGCGACGCCAACGGCGGGTACGCTGAGTACATGGCCGTCCCCGAGGCGTTCGCGTTCCCGATACCGGCCGCGTTCTCCGATGCCGAAGCCGCCCCGCTGCTATGTGCGGGCGCGGTCGGATATCGCTCGCTTCGCCTCTCCGGCATCGAATCGCTAGTCGCCAGTCGCCAATCGCCAAGTCTCGGCCTGACCGGCTTCGGGGCATCTGGCCATCTGGTGCTCAAGACCGTCCTGTTTCAGTACCCGAAGACGCGCGTTTATGTTTTCGCCCGCAGCGGGGAAGAGCAGGCCTTTGCCCGCGAACTGGGAGCGACGTGGGCTGGAGACACTAATGACCGGCCGCCGGAACTACTGGACGCAATCATCGACACGACGCCGGTCTGGAGCCCTGTCTTGGCTGCGCTAGAACGACTGAAGGCGGGAGGCAGACTGGTCATCAACGCGATTCGAAAAGAGGAAGCCGACAAGCAGGCGCTGCTGGGTCTTGACTACGCCAAGCACCTGTGGATGGAAAAGGAAGTGAAGAGCGCAGCCAATGTCACGCGCAAGGACGTCAGCGAGTTCCTCGCACTGGCCGGGCAGATCCCAATTAAACCTGAAGTGCAGGAGTACCGGCTCGAAGATGCGAATCAGGCGCTGCTCGAACTGAAGCAGCGCAGGATTCGCGGGGCGAAGGTTCTTCGGATCTCAGAGTAGGGGTCGAGGGGCCAAGGGCACAGGATTCTAGTTCTGGTCCTTCACTGGACTCCGGGAATCCTCGAATCCTGGGCCCCTTTCTTCTCGAACTGACTGACAACCGGACGTAACAGCAGGAACGCAACCACGACGGCCGGGGCTAGTGCCGCCAGGATGGTCATTGCCAGCGACATCGCTCCGGCGCTGTTCGGGTCGAGCGCTCGATACAGGTTCTCAAACATCGGCATTACCCAGATGAACACTGCCGCCGTGGCGGCGACGTGGACCACAATCACCGTGTACCAGCCCCACTTCCTCCGCAGGAGCAGCCCGATCGAACCAGCCAAAAGGACGAGGCTGCCGACGGTCTGGATTCGATTGAGGGACGCGGCCTGCCGCATGAGCGTCTCGAACAGGGCGACGCTTGAGCGGTCGACGTAGGGGCCGAGCTGGGCAAGCATCGCGCCCGGGTCGGCGATTGGGGCGAGAGCGATGCCAATGAGGCCGCTGAGTATCGCCAGCCCCGACTGCGTAATGAGCAGCCAGGCGGCGACTGTCAGCGTAATGCGCCAGCGCCGGAGCGTACTGTCTTCTCCGGCGCTGGTTTCCATAGTTGGCGGGTTAACCGCCGGGCTGCCGTTACTTCAGCAGTCCCTTTCGCTTGAGCATTGCGGTCAGCAACTCTTCGAGGTCCGGCTTCGACTTCTCCTTCAACTCGTAGCTCACGCGCACGACCGGCTTGTTCACCTTGATGATGCGCGTCAGGTCAATCGGCGTGCCGGACAGCACCACATCACAGTCGGCCTTGTTGATGGTATCCTCGAGTTCCTTGAGCTGCTCGGCCGAGTAGCCCATGGCAGGTAGTACGTTCTGGAGGTGTTTGAATTCCTCGAACGTCCTGGCAAGGGACCCGACGGCGAAGGGCCGCGGGTTTACCATTTCCTTAGCCCCGAACTGCTGCGCGGCAATCTTGCCCGCGCCATAGCCCATGCCCCCGTGCGTCACGGTCGGCCCGTCCTCGACCACGAGCACGCGCTTGCCCTTGACCGCGGCCGGGTCGGCCACCGTGAGCGGCGAGTCGGCATCGATGATGACCGCGTTCGGGTTCGCCGCCTTCACGTTCGCTCGCACCTTCTCGATATCGTTCGACCTGGCCGTGTCCTCTTTGTTGATGACGACGGCGTCGGCCGACCTGAGATTCACCTCGCCCGGATGGTAGCGGAGTTCGTGCCCGGGCCGGAGCGGGTCCACGATCGTGACGAGCAGGTCGGGCTTGTAGAAGGCGATTTCGTTGTTGCCGCCGTCCCAGACGATGACGTCGGCCTCGGCCTCAGCGTGCTTCAGGATCTCGGCGTAGTCGCACCCGGCATAGATGACCATCCCGCAGTCGATGTACGGCTCGTACTCCTCGCGCTCTTCGATGGTCGCCTTCTGGTCGTCGAGGTCCTGGTAGGTGGCGAACCGTTGCCAGACCTGCTTTTCGAGGTCGCCATAGGGCATCGGCTCGCGTATCGCCACAACCTTGAGGCCTTTGTTCTTGATGATCTCGTACACACGACGCGAGGTCTGCGACTTGCCGCACCCGGTGCGAACCGCGCAGACCGCGGCGACCGGCTTGTGTGCCTGTATCTGCAGGAACCGAGGTGACAGGAGCCGCCAGTTCGCCCCGGCCACCAGCACCTGCGACGCGAGGTTCATCAGGTAGTTGTGGGACACGTCCGAGTAGGCGAAGACGACCTCTTCCGCCTTCAGTTCCTCTATCAGACTGGGCAGCTCGTGTTCGTACCGGGTCGGGATTCCATTCGGGTACAGCTTGCCCGCAAGGCTCGCTGGGTACGGCCGCAGGCCGCCGGTCGTACCGAGGTTCTGTTCCTTGGCCATCGTGAACGCCACGACTTCGTACTCCGGGTTGTCACGGAAGTAGACGTTGAATACGTGATAGTCCATCCCGACCGCACCGACGATGATAACGCGCTTTCTATTCGGCATTGTTTTCTCCATAGGTCCTATAGGTCCAATAGGTCCTATTCCTAAAACCTCTCCGTCATTGACTTCGCCTGCAGGAAGAGCAGCAGGTAGTCCCTGCCGCCGGCCTTGGAGTCGGTGCCGGACATGTTGAAGCCGCCGAACGGCTGCACGTCAACGAGCGCCCCAGTGCACTTCCGGTTGATGTACATGTTACCGACCATGAACTCGCGCTTGGCCCGGTAGATCTTCTCCCGATTCCGCGAGTAGACCGCCCCGGTCAGGCCGTACTCGGTGCCGTTGGCAATCGCCAGCGCATCGGAGTAGTTCCGCGCCTTGATGACGGCAAGCACCGGCCCGAATACTTCTTCCTGGGCGAGCCGCGAGTTCCGCGGGATGTCGATGAACACCGTAGGCTGGATGAACCAGCCGCCCTCAGGTCCGGGCTTGCCACCTACGACCAGCTTCCCTTCTTCCTTACCGACCTTGATGTACTCCAGGTGCGAATTGTACGCCCGCTCATTGATGACGGGGCCCATCCAGTTCGCGCGGTCCGCGACGGGCCCGACCGTTATCTTCTTCACCCGCTCGACGAGCAGCTTCACGAACTCGTCGTAGACCTTCGCGTCGACGATGGCCCGCGAGCAGGCCGAGCATTTCTGTCCCTGGAACCCGAACGCACCGATGGCCACGCCTTCAACCGCGTCGGCCACGTCCGCCTCAGAATCGACGACGATGCAATCCTTTCCACCCATCTCAGCCACGACCCGCTTGATCCAAATCTGGCCCTTCTGAGTCCTGGCCGCCTTCTCGATGATGCCGAGACCCACGGCCTTGGAGCCCGTGAAAGAGATGAAGCGCGTCTTCGGGTGCTCGACCAGATAGTCCCCGACCGCGCTGCCCGGCCCGGTCAGGAGGTTCACGACACCCGCGGGCATGCCGGCCTTCTCCAACACGTCCACGAAGAGCGCTGCCAGCAACGGCGCGTCGGACGACGGCTTCAGCACCACCGTATTGCCCGTGACCATGGCCGCAGTCGTCATCCCGGCCATGATGGCGCAGGGGAAGTTCCACGGCGGAATCACGATGCCCGCTCCGAGCGGGATGTAACGAAGTTCCTGGCTCTCCCCCGGGTAGGGTGTCACACCCGCAGGCTGGTCGTAGCGAATGGCCTCGCGGGCATAGAACTCAAGGAAGTCCACGGCCTCGGCAAAGTCCGCGTCCGCCTCCAGCCAGTTCTTCCCCTCCTCAAGCACCATCGCGGCGTCGAACTCGAACCGGCGCTGCTTCATCATCCGCGACGCGCGCAGCACGATGCCGGCGCGCTCGATGGCAGGCATGTAGCGCCACGTCTCGAACGCTTTGAGCGCGGCCTTTATCGCCTGCTCGGCTTCCTTCACCGTTGCCTTCTGGAACGTGCCGACCGGGCTCTTGTCCGAGGGATTGTAAGAAACGAACTCCTCTTTCGCCCTGACGTGCTTGCCGCCGATAACCAGGTCATAGACGGTCTTCGACTTCGCCTGAAGGTCGGCGAGCGCCTTCTTCATCGGCTCCTGGTTTTCGGGTTTCGAGAAATCGAGGTACGTCTCGTTACTGAATTTCGGTAACATGATGCCTCCTGCAGTGGGACTGCCACGTCTTTCCGCCGAGGAAAACCGTGGCTGTACCAACTCTGCGATAAGTGACTGCCATAACTTACATTATCGCAACGGCTATTATTGATTCCGGGTGTGCTTCGAAAGCACGCGCGGCCGCCATTCACGCGAGCGACCGCCGTTGCCGGGTTCACTCCAAGTATTCGGGTCGTAATCCCCGACCCGCCTCAAAGGATAGCGATTAGCCGGCTGAAGTCAAACCGGTGCCGGATGCGGCAGTTCTACCCGCGGCTGCGGCGCTCGCGCTTTTCGTGGATGGCGTGGATGACCATCACCGCGCCCAGAAGCAGCAGCGCAGTCTCGTCCGGCACCGATGGATCGATTCTGAGTCCGTAGGTGTCCCGAATCGCCCAGAAGGTCTTGGCGACGCTGCCGATGCTCTGGCCGTTCTCGAATATGTCGTAGCTGAGCGCGAAGAAATCGCCCTGAATGTCGAACCGGCGCGCGCCGTCCGGCGTGTCGAACCAGTAGTGCGGGTAGATCGCGAAGAATCCCCTTCTGAGTATCCCAAGGAACCCCATCTCATCCGGCTCGCCGGAAGGATTTCCGCGGAAGAACTTGTACGTTGGCCGCCAGGCCCAAAGCTTCTGCTGGACGATCAGCTCGATATCGCCCAGCGGATCCTGCAGGCGGTATTGAGTACGCAAGGTGAAGAGCTTCTTCTGGAAATGCCCGACCACGCCCTGCGTTGCCGGGTCCATCACCTCGACCTTGTCCCAGAGCGAGAACCACCGTTCGCGCATCAGAAACTCCCGCCGCTTCGCAAGGTTCACGGTATGGGAGCCTCTCGTCGCGCGCTTCGCATCTCAGCAGCCATCGTCCGCATGATACCAATAAGACTCACGCGGTCAAATGGCGTGACGAATGCCATGTCCCTCAACGAACGGCTGTTACAGACGATCCGCGATTCGCCCCGGGGGTCGTTCCGGGGACGGTTTGGGAGGTGGTTTGCGGCGTGGTTCTCAAGGTCACCCTCCAGGGGATAGTCCGAGTAATGTCCGGGGCGATTTGAAGCGCGACCTGCAGGACGATTGTGAAGATGCTTCAGGACGCCGCCACCGGCGTTGCCCCAACCGCGATTCGCGACGCTGCCCTCGGCGTCACTCTCCGCGCGTTTCGCGGCGTAGCTCGCAGGATGACACCCAAGGCAGTCTGCAGGATGGCTTGCGGGGTCATCGGCAGAGCGAAATGCGGGGCCAAACGGTTCGTTATTGGTCGGGGTGCTCCGGGACGGCCGGGACTTCGCGGTGCGTCGCCCGATGCCAGAGGTCCGAGAACTGCTCTTTGTGGAGGAAGACGTAGTACACCACCAATCCGGCAACAGCCAGGCCGATGAGCAGCAGCACATATGCCCCGAACGAGTTGGGTTGCCTGTACTTCGGCTCGGTCTTCCGTTCATACTCAAGCACCTTCAGCGCCCGCTCTGCGTCGCGCTTCGGGATTCGTTCCTTGCGCGCCATGGTTCAGTGGCCTGCGAGCCTCGGATTTCCGCAGTACTGCCAGAGCACGTCGATGCCCGACTCGGTTTCGATGAAGCCGGCCGGTTGATAATCGTCGGGCTCGACGACAAGCGTCGCCACGTACGCGCTCCTTCGCCAGGCAGGCCGGGCCAGCCGGACCGCGCCCAGCGGCGCCGCCTCCAGGGCAAGGGCGAGGAAATAGGGACGTGCGTCCGGCACAAGCTATTGTCGCAGACCGTACCATGATTGTCAATGGTAGTCGGGCGTCAATCTTGACGGGCGGAGCAGGCGGACGGATAATCTATGCGCTCGGCGGGTTAGACAGTGACCCGAGAGAACCTCAGACCGGGCCTGGCAAGCCGGGCCCGGTGTTTGTTCTTAGCGGGTTTCTTCGTCTTCCGGCCGCCAGGGCGGGTCGACGACGCAGACGAACTCGATCTCTTTTCTGCCGGTATTCTCCAGCCACTGGACCGAACCAGGCGGAATGTAGATAGCATCGCCGGACGCAACTTGGGCCGCCTCGTCACCGATGTGCATGATGCCGCCGCCTCGAATCAGATAGTAGACCTCGGCCGTCTTCAGCCGGTGTGCCTGTGATTGCCTTCCCGGGGCAAGCCGGGCGACCGCGAACGAGTAGCGAATGGCGGCCGCGTCGCGCGCCGGATGCAATAGCTCTCGCAGCCGGGTCCGGTCCCCGGCCATGATCTCCTTCGCTTCTTTCAATCGCTTGATGAGCACGGCGAGCCTACCGTTACGGGCCGGTCTTCGGGTCCCTATCCGAGCCCTGGTCGCCAGCCCCTAAACCCCAGCCCCTTCCTAGTTCAGCTTCCCGACCGCGTGTTCGATGGCGTCGAGGAGCTCGCCCGACTTGACGGCGGCGGTCAGGTTGTTGATATCTTCCTGCACCGGCCGGTCCTCGACCATCATCTTTACGTGCTTGCGGACGAAATCGTAGGCGACCTGAGTGCCTTTGCCCGCCTTCAAGGGCTTCCGGAACTCAACCGCCTGCGCGCCGGCCATCAGCTCGATGGCGATGACGTGCCAGGCGTTGTCGAGTATCTGCCACGTCTTCAGGGCGCCGGTGAACGCCATCGAGACGAAGTCTTCCTGGTCGGCCGCGGCCGGTATCGAGCCGATTGAGGCGGGCGCGGACAGGATGCGGTTCTCGCAGATGAGCATTCCCTGCGTGTACTGGGTGAGCATCAGACCGGAGAACATGCCGGCGCCCTTGGTCAGGAACGCGGGCAGGCCGCAGGAAAGGTTCCGATTGAGCAACCGGTTGGTCCGGCGTTCGGCGAGCACAGTGATCATCGTCACGCATTCGCCGGTCAGGTCGAGCGCGAGCCCGAGCGGCGTACCCTGGAAGTTCGCGCCGGTCAGGTAGGCCTTCTCCTCCGGGAAGAAGAGCGGATTGTCGCCCACGCCGTTCAACTCGGTTTCAAACATGTAGCGCGCCCACTTCAGCGCGTCCTTTGCCCCGCCGACAACCTGCGGGGTCGACCGGAGCGAGTAGGCGTCCTGTACCTTCTTTCCCGGTTGCTTGAGCATCTCCGAATCGGCAGTGAGCCGCCGGATGTTCTCGGCGCAGATCACGGCGCCCGGGTAGCCACGCACCTTGTGAATCCGCTCGTCAAAAGCCGCCATGTTGGCGTTCACAACTTCGAGCGTGAGCGCGGCGGCGATTTCCGAGACCTTGTAGTAGTGGTCGGCATCATTCAGATGAAGCGCGCCCCAGCCCGCGGTCATGTTCGAGCCGTTGATGCAGGCGAGCCCATCGCGCGCCTCGAATTGGATTGGCGTCACGCCCGCCGCCTTCATCGCCTCGGCCCCGCTCATCCGCTTGCCCTGGTAGAAGGCCTCGCCCTCACCCAAAAGCACGAGCGCCATCTGGCTCATCGGCGAAAGGTCCCCGCACGCGCCGACCGAGCCCTTGTCGTAAACCACCGGCGTCACGCCCTTGTTGAGCATGTCAACCATGCACTCGACGACCCTCAGCCGGATGCCGGAATGGCCGTTTGAGAGGACGTTTATTCGCGAGCAGATGGCGGCGCGCACCGTCTCCTCGGGCAGCGGCACGCCGCAGCCGGCCGAATGCGAGTAGACGATGTAGCGCTGGAACTGCTCGGTCTGTTCCGGCGTGAGAATGGTCTCGGAGAGCTCGCCGATGCCGGTGGTGATTCCGTACATCACGGCCCGCGCCTTGACCTTCTCCTCGATGAACCCGCGGCAGTGGTTGATACGCTTCTTGGCCGCCTCGGACAGCTCGACTTTCTCGCGCCGCCGCGCCACGCGGACCATGTCCTCGATTTTCAGGTTTTTTCCATCCAGTACAACAGCCATCGGATCACCTCCGTGAAGAACGGAACTTGTTTTCGGCTTTACCTGCGGGGCCTGCCGCGGAACGACCGGCGCTGTCGCGGCGGCGGCCCGGCCCGCTGCGACATCTGCTCAACATGGTTGCCCGGCCAGTAGACCTTGCGGCACTTGGGGCAACCGCGAAAATCGTGATGAATCTGGTAGATGAAGAACGGCACCGACGGCCGCGCCTGCTCACGGGTCAGCTTCTCGAGCGGCACGTTGCACGCGAGACAGCGGCCATACGGCGCGATTCTCTCTGCCGGCGGAGAGACCGGTTGTTCAGGCACACGCTCAGGCTCAGGCTCGGGCCGGGGCTGAACCGGCTTTTCCGAGCCAGGCGCGCGCTCCGATTGGGGCCGGGGCTGCTTTTCCTGCGACGGTGCTGCCGGCTCCTCGACCGCGATCGGGACGGCAGGCTTCAGGCCCGCCTCGATTTCGGCTTTGACTTGCGCGACCTGCTCCGGTGCGAGCTGTGCCGGGACGTATATCGTACCCGGCAGTCCCTTCAGCTTGTTCGTGCGGGTGAGCAGTATCCGCCCGCTCTGCCGCGCAACCTTGTATGCAGGCATCCCGCCCAGGTTCCGGTCGTACTCGGCGTCGTACCCCAGCAGGCGCAGCTCGCGCGCCAGCTTGCCGAGCATCACGTCGCACAGAAAACTGACGTTCTCCGGGTTCTTCGGCGGGGCGATGTGGCCGCGCGGACCGCGGCCATGCGGCCGGTGGCGGCGCGGCTGTCTGCGGTTCTCCGGTGGTTGTGCGGGCTGCTCTTCCGGACTCATCAGGTTACACTGTAGCCAAAAAGCATCTGAAATCAAGGCCGTCAAGCAGTTCCCCGTAATACCGCCTCTGTTGACAAGTATGGCACGCGAAGGGATATTCCTTGCATGTCGCGGCCCCTATTCGCGGCGTTCTGCATGTTACTGGCCACTGCTGGATGTCACAAGCCCACGCCGGAGTCGCCGGTGCACTTCGCGCGGGAAGAGATAGCGATGGACGTGAGGGCGGGAACCCTGGAAGTGCGCGGGATGTATCACTTCACGTCCTCGGCCAAAGAACCGCTCGTGGCCTCGGTCTTCTACCCGTTCCCGCTCGACTCAACTCACCTGTACCCGGACTCCGTAGAACTCCGAACGACAAACGCCGAGCGGCAGACGCCGGATGTTCGGACGCCGGATTCCGGAGTTCGGCGTTGGCCGCGGGGGCCCCTGTCGGACAGCGCGGCGTTCGGCGTTCGCAGTTTCATCCGTCAGGATTCGGGCGTCGCATTCCGGATGCGGTTCAGGCCCAACGCCGAAGACTCGTTCTTCGCCTATTACCGCCAGCCGATCAAAACGAATTCAGCGACCTACATCGTTACGACGACGCGCAAGTGGAAGCGGCCGATTGACCTCGCGCAGTTCCGTGTGACAGTGCCTGCGAGCTTCAAGGACGTCAAACTCACCTTCCTCGCGGACAGCGTCGCCAAGTCAAACAGCACAATATCGTACTTCTTCGCAAGGAAGCGGTTCTACCCGGACAAAGACGTCACCGTCACGTGGCGCTAGAAGCGCGATTTTGGAGTGCGGGAGCGATGGCTCCCGCTTTTCCAGAAAAGCGGCAGCTCGCGCTGCCGCAATCCAAGTGCTCGGCTCTAGTACAAGACGAGCTTCGTCTTAAGTGCTCTTTCGCCGAGTCTACAATTAACGAAGTAGACGCCGCTCGATATACCGGGCAGCGCCAGTTCGTTGCTTCCGGCCGCGAGCGCAATCTTTTCTGACAGCCTTGCCCGCCCGAGATTGTCGAACACCGTAACCAGTGCGCCTCCGGGCCGGTCAGCGTTCAAGACGAGCGTCCGCCCGCGCTGACGCAGGGAAACCAGGAACGCAGTCCCGAGCCGCTCTTCGGCGGCGCCGGCCGGATACATCGTCATGTTGATGCTGTCGAGCCACCCGTTTACCCCGATCGAGCACGGCTCGGGATAGTAGGCAGGCAGGTAGTTCGAATCGCTGTGGGCGCTTACCTGGTAGATCCCAAGCCCGAGCGGACACATCACATACCGGCCCATCGAATCGCAGCCTGCGTAGCCCTTCCCATACGATGTCTCGAACCGTACCAGGCAGTGCTCCAAAGGATGGCCAGACCTGTCAAGGACCCTTCCGGCAATGCCCCCATTGTAGTCATTGTTGTATGCCCCGAACGTAGGTGACACATCAACGTACCACCGGCTATCGGAATACCGGGACGAGGACGCGCCCTGCGGAGGCGCCCAGCAATCGCTCGGATAGCGGACCTCCGATTTGAAGGTATCGCTGCCTCCCGGATACGGCACGTAGACTCGTATGTAGTCGGAGTCATCTCCAAGGCTGAATGTGCCAGTGGTGTTGGTGCTGTCAAGTACCACCTCATACGGCCATGTGTCGAAACAGACACCTGAGTCCACCACCGCGGTGCCGGCATTCGTGACAATCACCGAGCCGCCCACCTCGACGGGGAAACCATGCAGGGGCAGGTACGCTTCAAGCTCGATGCGTTCAAAGTACTGCGGTTTGGTCTCAAACTCGTTGATCTGGATGTACTCAAGATACGGGTTAGCAGTCATGATGCCTGCGAATCCCATCAGCAGGGCCAAGCTTGTCCTCATATTGACCTCTTCACCAGACGACCGCTTTGCTCCTTGTCTGTTTGGCACCCATCTGCGCCAAGGCGAAGTAGATGCCCGGCGCGAGCGTCGAGGGAAGCTCGATTCGCTTCTCGCCCGCGAATGTGCCGAGGTCGAACGCGCTGACGCGGGAGCCAACCTGGCTGTAGAGCTGCACCTCCACCGGCGCTGTTCCGTCGCTGGACAGCAACAGGGCTCGGCCCGACACCCGCAGTATCGGCGCAATATGAACGGATGGCATTTCAGCCACGCACGCGGTCGGAACTACGATGTTGATGCCGCTGGTACTTCCAGCATAGCCTACCGACACCGACTCGGGATAGGTCGCCTGGTAGGGTTGGCCCTGGTGATACGCATCGACGCTGACCTCGTACTTCCCGGCGCCGAGTCCGTCGATGGTGTAGTCAGTCGCTTTGGCGAGCCCGCAATAGCAGCGCCCGTTGACGCCTGATGCGACGACCGTGACTTCGTCCAGCGTGTCTCCATCAGTGCCAGTGACCGCGCCACCAATGATGCTATGGTCATCGTTTTCCGAGCCCGGCGTCGGAGTTAAGTCGATGTACCAGTTCATCGATTGATCCCAGGCCCCCACTTCATTCCAGAACGCGATGCTGCCCGGTATCGGCGGTAAGGGAGCCTTGCCGTGCCCGGTTGGATAGCTGGGATAGCAGACCCAGTCAGCGAGGCGGCCCGTATCGTCGAGCAGGAACACACTGTCTCTGAGCGGGTCCAGCCGCAGAACGCCGTGGCCGACGACCCCGAGAGCCAGCGCCTCAGAGTCAATGACGAGGTACTCGCTGGATTGCAGTTCGTGCGTCAAAGTGCAGGCTGATGCCGGCGTAAGAAGCTGCCAGCCATTGAGGTCAATCGGCTGATTGTCCGGTCCGCCATGGAGCTCGACGAACTGATGCGACGAGTCCACGCTGACCTCGCTCAGCACGGTAAGCACGAAAGGATTGGCGGCGACCACTGCCGCCACAAAGAACAGGCAGGCCAGAAGTCTGAACATAACCACCTCCAGTACGGAATGATTCTACTACCGGGCCTGTGCCTGTCAATAGACAGAGGTGAACCTATGACAGAGGTGAAGCTGGCGGCAGAGGTATAGACATGCATCCCGAGTCTCCCGTCCTCACCTATGCCTTTGCCTTCACCTTCCGCCATCCTCGCGCCGCTTGACACCACCATGCTGAATCATAGGGATATGATTCCCCAAGATGTTGACAATCCGTCATTTTGGCCTTATCATGATTCAGATGCACGAGCCGTCCGCGGCCAGACTCGGCTGGATTCCGCCGTATCTTTTCCAGGAACTCGATGACCTGAAAGCCCACGCGGGCCGCGACCTGATTGACCTCGGCGAGGGCAGTCCTGACCAGCCTGCGCCCAGGCCCATATCGGCGGCCCTCACCAAGGCTCTGAAGAACACCGAAAACCACCGCTATCCCAGCTATCCCGGCAAGCTCGCCGCACGCGCGGCCGTCGCGTCGTGGTACCGCCGCCGTTTCCAGGTGGCGCTCGACCCGGGAACCGAGGTTTCAATGCTGGTCGGTTCGAAGGAGGGCGTCTCGCATCTGATTTGGGGGACCTGCGGGCCCGGGGATACGGTTGCGGTTTCCGACCCCGGATACCCCGTCTACCAGAATCAGGTACGGCTGTCCGGAGCCACGCCGATACCGGTTCCGCTTGAGGAGAAAAACGACTTCCTTGTGGACCTCGACTGGCTTGCCCGCATCGCCCCGCGCATCAAACTCCTTTGTCTCAACTTCCCCGGCAATCCGACCGCAGCCGTGGCGACGCTCGGCTTTTATCGCGACGTGGTTGCGCTGGCCCGGAAGTACGGATTCTTCGTCGTCAACGACAACGTCTACTCCGAGCTCTACTTCGGCAAGACAAGGCCGCCGAGCATCCTGGAAGTCCCCGGCGCGATGGAACGCTGCGTCGAGTTCCACTCGCTCTCCAAGACCTTCAACATGGCCGGCTGGCGCATCGGCATGGCGGTCGGCAACGCCCGCTTGATAAAGGCGCTGCTCAAGATCAAACAGAACACGGATTCCGGCCCGTTCGGCGCCATCCAGGACGCGGCAGTCTACGCGCTGCAATCGGGCGCGAAGTTCGCCGCGGCCAATCGGCTGATGTACAAGCGTCGTCGGGATGTATTCTGCGGCGAGCTGGTCCGGCACGGCTGGGAAGTGACCCCGCCCGAAGCCACCTTCTACGTCTGGACTCGAGTTCCTCCGGGCTACGATTCTACGCCTTCCGGTGAATCGGTGTCGCTCAATTTCACCCGCCAGATGCTCGCGAGCTGCCGCGTGATGTGCGCGCCCGGCATCGGGTTCGGCCAGGGCGGCGAGGGTTTTGTCCGGTTCGCGCTCGTCGCGCCCGAGAAGCAACTCAAAAATGCCGCGCGCCGCATCGGCCGCCGGCTCGCGCAAAATGACGAGTGACGATTGTCGAGTGTCGATTGCGGACAATCGGGCCGAGTCGAGTCTTCGGCAATCGCCGATCGCAAATCGCCAATGCCTCTAGTCGTCCAGAAATACGGCGGTAGCTCGGTCGCGGATATCGAGCGGATTAGGCGGGTCGCGCGCAGGGTAGTAGCGACTCGGGCCGCTGGCAACCGCGTTGTGGTTGTTGTCTCGGCAATGGGACACACCACCGATGCGCTCACGAAGCTCGCGCACGAGATTACGCCCAGCCCCCAACGCCGCGAGCTCGACATGCTGCTGACCGCGGGCGAGCGGGAAGCGATGGCGCTCGTGTCGCTCGCCATCCTGAACGAGGGACTGGAAGCGGTCTCGTTTACCGGTTCTCAGGTCGGAATCATCACCGACCGATTCCACTCCGACGCGCGCATCGAGGAGATTCGCGGCGACCGGCTCCGCCTCGCCCTGCGCGGCCGGCAGATACCGATTGTCGCCGGATTCCAGGGCGTGAGCCCCGAACGTGAAATAACGACCCTCGGTCGCGGCGGCTCCGACGTCACCGCGGTGGCGCTCGCGGCCGCCCTCGGCGCCGACCGCTGCGAACTCTACAAAGACGTGGACGGTGTGTTCACCGAGAATCCTGCGGAATTCCCCGACGTGCGGCTCGTCCCCGAGCTCAGCTTTGAGGAACTGGCCGAGCTCGCCGGGTCCGGCTCGGAAGTGATTCATCCGCGGGCGTGCGCGCTCGCGGCCAAGTACCGGGTGCGACTCGTAATCCGGTCTTCTTTCAACGACAAGCGAGGTACGACAGTGGCCAAACTCGAGAAGATGGAAAAGGCATTCGTCCGGGCGATGACGCACAGCCACAAGCTGGTGCGGCTTTCGCTGGTTGACGTGCCGAAGAAGAAAAAGTGCATGCACCAGGTCGTAACGCAGCTCGCCGCGGCCCGCGTGCCGGTTGTGTTTTTCAACCACGGAGTGGTTCACGGCGACCGGTTCGACCTGTCCTACATCGTGCCCGAGGCGAACCTGCCGGGTGCCAGGACTATACTTGGGAAGCTCGCAAAGAAAGTGGGGGCTGACCGGCTTGAGATCAAGGACTCGCTCTGCTCGGTATCGGTGGTCGGGCCCGGCGTCGGCTCCGACCCCGGGATTCTCTCCGGCACGCTCGACACCCTGCATCGAGTCGGCATCCACCTCGACGCGTTCTCGACCTCGGAGACGAGGCTGTCGTGCTTCATGGACCGGAATGACCTGCGCCTTGCCGCCGCCGCGCTGCTTGCGCGCTTCAGGCTGAAGCGATGACGGAAGGAAGTGGTCAAGTGATCGAGGAATCCAGCGCGCAGTTGAGCGAAGCGGCAGGCGTTGAGGAGCCGGGCTTTGCCACCAAGACACAAAGACACGAAGAGGAAGAGACAGCCGCCGAGGGCGCGAGCGACGCTTCCGCCGATTCGCCAATCGCCACTCACCAATCGTCAATTCCCTCGCCCCTGGCCCCTGCTCAAGTGATTGAGGCTCTGCTCTTTGCCGCCGATTCGCCCGTGAAGCTCGACCGGCTCGCTGAACTGGCCGAAGTACAGGCGGAAAGTGCGCGGGCGGTGATCGACGAACTGAATACGAACTACAAGGAGACCGGCCGCACGTTCCGGGTCCAGCGGGTGGCCCAGGGCTACCAGCTCTACACAATGCCCGACTACGCCGAGTTTGTACGCCGCCTGTACCAGCACCGGTATACCCACCGTTTGTCGCGCGCCGCGCTCGAGGTGATGGCGATAATCGCCTACAAACAGCCTGTCACTCGTCCGGAGATAGAGCAGTTGCGTGGGGTTGACTGCTCGGGCCCGCTTGTTACACTGCTTGAGCGCCGGCTGATCGCCACCTATGGTCGCGCCAGCCGGCCCGGCAACCCCTTCCTCTATCGGACTACGCCCGAGTTCCTGCGCTATTTCGGCCTGGCCGGACTCGAGGACCTGCCGCGGATGGAGGAAATCGGCGAGTTCCTTGCCCGGCGCGAGAGCGGGGTGGACGGAAGCGAACCGGACAAGGCCGAAACTTTCGACTCACTGGCAATGGATGGCGGCCACCGCGACGGCGCGCCTGAAGACGCGAGGTAACCGAGATGTTCGAACGCATCAAAGAAGAGCAGCCGGTATCCGACCCGGCCAAACTGATAGTCGGGCTCCTTTCCTCCGACCGGACCCTGCTTGTCCAGGCCCAGTCGGCGCTGGCCGAGGGGTTCGGGACCGTGACGGTGAAGAGCCAGGAGATACCGTTCAACTTTACCGACTACTACGAGAAAGAAATGGGCCCGGGCCTGATTCGACAGTGGGTCGGGTTTCACGGCCTCGTGGAGCCGGACCAGCTCTTCGACTTCAAGCGGACAACCAATCTGCTCGAAAAGCGCTTTCACGGCCCGAATGGCAAACGCCGCGTCAACCTCGACCCCGGTCTTTTGACCCTCTCCAACCTCGTGCTCGCCTCCACCAAGGGCTACGCGCATCGCATCTACCTGCGCGACGGCATCCACGCCGAGCTGACGCTCATCTTCCACGCCGGCAAGTTCGAGCCACTGCCCTGGACCTACCCGGACTACCAGACGCCCGTCTGCCAGGATTTCCTGATGCGCTGCCGCCGGGAGCTCTTAGCGAGCGCGGCCGAGCAGCGCACGGGCCACGACAATCCGTTCATCAAGGCCACGTAGCCGAAGTTGAAGGAACTTCGTCACTACTTCCTGACCGGCGTCGCGACGCTGCTTCCGCTCAGCGTCACCGTCTTCATCTTCTGGTTCATTGTCGTCAGGCTCGGCAACCTCTTCCATCCGCTCTTCCGTATCCATCCCTGGCTTGCGCGGCACGTCCCCGACTGGGGCGCGAGCCTTGCCGGTTTCGTGCTTTTCCTGCTGATCATCCTGCTTGCCGGCTGGATCGCGTCGGGGCTGATCGGCAAGCTGGCGCTTGGCTGGATCGACGCGATACTCAGGCGCGTGCCGTTTGTGAAGGGTATCTACGGCTCGGCGCGGCAGTTCACCGATGCCGTGTTCGTGGAACGGAGCTCGCTCCGCAAGACGGTCCTTGCCGAATATCCGCGGGTCGGAATGCTCGCGGTCGGTTTCGTAACGAGCGATGAACCCATCCGGCTCGCCGACGGACGCAAAGCGCTCTTCGTGTTCTTCCCGACCGCGCCCAACCCGACCTCGGGCTGGCTGGCGCTGATACCCGAGGTCGACGTAACCGAGACGTCGATGAGCATCGAAACCGGCCTGAAGCTCGTGGTCTCCGGCGGTGTCATCAAGCCTGCGGACATCGGGTCTTTCATCCTCCCCAAGAACTGAGTCTGTGCGGTCGCCCGGAACCATCCAGTGCGGAGCGGA
>Ga0209610_1000132_pt1 | contig 36626 bp, 32 predicted proteins | sample LakKivw275mmetaG_FD_184137 | JGI IMG/M metagenome (GOLD analysis project Ga0209610, IMG submission 184137) | Anoxic lake water microbial communities from Lake Kivu, Rwanda to study Microbial Dark Matter (Phase II) - Lake Kivu water 275m metaG... | ecosystem: Environmental > Aquatic > Freshwater...
AGGCTGAATATATTATATATTGTCTGCCATTCTCGATACTGCTATTAAAAGAAAAAAGGTATTTCCATGTCATCATTCTACTACTGGTACTGCTAATCTTTTCATTCCCGTATATATATTACATAAAGATGGAAACAGGGGTATGGACGATTACAAAAAAGGTCTGTTTATCAGAAAATGTATCAGATATAGGCACCATAGAATACACTTATGCATTGCCCTTTCAATCATTATTTGACCTTGTAAAAAGAGCCCCTTTTGTTGCGTATAATTTTTTCCTTGCTGTTGTTCCATTGTTTTTTATGCTTATAGTGCTGGGGTTCAAAAGAATGAATAATCCTTATAGAACTCTATCGGTTATGCTGGTTGTTTTACATCTTCTGGCCAGAACTGTTATTCACTCCCATTCCACAAGGAGATATTCAGTAGAGTTTGTTCCATTTTTGTTAATATTTGGTGTTGAAGGTCTCTATGCTTTGAAAGACTTATTGGGTAGGTACCGCAATGGAAAAAAACTCTATCTGGGTGCCCTCATTATTTTAATCATCTCATCTGTTGTACAGGGTATTACTTTTCTCCAGAAGGGTAGAGTGATACATAAGGAGGCAGGTATTTCTTTATCAAAGTTTGGTACAGGGAATAAAATTGTAGAATTTCTCCCCGTTGCGACTTATTATGCTAAAGGTAAATGGGTTAACATATCTATTTTTCATAATGACATTAAAGATTGTAATATATTCATTGCTAATATGAGGCAAAAAGGTGTTAATTTCTTTATATTTGATTACAGGATGTACAGCAAATACCCATTCGTGGAATCATGTTTGTCCAAGATGACTTTTGTTGAAGAACTTAAGGAGAAAGATAAATTTGTGAAGATATACAAACTAAGTGATTAATAAACCAAGTTTTTATCCTGACAAAAGGTTAAAGAGTAGTGTAGTTCATCGATTATTGAGGTTTTTCTCATTGAAAAAATGTTTTGTTTGATATAATCTTTATATGAATCACGGTTATATAATGAAATTTTGTTCTTTATTTTTAAGATGTTGCATGTACATCTAAGGCGGTAGCCTGTAAAAATCGTATCCGTGCAAGCGGAAAAGTTTCTTTGCAGACTTAAAAAACATACAAATAGTGTATATGGTAAAAAGCAAGAAAACTGCTATTTTTCTCGATCGTGACGGCACGGTTATATATGATGTTGGATATCCGAAAGACCCCGGAGAAGTACAGCTACTGCCAGGAGTTGTTGAAGCATTGTCAAAGTTACAAAAATATGGATTTTATTTAGTTATTGTAAGCAATCAATCGGGTGTGGGAAGGGATATAATAACAAAGGAAGAAGCTAAGCAGGTTCATGATAAGGTTATATCCATATTGAATGAGAATGGGGTAAGACTTGATGCTGCTTACTACTGTCCTCACTTACCTGAAGATATGTGCCAATGTCGTAAACCTATGCCTGAGTTGCTATTCCGTGCAGCAAAGGAGTTTGATATTGATCTGGTTAACTCATTTATGATTGGTGATAAACAAATCGACATAGAGGCAGGTAAAAATGCCGGATGTAATACTATACTTCTTAGAGTCCCGCCACTATCAGGCATTGATAGTGGTGAAGCAAATTATATTGCAACTAATTGGGAGGAAATTGTTAAGTATATACTCTTTAGGATTGACAAAGGATATAGTGAAGTATAAATCAGCAAAAAGAGTGGAATAGTTTTTAATGAGGCAAAAAGCATTGTTTGATAGGACAAAGTTAAAAATAAGGTCCCTGCAGGAAAGGATCCATGACCTCGATATCAGTATTATGAGAAACCTTGACAGCGTTAATTCATATTCTGAAAAGACAAGAAGTGTTGCAATTGAGGTTATTAAAGCTGAAAGAAAGGGAAGAGAAATTGTTTTTATGATGGGCGGGCATGTTATACGCTCAGGAACTCAGAGGTATATTATAGATTTGATGGAAAGAGGATATATAACGTGTATTACCACAAATGGAGCAAGTGTTATTCATGACTATGAGTTCGCTCTTATTGGAGCCACAACAGAGAATGTTGCCAGATATATAGAAAGTGGACAGTTTGGGTTGTGGTATGAAACGGGGCAGATTAACGATATAATTAATTTAGCCTATAAAGAAGGCGGTTTAGGAATGGGGGAGGCGATAGGAAAAGCCATTTATGAGGGTGATTTCCCGTACAAAAATATCAGTATTCTTGCGACGTGTTATAGATTAAATATTCCGGCTACAATTCATATTGGTATTGGATATGATATTATACATGAGCATCCAAATTTTGATGGTGCTGCAGCGGGTGCTACTTCATATGTTGATTTTTTAAGATTGGCAAAGACAATTACAAACCTTGAAGGAGGGGTTGTAATGAATTTTGGAAGTGCAGTAATGGCACCTGAAGTCTTTTTAAAGGCATTAAGTATGGCGAGAAATATTGCCCATCAAAACGGAATGGTCATTAAACACTTTACAACCCTCGTCTGTGATCTGTACGACCTTCCGGATGATATAAGAAAGGAACCAGAAAAAGACCTTGCTGGATACTATTTCAGACCATGGAAGACGATGCTTATCAGGACTGTTACAGATGGTGGAAAGAGCTTTTATGTAAAAGGAAAACACGGAGAAACAATCCCTGCCCTCTGGACAGCTATCAATGAGGTAGAGAAAATTAAGGGATTAAGGGATTCAGGAATTGAGGGATTATAGATGAAGATGCTTGAAATGGAAGAGCTTGCTCAAAAGGTTTATGACTTGAAAGCAAAAGGTAAAAAAATTGTACACTGTCATGGATGTTTTGATCTTATGCATATAGGTCATATTAAATATTTTCAGGCAGCTAAAAAAATGGGAGATATCCTCGTTGTAACGGTTACACCGGATGTATATGTTGATAAAGGGCCTGACAGGCCGGTTTTTAATCAAAACTTAAGGGCTGATTCAATAGCGGCCCTGGAATGTGTAGATTATGTTGCCATTAATAAATGGCCTACAGCTGACGATACATTGCGAATATTAAGGCCGGATATTTATGTGAAAGGTCAGGAATTTGAAAATCTGGAAGATAAAACAGGTAAGATTCAGAAGGAGTATGAGATTGCAAAAGAGATTGGCACAAAGGTTCAATTCACACACGAGATAGTTTTTTCTTCTACTGAGTTATTAAATAAGTATTTCAAATAAAAATGGAGCAGAAGATAAAAAACAAAATCCTTCTTCTGGATGACATTATTAAAAAGGTTGAGAAGCTTAAAGAGGCTGGAAAAACTGTTGTTCAAAGTCACGGGATCTTTGACCTTATCCACCCTGGTATTGTAAGGCACCTCAATGAAGCCAAGAGCCAGGGCGACATCCTAATTGTCACCATTATCAAGGACAAGGATGTACGGAAGGGTTCCGGGAGGCCCATCTTTCCTGAGGCTTTACGGGCAGAGAACGTGGCCTCCCTGGAGCAGGTGGACTACGTCTGCCTCGTCGATGACGATATCCCTTTCCAGTGCGTGAAGATGATCGAGCCCCATATCTTCGCCAAGGGGCGGACATATTTGGAGCGTGATCAAAAGATTCATGCAAAGATTTTCGAGGAAGAACGGGAATTCCATTTTGGAAACAGCAAAATATACGAGACAACGGGTTTCTCCTTCAGCACATCGAACATTATCAACAACTTCTTAGAGATATATCCCGTCGAAACAAAAGCCTTTTTGAAGAAGTTTGCCGAGAAATACGCATTCGACGAGATCGTGGAGAACTTGAACCGTCTTCGAGACCTCAAAGTGTTAGTCATCGGTGACGGTATTATCGATGAATACTATTATTGCATCCCCATGGGGAAAGCGGCAAAGAGCCCCCTTGTTGTCAATAAATATATCACCCATGAGGTCTTTGCAGGGGCGGTATTTATTATCGCAAACCATCTTGCCGGATTATGCAATGAGGTAAAACTAGTAACGCTCCTCGGTAAAGAGGATACGCGCGAAGACTTCATCGTGAGCAACTTAAAAACCAACGTGAGTCTCAGGTTCTTTTACCGGGACGACGCCCCCACGATTGTGAAGAGGCGCTATATTCACCAGTATTTGAACCAGAAGCTCTTTGAGATCAACTACATAAACGACAGCTATATCAATAGTTTCTGTGAGTTGGACATCATCGAATACCTGAAGCAGACTGTGCTAGGATATGATATCGTACTGGTTTCAGACTTCGGGCACGGCTTTATTACCGGCAAGATTATCAATACCATTGAGGAATATTCGCGCAAATATGCAGTCAACACTCAGACAAACGCGGCAAATACCGGTTACAACTTGATTACAAAATATCATGGTCCCAATTTTGTCTGTTTGGATGAAACGGAGGCGAGGCTGGCTACACAGGAAAAGTTTGCCGATATCGAGAATATTGCAAAGATCATCTCAAATCAATTAAACTCCGATTACGTCATTATAACCCTCGGTAAGAACGGTTCTATAGGTGTGAGCAAGAATGATGAGATTAACAGAACACCTATTTTTTCTACCAGAGTAGTAGACACTGTGGGTGCTGGGGATGCGTTTTTTGCTTTCACTGCACCATGTTTTGCTCTTGGCATGCCCTTGGATCTGGTCTCTTTTATTGGAAACGCTGTTGGGGCTCTTGCAGTTCAAATCGTGGGCAATAAGAAACCGGTTGAAAAGTTCGAGTTGCTTGAATTCATTCATGCCATATTAAAGTAGGTGACGTATGAAGGATATTGCAAAAAGATATTATAGCAGTCTTCTTAAAGGGATCAATACTATAAGGGTTACCAACAAACAAGACAAAGAATTGAATTTCTACCAGGGGATTGAGGCTGCCTGTATTCTTATTCAATCTCAGGTAGAATCTGGCTGCAAGTTGATATTTATAGGGAACGGAGCAAGCGCAGCAATATCTAGCCATATGGCGGCAGATTTTTTAAAGAGCGGCGGGATGAGCACTATTACTTTTAATGACGGCTCATTATTAACCTGTATGGGGAATGACTACGGGTATAAACATGTATTTGAGAAACCTATTGAGATATCAGCAAATAAGGGCGATGTACTAATTGCTATCAGCAGTTCAGGACAATCTGCAAATATCCTACTTGCCGTTCATGCTGCACAAAATAAAGGGTGTAAGGTTATGACTTTATCAGGTTTTGAGCCTGACAATCCCTTATCCTCTCTCGGTGATATCAATTTTTATGTTCCCGTGAAATCATACGGCCCTGTTGAAATTGTCCATCATTCCATCTGCCATTGTATGTTAGATGCAATTGTCCAATTCAGGCATTCTCAAATTTAGGAATTATCTAATACATCAACCCCTCAATGAAGAATCGGAGATTTCAATGAAAAATGTCTTAGTTACCGGTGGAGCAGGTTATGTTGGCGCTGTGCTTGTTCCAAAACTGTTAAAAGAGGGACACGAGGTAAAGGTCATTGATCTCTACATCTATGGAGAGGATGTGCTCGATAGCGTTAAAGATAATCCTCACCTCATTCAGGTAAAAGGTGATATACGGGATAAGAAACTCCTTGAACAAGAAATACCTGGATATGATACAGTTATTCACCTTGCCTGTATATCAAATGACCCGAGCTATGAACTTGATCCGGAACTTAGTAAATCCATTAATTATGATGCCTTTATAGATTTAGTGGATGTATCGAAACAGGTTGGAGTTAAAAACTTTATTTATGCCTCAAGTTCAAGCGTGTACGGAGTAAAGGATGTGCCTGAGGTCACTGAAGACCTCCCCATCGAACCACTAACCGACTATTCGAAATATAAAGCTAAGTGCGAGGAAGTACTATTAAAAGAAGCAACAGATGATTTTATTGTAACAATTATCCGGCCATCAACAGTGTGCGGCTATTCTCCTCGATTAAGACTTGACCTGACCGTTAATATTCTTACCAACCACGCTCTAAACAAAGGGGAGATAACTGTGTTTGGCGGGGAACAGATGCGGCCCAACCTCCATATTGAAGATATGACCGATTTTTATGTTTTTTTATTGGAGATGCCTGACGAAAAGATCCACAAAAAAATCTATAACGTTGGTTATGAAAACTATAAAGTGAAAGAGATTGCGGAAATGGTGAGAAAGACACTGAATCCAGCATTACCAATCAAGACAACCCCAACAAATGATAATCGTTCTTATCAGGTTTCTTCCAAAAGAGTTAAGGAAGAGCTGGGCTATGTTCCAAAACATACCATAGAAGAGGCAATCCTTGGTTTAAAGAAGGCCTTCGAAGATGGCAAAATACCTGACCCGATGACTGGTATCAGGTATTACAACATCAAGACAATGCAGGCAATAAATCTGAAATAGTTTCTATTTATAAAAACAAGGATATCATTAATGAAAGTAAAATACTCTTACCTTGAGGAACAGTTCAAAGACCACAAAGAAATATTTAATAGACTTGATAAGCTTATACAGTCAGGCGATTATACCCTCGGGAAACCTGTACAGGAATTTGAGCAAAAGTTTGCCGGGCTTATCGGTACTAAATATGCAATAGGTGTGAATTCCGGGACTGATGCACTTTTTCTGTCTTTGAAGGCTATTGGCGTAGGCCAAGGAGATGAAGTCATTACCGTACCAAATACTTTTATTGCCACAGTGGGCGCTATTATGGCAACTGGCGCAAGACCTGTTTTTGTTGATGTCACTGATGAATTTACAATAAATCCTGAGCTTATTGAGCATACTATAACTAAAAATACAAAAGCGATAATGCCTGTCCACTATGCAGGACACCCTGCTGATATGTCGGATATTATGGACATAGCGAAAAGATACGAGCTACCCGTTATTGAAGACTCATGCCAGGCAATCAGCGCTGCGATTGACGGTCAATGTGTTGGCACCTTTGGCTTAACGGGTGGTTTTAGTCTCCACCCCTTGAAAAATTTAAATGTCTGGGGTGATGGAGGCATAATTGTGACAAACTCCGAAGAGATACTTGACCGGTTGCTTCTGTTGAGAAACCATGGCCTTAAAAATCGCGATGAGGTAGACACATTCGGTTATAACAGCCGCCTTGATTCCCTTCAGGCAGTAGTCGGTAATTATCTCATAAATGATATGCATACGATAACCGAAACGAGAATTAAATGGGCAAACAAGTTAGATTCCGCACTTGCAGGGCTTAAAAATTTTGTAACCATCCCGAAGAGGAGACCGAACAAGAGGTACGTGTATCATTTGTATATAATCATTGTTAAGAAAAGGGATGAATTGCTTTCATATTTAATTAAAAACGAAATAGAAGCAAAAATACACTATCCTATGCCACTTCACCTCCAACCCGCAGCTGCACACCTGGGATACAAGAAGGGTGATTTTCCGGTAACGGAATCTCAATGTAGTTCCATGTTAACATTGCCTGTACACCAGCATTTAGGAGAAAAACAAATAGATTATATGATCGAGAAGATAACGAAGTTTTACCGATGAGTATGCAGGTAAAGTATTTAGAGCTTCCGGAAGAATTTAAAGATGAATCCCTCTGGACTTCGCTGAAGGAACAGTTTGATACCTGCCAGTTTATCATGGGTCCCGAGGTGAAAAAGTTTGAGTCTGCTTTTGCTGAATTATGCCAGACACCTTACGCCCTTGGTCTTAACTCCGGCACCGATGCAATATTTTTCGCTCTCAAGGCCTTATATGTGGGTTCTGGTGATGAAGTGATAACAGCGCCGAATAGTTTTGTGGCAACTGCTGGTGCGATCGTAGCAGCAGGCGCAAAGCCTGTGTTTGTGGATGTCGGGGATGACTATAATATTGATGTCGATCTGATCGAAGGAGCAATAAATAAAAAAACGAAGGCGATACTGCCAGTTCATCTAACCGGCAACCCTGCTGATATGTTTGAAATAATGAGAATTGCCAAAAAACATAATTTGTTTGTTATTGAGGATGCTGCTCAAGCAGTAATGGCATCCATCAACAATCGACGGGTCGGGTCTTTTGGTGATGTAGGATGTTTTAGCCTCCATCCGTTGAAGAACCTGAATGTTTGTGGGGACGGAGGCATTCTGACTACGAAGTCTCCGGGTCTTTTTGAAAAGATAAAATTGCTGAGGAATCACGGTCTTAAAAACAGAGACGAAATTGAGTTCTTTGGGTATAATAGCAGGCTGGACACACTTCAGGCCGTGGTTGCAAATCATGTAATGAAAAACCTGCCTTCCATTACTGAAAAGAGGATAAAGAACGCAGCAGTGTATGACAGTGAACTGAAAGGGCTTAGTGATTTTGTCACGTTACCACCACGAAAGAAAAATGTAACACAGGTTTTTCATACCTATGTTATCCAGGTAAAAAAAAGGGAGGCTTTAACAAAACATTTGAACGAAAACGGTGTTGAGACAAAGATCCATTACCCTATCCCAATTCACCTGCAAAAGCCGTGTAAAGCACTGGGTTATCGAAAAGGGGATTTTCCAGTTTGCGAGAAACAGTCAGAAAGGATTTTAAGCCTGCCTGTCCATCAGTATTTGACCCCGGAACATATCTGCTATGTTGCGGATTTGATAAAAAAATTTTATGGTATTAAAGCATAATTTTTTCAGAGCGGCAGACTTCTATATACAGTATAGAAGATGCGAATCTCATCAGCGATGAAAAATTGCTGAATACAAAAGATAGGTAATCCCATGGCTATATATGCCGATAACAGATTAAGAAAACAGATCAGAAAGGTATTGCTGATTAATCCCCACGGGAAGATCAAGATAACGAAAGAAGGCTCACGGGAACGAAAACTTGCTGTCCCGTCACTCGGATTGGGCTATTTGGCTGCAGGACTCCTAAAGAACGGTTTTGATGTAGAGGTTTTGGATGTCTTGATTGAAGGTTTCTATAACGAGCAACTGGTTGATGATACGATAACCTATGGGCTGGATGATGAGGCCATTGGAAAACAGATTTTAAATAGCAATCCCGATATTATCGGTGTAAGTTGTATCATGTCGAATCGGAGTAGGGATGTAGCGAGAATCTGCAATATAGCAAAACAAGTGATTCCCGATGTCCATGTGACGATTGGAGGCCAGCATCCATCGGGCATACCGGAAATGGTTCTTAACAATGATATTGATTATGTATTGCGCGGAGAGGCGGATAACTCTTTCATTCACTTAATAGAGAGCATTAATACCAAGGGTAATCTGCTGGAAGTAGGTGGCATTGTTTTGAAAGATGGCGGAAATCTTTTTTCTTCAAATAGTCAAGATTATCCAGATGTAAAGCGTTTGCCATATCCTGCTTGGAAACTTTTTAATCTGGAAAAGTACTGGGAGGTCGGTATATCGGACTACGAGATAAATGAAAATATCGGGAAGCGCTTCATGGTAATGATGACATCACGCGGATGTCCCCACCGATGCTATTTTTGTACTTCAGCAATGATGTCGGGAAGAAAATTTCGTCAAAGAGAGATAAATGACGTGTTGTCGGAGATAAGGAATTATAAGGAAAAGTATAATGTCGATGAGATTCATTTCTGGGATGACAATTTTTTTATAAACAATAAGAGGACAAAAGAACTCCTGAAACGGTTGATAAATAATTTTTCCGGCATACAGTTCCAGGTCCCGAGCGGCTCGGAAGCGAACAAGCTGGATGAGGAAATTGTCGATCTGGCGGCAAAGGCAGGCTTCAAAAAGCTTTTTGTTGCCGTTGAAAGCACAAACGAAAATATACAGAACAAACTAATTGACAAAAAGGTGAATGTTGGCAGAATTCCTTATATTGTCAAAAAGATCCAGGAAGCGGGAATGATTGCCGAAGGCTCTTTTATGGTGGGGTTTCCCGGAGAGACGAAAAAACATATTGATGAGACATTCGAATCTGTAAAATCCTTCGGTTTTGACAGGATTTCCATATCGATTGTAAACCCCTTGCCAGGTACGCCCCTCTATGAACAGTGCAAGAGAGAAAACCTTCTCTATGAAGATTTTGATGTGCAGAATATCAGGTGGTCAATTGAAAATATAAAATTGGAGGGCATTGAAAGGGGCTATATTGCGCAAAAAAGGCGTGATGTATGGGTCGAGTACATGAAGGATAGAATCGATATCAAGAAATATGAGAATGAAGGGGTAAGAATTGGTGGCGGATAAAGAGATGCTGCAGGAAAAGGCTGACCAGATAAGATGTGATTTGATTAGAATTGCCGTTAAAAATGGCGCTGGACACATTGCGCCTTCACTCTCCTGTATAGATATATTAACAACTCTTTACTATAGAGTTATGGACATTCAAAAAGGTCTGCAATCGGAAGAAAGAGACCGGCTTGTTTTCTCGAAGGCCCATGGCTGCTATGGTGTTTATGCGGTTCTTACCGATATGGGGTATATAGATACAAAATTGTGGGAAAATTTTTATATTGGGAGCACCTTGCCGGGATGTCTGGAGCGGGATTTAGATCATGGAATAGAGGCGGGATGCGGTTCTCTTGGTCATGGGCTGCCCATAGCGACAGGTATTGCCTTTGGGGCAAAACTGCAGAACAAAACGTACAGGATTTATTGCATTGTGGGTGACGGAGAAATGCAGGAGGGATCGAACTGGGAGGCTGTCCAATTTGCTGTTAAGCATAGATTGACAAACCTTACCGTTATTGTCGATCACAATGGACTGCAGGCTATGGATTGCATTGAAAATATCATGACCGTGGAAGGAAGAAAGAGAGATCTACAGAAAAAATTCAAGGCCTTTGGGTGCGAAGTGAAGACCTGTAACGGTCATAATCCTGAAAAGATTACTTCTGTGCTGGAAGGATGGGTAAGAAACCAAGGTGATCTCAGCGTGCCTCAGGTTCTGATAGCGAATACCGTTAAAGGCTACGGCCTGGTCTGCATGGAGAGTGCCCCGAAGTTCCATTTCCGTCTTCCCACAGAAGAAGAAATCCGAATGGGAAAGCGGTATGATTAATAACACCGGGATTTATAGAAAAGATATTGTTGATGCGATTATCCCCTATACAAGGGCAGACAAAAGGATTATTCTGCTTGTATGCGATATGGGGTTTGGGGTGATTGACAATTTTAAAAGGGAATTTCCCGGCAGGGTTTTCAATATGGGGATTATGGAACAGGGAACCGTAGGTATTGCTGCTGGTATGGCTATGACAGGGTTAATACCTGTTGTCTATTCAATCGTGAACTTTCTGGCATACCGTGCCCTGGAACAAGTGAGAAATGATGTGGTCATGCAAGATTTAAATGTAAAATTCATTTCTACAGGCGTAAATAATTATTTCAACTTCCTGGGATTTTCCCACTGCTGCGGCGATGACGATAAGAAAATTATGAAGTTGATCGGCATGAAGGTGTATGATCCATATGAAAAAGACAAAGTAGACTTCAATGAGATTGTAGAAAAATGGATTTTAGATAAAAAGGCGGCGTATATACGGGTATAACAATGTAGCCGCTTTCTTGAAAAACGAGGATAAGAGTACCGACTATGAAAGGTAATAAGATACTTGTTACTGGTGCAGATGGCTTTATCGGGAGCCATCTTACGGAGGAACTTGTAAGAAGGGGTCAGGATGTTCGGGCCTTTGTGCTCTATAACTCTTTTAATTCCTGGGGGTGGCTGGACTATGCTGAGCCCGGGATCATAAAAAACCTTGATGTCTTTGCCGGTGATGTCCGCGATCCCCATGGGGTAAAAGCTGCCCTGAAGGGGTGTGATATGGTCTTTCATTTAGCCGCACTCATTGCCATACCCTATTCATACCACTCACCTGATACCTATATTGATACGAATGTAAAGGGGACCCTCAATATCGTCCAGGCAGCACGGGAGTTGGGCATAAAAAAGATTGTTCATACCTCAACAAGCGAGGTATACGGAACAGCCCAATACGTAACCATAACCGAGGATCATCCCCTTAAAGGACAATCCCCTTATTCTGCTTCGAAGATAGGAGCCGATCAGATTGCCATGTCTTTTTACTATTCCTTTGGCACCCCCGTGGCTATTATCCGTCCTTTTAATACTTACGGGCCGCGTCAGTCCGCCCGGGCGGTGATTCCTACGATCATTACCCAGATCGCAACAGGACAACACACGATCAAGCTTGGCTCCCTCCATCCCACCAGGGATTTCAGCTATGTAAAAGATATCGTCCGGGCCTTTATCGCTGTGGCCGAATCAGAAGGCTCTGTTGGTGAGGTGATAAACGCGGGGAGCAACTTTGAGATATCCATCGGTGATACAGCAAAGCTCATCGCAGAGGTAATGGGCGCATCCATCGAGATCTCCTCTGATGAGGACCGGATCAGGCCTGATGAGAGCGAGGTGGAGAAGCTTCTGGCGGATATTAAGAAGGCCAGTGAGCTTACCGGATGGCAGCCGGAGTATGCAGGCCTGTCGGGGCTGAGGAGAGGGCTTATGGAAACAGTGGAATGGTTTCTGAGACCAGAAAACCTGAAGGGTTATAAGGCCCATATATACAACCTGTGAGAGAGAAACTTCTCATTGAAAGGATCATAGGGGCAATAAGGGATGTACTCCCTGAAAGCGATCGTCCTGTGGGACTCCACGAGCCCTATTTCGGAGGAAACGAGTGGAACTATGTGAGGGAGTGCATTGATACAGGCTGGGTATCATACCTCGGTAAATTTGTTGATCAATTTGAAAACGTACTGGCGGAGTTTACGGGTGTAAAAAAGGCGGTGGCCCTTGTCAACGGGACGGCAGCCCTCCATATCGGCCTGAAGATGGCCAGTGTCGGATATAAGGACGAGGTAATGGTGCCTGCACTCACCTTTGTGGCAACGGCTAACGCCGTGACTTACTGTGGAGGAACCCCGCATTTTGTTGACAGCGAAGAGAAGACCTTGGGGATCAATCCGGCAAAGCTTGCGTCATATCTCGGCGAGATTGCGGAGATCCGTGATGATGGGTGTTTTAATAAAAAGACGGGACATTATATCCGGGTAGTTGTCCCCATGCACACCTTCGGTCACCCCGTTGACATTGATCCTCTGGCCGATTTGTGCAGGGCCTATGGCATCGAGATGATAGAAGACGCAGCAGAGTCCCTCGGGTCCTATTACAAGGGCAGACACACGGGTAACTGGGGAAAATGTTCTGTACTCAGCTTCAATGGCAATAAAATTGTCACCACAGGCGGCGGCGGAGCAGTCTTGACAAACGATGAGGCCCTGGGTGAGAAGATTAAGTACCTCACTGCCACTGCCAAGATCCCTCACAGATGGGAATACCGGCATGATTCTGTGGGTTACAACTACAGACTCCCAAATATCAACGCTGCCCTGGGATGCGCACAGATGGAAGAACTCCCCAGTTTTCTTGAGAAGAAGCGAATCCTGGCATCCAAGTACGAAGCTGCTATGAGCGATATCGAGGGGGTTTCCTTTTTTAAAGAGCCTGATTTTGCGAGGAGTAACTACTGGCTTAATCTTCTCCTGCTTGACAATACCTGTGTGGACCAACGGGATAAGCTCCTCGAAGCAGCGCATACCCACAATATCATAATGCGGCCCGTGTGGACATTAATGCATAAATTACCTATGTACAAAGATTGTCCAAAGATGGACTTGTCAACGGCTGAAAGTCTGGAACGGCGTATTTTGAATATCCCCAGCAGTCCGGTTTTGGCATTTAAAGAGGTTCGGGTTGAAAAAAGAGTTTTATGAGGATTTTGCTTATTGTACATGACAACGATTCCTATATTCACTATTTTCCTATGGGTTTAGCATATATTGCGGCTGTATTATTGAAAGAAGGGTATGATGTCAGCATATACAACCAGGATTTACACCACTATCCCGAGAGCCACTTAGAGCATTACATGGAAGAGAATGAGTTCGATGTAATGGGTTTAAGTTTTATTGCCGGGTATTATCCATACAGGAAGGCCCTTAAAATATCGGAAGCCGTAAACAGACTAAAGAAAAGGCCTGTTTACATTATCGGCGGCCATGGTCCAACCCCTGAGCCTGAATTTTTCATGGATAGAACAGGAGCTGATGCGATTGTCATGGGTGAAGGGGATGAAACCATAATCGAGCTTCTGGATGCTATACGAAATAAAAAGCCGTTTAAGGATATAAAGGGCATTGCTTACAGAGAGGGCAGGAAATGTATCGTAAATGAGCGCAGACCTTTGATGAAAGATATTGATACCATCCCCTTTCCAGCCTATCAATTGTTCCCCATGGAGTATTACCGGTTACTCCGAATGCCAAACTGCAGCAGCAGTGACTTTATTGTCCCTATGATTTCCGGAAGGGGATGCACTTTCAAATGCAATTTCTGCTACAGGATGGATACTGGTTTTCGTCCCAGGAGTAACGAGAGTATTATTGAAGAGATAAAAATGCTTAAAAAAGATTACGGTGTAACTTATGTTGGTTTTGGTGACGAACTCTTAATGTCGTCAAAAAAGAGAACAATAAGTCTGTGTGAGGATTTTATTAAGTATAAACTTGATATTAAATGGGAATGCAACGGGAGATTAAACTTTGCGAAAAAAGATGTCCTCAGTATGATGAAAAAGGCTGGTTGCGTTTTTATAAATTACGGGATTGAGGCTTTTGACGACAAAATATTGAAGAATATGAATAAAGCACTAACCACCAAGCAGATAGTAGAAGGTGTGGAAGCAACTCTTAATGAGGACATAAGCCCTGGACTGAATATTATATTTGGTAATATCGGTGAAAGCAGAGAAACACTGAGAAAGGGTGTGGATTTTTTACTTAAGTATGATGATGGAGCACAGATGAGAACAATCCGACCGGTTACGCCATATCCAGGTTCACCGCTCTATTATTATGCAATTGAAAGAGGTTTATTAAAAGATTGTGCAGATTTCTACGATAATAAACATATAAATTCTGACTTGTTATCTGTGAATTTTACTGACTTGACCGATGAAGAATTTAACCAGTGCTTGCTCGAAGCAAACTCAATTTTACTTAACAACTATTTTGAAAAGAAAAAAGCGTCCTACGGCGAACAGATGAAAAAGCTTTATTTCGAGATAGATAGCAGCTTCAGGGGATTTAGGCAAATATAAGTAGGAGGACATTGTTTTGAACCAACATGTAAAAAGAAAAATATGTGTTATTTCTGGTTCTCGTGCTGAATACGGTTTGCTTTACTGGGTGCTAAGGGAAATTCAAAGCGATTCTGCCCTTGAACTTCAGATTATTGTCACTGGGATGCATCTCTCCCCCGAATTTGGTTTGACGTACAAGCAGATTGAAGAAGACGGTTTTCGGATCGATGAGAGAGTAGAGATGCTTCTCTCCAGCGATACGCCGGTCGGTATCGCCAAATCCATCGGCTTAGGGGTGATTGGTTTTGCTGATGTCCTGGAACGGTTGAAACCTCATACCATGGTTGTGCTCGGTGACAGGTTTGAGATTTTTGCAGCAGTTATAGCCGCACTGGTGGCAAAAATACCGGTTGCACATATTGCAGGTGGAGACACCACAGAAGGCGCCTATGATGAGGCTATACGCCACTCCATGACCAAAATGGCACATTTACATTTTGTAACAAACGAAGTTGCACGGAAAAGAGTTATACAGTTAGGGGAAAATCCTGCATATGTCTTTAATGTAGGAAGTCCTGGGCTGGATTATATAAAAAGACTTAAATTACTTGACAGGAGAGAGCTACAGAATATTCTGGATTTTCAATTCAGGTCGAAGAACCTTCTGATTACTTTTCATCCTGTAACGCTTGATATCCAACCGACACAGGAGCAGTTCAAGACCCTGCTCGATGCATTAGACAAGCTTGGTAAAGAGGTAGGTCTGATTTTTACTATGTCTAATGCTGATGTTGATGGACGAATCCTCATTGGCATGATAGATGAGTTTATTTTGACTCACTCAAATGCAAAGGCTTATGTTTCTCTGAGGCAGGATATTTACCTGAATACGATTGCCCAAGTTGATACAGTTGTAGGTAATTCATCGAGTGGGATTTATGAAGTCCCATCATTTAAAAAGCCTACTGTGAACATAGGTGATCGTCAGAAAGGGCGGCTTCAGGCATCTTCCATTATAAACTGCAAAACAGAAAAGGATGCCATATTTCATGCCATACAGGATGCATTTATAAAAGACTGCTCGGATACTATCAACCCCTACGGGGATGGGAATAGTTCAGTGAGGATAGCGGAGATTTTAAAACAGATTCCTGAGCCGAAAGAACTTTTGAAAAAACATTTTTTTGATCTGGAGTAGCGAAATAGAAAACTTAAATAAGGTTTTTATAATTGCTGAGGCCGGTGTAAATCACAACGGATCTCTTGATTTAGCCAGAAAACTTATAGATGCAGCTTTTAAGGCTGGTGCAGATGCGGTGAAATTCCAGACTTATAAAACGGAAAAGTTTATAAGCCGGATTGCTCCAAAAGCAGAATATCAGAGAGAGACTACAGGTGACGGCGAATCTCAGTTTGAAATGTTAAAAAAGCTGGAACTCGGTGAAGAAACATTCGGAGTGCTTAATCAATACTGTGGGGAAAAAGGAATCCAATTTCTCTCAACACCCTTCGACATAGAGAGCCTCGATATGCTCATTGGTACGCTTCAGCTTCCACTGGTAAAAATTTCCTCAGGGGATATTACTAATGCCCCGCTTCTTTTAAAGGCGGCTCAGTGGAAAAAGCCGCTCATTCTTTCTACCGGTATGAGCTCCCTTTCCGATATAGAGACGGCATTGGGGGTCCTTGCCTTCGGCTATGGCGGGACCAGCAGAAAACCTTCCCGTGAGGTCTTCCGGGAGGCCTATCTTTCCGAAAAAGGGCAACATGCCCTAGGCAAAATGGTAACCCTCCTCCATTGTACCACTGAATACCCGGCCCCCTTCGAGGAGGTAAATTTGCAGGCTATGGACGTTATGCACTCAGCCTTCGGCCTACCTGTGGGCTATTCCGACCACACGACAGGCATTGTCGTTGCGGTTGCCGCCGTTGCCTTGGGGGCTGTGGTTATCGAGAAACATTTTACCCTGGATAGAAACCTTCCGGGCCCGGACCACATGGCATCACTCGAGCCAGATGAACTTAAAGTCATGGTAGGATCGATCCGGCAGGTTGAGAAATCCTTGGGGGCAAGGCGAAAGACCCCCGCTGCATCGGAACTAAAGAATAAGCCTGTAGCGCAGAAAAGCCTCGTTGCTGCCACCCGTATCCGGAAAGGCGAATTTTTTACTGAACAGAACGTTGCTATCAAACGGCCAGGTTCCGGTCTTTCCCCGATTTTCTATTGGGATATAGTCGGGAGGAAAGCAGATAAAGATTACGCACCTGACGAGGCAATCACGTTATGAATAGACCTGTTATTCTCCTTGGCACCGGAGGCCATGCAAAGGTCCTCCTTGATATGCTCCGTAGTACCGGGCGTGAAGTAAAAGGAATACTAATACCGGAGAGAGAACACTGGGGTAAAGATATATGGGGAATACCCGTTGTAGGCGGCGATGAGCGCATCAACGACTATAGACCCGGCGATATTGAGATTGTTAACGGAATAGGTTCTGTAGGAGATGCTTCGATTCGTATAAAAGTCTTTACGGATATGAAGAGAAAAGGCTTCCAATTTGCCACGGTGATACACCCATCAGCCATTATCGCAGGCGATGTCTCCATCGGCGAAGGCGTACAGGTTATGGCGGGAGCTGTTATCCAGCCTGGTTGCAGGATCGGTGAGAATGTGATTGTCAATACCGGTGTCATTATAGATCATGATTGTAGGATAGAGGATCACGTCCATCTTGCGCCGGGTGTAGTTTTATCCGGCGAAGTGAATATCGGCTCTAAAACCCATATCGGCATAGGTGCTTCCGTGATCCAGGGGGTAACCGTCGGAGGATCAGCCCTCATTGCTGCAGGTGCAGTTGTTGTTAGCGATATCCCGGAAGGCGTTCTTGCCAGTGGTATACCGGCACGGATAGTAAAACAAAAACGCATATGAGGTAATTCTATGGACAAGACAAAACTGAAATCACTTCTCGTTACCGGAGATATAACCATAAAACAAGCTATGCAAAAGCTCAACGAAACCGCGGAAAAGATCATCTTTGTTGTAGACAAGAGAGACAGACTTTTTGGCACAATAACCGACGGCGATGTGAGGCGTGGGATCATCAAGGGTCTTAAGATTACCGACACAATAGAAGACATCATACATCGACGCCCGACCACCGTTACCCGCAACCGAACGGACAGGGAAGAGCATATAAAAGAGATCATGGTGAGGAACAAACTTGAGCAGATACCAGTACTTGACGATGCTGGAAGAATCGTGGATGTAGCTTTATGGATCGATATTGTCAAGGAAAAGGCTGATATAAAACCTGTGGCATTGCGGAATAACAGGGTTGTAATCATGGCAGGAGGTAAGGGCACCAGGCTTGACCCATTCACAAAGGTGCTGCCGAAACCATTGATCCCCATCGGGAACAAGCCTGTCATTGAGATAATTATGGAGAGGTTTTACCGCTTTGGCTTCCACAGGTTTTCATATACCCTGAATTACAAAAAGGGGTATATGAAACTCTTTTTAAAAGAAAACCGGTTCCCCTACAACATTGACTGGGTGGAAGAAGAGGACTTCATGGGCACGGCCGGCGGTTTATCCCTTCTTGCGCGGAAAGTGAAGGAGACGTTCTTTGTCACAAATTGTGACTCTCTGCTGGAGGTTGATTTTCAAAAGGTGTTGGACTGGCACAGGGAGCAAGCAGCCGCTATCACCGTAATTGGCTGTTACAATGAGGTCAAGATACCATTCGGTGTTCTTGATATCTCTGACGGCAGATTGGAGCGCATCTCGGAGAAGCCGGTTCATGATATCATCATCAATACCGGGGTCTATGTCATGGAACCCCGCATTTTCTCCTACATACCGAAAAAGACCAGGATAGATATGAACGAGCTGATTGTGAGGGTGATGGAAAAAGAGAAGGTAAGCGTCTATCCTATTTATGGTGGCTGGCTCGATATTGGACAATGGGAGGAATATAAAGAAACGGTTAAACACCTGGGAATGGATTGATGAAAGTCCTTATCTGCGGGTTGGGTTCTATCGGCCTCCGGCACGCAAATATCCTCTCCGAACATTTGAGCCACCATGTCTATGCGTACCGGAGTTCGGAGCGCCGTATAGAACACGGGCTCAACGTCGGGGAGATATTCTCCTGGGATGAAGTTGAGGCCCTCCGGCCGGATGTAGCCTTTATCACAAACCCCACCTCTCTCCATGTAGAAACAGCCCTCCGGTGTGCCTCCTTGGGCACACACCTCTTTATCGAAAAGCCACTTTCGCACAGTCTGGACAATATCGATCTTCTGGGGTCTTTATGCAGCGAAAAGGGCTTAACCTGTTATGTTGCGTACTGCCTGCGTTTTTACCCTGTCATCAAAAAGATGCGTGAGATAATCGTAGGTAAGAAAATATACCATGCACGAATCGTCTGCTCCTCCTTTTTACCCGCCTGGAGGGCAGAGGGAGATTACAGAAAAAGTTATTCTGTCTCTTCCCGGGAAGGTGGTGGGGTGCTTCTTGACCTGTCCCACGAATTCGACTATGTACAATATCTCTTCGAAGAAATCATTGAAATGACAGGGGCATACGGCAGGGCGAGCGAACTCACAGTTGATGCGGAAGACTATGCCGATATTCTGATCACGACTGCTGCTTCTATACCTGTGAATATACACCTGAACTTCAACAGCCTTTTGAATGAGCGCACTATAAAAGTTGATTTCGAGGATGGCTATGCCAAAGGCGACCTGATAGAGAATAAGGTAGATGTCTTCTACAGAGGTAATATGGATAGTTATGAGTACCCCCTCGACCGGGATGGTTATTTGACGGAACAGTCACAGTATTTCTTTGACAATATCGGCAACCAATCCATCATGAATAATCTTGCCGAAGCAAAAGGCCTTCTGATAAAGATACTCAGATTCAAGCATGATAAACCCGGATAAGGAAAGAATACTTCTTACAGTTGCAGCAAGGGGCGGTTCAAAGGGGGTAAAGAATAAGAACATCCGCATGCTCTGCGGCGCACCTCTTATTGCTTACACGATCATACAAGCTAAGAAGTGGGGGAGAGCAGAGAGGATTGTTTGCTCCACCGACTCGGATGAAATCGCCTCTATCGCGAGGCAGTACGGCGCCGATGTTCCTTTCATGCGCCCGCCGGAGCTTGCCACAGATGAGAGCGGAAAAATAGAGGTCCTGCGCCATGCTGTGAAGGCCGTGGAGAGGGAGGATGGAATAGTTTACCCGATCATCGTAGACCTGGACGTGACGGCCCCGGTGAGGAAGGTGTCCGATATCGACGAGGCTTTGCAGCTTTTCCAGGAGAAGAGGCCAAAAACAGTCTTCAGTGTTGTCCCTTCCCGGAAAAATCCCTATTTTAATATGGTGGAGTTAGATGACGAAAATCGTGCCGTGCTCGTGAAGGCTCTCGATTCAACGGTAAGGCGTAGACAAGATGCGCCACGGGTTTATGATATGAACGCCTCCATTTACGTGTACAATAGGGACTACCTTCTTGATGAATCCACAAGATCTGCCATCTCGGACAGGTCTTTTGCCTTTGTAATGGATGAGATCTCTGCCTTTGACATAGATGGTGAGCTTGATTTCCAGTATATTGAGTTTCTTGTTTCAAAGGGGTTGGTTACACTATGAATGATTATAAGAAAAAATTTGTTTTAAAAGGGAAAACCGCGGTTGTTACAGGTGGTGCAGGGCTGATAGGTGGGGAAGTGGTTACAGCCCTTGCGCAGGCTGGCAGTCATGTGATTTTAGCTGACATTGATAAGAAGAAGGGAACTTTCCTTACGGATGAACTTAAAGGCAACAATCTCAATGTAGATTTCCATTATTTCGACATTACCGATATCGAAAACCTCCAAAAAAATATAACTTATATTGTTAATCAATTTGGATATATAAATATCTGGGTAAACACCGCATATCCGAGAACACCTGACTGGGGCAACAAGGTTGAAGATGTTTCAGCAGATTCATGGAGAAGGAACGTGGATATGCATCTCAATGCCTATGCCATGACCTCGAAATATGTGGCCGAAGGGATGAAAGCCAGAGGTGGAACAATCATCAATTTCGGCTCTGTCTACGGTGTCCTGGGTGGTGACTTTAGCATCTATGAGGGTACAGAGATGACCCTCCCTATGGCCTATGCTGCAATCAAAGGGGGTATCGTTAACTTGGGGAGGTATATGGCATCTTATTTTGGCAAATATAATGTTCGGATTAATACAATTTGTCCTGGTGGTGTTTTTAATGAACAAAATCCTGTTTTTGTTGACAATTATTCAAAAAAGACCCCTCTTAAAAGGATGGCGCAACCGGAGGAGGTTGCCTCGGTCGTGTTGTTCCTCGCTTCCGATGCAGCGTCCTATATTACTGGAGCGACCATTATGGTTGACGGAGGATGGAGTTCTGTTTAAATCTCATGATTTTTATTTGGTTTGATTGTGCTTGTAAGATTGAACCCATTCAAGAAATATATATTTTTAGCACCCTTTGAATATACGATCGGGAATGCAGCCGAACACATTTACTATGGACTATTAGCAGCAAGGCTTACAAACAAGAAGCTCGTTTTAATCGTGCGTCAACCTGGCTTTGTCCGCAGGATATCAAAGGGTATTGTCCAGGCACGATTAACAAATAGGGAGATTTTTAAAGTACGATCTGAGGGGATGATTATTCCCTCAGATTATTTTTTTTGCAGAGTCTTTGGAAAAATACTGGACCTTGTTTTTATCCCCATGTATTTTTTTGATAAAGTTATGCGTAGGTTATTCAAAAAGGAATTCAATTCCTTTTTTGCCATACCGACTTTTGGCCATAATACCGTTTACAATCCTGGAAGGGAATTAAGGTTTTCATGGGCAGCAGTGGAAAAATATAACTGGGAAAAGACTTTAGCAGAAAATATCCCTGTTTCTATTAACACCAAAAGCAATCTGGCTGCTGAGGAGATTCTGGTTCAAATGGGTCTTCCGAAAGACTCATGGTATGTAACGATCCATGTCCGTGAGAGAGGTTTCTATAATGAGTCGGAGGCTGCTGGTGCTTACCGATGCGCAAACATTCATAATTACATCGAGACAATAAAATATATAACTAGCCTGGGTGTATGGGTGGTGCGACTGGGTGACAGCTCTATGACGCCACTGCCTGATATGGATTGTGTTATAGACTACCCTCATACGCCGTTTAAATCCGATTTGATGGATTTATATTTGATTAAAAACTGTAGCCTTTATATCGGTATGGATTCAGGAACCTGGGGGGTCGCATGTTTATTTCAAAAAAGCAGTCTCCTCACCAACTCTACTGCCTGGTGCCTAACTTTTCCCTCTAAACATGGGGACCTGGCGATAATCAAGCATTTTTATTCCAAGTCGAGGGGCAGGTTTTTAAGTGTCAGAGAGTGTCTGGAAGAGCCGCCCACCATGAATTACCATTTTTTGGATAGTGCACCTGATCACGATAAGAGCGACTATATTATTGTTGAAAATACGTCGTATGAAATAAAAAGTGCTGTTGAAGAGAAGTTAGACCTGGGGGAGAATTACCAATACAGCGAGTTGCAGAACTATTTTATAGAGAAACGGAAGAAGCAGATAAAACAATGGCTTGTAGAAGACCCTTATTTAGCGGGCAACACCATGCAGAGTTTTCGTTTTTCAACGATGTACTTTTATAAAGGCACATTAAGTCAGAAATTTCTTGAGGATAACTGGGAGTTCGGAGAATATCTCGAGAAATTAACTGAGAGATTTAAAAAGAACAATCTTTTGCATCTGTAACCTATGAAACCTGCGGCAGGAGATTCCCTCAAAAAACGTTACTTTTATAAATTATCTACCAACCTTGTTGGTCTGGCCATAGCGCTTGTGACCCAGGCCATTATCCCGCGAGGCCTTGGCCCGAAGGCTTATGGGGATTTTCATTTCCTGACAAGTTTTTTTACGAATGTTCAAAACTTTCTGGATATGGGAACCTCCTCATGTTTTTTCACCAAGCTTTCCCAAAGGCCCAATGATACAAAACTGGTCAGTTTTTATCTGTATTTGACAGGGATAATCTCGCTGATCATTATGCTCTTTGCAGCCGGTGCCCACTGGAGTGAGTTGAATAACCGTCTGTGGCCCGCTCAAGAGATGACGTATGTATATCTTGCCGCCATATTTGTTATCCTTACCTGGGTAAGTGGTCTGGTTGTTCAGATGGCGGATGCCTATGGTGTGACGGTTGCTACGGAAAAAACACGTATAGGTCAGAAGATGTTAGGCCTTGCTGTACTACTAATCCTTTATGTTCTACATCAGCTCCGCTTAGCTCAATTTTTTTTCTATAATTACCTGATCCTGCTTTTTCTTATCAGTGCATTTGTATGGATAATATTGAAGAAAGGATTTTATCCGAAGAGCGACCATGCATTAACAAAGAAACAGATTAGAACATACAGCAGAGAGTTTTATCATTACAGCCATCCGCTTTTTATGGCGGCACTGATTGGCAACATTGCTTTTATTCTCGACAGGTGGTGGCTACAGATTTTTGCCGGCAGCGAACAACAGGGATTTTATGGCTTTGCATGTTTAATCGGAACGGCATATATGCTTTTTACTAACGCCATGCAGCCGCTTCTTATGAGGGAGTTTGCCATTACTTACGTAAAAAGGGATTATGAGCAAATGACCTCAATTTTCCGTCGCTACATCCCTTCATTCTATTCGCTTGCAGCCTTTTTCTCGTGTTTTGTTGCTGTACAGGCGGAAAAGGTGATATTCCTGATGGGAGGAGACAAATTCATCGATGCTAAGGCGGCGGTAACAATCATGGCCTTTTTCCCCATTCACCAGAGTTATGGACAACTAAGCGGTTCGTTGCTGTTCGCTACGGATCAAACAATTCTTATGAGAAATATCAGTATAACAACAGCGTTGATCGGTGTCCCTATTACCTATTTTCTTGTTGCCCCGGTGGACAAAATGGGTCTTAACGCTGGAGCGGCAGGGTTGGCGCTGAAAATGGTGTTGATGCAATTTATCATTGTTAATATACAACTGTATTTTAATGCAAAGATGTTGAATCTTAAATTCTGGAGATATGTGGGCCATCAGTTGGTGATTGTAGGATGTCTTCTCATAATAGCGCTGGCGGCGTCCCTTTCAATTGACTTTTTTTTTAAAACTCAGGCCAGGATGATTATCAGTTTTATTCTGGCAGGTATTCTTTATACGTTTTTGTCTGTGGGTATGGCATATCTGTTCCCCCGTGCGTTTGGTCTGAACAGGGACGATATTAATTCAATCGTAACAAAAATACAGCAGAAGATGTTTTATAGATAGCGGAAGGGATTAGCATGAAAAAGGTAATTTATGTTTGTTACGAGCCGTTAACCGCAAAGGTTGAGAGAGACTGGTATATCAATTACCTCATCTCAAAGGGGATTCGTGTTGAATACTGGGATTGCTCCCCCATCTTTTATGGCAAGATGGAGTTTGTTGACTCACTTGAGAGAGATTATGTCGCAAAAATCAAAGACTACGATCATTTCGAGTCAATGTTGAAACAAAAGGATAACCTCAGCGCTTCATATGTCATGCTGGTAATATATGAGTTTAAGGCCTTTAAGTTATACAGACTTCTTACATGTTACAAATGCAGGCTCTATTTTATAAAATGGGCTGTCTTCCCCCAAAAGAACAGAATTATCAGCAGGCTTATCAAGTTTCCTTCGCATCCGATGAAGCTCAGTGCACGGGTATGTGACAAGATATTTACTGCCATTACACAAAAGGCAGGACTGGTGAGGTCCTTTGAAAAAGTTTTTTGCGCCGGGTCTGTGGCCTTTTCCGGCAGCCGTGAATCATTCAGGAGTATCCCTATAAACATGTGTGATTATGATAATTTTATCCTTTTGAAAAATAATGTAAACGAGATGTCAGGAAGCTGCTATGCTGTCTTTCTCGATGCTAATATGCCCTTCCACCCTGACTTCCAGTTACTAAATAAGGAGTATGTCAATCCCCGGAATTATTTTGATTCCTTGAATAGATTTTTTGGATTCATCGAAAAGAAATATGGAGTGGATGTTATTATTGCTGCCCATCCGAGTTCGAACTATCAGGATAACCCTTTTAATGGTCGAAAGATCGTGAAGCATGTTACCCCCGTGCTCGTGCGGGATGCCAGGTTTGTTATCTCTCACCATAGTGCTTCAATGAACTTTGCTATTTTAAATAAAAAATCAATAATATTTATTTACACATACGAGATGGACAGGTTATACAGCGATAGTGCAATGCCAATCATCAAGGGTTCAGCTGAATTTCTGAATGCAGCAATTTACAATATAGACACTATCACAAGCATTGATGAAATCATTATCAACGGGGTAGATGAAAAACGGTATGATTCCTACAAATATACTTTCTTAACGTCTAAAGAAACTGAAAATATCCTATCAAGGGATATTTTTTTGAGGGAAATTACCTCCTGATTTCTGAAAGATTTTTAAAGATAACGAACTTTGTCAGGCATTACCAACATCAGAATGCAAATGAATATAAAAGTAAGATTTGGTATCGCATTACGAGGAATAATCAAGTTCAAATGAAAAGACTGGCATTCAATCAGGATCAGATAAAAAAAATTAATAAAATATACCATGATTTTGAGGCAGACATTTATTCGGTGTATCATCCGGAAATAGAACATGAAGAGGCCAAATGGGAGAGGATTTGCAAAAAGTATTTTATACAGGATAAGCATGTTACTATTCTGGATGTTGGAACAGGGAACGGATTTGTCCCTTATGTTGTTGGAAAATATCTAAAAGAAAAGGATACTTTAATCTGCTCCGATATCTCGGAAAAAATGTTGATGAAAGCAGAAGAGAAATTGAGTACCTATTCTCAACTTGAGAAGGTGTTTATTAAAGCTGATGCTCTAATCTTATCAAAAATGGACATAGAAGCAGATGTTATAACCATGAATTCTGTATTGCATCATTTGCCTGATTATGAAGAGGTTTTAAAGAACCTTGTCAAATTAGTTAAAGAAAATGGGTTTTTTATTATAATGCACGAGCGTAATCAAAAATTTTGCAGAAATGTGCCCTTTTTATTGAAACAGTGCCTTTTTTTAATACAGATAAATAAATTAGTCAGAAAGATTGTCGGAAAGGCATTATTAATTTTAAGGTTATATAAAAGAGAAGTTACAAGGGATGAGCTCTATGCCAAAGTAAGAAAGGCTATTAAAGAGCAAGGCATCTGTAATCAAACCTTAAGCACAGAAGAGATAAATTCACTGGTCGATTTACACGATCCGGATGAAGGAGGAGAGGGTTTTGATCCTTTTGAGCTTCACCAAAGATTTTTCAATAATTTTGAAATCGTTGAATTGTTCACTGATATGCATTTAGGTCCTTGGACAAACACTAAAAATAATTTTATCATAGGAAGGTTGTCGAAAATCTTAAAGAATAAATTTCCGTATTCAGGTGCTACCTTTGGTTTAATTATGAAAAAAAGTAACGCTGTTTTGTGATATGAAGATCCTTTTATTTACAGAAATATATGACTGTGGCGGGGCAGATACATTTATTGCCAATCTAGTTAATCACTGGCCTGACCCGGATGACCAGTTCGTTGTATTAGCCAATCCGAACTATCCTGGTCTTACAATAATTGAACAATGCCTGAAAAAATCCTGTAAAATAGTGCGTCATAAAATGGCGCTCCATTTTAATTTTATTAAAAGTACGGAAAAACTGGGACTTGTCAGTAAAGCCCTCCGCGTCCTGTCGCCGGTGATACTGCTCCGCTATGCCTTTTTTGTTTATAATATCCTTGCGTTCCGGAAAATAATCGCTGAAGAGCGCCCGGACCGGCTAATGGTCATCAATGGCGGGTATCCGGGTGCCGATTCCTGCCGGGCTGCCGGGATATCGTGGGGCATTTTTAGCAAAAAACCATACAGTATTCATAACTTTCATAACTTGGCAAAACCACCTATCTGGTTTCTCCGTCCCCACGAGTATATAATTGATGTTATTTTAAGCAGGTTCACAAAGACTTTCGTCACAGTTTCCCGGGCATCAGCCGAGTCGATGTCGATCAGGCCAGTTATCTATAAAAAAAACAAGCCCATGTATATTTATAACGGTATTGATATTATGCCCGATTCCGAAGAAGCTATTAATAGCAACCTTAGATCAGAGCTGAACATCCCTAAAGACAGCCCCCTCTGTCTTCTTCTTGCCACTTACGAGCCCAGAAAGGGACATTATTTCCTGTTCAAGTCTTTTAAGATTGTCCTGGGTGAGATTCCCAACGCCCACTTGCTCGTGTGTGGTTACGGATTTCCTGATGAACTGAAACAGGTACATAAATACCTGGATGAGTTTGCATTACATGAGAATGTTCATCTTTTGAATTTCAGGAAAGATATCTCAAATCTTTTTTTTAATAGTGATATTCTTGTTGTTTCGTCACAATCTTTTGAATCATTCGGGTTTACGAGCGTTGAGGCAATGGCACACCATGTTCCTGTGGTGGCTACCAATATTGGCGGTATTCCAGAGGTAGTTGTCAATGATGAAGGGGGATATTGTGTAGACAGTAATGATGCAAATGCTTTTGCAGAAAATATTATAAAGCTTCTAAAGGATAAAAATCTCAGGAAAGAGCAGGGAAATAAAGGCTTTCAGAGATATGAAAAATATTTTACTGCAGAGAGAATGGCAAAAGAATATGCAGCGCTAATAAAAAGTCAATAAATAAGCAACGGTTTGATAATGGATAAAGGAAAGGAATATAAATACTTTACGAATGCAGATATTGACCGCATTGATGACAGTAGTTTCATGGTGCCGATTTTTAATGACATTATGTCAAAATATTCTTTCAGTAATGCACTTGATTATGGCTGCGGGAATGGAATTTTCGGTATATATCTCAAAGAAAAAATAAAATGTAAATTGGTTGGTGTTGATGCAAGCGAATATGGTTTAAAAAAGGCTATAGAAGCTGGATATGATGACACAGTACTTATAGATAATTTTTGCACAGAAAAACTTCCCTTCAATAATCATAGTTTTGATTTGGTTATTATGAAAGACATTTTAGAACATTTGTTAGACCCACTTAACGTTCTGAAAGAAGCGGTAAGAGTACTGACATTAAACGGTTTATTACTTCTTCATGTGCCCAACCATTTCCCTCTGGCGTACAGGATTAAATTTTTGTTCACAAACCGAATCGATACGCAGAACTATTTTCCTGACTCGAAGGAGTGGAACTTCCCTCATATCCGTTTTTTCACCGTCCGGGGATTAAAGGAGATGTTTACCGGGGCAGGGCTCACAATTATCGAAAACTACTCAGACTATTTTACTACTTTCTGTCCCGTCGTGTCGCATCTTCCCTACTCTAAGGCATTTCACAAATACTTGGCAAAACGTTACCCTGATCAATTTTCATACGGTTATACATTCCTCTGTAAGAAGCGGGCTAAATGAAAGTCGGGAAGCTCCTCCTCATCTCGCCTCCGGCCTTCACTTTCCGGTCGCCCCGGGATGTGAATCCCCTGCCTCCCATGGGGCTGGGCTACCTGGCATCTGTTGCGGAAAAAATGAACATAGAGGTAAAAATCCTTGATTGCCTGGTACATGGATGGAATCACGAAGAATTTGTGAATGATGAACTTGTCAGGGTTGGGCTATCGGATAGAGATATTGAGATTTTTATCAGTGATTTTAATCCTGACATGGTTGGAATCAACTGTCAGTTCAGCAGGCAATTCAGGATTTATCATCAGATGTTTTCAACAATAAAAAAAGTGAATCCTCATATTATTACGATTGCCGGTGGTCCGCATACAAGTGTTTGTCCGGAAGAGGTTTTAAGTGACCCGAATTGTGATTTTATTATGATAGGCGAAGCAGAGGAATCATTTGGTGAATTTATGGTTTCAATGAATACGGGCAATGACATAACATCAATTGATGGTTTGGGCTGGAAAACTAACGGTGGATTGAATATTAATCTGAAGCGGAAATTGATAGCGAGTCTCGATTCTATTCCTTTTCCTGCTTACCACCTTATGGAGCTTGAAAAATATTTTGGCTTGACAACATCTCATGGTCCACGTCATAAAAACAGGTTTGCCCCTGTAATTACATCAAGAGGATGTCCTTCTAAATGTACCTTTTGCAGCGCCCATAAAGTCTGGGGCGATAAATACAGAATCCGGTCTGTTGATAATGTGATAGAAGAAATGAAATTGTTAAAAAACCGATACGGTATTGAAGAACTGATGTTCGAGGATGATAATATTACTGCAAATCCGAGGCGTGCAAAGGAGCTTTTTTCCCGTATGATAGAAGAAAAATTCAATTTTGTATGGGATACGCCTAATGGTGTTGGTGTCTGGTCAATAGATGAGGAGATGATTGACCTCATGAAAAAATCAGGGTGTGTAAAACTGAATTTTCCTGTTGAAAGCGGTTCCCAGCATGTTCTTGACACGATCATCAGGAAGCCCATAAAACTTTCCCGTGTGAGTAAACTGATCAGTTACTGCAGGAAGATCGACCTGGATGTGGGGATATTCCTGGTTGTCGGCATGCCTGGTGAGAAAATTGAAGATATATGGCAGTCCTTCCGGTTTGCTGCTGAGTGCGGGGTTTTTGGACCTCTTGTTTCCGTAGCAACACCTTATCCCGGCACCAAACTCTTCGATGAATGCATGGAAAAGCACTATTTTTCAAGAGAGTTTACGCTTGATGGCCTATTTACAAAAAGTTTCCTCATTCAAACCCCTGACTGGAATGAGCATGACCTGCGCAAAACGATTTTCAGGGGGTATCTCTATCTCAAGTTGAACGAGGCCGTGAAGCATCCGGGACAGTTTTTTTTATGGGTCATAAGGAAGATCAAACATCCCTCGCGCATAATGGGTCACCTAAGAAGGATTATAGGCAAGAAAACTTCTCAATAATGACATGAAGCCAAAAGTAAGTATAAATCTCTGTTGCTATAATGGCGAAAATTATGTTCGTGAAGCACTAAAAGGCATTGTGGGGCAGACTTATAAAGACTGGGAACTCGTTTTTATCAATGATGGGTCTACAGATGCCACGGAATCGGTCGTCTTTAAATTTAAAGAGCAGGGGTATCCCATAATATACCATTATCAGGAGAACAAGGGTCTGGGTGCATCCCGTAATGAAGCGCTCAGGCACTCGCAGGGTGAATACATCGCATTTCTGGACCATGATGATGTGTGGTTTCCCCGAAAGCTTGAGAAACAGGTCAGCGTTATTGAAAGCAATCCTGACATAGATTTTATCTATACCAACTGCTATAAAAAGATGGGGAATAGCAATAAAAAGTTTTTAGAGTTCAAAAAAAGGCAGCCAGAGGGTCATGTTTTCAGGTCTTTTCTGCAATACTATCCTGTAGTCCTGGCTACTTCTATGGTAAGAGCGAAAGTTCTGCAAGAATTAGACCCATTATTTGATGACAAACTTGGTCTGTGTGAAGAATATGATGTATTTATGAGGATTCTATACAAATCGAAAGCGGCTTATATAGAGGAACCACTGGCAATATATAGAGTGCATCAAGAGATGAGCAGCATTAAATTTATAGAAAACTATCCAAAAGAGCATGAACATGTTATTGAAAAGCTGAAACAAATGGAGCCCTTATTGGAGGAGAAGTTTAAAAGTGAACTGGGTTTTTTAAGAGCTAAAATAGGGTACTGGCACGCAAGGGCAAAAATGGCAAGCGGTGATAAATATAAGGCAAGGGAATATTTGAAACCATACAAAACGGTTAATTACAAATTTTTTGCATTTTATTTATCCACTTACTTTCCGTCAACTTTCTGGCGTATTATAGATTATCTTGGAAACAGGGCAAGTATAAGATTTGATTAATTTGAATAAAAAATTAAAGATCTTTTTTGTTTCTAACACCGCCTTTTTTATTCATAACTTTTTTCCTGGTTTGATAAGAACCCTAAAGGATAATGGCAATGAGGTGGTGATTGTGTCACCTGAGGATGAATTTAGCGAGAAGCTTAAAAATGATGGTTTTAAGTTCATACCAGTAGGATCATTGAACAGAAAGGGTTCAAATCCTGTTGAGGATTTCAACTTGTTTTCAGAGCTTTATAAAATCTTCAAAGACGGCAAGCCTGACCTAGTTTTACTTTATACAATAAAAATCAATGTTTACGGTGGGATGGCGGCAAAGCTCGCAGGGGTAAAATTTGTCTGCACTGTCACAGGTCTTGGCTGGCTATTTACAGAAAAGAGTCTCAAGACAGTTATCGGCGGATTAGGTTATAAAATTTTATATAAAATTGCATTTGCTTTTGCTGAAAAGGTCATTTTCCAGAACGAGGATGACAGGGAATTTTTCCTGAAAAACTGGCTGGTTGATCGCGGTAAGACCATTTTAACTCCGGGAGTTGGTGTAGATACAGACCGTTTCTCACCGAAAGCCTGTGAAGGTGTTGAACTCAACAGTCAAAAAACGGTTTTTCTTTTGGTTGCCAGAATGCTCTGGGATAAAGGAATTGGTGAGTTTGTCGAAGCAGCGAAAATAGTAAAAGAGAGATATCCATTTATTGAATTTTGTCTGCTTGGCCCACTGGATTATGAAAACCGGTCTGCTATACCAGAAAATATTATAAAAGGATGGGAGAATGAAGGAGTTATAAAATATCTCGGTAAAACTACCGATGTTCGTCCCTTTATATGTCAGAGTGATGTGGTTGTTTTACCATCCTACAGGGAGGCGATAGGGAAAAGCCTTCTGGAAGCTATGGCAATGGGAAAGCCTGTGATAACTACTGATACTGCTGGTTGCAAGGAAACCGTAGACGATGGTAAAAATGGTTTTTTAGTTCCTGTAAAGGATTCTAAGTCGCTTGCAGATGCGATGATTAAATTTATTCAGTTTCCATCAGAGGAAAAAAGAAAGATGGGGGAATACAGCAGGGAAAAGGCTGTGAGGGGCTTTGATGAGAATATAATTATTGATTTATATAACAAGGTCATCAAGAATACTTTTGATAAAAAGGTTGTTTGAGGCAGGGGATTTAAGATATTGTTGAAACGTTCCTTTGATATTTTTCTCTCCTCTATCGGGCTATTGGTTTCTATTCCCCTATGGCTGCTGATCGTCCTTAAAATTAAACTTGAAGACAGGGGGCCAATATTTTATTTACAGGAACGGGTAGGTAAACATGGTAAAATCTTCAAGGTCATTAAATTTCGCTCCATGATAGTTGATGCCGAGAAGGATGCTGGTCCTATACAGGCCACCGAACATGATCCAAGGGTTACAAAAATAGGAAGTTATCTCAGAAAAACCGCTATGGACGAACTTCCACAACTTATAAACATTTTCAAAGGTGATATGAGCTTTGTAGGACCAAGAGCGTTAAGACCTGCAGAGAAAGAAGTTTTTGGGAAAGAAGGTGAAATAAAGATAGAAGATATTCCCGGATACCAGAAAAGGCTTGAAGTGACACCAGGACTTACAGGTCTTGCGCAGGTTTATATTCCGGCTGATGCACCACGCCGTCAAAAATTTCGTTACGACATGCTTTATGTAAAAAAACAATCATTTTGTCTTGACATGAAACTTGTTTTGCTGTCATTCTGGATTACCTTCAAGGGAAAATGGGAGTCGAGGGAGAAGAAAATATAGCATCAAGCATTAGAACAAGCATTAACTTAGAAATTATATTCAATATTTGGGTTGCCTAAGGAGGCATTAATAAAAGTTCTTTTTCTTTCAGTGCCTTGCGATATTAATTACAAGAAAAATACCGGGGATTTACCGGTAATGCCTAAAATTGCTATTGTCTGCCTGATCAAGTGGATGGACAAGTCCGGATATATTAGAGAAAATTATGATTACTATGATATTGATATGCTATCATCAACAGACGAAGAGATACTCAATTATGTCCTTAAGACAAAGCCAGATGTCGTTGGGATAAGCGCTGTTGTTTCAACAACCTATGATCAGGTGAAAAGGATTTCCCGTCTGGTCCGTCAGGCATGTCCAGATTCCTGGATAGTGCTGGGTGGCAATATGGCTGCATCTGCGAATGTTATTCTAAACAAAACCGCAGTCGATATCTGTGTACAGGGCGATGGGGAGATCCCACTGGTAGAGTTTTTAGAGTATGTGAAAAAAAATGGGAAAAACTGGAATTATGATCAATTATACCGGATCAGAGGATTAAGTTATCTGGATAGTAATAGGGATCTACGGTTCAATGGCTTTGGCGAGATGGTACCGGCCGATGCTATCCCCTTTCCTGATTACGAAATCCTTGCTCTGGGGTTAAAAGGTCATCTGGAGGCATTAAAAAACTATTTCAGGATAGGGAGTGAGAACTTCTGGTTTATACAGGATTCAAGGACATTTGAAGCTGGACGCAGGCCGAATCTGGCTCAATTCTGGGTAAGCAAAGGCTGCGTTGCAAAATGTACTTTTTGCCAAAGGACAAACAATAAATACCGCATTTTTAACCTTGATGCCATGGAAGAACACGTGAAATTGCTCAGAGATAAGCATGATGTGGGTTTTATATCTGTACTGGATGAGAATTTCGGATCAAACAGGAAGTATACACATGATGTTGTAAAGACATTCAACAAATATAATATGTTGTGGATTGCCGGCGGTGTGCGGTGCAAGTCTGTCAATGGTGAAGATGCAAAATTCTATAAGGAAAATGGTTGTTGCGGCTTAAAGTTCGGCGTTGAATCGGGCAGTCAGAAGATACTCGATATGATGGAGAAGAGGTTTACTGTCCAGGATGTCTTTAATGCAAGAAAATACTGTGTCGAGCAGGGTATTTACTCCCCCATTGCGATCATGCTCGGGATGCCGGGTGATAACGAGAAGACCGTACTGGAAACGGGAGAATTCCTCGGTAATATGGTCTACATGGAGGGTCTCCATCCGAAAAAGCTTGGCTTTGACATTATGTATGCGCTCCCGCTTGTTGGAACCCCGCTATACGAATATGGCCAGCAGATCGGGGTTATTGGCAAAGGCATTGATGAAGAAGAAGGATATCTTGAAAGTGTTTCCGATAGTGGTGCATCAAAGCTAAACTATGTGAATCTAAACGGATCCAGTATTAAAGACATTGTATTCTGGGAATTTCTTGTTCTCTTTGAAGCCACAAGGGCATATTTAAAAAATGTCAGACACTACGGCAAACAGAATCTTGTAAATCAGGAATTCCGTCATAGAATAGTGAATGAGTTATGGCAGAAGAACAGGTGGTCAAGAATCCGTAAAGTCTTCAGCAAAAACCCTATGTTTTTTTCAAAGCTGCTCCGTTATATACTGGTATATTCTGATTTTCTTGCAAGTTTACCTCGGTCTCTTGTATATCCTGTTGTTAAAAATCTCCTTTTATTCGAATTTATCCTCATGAAGCTACCATATACGGTTCGTGCCAAATTAGTCCCCGGCGCCGGCATACCGAGCATATTTAAAGCGAAACAGAGTTTATTAAAACTGAATATCGATGAAACGGAAATAAAACCAAAAAATATGTCGCTCAGGCATATTGTGTCGCAGAGTCGTTCTCACCAAATCCTGAACTCTATTACAGAAAAAAACGATTTTTTAATAAAACAAGGATATAATCCATAAAGTTATCATGATAATGGGTTTTCTTAAATCATTAAGGATAAATATTGATTTGAATATACAACATTTTGATTCCTTGGAGTTCTGCTCTAATGTGAACTTTTAAAGGTTTTTTTGTAATAACTTTGATATCTTGCAGATTGATGCGGAAGTTTCTTTTTTGGATAAATGTTGACGAGTAATGGAAGCTAAGACATCAATGAGAACAATAAAATGTTGAAAATAGCGTTGCTTGACTTAAATCACACCACAAGGGGCGTACATAACAATACGGTACCTTTAGGCCTTGTGTTGATTTCCAAGTACCTGATGAACACAGTTGAGGGAAATGGAACAAAATATCAGTTAAAGATATTTAAAGATACGAACAAAGCCATAGGAGTTCTTGATACTTGGGGCCCTGATGTTATAGGGATATCGCAGTATTCCTGGAACAGCAAGTTAAATCTACATGTTGCAAACCTACTAAAGAAGAAAAACCATGGTTGTATTGTAGTTGCGGGTGGTCCAAATTTAGACTTTTCTGCAGACAGGAGAAAATCATATTTCAAAGAGCATCCTTTTGTTGATTTATGTATTATGTATGATGGAGAAATACCTTTTGCTCAGATAATCGGCAGGTTGCTGTCTGGAGAAAAAATAAATGAAATATGTAAAAGTCCTGTTTCGGGGAGCTATAGTTACGATTCCGAAAATGATTCCATTATCGAATCATCTGGCATGTCCCCCAGGCTGAAAACTCTTGATGATTTCGGGTCTGTTTATGATGAGGGTCTCTTTGATGAGTTCCTGAACGAAGGATTCCATCCTTTCATGCAGACCCACAGGGGATGCCCCTTTAGCTGTCTTTTTTGCCATACAAGTGATGATTATTATAGAAAAATGCTTTTTCAATCTCCGGAGATATTCAAAAAAGACATTGAATACCTTGGGAGGCGCTTTGCTGGAAGAAAAGATGTTGTTTTGTATTTGGCAAATACAAATATGAGCCTTTTCAACAAAGATTTTAAAATTGCACACACAATCAGACAGGTACAGGAAAAATATAACTGGCCACAAATCATTAATATAAATTCAGGCAAAAACCCAAAAAAACTTCTTAAGATGCTTGAAATCATAAAATTTCAGCCAGCGATCGCTCTCCAGACATTAACTCCTGATGTCCTAAAGAACATTAGAAGAAAGAACATACCCTTTAAAGATTTTGTTTCTTTCCAGCACGAGGTTATTAAGAAAACCGGAGGGATATCGGCTACCGAACTTATATTGTGCCTTCCCGGAGAGACGAAAGAGAGTTTTTTATTAACTTTAAGGGAAGTCCTAAATTCTGGTGTGCAGAACATCGTAATCTACACGCTCATGAATCTCAAAGGAACGTCTCTTTCGGAAGAGGAAAATGTAATCAAGCATAGATACACAATAAAGCATCGTGTTGTCCCAAGGCAGTTCAGCGAGGTGGCAGGAATAAAAATATTTGATACTGAAGAAGTTATTGTAGGTACAAAAAATATGTCTTATGAAGATTATCTCGAAATGAGGGGAATAAGCTTTATAATAAATACTTTTTTTAGTTCAGCAGAATTAGGCCCATTAAAAAGACTTTTGCTTGAGCAAGGCGTGGAGATGGCTGAATGGGTTTTTAATATGCACAATAATTTGTCTATATATGATGACATCTATGCAAATTACAAAGCGTTCATGAAAGAAACTGAAGCTGAACTTTTTGACAGCAGAGAAAAATTGATTAGTTTTGCTTCTCATCCTGAGAACTATAATGATTTCCTTACGGGGAAACTCGGCGATAATCTTTTGAG
>Ga0209610_1000133_pt1 | contig 36603 bp, 34 predicted proteins | sample LakKivw275mmetaG_FD_184137 | JGI IMG/M metagenome (GOLD analysis project Ga0209610, IMG submission 184137) | Anoxic lake water microbial communities from Lake Kivu, Rwanda to study Microbial Dark Matter (Phase II) - Lake Kivu water 275m metaG... | ecosystem: Environmental > Aquatic > Freshwater...
GTAGGCTCGATCGTGACGCCGCTGACCTTCGCGTAGCCCGCGACGAAGTCAGGGTAGCGTTCTCGCACTGAAGAATCCAACCTCATCTTTTTATTCCCCCATCAATTAAGGGGAAACATCTTTTTATCTATTCCTATAAGGCAGATTGATACGATGACAGTTCTGCCAAGATCGTTCTTCGAGCGCGATACTGCAAAAGTCGCGCGCGAGCTTCTCGGAAAAATTCTCGTACACTGCACGGAGGAGGGGGTGACGAGCGGGAAGATAGTTGAAACAGAGGCTTATTACGGCAAGGGCGACCCAGCCTCCCGCGCCTCCCGCAAGCGGACAAAGCTGAACTGGCTGATGTGGGAGCGTGGCGGATTGGCATTCGTGTATATGGTGCACGCGAACTGGCTTTTCAACGTGACGACGGAGCGCGAGGGGACGCCAGGGGCAGTGCTCATCCGCGCGTTGGAGCCGCTCGATGGTGCCAAGCTGATGAAGCGGCGAAGGGGCATTAAAGACGATCGAGAGTTGGCATCTGGTCCGGGAAAACTGACCAAGGCAATGGGAATTACGTACGCCCACCATAAACTGGATCTCACGAACTCAAAAGGTAAACTAGTAATCGTCGATAGCGGACAGGAAAAATTTGAAATTGTTAGTTCACACCGGATAGGCGTGACGCGTGACCTCAGGCGAAAGTTGAGGTTTTACATCAAAGGAAATCCTTTTGTGTCGAAATAGCCCTGTGATGCGGCCGGTGGGCGGTTATATTTGGCGCGCGTAGTAGGGGCCGTCTACGGTGTGATAAATAAGGTGGCAGTTTGAATTACTATCCAGCGCAATTGCGGATGCGTACGCGCCCTTTCCGTCAGACGTAATGGATACTTCGTTTGACCAACTACCTGCATGGCCACTCAGATAACGTATTTCATGGCCGGTTGGACCGTAACTATTGTACGAGATGTGGCACGTGCCTGAACCATCGACTCTCAGATAAGGGCTGTTTCCTTGGGTTTCTGTGAGCTTTTGGGGGCTGGATAGCCAAGAATTATCCTTGTAGTTGTAATAGAGATTGTTAAGGCCGTGGTCGCCACCACCGGAGAAAACAACTCTGGGCCTATCGAAATCGTCCAGGTCTATCCAGGGGCAGGTGTAGTTGGTTGAATCATCTGATACCTGCTCTTGGCGGTCCCCTTGCCACCCGCTAGGCAATCTTTTTTCGTAGAATATCTTTGTCACAGAGTCCACTTGAAGGGAGTAAACGATGTGTGCGGTCCCGTTTCTATCAACGGCTACCGATGTGTAACCAGAATAATCAGTGCCCGCGCCCGTACCCAAAAACCTTGTGCTTGCCCAATTGCCGGGCACTCCTTTTATGTAATAGATTTCTTGGTTCGGCGTTTGGTCAGTCGCGCTGACGATATGACATAGGCCGTCTGAGTCAACGTCTAGCGATGGATTTCGGTAAGCGTTAGAGTTGGTTGGCACTTGCTCAGTAGGGGAAGTCCATGAATCTTCCCTGCCAACTAAATAACGCAAACTGCCTTCAGAGCTAAAGACCACCCTGCAAAAGTCGCTGGAGTCGATCGCTATGCAAGGCGACGTTGCATTGCCAAGTGAGCCACTTATTTTTCTAGGGACGGACCAGCTTACTCCATCGCTTGAATAGCTGTAGTACAGTGAGTTATCGTTTCCATTGACAAATACAGTGTGAACGGTGCCTGCACTATCGATGTCAATTGCGACGTCTCTCCAAGCGCCGCTGGTTGGGTAATCGCAAATCTTTACGGGCGAGGACCAGCCGGCAGCTGCTGGTAGGTGGGGCCCGCTAAGAACAGAGTAAACGCCGATGCCTATCACAATTATGGCAACAGCAACCATGGAAGCTATTGCTCGCTTTCCAATCCCTTTTTGATCCACCTTCGCACTCTCACAAGCTACCGGGATTTTCGGGCTTAAAACTGTATGAGGGCGTGGGAACAAGAATGGTGCGGCCGGCGGGATTTGAACCCGCGCAGCAAGCTTGGGAAGCTTGAGTCCTAACCAGGCTGGACCACGGCCGCACGGGTGTAAATCTGACGAGAGTTCTTAAAATATTGGTGTTGCGAGGTGCACAGCTTTGAACGGGAACTTTTTCAAAGCCTCCCTCTCGCGATTTCAGCCAGCTCTGTTTTAGTGACAAGTCCGACGAGTTCACTTTCAAGATTTAACACAGGCATACTTGAGAAACGGCGTTCGAACATCACGCGCGCCACCTCAGCCAGTTTTACATCCGTCCGCGTGCTCACGGCGGGTTGCGTCATGATGTCCCCTACGAGCAGGTTGCGGATGCGCTCGCTCTTGAAGCGATCCGGCACGATTTCTTGGAAAGCAGCGAGTTTCATCGCCAAGTCCCGAACGGTCAAAACCCCAACGAGGGATCCGCTCTCGACCACGGGCAGCCCCACCAAGTCCTCTTCGAGCAAAAGCTTCCGTGCGTGGATCGCCCGGTCGCCAGGCGAGACCGTGATTGGTGCTGCCTGCATCACCTGCCCGGCATAAATGTCGTCGAAATCCATACATACCTTCGCGAAGTCGAGCTTTGTGACGATGCCCGCGAGTTCTCCCTCGATTACGACAGGCAGGCCGCTTATGTCGTGCTCGAGCATTATCTCCGCGGCTCTTTTCGCCGTGACCTCTGGCGCGACGGTTATGGGGTTGACGGTCATCAAATTTGAGACATGCATCCGCCCCGGGGGCAGGCGGTAAGCTTTTGCCGACCCCATCTCTCTCATTATATCTTTCTCTGTAAGTACTCCCGCGATCTTTTTTTCATCAGTCACGACGAGGCGGGAAATCCCGTTGTGTCGCATGGCCTCGATGGCGTTAGTCAGCGGCAGGTTTTTGTCAATCGTTACGACGTTGGGCGTCATTATCTGGTTGACCCGCATTTCAATCCAGCTCCACGACCCCCCGCGTGAGGTCGGTTTTTGTTATTATGCCAACTAGCCTTTCACCTTCCACCACGGGCAGCCCGCTTATTCCGCGCTCGAGCATGGTGCTTGCGGCAACAGCAGCATCTTCGTCAGCATGGATAGTCAGCAATTCTTTTTTCATGAGACTTTCAGCTGTGGCCGAAACGTATTTTACATATCTGTACTTTGGCCTTGATGCGCGCTCTGCCTTACGGGTGAACCTCACCATCTGCTTGGATGCACCCTCAGCGGGCTTCTCGAGCTCCGCGAAAGCGATGTCGGCAGCCGTGATCACACCTATCGGCAGCTCCCCATCTGTAATCACCACGCGGCTTATGTTGTTCTGCTCCATCAGCCCGAGGACATGCTGCAAGGAGCTGCGCCGATTCGCTGTTACAACTTTACTCGTCATAAGTTCTCTGACCTTCGCGCGCCCAATCATGTTTGAAGCAAAGTAGCGGGTAACGTCTGTCTTGGTTACCACTCCAGCGGGTTCATTTCCCCTCACTATGGGCAGACAGCTTGTGCCGTGTTTCAACATCATGCTCGCAGCCTTTTTGACATCTGTACCTATGGAGACTGTTACCAGTTTGCCGCTTATCACTCTCGCCGCGGGAAAATCATCTATCGGCCGCCGCTGTTCAATTGCTCCCCCCTTGCCGGCCATCGCTTTGGTTATATTTTTCATAGACAGAACGCCGACGGGCTTTCCTTTTTCCATCACGAGAAGATGCTTGATCTTGTGGCGTATCATAAGGTTGCGCGCGTGCGCTACTGGCTCGGTTGGGTGCATACAGACGACAGGTGCGCTCATTATCTCGTCAACTTTCAAACCAACAGCCCCAACATATCGCGCTCTGTTATAATGCCTGCGAGTTCGTCACCTTCAACGACTGGCAGGCCGCCACATCCACGTTCGACCATCAGTCTAGCAGCTTCGCCGACATCCGTTTCCGGGGTAACAGTCAACACGTTGCGCGTCATGATTGCTTCAACACCGACCGACATCGCCTCGTCAACACGATTCGTCGACATGTGCTCAAACATCTTGCTGGTTCCAAAGTAGCGAAGGATATCCACGCTCGTGACGATGCCGACGAGCGCACGCGCCTGCACGACTGGCAATCGGCGAACTCCTGTTGAGACCATGCGTTTAGCAGCTTCCTTTATCTGAAGCTCTGGGTCGGCAGTGGTGACATTCCTAGTCATATGGTAGCCAACTTGGGTTCCAGTCACTGCAGGCATGAATGCAACGAAGTCTCGTTCTGAAACGATGCCCACGACGCGTTGGTTTTCATCAACGATTGGTGCGCCGCCCATGCCCGTTTTCCAGAGGAGTTGCGCTACTTCGTTGACGGACATCGTCGAGGTTCCGCAGACAACTTTTTCTGACATAATATTTCGCACAGCATCGTTTATCGCTGCGAGAAAGTTTCCTTTGAACCGATTTTGAATGATATTGAATTTTTCGCCCCCGCCTAAGAAGTCTAAAATATCGCGGGTAGTCACAATGCCTATCATCCGCTTCGTGCCGGGGTCGACGACAGGCAGTCTTCTTATTTTGTTTTTCACCATAATTTCGGCAGCATTTTTTATCCGCGTCGTTGGCTGGATTGTTATGACTGTGCGCCTCGCGATAGGCATTATGTTGCCTTCTTCCTTCCTCAACTTGGAGTGAAAGTCTAGGGGGCGACCTCCTGCGCGCGCCTTGTAGCTCATGTGGGGGGAAGACCTTCGCATGTGACCACCTATAACCATGCCCTCACGATGTCAGACCTCGCAACTATGCCGACGAGTGCCTCGCCTTCAACGACAGGGAGACGGCCGACATTGCGCCTGATCATGAGGTCGATCGCCTCAGCAACCGGCATACTCGGAGAAGCCGCAATTGGAGGAGTGCGCATGATGCTCTTGACGCTGGGCGAACGTTGGACCCGCCCCTTGCCAGACTCCTCACTCATTCTTATTGCTCCAGAACGGATGATATCGGAGCGAGTCACCATGCCAATGACTTCTGTTATGCGCTTGCGCTTGTTGTATCGCGTCACTGGCAGGCCAGAGTATTTTGTTTCCTCCATGAGAATCCAGATGCGCGGGATATCGTCGTCTGGACTGCACCCCACTACTTTCTTGCTCATTATTTCTCCTATTTTCAACTTGCTTGAGCGAGGCGCCTTGGCAATATAACATAGAATATCTTCGAGTCTCACCACGCCAACTAGAGTTTGGTCGCTCCTGCTCTTGACGACCGGCGCCATCGACACCTCAAAATCCACGATATCTTTGGCGATTTTAGCAAGGCTTTCATCGGGCGTGGAAATCAGTCTCGGCGGAATCATCAGACCTGAGACTGGAACGTTTGAGCGGGTGGACGTGACGCGCATTATATTTCTCGTGGTTATTATGCCTGCGAGTTTGCCATCTTTTACAACAGGAAGGGTTCTTAGGCCGCTATCACGCATGATGGAGCGGGCCTTCGTAATGAGGTCGGATGGGGATACAAAAGTCGGGTAAGGTCGCATGACTTCACTTATGCGGCCCCTCGCTAGCAGGTCGCTGGGCATTCAATCATCTACCCGCTGAGGAAATCGCGACAGTTCTCGCAGACCCACATGCCGTTGGCTTCGTAGAGGGACGAAGTTACTTCACCACAAACCTCGCAGACGCTTTCCTCAATCTCCTCTCCAGACGGCATCTCTGGGCGAGTGGGCAAAACTTCCAGCAACTCTGGGGAAATCGCCGTGATGTCGCTGGCGGTGACGATGCCTATCAGTTTTCCTTGCTCGACCACAGGCAGCCGCCTTATCTTATTTTTGATCATGATCCTAGCTGCCTCAGTTATCTCAACCTCAGGATTTACCGTCAGCACAGGGCTCGACATTACTTTCCCCACACGCATGGTGCTCGGCTTGGCGTCTGTGGCGACTACTTTCATCAGAAGGTCTCTCTCTGTCAGTATTCCAACCGGTTTATTTCCTTTAGTTACAACGATGCTTCCAACGCCCCGCTCGGCCATAACTTTAGCCGCTTGGGCAACTGTGGTTGTGGCGGTTGTTGTGAGGACTTTGTCCATCATCGCTTCCCTTACAGGCACATTTCGTTTCATAAATCCAACCATGTTAAATATCTACAACGCTTATTTAATCTTTCTTGGTGGTGAAACAACTTAATAACTCAACGCAAAAACCTAGTTGGTGCTCATATGGGTGTCGAAGAATGGAAAACCACGGCTGCAGAAGCTGCGGCGAAGCTGGTCAAGAGAGATATGGTAGTGGGTTTGGGCTCTGGCACCACGGTTGCGCAAGTAGTTCGTGCTCTTGCAAAGAAAAAATCGAGGGCGATTTTCGTGCCGAGTTCGATTTACATCCAGCGGCTTGCAAGCGAACTCAGGTTAAAACTTGCATCACTCCACGAATACAGGAGACTAGACCTGATGATAGACGGGGCAGACGAAGTGGACCCCGATTTCAACATGATAAAAGGTCGCGGCGGCGCACACACACGTGAGAAAATTGTTGCGGGTGCGGCAAAGCGTGTCGTAATAGTTGTCGATAGAACCAAGCTCGTCAAGCGCTTGGGAGAAAAAATGCCCGTGCCCGTCGAGGTGCTGCCATTCGCGTACAAGTCAGCAGTTCACACGTTGGCGGAACTCGGAGGAAAACCGATGTTGCGCACGACTTCTTCTGGGGCACCATTTGTCACTGACGATGGCAATTATATCATAGACGCGAAGTTTCGAGAGGTAGCCAAACCGAAAGATCTTGAAACGAAAATTAACCATGTGCCTGGTGTGATCGAAAATGGAATATTCATTGGAGTAGCGGATATTGTGATTGTTGGGTACGAGGGCGGCTGCAAGGTTCTGAGGTCAAAGAAGGATTTTATAAATTTCATGCACGCCTTCAAGAAGTCGATTTTTAACTCCAGTGAAGCCGCCCTTTAAATAGTTTATAAATTACTTTCGGTGACCTCTCCCTCCCCCAAACCGCTTCTAAAGCAATCATAGAAAGGGTTGCGCGGAGGTGCGGGTATAGTAGATTTGGGAGATAGTGTCGCCAAGCTAATAGATGGATGGAACATCGAACATCGAATTGAGCACGACAAATTTGTCTTGAGAAGATCAAGGCTGAGGGTTCGCCTTCCACCTATAAATGAGGACATAGCTTATCTTTTAGGATTTCTTTGTGGGGATGGATGTTTGGTAAAACCCCTGCCGCGAAAGAGGATAGGGGGCTTTAGGTTTAAAATCAACATCTGCTTTTCAGGTTCAGAAAAAGGGAGAGCACAGGCTTGGCACATTTGTACTATTTTCAAAAGATGCTTCCATTATGAGCCCAGGGTATTCAACAAAAAAAGAGAAGGCAGGAAAGACTGGCTAGAGGTGGAAATCAATAGCGCGGTTATCTATGCTTATTTCTATCTATTAGGTCTGCCAATAGGTGAAAAGTACGGGAAGCTTAAGGTTCCATCAGCCGTGTTTACAGAAACCTTGTTCAAAAAATTCTTGCAAGGTCTAATAGACTCAGATGGATATATCGGAAGAAGACATAGGGTCGTAATAGTCCAGAAAGATATGAATTTTCTGGGCCAGGTAAGGGAGCTATCCTTGAAGTTTTTAAACGTCAAATTCTCGATTCCCCAACCAAATAGCAAGAAAGTTGGAGATCAAACTTACACATGGTATTATATTCTAACTTCACAGGCCGAACGATTAGGGGCCCCTGATATCAACAAAATATAACTTTGAAACGACGATTTAAGTCAGAGCATATATAATTTTATGGGCCGGGGTAGCTCAGTGGTAGTAGCGCCAGACTCATAACCTCTCAAGCGGTTGTGAGTGCTGATTCACGAGATGATGTGAGAAATCTGGAGGTCCGGGGTTCGACCCCCCGCCCCGGCACTATTTTTTTCGCGGCAACAACTTCCACAAGATGATTAGTGTTGCGGCGGAGATAGCCGCACACATGAGGTATGGGGCGACTGGATCAAGATTATCAGCGAGGTATCCGCCAGCTGCAGGCAGTATCCCCCAACCCAACATGGACACGGCGTTGAAGATGCCGAGCACGTAAGCTGAAGTTTGACCGCCAATTTTCGAGACGATACTCATGACCGACGGATAGATGGCGCCCTCTGCGGTAGCGAGGAGCGAGATGGCGACCGCGATCAAGAAATACCCCTTTACAAAGGCGAGGGCAGCCGAGGCGATCACGAGCGTGAGGAGGCCCGAAGCTATGATGGGTCTTGCACCGAACCTGTCCGAAACGCCACCCATCGGTATGAACGATATCGCGCGGAATGCAGCGAACAGCATCACGAGCAGCCCTATTCCAATTTCAGAAATATCAAGCTGGCGAGCATAGACGGGGAAAATGGTGAAGACGACCCCGACCACACCGACGTAGACGAGGCCGATGAGGCAGGCTGGCCAGAGTTCCTTTGAAATGATGCGTTTGAGCTTGACACGGGGTTTTGGGAATGAGGTAGTCGCGACCACGAGTGTGGCAAAGAGCGCAGCGAAAGATCCCATCAAGAAAAGAGGGCCGCCCCCAATCACGGTGTACAGACAACCCCCGAGGAAAGGCCCGATCGCGAATCCTATCCCCCAAGATGTTCCATAGATGCCCATTGCCCGCCCGCGGTTTGAGGGTTTTGAAAGGTCGGCAACGGCGGTTTGTGCGTTGACCCACAGCGGTGCCTCAGCCGCTCCTTGGAGCAATCGGATGGCGAGCAGCCACCACACCGCGCTGATCAACGGGTACAGTGCCAAGGACAATGCGGTGAGGAAGAATCCTGCTACAAGCGGAATTTTCCTGCCGTGCCGGTCAGCGAAGCGCCCAGTGAGGGGGGAGAAAAGGAAGTTGAATGCGACGTACATTGCGCCGAGTAGCCCGATTTCAGTGTAGCTCGCGTCGAGTTCGATCTTTGCGTATAGGGGCAGGGCCAAGCCAGTGAGCCCCATCGCGAGCGAGACAATGAATGTGCTTGCTAACAGTCGGCGCATATTTGATGGTTGGCCCCCCATGTTAAAAATTTGTATTGTTAATGTTTGGAGATTAAGTTGTTAGACTTCGCCGCGACCCGATACCCAGAGTTCCGCTCTAATCATTTCCTTTTGGCATTTCTTCTTGGTGCGGCACCGAGTCCACACGATAAACACCGCTAAGATAACCGCTACGACAACGATGCAGATCACGAGCACGAACGGAAAGCCTGCAGGTACCTTTACCCAGTAGGCGTACTTACTATCCCAGTCCGTGCGGAAAATCTCTTCTAGAGTGGAAGCGAGCGTGACGTCATCGAAGACTATGCCGATTTCCCGGCGCCATGTCATGGATGCGTTTGACCAGTTGGCGCTCCCGATATATACCTTCTTCCCATCGACTATCACAGCTTTGCAGTGAAATGTTTGATACCCCCCAAGGTTGACGGTTTTTGCTAGGAAGTTTGGATATTTTTCAGCCAAATCCCCGACGACATCGAAATACCAATAATTGTCGACCATCATTTTGAAGTCAACGCCACGCTCTGCGGCACTTTCTATGGCGCTATTGAGTGAATTCGGCTGTCCCGAGTACGAGTAAATCGGTGCTTCGATCGTGCTTTGCGCGGAGTTCAACAATCCGACAACCGTTTGCTCAGTTTTCGACACCCAGCTCGGGACTTTGACTGGCGTTGCTACGGGATAAATCCAATCTACGTTCCAGCCGTTTTCAAACCCCGGCTGATTCTCTTCACCGGTCCAGCCCGCTTCAAATATCGCCTCCAGCGCTCGGGCAAGCTCGCCGCCGCGGATGAAAAGGCCCACTTCACGGTTGCCATCCATAGCAGTGGCGCTTTGGTTGGCGCTACCCACCCATGCCATCTCGTTGTCGACGATTATCACTTTGGAGTGCATTGGCTCACTGAACTGGCGGACCTCGATATTCTCGTTTGCGTCGAACTCGTCCATCAGCACGCGCGTTTCTTGATATTGGCAGATCTCGTTGTCAATCAACATTCTTATTTTTACGCCACGCGCAGCCGCATTTTTGATCGCTTGGTGAAAATCGTGGATTGGCCCGTACCTGTAACTGTAGATGGTGTAAATTTCTATGTCAATCGACCGAGTCGCACTCTCGACCAGCTCCAGCCAAATATCCGATATATTTCTAATGTTTGGGTTGTCCAAGCCAACGGGGGCAGTTTCAACTATTTCGATAGTGATGTTGTCCCGAGTGACAGAACTCTGAACAGGCCCCTGTGGGGATTCACCCGTCCAAAATATAGCCACCGCTAAACAAACGGCAACGATGATCCCGATTGCCATCAAATATGGCAGGGATTTGGATTTTGGCACGTGACTCACAAAGAAGCTACGGACACAGTGTTTAAAAATGTGGAGTTAGGTGGGCCGAGGTTTGCATCTGGGTGCTGAATGTTTTATAGGTCCAAGTTCCAAGTTCTGTGGGTGCCCTGATGCTAAAAACGCCGCTCGTGATCGTGAACTTCAAGACATACCCCGAGGCCACGGGCGAGCGAGCGGTTAAACTGGCGCGCATAATCGCGAGTGTGGCTAAAAAATATAAGGTTGCAGCTGCCGTAGCTCCCCAAGCTTTTGACATTTACAGGGTGGCGAGCAAGGTTAAAATCCCAGTGCTGGCGCAACACGTTGATCCGTACAAGCCAGACAAATTTACGGGATGGCTCCTGCCAGAGGCAGCACGCGAGAGCGGGGCGATTGGCTCGCTGGTAAATCACGCCGAGCATCAGCTTCGGCCGCCGGAGATTGAATTGACGATAGACCGCCTGCGCGAACTTGGAATGGCAAGCATCGTCTGTGGGCGCGACGTGGAGACGAGCAGGGAAGTTGTGGCCATGACCCCAACAATGGTCGCGATCGAACCACCAGAGCTCATAGGCACAGGCCGAGCTGTCTCGAAGGTTAAGCCAGAAGTGGTGAGCGATACTGTGCGAGAGGTTCGTTCGGTTAACCCGCGGGTGCGGGTGCTCTGCGGCGCGGGTATAGCGAGCGGAGAGGATGCACGACTCGCCCTCAAGCTCGGGGCGGAAGGGGTGCTTCTGGCGCGGGCAATTACATGCGCTTCAAACCCCCGCGCGGCGATAAGCGATATCGTCAAGGGCATGGTCAAACGAAGGTAAAAGTGCGCAAGGCGACAAGCTATTTTACGAGAGAACCAAGTTTTTATGGGCCGCCGTAGCTCAGTTGGTAAACATTAATTTTTGATTTAGGTTGCATTAGGCTTGAACACATTTTGGAATCTTATGTAGTAGTATGGCTTCCCTTCAGTGTAGTTGACTTTTGGCGGATTTGATTTTATATCGAAATGTTTCTTTAATAGCTCAACGAGTTCTTTTAGAAAATCTTCGTCGCGTTGCTTTAGATGCACCCTCAGCTTACTAATATGGCCATCTGTTTCTATTAGGCCCAGCATATATGCCCTAAAAAGCGATGGATTGCGGGCAATGAATTGCGGTACAGTGAGTTTTCTTTTCTTCCCAACAGGCAAGCCCAACAGAACGAAGTATGCAAACACTGCCGCACTATTAACATTAATGCAATAGCAATTTCCCTCCCGCTTGTCCTTGATGATTTTTGATTTCCAATAAAAAAGATCATTTAGAAGCGCACGCTTATCCGCCAGTTTCTTCTTCGTCCCCCACAAACGAACAGAATAGTAATAACCGCCAGCTTTTCTCTTGCAGGTCGTGAGGGAACCATCGCCCGTAATCGCACCTACAAGGTAGGCAATTCGATCGTTTATTTTTGGGATTTTTATGCGCTTTCTCTTCGTGCGGATAAAATCCTCATCGACCTTATGCCAAACTTTGATGCCATCAAGGAATTTGGAAACAGTCGCAATTTTCATTTAACCCAACAACGAATTTCCCCGCTCTCGCTAAGTGATTTTCGGGGAGGGAGAGGTCAGTGAAAGTAATTTATAAAGTTTATAAAGGCCGGTTTTTAAAAGCACAGATGTTATACTTGTTGTGAGAGTGCCCCGGTAGCTCAGCCTGGTAGAGCGACTGAAGGCAACTGTCGAAACTTGTAGCCAGGCGCAAGACATCAGTAGGTCGTGGGTTCGATTCCCACCCGGGGCTCCACAATTTTTGAAAAAAAGTAGGTAAAACTGATGTAAACCGCAGGTCGTGGGATCGTGACCCACCGGCGGCTCCACCAAGCCCATCCGGAGCCCATCAGCTTCTTTATTTCGATGATGCCTACTCAAATAGGGTGCGTCATGCAGATCGAGCGACTGGATTCAGGCAACATGTATCAGTACATCCTCTGGGACGAGAACGGCAGCCGGGTGATAGGCGGCGCGACAATATTACCACAGGCCGAACGTTTGGTTCACCTCAAAAACATAAATGTAACCACCGAGCGGCGGGGAAAGGGGCTGGGCAACATACTCCTCGAGCGCATATTGATGGATTTTCAGGGCTTTGAGATCACCGCGGAGGTCTTCGAAGGACGCGTGGCTTGGTACGCGCGCCACGGCTTCAAGCGCGTGAGCAAGCACGGAACGCTCGTGAAGCTGCTAAAACCACCATAGATTTTATCCCCGTGCGCCGCTTTTTATCTGGGGTCGTGGGGTAGCTTGGCCTATCCTACTGGCTTTGGGGCGTAGGCCAACGCAAAAAAGCCAGTGACCCGAGTTCAAATCTCGGCGACCCCACCATCATATGTTTGAATTTCAGACATGGTAAGGTCGTCTAACACCTATCAATCCCTTGGATAGAAATCTAAATAACAAACCCTGATAGCAAATTGAATGGGTTCAGGTATATGGAAACCAAAAAAATGACTATAGAAAAGGGATATGAACTGGAAAAAAAGATAGAGAAGTTCTTCCAGCTCAATGGCTACATGACTAAAAGAAACGTTTCTTTGGAAGGCAAGTCTGGAGGAAAGCATGAGGTGGACATTCTAGCTGAAAAATCAGATGGGATAACAACTTTTCGGATGATGGTCGAATGTAAAGCATGGGACAAACCAATTGAGAAAGACGTCGTCTCCAAAGCGTCTTATGTGGCGAGAGACCTAGGGTTAAACAAGGCAATCATAGTCAGCCTTGGTGGGTGGAGGATAGGCGCTGAGAAGTCCGCCAACGAGCTGGGGATAGAACTTTGGGGAAACAATGAAATTGAGCAAAAATTAGGAAAAGTTGCGATAGCTGAGTTAGAAACAATTGAATTTAAGAAAGTTGTAGAAGGACTCCCCATGCTAGTCGAAGAAGAACAAATTAGCCCCACCGTAGAAAGAGAGAGTAGAGGAACTTTTGGGTTTGGGAAAGAGGAGATAGTATGGATCAAGTCGATTTGGCTTCCTTGTTACTTGTTTCAGATAAGCTACTCTAAGAAAGAAGGCTTCATAAAAAAGACTACAACGACAACAAAAGTTTGGAATATTTACGAAGCGGTAGGTGGGAATTGGTTTGCTGGTTATGAAAGTAAACCTGCTACAAAAGGGGTAGAAGCAACTAACATTATACAGCCGAGAGTTAAAGACAGCGAGATTAAGCGCGAAATTGCTAAAACTTGGTCAAAATATTGTGAGGTCGTGACCAGTTCAGCCATAGCTAGATATGGTAAAAAATTGAGAGCATTGGGGATTCCACAAGATGCCAGAACCATCAGCATTGATTTCATCACAGAGATATTTTATCCATTTTATGCGGCTCTTCTGATAAAGGACGACAAAGAAAGGATAATTGCAGTTGATGGTACTACTGGAGAACTAAGCAAGGTGGTAGGGCATATTTTCACGGCAAATCTTAGTTATGTGGTAGAGGCACTAAGACAAGATAATGAAGCCAGAAGTGTTTCAGTAACCTGATTTTGCACGCCTATTTTTTTCTCATTTTACCGTCCTTTTCTCCCGAAATCTGATTTTATTCATATGTTGGCGAAATCTCGGCGACCCCACCATCCTTTGTCCCCTAGACGCGAATAACAAAAAAACCCGATATTTATCTGCATAAAATCCAAAGTGTTTGATTGGGGGACAGAAAATTGCAAACTCACGATGTGGTTATTACAGCTGACGAGTCGAACATGTTGAACCATCAACTGTCATTTTTTGCGGGTTTCCTTTCCTGCGTGCCGCGTGACAAGGTGCCAGCGGTGTTCAGAGGTTACGTGGAGCGCAAGCTGTTTGCACAGCCGCACAGTGACGATGGCATCGCCAGGTTGGCAATCTTACCGCTGCGAAGGCTGGAAAGTGCCCTGCTCGAAAAGGGCTTTGACGCAGTAATCTGCGTACCGAAAGAAGTTGAGAAATTCAGAGCAAAGGTATGGGCAGTTTCCGCGATGGACCCGTTTGGGATTGGCCCCGCTAGCTCAACCATGGCGGGATTGTCTGGGGGCAAAGAGCCATACAACAAGTGGTACTTTGAGAGGTTGATGAGGAGGATCAGGGCGAACAACCCTAACGCAAAGATACTCGTTGGGGGCTCCGGTGCTTGGGAATTCGATGTATTTCCCAAGGAGCCCAAGAGGCTTGGCATAGATTGCGTTGTGCAGGGTGAAGCCGAGAACATCATTGAAGATTTATTTCACCGCGCATTGGACGGGGGCCTGCCAGAAAAAGTCGTCGGTGGGCCCGCTGAAAGGGTTCCGACGATGAGAGGGCCGTGCTATTGGGGGATGACTGAGATCGGCAGGGGCTGCGATAGAATGTGTCAATTCTGCGATCCCACAATGAAAGAGTTCAGGTGGTTCAGCTATGATCAGATAGCTGCCGAGGCGAAAATAAATGCAAAAAGTCCGCTGACCGACCAGATTTGTCTACTGTCAGAAGACGTGTTGAGGTACGGGACGAAGGTCGGAGAGTGGGTGCCAAATGAGAAGGTTGTAAAGTTAATAAAAATGATCAGCACGATAGCGAAACAGAACCGCAAGTCCATCGCGTTTACCCACGCAACCGTTGCAGCGGCTGCTTCCGCGCCCGACATCCTCAAGCAGATCGGGGAAGAACTCGGGCTTGGGGGAAATAATTATTCAGGATTTCAAGTTGGGGTGGAAACAGGCTCACCGAGGCTCGTGGAAAAACACATGAGAAATAAGGCAAAGCCTTGGCCACCTGAGCAATGGCCCGAGGTCGTTGAGCGTGGCTTTGCTGTGATGGCAGAGAATAACTTTATTCCGATCGCCACTCTGGTGATGGGCTGCGTAGATGAAACCGATGAGGATGTCATAAAAACAATCGAGCTTGTCGAGCGGCTCAGGGACTATCCCTCGATGATAGTCCCGCTGTTTTTTGTCCCGCTCGGCGTATTACGGGAGAAAAGGGCCTTCGAAAGGAAGCAACTCACAGACGCACGAAAGGATTTGTTCGTTGTTTGCGCGCGGCATACCGCTAGGTGGAGTAAAAAATTTGCGGAGTGGGCAGGCGGGGTATCGGAAGTTGACAAGTTTATTCTGTATGCTGGCTGCACATACATTTTTGAAGCTTTGAAAGCGCTAAAGCGAAAAAACGAGAAAATCGGTAAATTTGAATTTTTGGGGATATTGTTGAAGGAGAGTGCGAGCTATTTTTTCAACCAAAAGATCATACCTCGATTAAAGTCGCGAAAAAGTTCGAGTACAACTGTCGCCTAATGCTTGCTGGTTGCATGCGCCTTTCTCTTGTGGAGCGCGTAAAACATGATAATGCACGGCAAAACGAAAAGTGCAGTTAACATGGCATAGGTAATCACAATCGCAGTTAGGCCGCCGAACCTCCCCAGCGCCGGCATCCTCGAAAGCGCCAGCACGGCGAAAACCCCAACTGTCGTGGCCATCGCCGCCAAAATGGATGTGCCGGTGTTCATCACGGTGGCTCTGATTGCCTCTTGTGGTGGCCGGCCGCGCGTCTTCCACTCTTCTCTAAATCGATAGACCATCTGGACGCTGTAGTCTATCCCGGAACCTATGATAAGCGCAGATATTCCCATGGTAAGGACATCGAGCGACCAGCCAAGGAGCCGCAACGTTCCGAGCTCAAATGCCAATACCAAAGCCACAGGCAAAATACACATGGCGCCCATCCATAAGGACTTGAAAATTATTGCCAGGACGATAAGACAGAGAACGAGCGCTACCAATGTTGTTTTTATCATACCGATGGTAATGCCTCCCAAAATGTCAGCGATGATCGCTGGCTCACCACCCACCGCCGGATCCCCGTTCGTGGTGAGATCAAGGAGTTCCCCGGTGAACGCGGGCACATGCCCCCTGACTATTTCGGTCGCTTGCCTCATCTCTTCGTCAGTCGTTGCATTCACGTAGAAAAGTATGGCGGCATCGCTGTTATCAGCCGTCAAAAGCATGTTCATGTATGTTTGAGTTGACTGCGTGGTTCTCAAATTCTCAACTATCGCGACAATTTTTGACTCCGTCAGCGAGAGCACGTTTTCTCCTGTGGCCATAGCCTGTGAATAAACCATCTTGGCCAAGCTCAACGAGTCAGTGATGAGTTGGCCTTGATTATTTTTATCAGAGATGACGGCGTTTTCAAACAGATACATGCTTATCAAACTCTGGGGGGTCAAGAGATTCCCTCTCGCCAGAACAAAGAGCTGTGATTGGCCACCAAACAGCTCCTCTATCTCATTTTGAGTTGTTATGGATTCTATATCCGACGGCAGGAAGGTTTCAAATGACATTGTTGTGCTGACTCCAAGCGCCGAAATTGAACATATCGCTACTATCCCTACAACTCCTAGGATCACGAATTTCCTGTGGCGTTCGGCCCCCGTTGCGGCACTTGATAACGCACGGTCAACTTTTTTTCCTCGTTTGGTCGCAATTGCTTTTATTTCTCCGATTCTTTTTTTACTCCTCAGAACAACAATTGACGGTAACAGGGTGGTTGCGAGAATAAATGTGAAGAATATCCCCAGTCCGGCGAGAACGCCGAGGGTCTGTATCGGGGGGATATCAGAGATTGAAAAAGATGCAAAACCAATTACCGTTGTGGTCACACACATGAGAATCGCAGTTCCAATCGTGCCGACTGAAACTCGAACTGCTTTTTGCGGGCGCAGACCCTTGCCGCGCTCCTCGTAGTATCTGTTAAGTATGTAAATCGAGTAGTCGACACCCATACCGAGGAGGAGGGGGATTAGCGCAACGTGAACCATCGTGAAATCTAACCCGAGGTGCCCCATCGCGCCAATCGCCCACATACATCCCAAGCCGATCACCATGAAGCACAGCAAGATGTCCGAAAATCGTCTGAAAATCAGGAATAGGGTGATTACCACAAATATCATAGCGGCAGGAATCAGAACACGGTTGTCCCGGTTCATCATCTCCATGATGTCGCTGTAGCTGGAATACGTGCCACCAACGCTTACTGTCAAGTTGGTATGAGTTTTCTTGAAATTTTCAACACATTCCCTGAGAACAGCCGTTTTGTCAATGAGTTCGGATCTCGTGAGCTGGGTATTGACGTAAATGTATACCACGGCGGCCTTCCTATCTGCGGTTAAAAGTCTGCTTACCGTTTCAGAAGTCTGGGAGTTCGACGAAAAATTTCCAAGCAGGGCTTCAACGCTTGCCTCAAGCAGATTGTCTGGCAACAGTGCATAGTTCGGAATGTATTGGATGATGTAATCTACATACGAATAGTACATCTTAGCGTAGTTCTCAAGTCGCGGATTAGATCGCAGGGCGTTTTCAAGTGAGAGGATGTCCCGAATGATTTCAGCTTTCGTGACGTTATCGGCCTTCAGTAGGATCATCCCGTACGATGTGCCACCGAATTTGTTTTCCAGCGCGAGCGTTGTTTTGACAGAGGGATAATCCTCGGGAAGGAATTTCTTAAAATCGGTCGTCATCGACACTTTCGTGACGCCGTAGGCCATGAAGCATGTGAGGAGAATCGCGGCGACGATGATTGTGCGCGGCCTCCGTTCGCATACCCTAGCTATTTTATTCATCACCTTCTCACCCTCAAGTGCCCCACATATGCGCTTCTAGCCTGTGCAACCGTCGGAGCAACTTCTCTCTTACAGATTTGATCAACTCGTGGGTCCGGAGCGCGAGATAGCGGTAGGCGAACTTTCCTTTTCTAGTAATCACCTTTTCTCTCCTGATGAGGTGGGGCTTGAGAAGGAGTTTCAGGTGGGTTCTCACAGCTCGCTCAGACCTCTTACTGCGCGCGATTATCTCAGATACCAAAAGCTTTCTTCGACTTCTTGTCAATATTTCAAGAATTTCTCTGCTCGTGGCGCGGATGTTGAGAAGTTCGGAGATCTCAGCGATGAGGTTGTCGGCCCTCATTCTTACCACGTTCCCCCATTCAGGAGATAGCTTAAATGCGTTGTTGTCCAAGTATGCAATTAGATTTGCATCTCAGAGGGCGATAAATGTCTGGATATAAAATAGTGCTCACTGCAGATCGAACGCTCATGAGTGAGTACGGTGGCCATATATTTCTTGGATTTAGCGCTTGCGTACCCAAAGGTGTAATCCCGGATTGGCTTTACTTTTCCATGTTTTGCCCACCCATAGAAGCAAATGGAAACGGTTCTGCCGTGTGTGCGCCAAATGGTACAAGGAAGATCGAGGCTGCACTACTTGACTATGGTTTCAAGATGGAGGAGGTCGTCGTCGCCCACCCAGAACATCTCGATAAGGTGGTTGGTCCAGAAACTAAGGTTGTTGGGATTACCGAAACTGATCCACTAGGGATCGGGCCAGCCACCTCCACTTTCAAACATTTGTTCGGTGGAGAATCGTACATGGCGCTGAAATTTAGAGAGATACTGAACCACCCCCATATCAAAAAATTTAGGCCAAAAATTGTTGTTGGGGGGCCGGGTGCATGGCAGCTTGAGGAAGAACAAGCTCGGAGAGAGCTGGGGGTGGATTGCGTGATTGTTGGAGAAGGTGAAAGAATCGTTGGCCCAATTTTTGCTAAACTCATGAATGGTGAAAAAATACCAGAGGTCATTTACGGAGAAGTTGTTCCCGAAAACGAGATACCCGTGATCAAAGAGCCAACTATAGACGGAGTTGTTGAGATCGCTAGGGGCTGTGGCAGGGGTTGCGACTTTTGTGTTCCAACACTTTTATGGTATCGATCTCTTCCCATAGATCACATCTTGAAAGAAGTTGAAGTTAATTTAAGAGCTGGCAGGCAACCAGTGCTGCATGCCGAAGATGTGTTGAGATACAAGGCCAAGGGGTTGGAGGTAAACAAGAAGGCCGTAGTAGAACTCTTCAAGGCTGTAAAAAATTATCCTGGTGTCGAGGGAGTTGGAATCAGCCATATTGCGCTTTCTTCAGTTGCGAGTGCGCCAGACCTCATCGAAGAGATATCTAGTATATTTGATGTGAGTGATGATACGGCGATGGGTGGTCAAACCGGTATCGAAACTGGCAGCCCAAGATTAATTGAGAAGCACATGATGGGAAAATGCAAGCCTTTCAAACCAGAGGACTGGCCAGAAGTGGTTGTGAATGCCTTTGAAATTTTATCCGAAAACTATTGGGTTCCATGCTCTACCCTAATTTTGGGCCTTCCTGGGGAGACTAAAGAAGACATCGATTTAACAATCTATTTGGTAGAGAGATTAAAAGAATTCAAAAGTCTAATTATCCCCCTCTTTTTTGTTTCAATGGGAGGACTAAAAAACAAAGCCGATTCCTTCACGTTAAAAAAGATGACGCCCAAACATTCTGAGCTATTTCTAAAATGCTGGGAACATAACTTCAACTGGATCCCAACTCTGCTTAGAGAACGGGGTGATGCAAGCATAAAGAGCAGATGGGTTAGATTTGGGTTGAAGTTACTCACATCTTATGGCATCAGCTACATGAGGAAACTGTTCCGCAGGTGTCGAGAGGATTACAGCTACGACTTGCAGGGCATGATCAACGACATAAAAAGTGGCCGAATAAATGTGACCCCATTACCGGCCCGCTTTCTGTCCCCCTTATTGAAAATCCGAGAAAGAGCCAGTTCATGAGTGACTGAGGATAAACTTTGCCCCAGTTTTCAATTCTACCGGTCTGGTGCGTCGAACAAAAAGTTAAACAGCCCAAACACAGGAGAATAACAAGAGGATTGATTTGAAAATTGCACTCATAGGCTGCGGCGCGATAGGCACGACGTTGGCGAAGGCGATAGACGCAGGCAAGGCCGGCAAGGCCGAGCTGGCGTGGGTCTTTGACTTAAAACCCGGAAGCTGCGACGCGCTGGTAAAAAAACTGCGCTCGAAACCAAAAATCGCCAAGCGAGTAAGGGACATCTTCACTGACAAAACGGTCGAGCTGGTGATCGAAGCGGCGTCGCAGGGGGCGGTTGCCAAGTACGCATTGGACGTTTTGAAGTCGAAAAAAGACCTGATGGTCATGAGCGTTGGTGCGCTCGGCAACGAGAGGCTGCTCAAGGCAATCAGGAGAACCGCCGAGCGGACTGGACGCAGGGTTCACGTGCCGTCGGGTGCGATTTTGGGCATCGATGGTATCAAAGCCGCGGGAGAGAGCATCGAAGAGGTAATTTTGACGACGCGGAAGCCGCCCGTTGCGCTGGCGTACAGCGAGTACGTGCGAAAAAAGGGCATCGATTTGACTAAGTTGAGAAAACCGCTCGTGGTCTTCAAGGGTACGGCAAGGGAGGCGGTGAAGGCTTTCCCGGAGAGTGTCAACGTCGCTGCAACGCTTAGCTTGGCCGGCATCGGGTTCAGCAAAACGAAGGTTCGAATCGTTGCAGATCCATCGCTCGACCGCAACGTACACCAGATTCATGTTAGAGGCAAGGCGGGCGAATTCGTGACGGAGGCGAGAAACGTGCCTTCGCCGGACAATCCGCGCACGAGCTACCTCGCGGCGCTCTCGGCGATCCGCACGTTGCGCAACCTCACCGAGACGATTCGGGTTGGGACCTGAGCCTCACGGCTTCACTATTCGCACTGTCGCCAGCAGAAGGACGGTCCCGAGCAGGGCTTTCAGGAATGCTTCCCCCGCCGCCAGAGCCAAGCGGCCGCCGATAACGGCCCCCACGGCGGACGGTATAGCCATCGCAACGCAAATGATGACAACTCCCCTGCTTACGTGCTTCATCCTAGTATGTTTGACCGCCCCGGTAGCGACTGTCGGTATGGTCACAAGCAGACTCGCGGTGCCAGCGACTTTGATTGGCATGTTAAAAAAATACATAAAAACTGGGATTCGAAGTTCACCACCAGCGACGCCAAGCGCTCCGCTGACTACCCCTATCAGCGCACCGAATAGTGCCGCCAAGGACAAGCTTGCGAGATAGCCGAGGGCAAGACCAGATGCGGCCTCGTGCACGAAAGCGTCGTAGATTATTTTCACTCCTATCACGACTAGGAGCACAGCAACCGCGGATTTCAGATATCTTTCTTTTACTCTATCTGTTATCGCCGCCCCCGCGTATGCCCCCAAGATAGAAGTCGCGCTCATCATGATTATGACACCAATCGCTTCGGGAAGTACCATCCCCCCCGTCAAGCGGGTGACTAAGCTCACAATGATCGTGAGTAGCCCTATGATTAGATTCGCTGCCGCAGCTATTGCCACAGGAAAGCCGATCAGGCAAATCAACACTGGCAGCCTGAATTCCCCACCACCAACCCCAAGTAGGCCAGCTATTATGCCTATAATGAAGCCAAGTATGGACGCCACGATGATTTTTTTTCGTGTGAAATTGCCACTCACACGTGGGTTGTGGAGCCATTTTCGCGGTCTTTTCAACGATTTTCCCAAAGAACAAACCCCTTCCACTTAAGCGCGAGAACTTAAAATTATCTCAAAATTAAGCGTTAATGGTTAACAAAACCTGTTTTATGGGCGGTTGGGCTATGAATACACGATGGCAAAGCCTTAATTCTACCCTCGCCGAAAACGTTGGCTGAGGGATTTGAGTGCAAGTAGCAGAGCTGAGCCGCAAAATCGTGGAGCTGAAGAAGGAGCGGAACGCCGCACTGCTGGTACACAATTACCAGCGGACGGAGATTCAGCTCCTCGCGGATTACATAGGCGACTCCCTCGACCTGGCGAGACACTCAGCCAAGGTAGATGCCAATCTGATCTGCCTAGCCGGCGTGAATTTCATGGCAGAGACGGCGGCCATACTCAACCCAGAAAAGACTGTGATCATTCCAGACCCTGAAGCCAGGTGTCCGATGGCAGCTCAGTTGTCGCTCGACGTTTTGAGAAAAGCGAAGGAAGAACATCCAAGTGCTGCCGTTGTATTGTATGTAAATACGTTGGCTGAGGCGAAGGCGGAAGCCGATGTGTGTTGCACATCCGCGAACGCGGCGCAGATAGTGAACGCTTTGGATGAGAAAGAGATACTTTTCGGCCCAGACAAGAACCTCGCATGGTACGTGCAACGCCGCACAGATAAGAAAGTCATCCCTCTCCCAGAAGACGGATATTGTTACGTGCACCGCATGTTCAGCGCCTCGGATGTCGCCCTTTTGAAAGAGAAATACCCGGAAGCTGAGGTCCTCGTCCACCCGGAGTGCGATCCAGAAGTCCAAGATCTAGCTCACCACATCTGCAGCACAAGCCAGATGCTTGTCCGTGCGAGAGCATCACCAGCGAAACAGTTCATAATCGCGACAGAAATCGGCATGATTGAGCGGCTCGGACGAGAGTTCCCGGACAAGGAGTTCATCCCGGCACTTGAAAATGCAGTCTGCCAGCAGATGAAGAAGCACACCTTGGAAAAGGTATACGCCGCGCTACGCTACAAGAAGCATGTGGTGACTGTGCCGCCCGAGATAGCGAAGAAGGCACGGGCGGCGATTGATCGCATGCTGGAAATTTCTGGGAGGGCTGCGCGTGACTAGTGCGCTAGTGAGGAGAAAAATCCGTGAGATGCTCGCCGAGGATTTGGGCACCGGCGATGTGACGTCCGAGACCCTCGTGCATCGCGCGGTCAAGGCCAAAGCGAGTATTGTTGCTAGGCAATCAGGAGTGCTCGCAGGAGTGGCAGAGGCAAACATGACGTTTAAAGAACTGCGCGTAAAGGTGAGGATCCTCAAGTCGGACGGGGCACGGATTGGGGCAGGCGACGTGATAATGCACTTGGATGGCCCAGCCCGCGGGATTCTGGCGGCCGAGCGGGTGGCGCTGAACTTGCTGATGCGCATGAGCGGCATCGCCACGGCGACTCGAGAGCTCATCGACCGCGCGAGGCGGAGAAATCCAAAAGTAGTCATCGCCGCAACCAGAAAGACCGCGCCACTCCTGACTTACTTTGACAAGCGCGCGGTTATCGTTGCAGGCGGCAAGCCCCACCGCTACAGGCTCAGCGATCACATCCTGATCAAGGACAACCACATCCAGCTGGTCGGAGATGTTGTCGAGGCGGTTCGTCGCTCGTGCAAAATCGGGCGGATAAAGGTCGAGGTGGAGGTCAGCAAACCAAAGGACGCGCTCAAAGCGGCCCGTGCCGGTGCAGATGTAGTGATGTTTGATAACATGACGCCTGCCGAGATAAGGCGCGCGATAAGGATGCTGGAGGGCGAGGGCTTGCGAGACAAGGTGGTGCTCGAGGCTTCAGGAAGGATCAAACCGTCCAACGTCGGTGATTTTGCGGCCACGGGGGTGGATATTGTATCTTCCAGTCACATGACCCTTCGGGCTCCGGCTTTGGACATGAGCTTGGAGATAACAAAGAGTTTTAAATAAGTGTTCTAAAGAGAAACGGTGAGGGGTGAAATAATGACTACCGATTTGACGCCCGCCGGGAAGAAAGTCTACGATGCAATGAAAAAGCTCGGGGCCACCAGCGATAGCTCGATCAAGACGGCCGACGATATCATGCGCGCGAGCGGCCTGCCAAAGGGCATGTCAAACAACGCGCTGCAGGAGCTCGTGGCGAAGGGCTATGCGAGGCGCGTGGCAAGGGAGAAGGCGGCGGGATACTACTTGACGAAATGACTGGCCGCGGTGAATCCGCCCCCGACGTTGAGTTTGCAATTTTCGGCCCAAGCTAGCTGATCTTGGCTCACTTAATTGTTATATATATAACAACTACCGCAGATGGAGTTTCTACCTGAGCGGCAGAAATTTTTAGTTAGAAGTTCAACAGTAACTTGATGAAAAGAGTCGGGATTGCGGAGCTGCCTTTGCACGGTGGAAGATGTCCGCCATGGCTTTTCAGTAGGATGAAGCGTTTAGGCGGGGCCATCAGCGAAATCATCGTCCGCGAGTACGGGCGGGAAGAACTTCTGCGGAGGCTCAGTGACCCGTTCTTCTTCCAAGCCCTCGGCTGCACCCTCGGGTTCGACTGGCATTCATCGGGTTTAACTACTACGGTATGCGGTGCCCTGAAGGAGGCGATAAAGCCGGAGGAGCTAGGCATCGCGGTTTGCGGCGGCAAGGGCAAGGTCTCGAAACGCACGCCCAACGAGATTCAAAAACTCGCCGACATTTTCTCCATCCCCTCATATAAAATCGAGGGACTGAAGTACGCGAGCAGAATGGCGGCGAAAGTGGACAACGCCTGCGTGCAGGACGGCTATCAGCTCTATCACCATTGCTTTGTGCTCAGCGAGGATGGCGACTGGGCGGTTGTACAACAAGGCATGCACGATCGTTATGCCCGCCGCTACCACTGGCTCTCCGAGAGTGTGAAGAGTTTCGTGGCCGAGCCACACTCGGGAATTGCCGGAGATCGCAAAGAAGATGTTGTGCTGGACATGACTGCGCGCGACAGCGAGGAAGCGAGAAAAACAAGCGTTGATCTAATTCGTGACAACCCGAAGCGTCTGTTGCCTTATGTGCGTGAGGCAGAACAGCACTCACTTGACGAATATTTTGAGCGGAGCCCTCAGGTGCTGAAACTGGTGATGCCGACCTCACATGCGATAACCAAGCTGACAAAGCAGACGATTGCGGCGTTGCAAAGAGCATACGAGTTCCAGCCTGAAAATTACGAGAAGCTTGTTGCCATCCATGGTATCGGGCCAAAAGCCGTGCGAGCCCTAGCGCTCGTTTCCGATCTCATTTATGGGAAGTCACCATCGTGGAAAGACCCCGCCCGCTTTAGTTTCGCGCACGGGGGAAAGGACGGTGTTCCTTATCCGGTGGACAGGCGAACCTATCAGAAAACAATCGAAATTCTCGAGAGCGCGACCGAGGCTACAAAGGTCGGGCAGAGGGAGAAACTTGATGCCATCCGAAGATTACACGAGTTCCTTTGATGAAGATTTAAGAGTTCAAAAATACGAATTTAGTATAGGCCCCGCGGTAACTCAGTCTGGTTAGAGTGGCCGGCTGTAGATCCAAGCCACGCTGAAACCGGCATGTCGGGAGTTCAAATCTCCCCCGCGGGACCACTTGGCAAGCTTTTAAAACAAGGAAACGAATATTATTTGGTTGGCGGCCAAAGCGGCGGGGTGACACCCGGTCCCGTCCGATCCCGGAAGTTAAGCCCGCCAGCGATTCGGGTTGTACTATCTTGCGAGAGCAGATGGGAACCCCGAGACGCTGCCAACCACTTTCGGCAACGTTTAATTGCAGAAGGCAACATCTTTCTATTGGAGCCCTGGTGGTGTAGACCGGTCTATCATGCGGCCCTGTCGAGGCCGCGACCCGGGTTCAAATCCCGGCCAAAGGACAAAAAATGTCCTGCCGATGGGCGCCATATTAACACCAGGGCGCCGGTTTTCACACGAAAGCCTTAAATGCACCATCGTTAATTTAAAATGGCAAAAAAGATAAATATGACAAATTTTCAGCCGCGTTTTCCACCGGTGGGGGGCCCGTAGCGCAGCCTGGTTAGCGCACCGGCCTTTTAAGCCGGGAGTCGCGGGTTCAAATCCCGCCGGGCCCGTTGGGCGGCGGGCGCGGCTGAATCTTAGGGGGGAAGCGGTGGTCGAGCTCGACGTTAGAAAGCATGTGCTCGTGCCGAAGCACGAGATATTGTCAGAGGGGCAGGCGAAAGCTGTCTTAGATCAATTCAAAGTTACGCCACATCAACTACCGTTGATAAAAAATTCCGATCCTGTCGCAAAGGCGATAGGGGCAAAGCCGGGGGACATCCTAAAAATTACTCGCGATAGCCAAACGGCGGGCAAGGCAATCGCCTACCGCTACGTGGTCGAGGGATAGGGGGAGATTGGTTGGAGGATACTTGGCCGCTGCTCGAAGCGTTTTTTAAAGAAAAAGGCCTAGTCAGGCAACACCTCGATTCTTACGATAATTTCATCGAACATGATTTGCAACAGATAATCGATGAGATAAGTAAAATCGATCTTGAGATAGAGGGCTTTGAGGTTAGGCTCGGGCGCATCAGGGTTGGCCCCCACGGCCCCCAAGTTCATGAGGCGGATGGTTCTACCTCTGGCATTTTGCCGAATGAAGCGAGATTGCGCAACCTTGCATATTCTGCGCCAATTTACCTAGAGATGATTCAGGTCGAGCGAGGGCAAGAGCGCAGGCCAGTGGAAGTGTACATAGGAGAGATGCCCGTGATGCTAAAGTCCAAACTTTGTAGATTACACGGCATGACAAATGAGGAGCTGATCGAGGCCGGCGAGGATCCACTAGACCCTGGCGGATATTTCATCGTCAACGGCTCAGAGCGCGTAATAGTGACTCAGGAGGATTTGGCTTCCAATGATATCCTTGTCGAGCGCGATGAGCGCATGGGCACTGAGGTGGCGAAGGTGTTCTCGACGCATCGCGGTTTCAGAGCCCTCGTCATAGTGGAGCGCAAGAAAGATGGAATAATCGAGGTCGCGTTCCCGGCCGTGCCAGGGCATCTTCCGTTCGTGGTGCTGATGCGGGCGCTCGGGATTGAGAGTGATAAAGAGATTGTCGAAGCCGTCTCGGATGATCCTGAAATAGTTAAAGAATTGTTTGAGAACTTGCAGGAGGCAGCGGAGGTAAAGACAAAGGCCGACGCGCTCGATGTCATCGGCAAGCGAGTCGCGATTGGCCAGACGAGAGATTACCGGTTGCAGAGGGCACAGGAAGTTTTGGATAGATATCTTCTCCCCCACATCGGCTCGCAACCAGCGGACCGAATTCGAAAGGCACACTACCTCGGGCGTATGGCCGGGCGGGTTATAGAGCTTGCGATGAGAAGACGCGATGTCGATGATAAAGATCACTACGCCAAGAAACGTTTGAAGCTCGCCGGCGATCTGTTAGAAAATGTTTTCAGGCTTGCGTTCATCAACCTCATCAGGGATATAAAGTATCAGCTCGAGCGAGCGCATGCGCGAGGCCGTGAGCCAAATGTCAAAACAGCAGCTCGTGCAGATGTGCTCACCGAGCGCGTCAGACATGCGTTGGCGACGGGCAATTGGCCGGGCGGCAGAACAGGCGTTAGTCAGCTTTTGGATCGCACGAATTTTATGGCGACGGTCTCTCACCTTCGACGTGTTGTTTCCCCATTGAGCCGCAGTCAGCCCCATTTTGAAGCCAGGGATTTGCATTCCACCCACTGGGGTAAGATATGTCCGGCCGAAACCCCGGAGGGACCAAATTGCGGGCTGGTGAAGAACCTTGCATTAACTGCAGAAATCTCCACGGGCACGGACGAAGAGAAGGTGGAGCGTCTGATAGGCAAGCTCGGTGTTGCTAAGATGCAGAAGAAGGGCGAGCGCCGCGGGAAGGCAAGCGTCTACATAAACGGACGTCTGATCGGGGTGGTTGAAGATGGAAAAATACTTGCGGAGCAGCTCAGACAGCAGCGTCGCAAAGGAGCTGTAGATGAGCAAGTGAACATTACATATCACGAAGACACGAACGAGGTGACGATAAACACGGATTCTGGCAGGGTGCGCAGGCCCTTGATAGTGGTTGATGGCGGAAAGTCGCTTTTGACGGACGAACACATCAAAAAGATCAAAGCCGGCGATCTCAGCTGGTCCGACCTGATTCACGCCGGCGTAATCGAATACCTAGACGCCGAGGAGGAGGAGAACTCATACATCGCGGTTGCGCCAGAAGACCTGACTCCTGAACACATGCATCTTGAGCTTCACCCACTCTCAATTTTAGGTATAAGCGCGGCGTTGGTGCCATATGCCGAACACAACCAATCGCCACGCAACACATACGGCGCAAACATGGCGAAGCAGGCTCTCGGGATTACCTCTACCAACTTCCAAAAGCGCGTTGATACTCGCGGCCACTTCTTCCATTACCCGCAGACCGCACTTGTCTGGACAAAGGTGATGGGGACTGTTGGCTTCGACAGTCGCCCAGCGGGGCAAAACTTCGTTGTAGCGATTGCCACTTATGGCGGCTACAACATGGAGGATGCTTTGATAGTCAACAAGCAATCGATTGATCGCGGTCTCGGACGTTCTACATTTTTCAGACTTTACGAAGCCGAGGAAGGTCGTTATCCCGGCGGTCAAGAGGACAAGTTTGAGATGCCAAGCGAAGAGATAAGAGGGTACGCAGACGCGAGCCTGTACCGCAACCTCGGAGAGGACGGGCTGACCACGATTGAAGCGGAAGTGCGTGGCGAGGATGTTTTGATAGGTAAAACAAGTCCACCAAGATTCTTAGAAGAAGTGGATGAGTTTGGGATTGCGGCTGAGCATGGGCGCCGTGAAAGTTCAATAAGGGTTAGGCCGAGCGAAGAGGGAATCGTCGACATGGTCCTCCTAAGCAGGACCGTCGACGGCAATAAGCTCGCCCGGGTAAGCGTGCGCGACATGCGTATCCCCGAAATAGGCGACAAGCTGGCATCTAGGCACGGTCAGAAGGGAGTTATCGGCGTAATTCTCGATGCTGCCGACATGCCGTTCACGGAGGAGGGGGTAGTGCCCGATGTTGTAATCAACCCACATGCAATACCTTCGCGAATGTCGGTCGGACAACTTTTGGAGATGATTGCTGGCAAGGTCGGGGCGATGAGCGGCCAGCGCATTGATGGCACAACATTCAGCGGGACCCGAGAGCAGCAGTTACGGGATGCCTTGCAAAAATGCGGGTTCAAGCACACAGGCAAAGAAGTGATGTATAACGGGGTAACTGGAGAAATAATTCCGGCCGACATATTTATCGGCGTTTGTTATTATCAAAAGCTGCACCACATGGCGGCTGATAAAATTCATGCACGTGCTCGCGGCCCTGTGCAAGTTCTCACACGTCAGCCGACCGAGGGCAGGGCTCGAGAAGGCGGGCTGCGCTTCGGTGAGATGGAGCGGGACTGTTTGATAGGTCACGGTGCCGCGATGTTGCTGAAGGAGCGCTTGCTGGAAGGTTCAGACAGATACATTGCGCTGGTCTGTGGTAAATGTGGAAGTTTAGCCGTCCGCGACAGGCGGCGCGATAGGATGTATTGCCCACTCTGTGATGAAGAGTCAGATATCAACCCGGTTGAGATATCATACGCATTCAAGCTGCTGCTGGATGAACTGCAGTCGATGTGTATGGCCCCGCGGCTCAAATTGAGGGATAGGGCATAAGGTGATGTATGATGCACGTTCCAAAACTTATCGATGAAATCAACTTCGGGCTACTTTCACCTGACAACATACGTAAGGTATCAGTAACGAGGGTAGTTACAGCTGACACCTACGATGAAGACGGTTACCCAATAGAGCGCGGGCTGATGGATCCCCGTCTCGGAGTTGTCGATCCCGGGCTCAGGTGTAGAACATGCGGTTCACGCGCGCGCGAGTGCCCGGGCCATTTTGGCCACGTGGAATTGGCACGCTCGGTAATCCATGTCGGTCACGTTGATTTAATCCACGATTGTTTGCGCGCTACGTGCAGGAAATGCGGCAGGATATGTTTGCCCGAGCAGAAGCTTGAGGACTATCTGAAGAGGGCCAACGAATTGATGGCAGCCGGGCAAGCTTGGTGGGAAGTGGGGGATGAAGTGGCGAAGAGCGCATCCACGGTCGAAAAATGCCCGCACTGTGGCGAGAAACAGCAGAAGATCAAGTTCGAGAAGCCGACAACGTTTGTAGAGGGCAAGAATAGGTTAACGCCGAGCGATGTTCGCGAGAGGTTGGAACGAATAACAAACGACGATATTTTGCTTCTCGGCATAAATCCAAATGTCGCCAGACCCGAGTGGATGGTCTTAACGGCCTTACCTGTGCCACCGGTCACTGTGAGGCCCAGCATAACCTTAGAATCGGGCGTGCGCTCGGAAGACGACCTCACACACAAGCTCGTCGACATCATCAGGATAAACCAAAGGCTGGCGGAGAATATTGAGGCGGGGGCGCCGCACCTAATCATAGAAGACCTTTGGGAGCTTTTGCAGTATCATGTTACCACATACTTCACAAACGAAGTGTCAGGCGTTCCACCAGCGCGACACAGGTCTGGGCGGGTCTTGCGCACGCTTGCCCAGCGCTTGAAAGGTAAAGAGGGGCGGTTCCGTGGGAATCTTTCAGGTAAACGTGTGGACTTCTCCGCACGAACGGTTGTATCTCCGGACCCGTGCATAAGCATAAACGAGGTCGGCGTTCCAGAGTATGTTGCCAAGACGTTGACCGTACCAATTCGTGCTACTAGCCACAACGTTGAGGAACTCAGAGACTTCGTCCGCCGTGGCCCGGATGTTCATCCTGGCGCGAATTGTATATTGAACCAAGATGGCAAGCGGTTTGATCTGCGATATGCCGACAGAGAGGAGCTAGCAAAGACACTGGAACCGGGATTTGTCATCGAGCGGCATTTGATGGACGGGGACATCGTGCTCTTCAACAGACAGCCATCTCTGCACCGCATGTCGATCATGGCTCATGAGGTTAGGGTCATGCCCGGCAGAACTTTCAGACTCAATCTCTGCGTTTGCCCGCCATATAACGCGGACTTCGACGGTGACGAAATGAACCTGCATGTGCCGCAGAGCGAGGAGGCTCAGGCGGAGGCGCGCATTTTGATGAGGGTTCAGGAGCAAATACTTTCTCCACGCTTTGGTGGCCCGATCATCGGCGGCATTCAAGAGCACATAACGGGAGCCTATCTACTGACCCACAAGAACACTTTGCTCACCCGCGATCAGGCTCAACAGTTGTTAGCGGCGACAGGTATGGTTAAAGATTTGCCGAAACCCGCGGTGAAGGAAGGGGGCGTCGAGTACTGGACAGGCAAGCAAATATTCAGCATGTTTTTACCAAAGGGTTTGAATTTGACATTTAAGGCAAAGATCTGTGAGAACTGCGCGCGTTGCAAACGCGAGGAGTGCGACATTGACGCATACGTTGTCATACGAGATGGGCAACTGGTTCAGGGAGTTATAGACGCGCGCGCCTACAAGGCCTTAGACCGCTGCGAGGTGCTAGACAGAATTGTGAAGGATTATGGAACTGATGCCGCACGAGAGTTTTTGGACAGGGTCACGCGGCTTTCAATAGCGATGGCAGCGATGTCCGGGTTTACCACGAGTATTGATGATGAGGACATACCGGAGGAAGCGAAGGAACGCATTGACGAGGTGCTTGATGAGTCGTGCAACGAAGTTAGAAAGTTGATAGATGTTTACAACCGCGGCGAGCTAGAGCCGTTGCCTGGACGCTCGTTGCGGGAGACCCTTGAGATGCGCATCATGGAGGTTCTGGCTGAGAGCCGAGACAAAGCTGGGGAAATAGCAGAGAAGTATCTGGGGCTGGACAACAATGCTGTGATAATGGCCAGAACAGGTGCGCGAGGGAGCATGCTTAACCTCACTCAGATGGCGGCGTGTGTGGGGCAGCAATCCGTTCGAGGCGAGCGCCTGAGTAGGGGGTACAAGGGCCGCACATTACCGCACTTTAAGCTTGGAGATCTCGGCGCAGAGGCGAGAGGCTTTGTGCACTCAAGCTACAAACGCGGCCTCAAGCCTTTGGAGTTCTTCTTCCATTCGATGGGTGGGCGTGAGGGTCTTGTTGACACGGCGGTCCGAACGGCGCAGAGCGGGTATATGCAGCGGAGATTGATCAACGCGTTACAAGATCTCCGTGTGGAATATGACGGCACTGTGCGCGACGACAGGGGGATGGTAATCCAGTTCGTGTACGGTGAGGATCAAGTTGACCCTGCCCGCAGCGACAAGGGAAAAGCCGTGAATGTAGAAAAAATCATCGAGAGGATAACCGGGGCAGGAGGATAAGCATGGCAGGCGTTTCCGAAGACACGATAAAAGACGAGATAGGCAAGCTCAAGGGGGCATTGCCCGAGTCGGTGTTGGATGAGCTCTCTGCTAGCCTACTGCGCGTGAGCAAAGAAAAGGCGATAGCACGCAAGCAACTTGACGAAATATTGGAGACGGTCAAGCGGGCGTACACAAACGCAATCGTTGATCCGGGTGAAGCGGTGGGTACCATCGCTGCGCAGTCCATGGGTGAGCCGGGTACCCAGATGACGTTGCGAACATTCCACTACGCGGGCGTCGCTGAGCTTAACGTGACTCTGGGCCTTCCGCGGATCATCGAAATCATCGATGCCAGAAGGACACCGGCCACAACCATGATGACGATATATCTCACCGGAAAACCCGCCGAAGACAAGAACAAGGCGCGCGCGTTTGCCCAAGAGATCGAAGCCACAACCGTAGAAGATGTGGCCGCCCAAACCGAGATGGATCTCATCAACATGGAATTCGTCGTGACGCTCGACCGCAGTCGGATGCAGCATAAGGAATTGACGCCAGCCAAAGTTGCGTCCGTGGTTCGCGAAGCGTTGAAGATCGATACTGTTGTAGATGGGAATAAATTACGGGCGAAACCCACGACCCAAACGCTCACGGAGCTGCGACGCATGGCTACTAAGGTGAAGGGAGTGCCGCTGCGGGGCATCAAGGGCATAAATCGGGTTGTGGTCAAGATGGAAGGCAGCGAATACGTTATCTACACCGAAGGTTCAAATCTTGCTGACATTCTCAGTTTACATGGGGTTGACCGGACAAGGACAGTGACTAACAACATAAATGAGATTGAGGATGTCCTCGGAATAGAAGCGGCAAGAAACGCGATAATCAGCGAGGCGCTCAAAACGCTTGAGGAGCAGGGCCTCGAAGTGGATGTCAGACACATCATGTTGGTCTCTGATATGATGACCCACGATGGCGAGGTGAAACAAGTCGGCAGACATGGTGTCAGCGGAGAAAAAGCCAGCGTCCTCGCCCGCGCATCGTTCGAGGTCACAACCAAGCATCTCTTGGACGCCTGCATAAGAGGAGAAAAAGATAAGCTAGATGGGATAATCGAGAACGTCATAGCTGGGCAACCAATACCTCTAGGTACTGGTTCAGTTGAGCTAGTGATGCGGAGGGAAGGAAAAGGTGGACATCAATAGGGAGATCAGCCAAGCCGTGAATACAGGCAGGGTAATTTTGGGTTCGAATCAATCAGTTAAAGCGATAAAACTTGGCCAAGCGAAACTCGTCATTTTGGCATCAAACTGCCACGATGCTGTTCGAGCGGATGTTAAACATTACGCGAAATTAGCGAATATTCCAGTGTACGATTATGAAGGAGATAGCCCGGCCCTCGCCCTCGCCTGTGGTAAACCATTCCTTGTCAGCGTAGTTGCAATTATAGAGCCAGGAAGCTCGGGGATACTGGGTCTTAGGGGAAGCGGGTAAATGAGCGTAAAACTCAGTGCGGACGAAATGCGTTACATCGCGCTTTTTGAAGGGTTGACAGGGGCCAGCGTATGCGATTGTTTGGTCGATGACAAAGGGAAAAAAATAACATTCATAGTTCGTCCCGGAGACATCGGGATGGCAATAGGTAAGGGAGGCAACAGAATAAAGAAGGCCAAGCAGATGGTAGGTAAGAGTATAGATGTAATTGAATATTCCGAAGATCCAGCCGAGTTTGTCAAGAACATTTTTACCCCGGCGAAAGTGGTTGGGGTTAACGTCGTCGAGCGCGAGGGAAGGAAAGTAGCCATCGTTGAAGTAGACAGCTCGGACAAGGGCTTGGCCATAGGCCGAGGTGGCCAAAATATCCAACGCGCGAAGATACTCGCGCTCAGGCATCACAACATCCATGACTTGTCGTTAACGTGAGTTTTTTAGGGCGCAGGGGTAAAACATCTTACTAACGGTGGAACAATGAGTAAAGGTAGCAGGGGGGAGTTTGCAGCTCGTAAGCTCAGCCGGACTAGGCAAAGGTTTAGATGGAAATCGGCTGGATACAAGCGCCGCGTTTTACGCTTAGATGAAAAAGCAGACCCGCTAGAGGGGTCTCCACAGGGCAAGGGAATCGTTTTAGAGAAGGTGGGCGTGGAGGCGAAGCAACCGAACTCTGCAATTCGAAAATGTTGCCGCGTACAGCTTGTCAAAAATAGTCGGCAGGTAACCGCGTTTGCCCCCGGCGATGGGGCGATAGGGTTCATCGACGAGCATGACGAAGTGGTTATTGAAGGCATCGGCGGGGCGAAGGGCGGCGCTTATGGAGACATTCCCGGAGTCCGATACAGGGTAGTATCGGTGAACAACGTTTCGCTGAGGGAGCTCGTTTTGGGTCGCAAGGAGAAGCCGAAGCGGTGATGTTTTGGCGTTCAAGTATTTTGGAAAGTGGGGAGTCGAAGACGTTTCGGTAAAAGATCTGGGGATTCAAAAATACATCCGCTTAGAGCTCTCGGCCCCAGTCATGCGCAGCGGTGGCAGGCATTCCAAGAAACAATTTGGGAAAGCCGAGTTATCGGTAGTCGAGCGGCTGATAAACAAGATAATGCGTTCAGGTCCGGGTTCTAGAAAACTGGGCGGCAAGGTTATACGAGGCGCAGGGGCCTGCGGTAAGAAGAACAAAGCGTACAATACAGTACGCAGGTCATTCGAGATAATAGAACAAAAAGCGAAAAAAAACCCGGTACAAGTTCTAGTCAACGCCATTCAGAACGCCGCTCCGCGGGAGGAGACAACAAGAATCAGCTACGGCGGTATCACTTATCACTTGGCCGTAGACTCTGCCCCACAGCGCAGGCTTGATATCGCGCTGAAGAATATTGCCGGAGGGGCATTTGCAGCCTCCTTCAAAAGCAAGAAGCCGATAGAGGAGTGCTTGGCTGAAGAGCTGATAATGGCCGCAAGCTACGACATGAAGAGTTTCTCGATCGCGCGCAAGGAGGAAACCGAGCGGATAGCCAGAGGGGCCAGGTAGCGCCGCAAGGCTTTTTAAAGCACCTATTGAATTATATTGAGTCATCTAACGGAGGGATATCTTATGGCGAAACCACACATGAACATGGTTGTAATAGGCCATGTGGACCACGGCAAGTCCACGACCCTAGGCCGACTCTTCTTCGATAAAGGCCTAGTAGACGCATCTGTGATCAAGAAATTTGAGGAGATGGGTGACAAAGGCAAGACCTTCAAGTTCGCGTGGGTCATGGACAGCTTGAAGGAAGAGAGGGAGCGGGGTTTGACGATTGACCTAGCACACCGAAAGTTTGAGACCGACAAGTACTACTTCACTATCATAGATGCCCCGGGACACCGCGACTTCGTCAAGAACATGATTACGGGCGCAAGTCAAGCCGATGCAGCCATCTTGGTGGTTGCAGCCGATGACGGTATAATGCCTCAGACGCGGGAGCACGCGGCCCTCGCCTTCACTCTTGGCGTGGGGCAGCTCGTAATTTGCATAAACAAGATGGATGTTGTCGGTTACAAGGAAGATGTTTACAACAAGTTGAAGTCCGAGATAATTGAGTTACTGAAGGGGATCGGCTACCGCAACCCAGAAAAATTCATATATGCGCCGATTTCCGGTTTCCAAGGCGACAACATAACGAAGCGAAGCGACAAGATGAAGTGGTACTCCGGGCCGCTGCTTGAGGAGGCGCTCAACACATTCGTGGTGCCGGAGAAGCCGACCGACAAGCCGTTGCGCCTGCCCGTGCAGGATGTCTACTCTATCACCGGGGTAGGGACCGTGCCTGTTGGCAGGGTTGAGACAGGCGTGCTGAAGGCGGGTGATACAATAATCTTCGAGCCGGCGGGAAAGACCGCGGAGGTCAAGTCAATAGAGATGCACCACGAGGCGATACAGCAGGCGACGCCAGGGGACAACATCGGAGTCAACATAAGAGGCCTCAGCAAGGCGGACGTAAAGCGCGGCGATGTGGCCGGGCACCCGAACAACCCACCAAAGGTTGCGAGCGAGTTCACGGCGAGGATTGCAGTTCTACAGCACCCGACGGCGGTAGCTGCCGGCTATACCCCGGTTTTCCACGCGCACACCGCACAGGTCGCTTGTACGATAACGGAGATATCGCAGAAGCTCGACCCGAAGACCGGTCAAGTGATAGAGGAGAAGCCCGAGTTCATAAAGAAGGGTGATATGGCCACGATCAAAGTCACGCCCACAAAACCGATGGTAATCGAAAAGGCATCTGAAATACCCCAGCTGAGCCGCTTTGCCATTCGGGACATGGGCATGACGATCGCAGCCGGCGTGTGCGTCGATCTAACGCCCGCGAAGTAAGCAGCCCAAATCTTTTATTCTCTGCTTGTCCCTATAGAGTGGGGACTAGATTGCAGAAGGCAAGGATTCGCCTCTCGAGCGTAGATGCGAAGAAGCTCGACGAGGTGTGTAAGCAGATAGCGGGCATAGCCGGGCGCACAGGGGTAAAGATAGTTGGGCCAGTACCACTCCCAACGAGGCACATAGTTGTCCCCACGAAGAAGGCTCCCGACGGCGAGGGCACGATCACTTGGGACAAGTGGGAGCTGCGGGTGCACAAGCGCCTCATCGACATGGAGGCCGACGAG
>Ga0209610_1000134_pt1 | contig 36496 bp, 45 predicted proteins | sample LakKivw275mmetaG_FD_184137 | JGI IMG/M metagenome (GOLD analysis project Ga0209610, IMG submission 184137) | Anoxic lake water microbial communities from Lake Kivu, Rwanda to study Microbial Dark Matter (Phase II) - Lake Kivu water 275m metaG... | ecosystem: Environmental > Aquatic > Freshwater...
GTTCTCTTATTAAAAACAAAACAAAAATCTTAATTAAAGAACAGTCTCTAATTATTTCAACTATTCAAGGTTTTGTAGTTATCACCGGTTGTGCCCATTCAGGAATAGATAAGATATTAAACTCAGCAAATAAATTAGGAAAGATTTATGCCTTAATAGGAGGATTTCACGATTTTGAGGAATATGATTTATTAAAAGATATATCCGTAATTGTCCCTACCCATTGTACAAAAAATAAAAAGAAAATAATTAGTTTATTCTCAAAAAATTGTTCTGCAGGCGGAGTTGGTTTTCAGATTAATTTGCCAGATTAATTTTAAGGATTTTAATCATATGGAAACAAAGAATATCTGCAAATGGTATAATGTTTGTCCGTTGAAAAAATATTTTGAAAAAGGAAAATTAGATATAAAGTGGATTAATGAATATTGTTGGAGTAATTATCAGCATTGTGTGAGAAGGAAGATGGAAGAGGAAGGCCAATATCATCCCGATAATATGCTTCCTGATGGGACTATTGATGAAAAATTAAGGAAATAGGAAAAGAAATTATAAGATTATCGAGGGAAAGTAAATTAATTTTTATAAATATTTAGTTTTAAAAAATATCAAAAAGTAAGGCAAATAAAAATGAAAAAAGTTGTAATTCCATTAAGTGATATTGCAGTTGCTTCCCCTGGTGTCCCAGTCTATCTAATTTCAACAGTAAGTAAGAGCGGAGTAAAAAATATTGCCCCTTATGGAATGGTAATGCCAGTCTCTTATAATCCCCCCATTTATGTAGTTGGTTCAGATAAAGATAGAGATACTTATCGAAATATTGTGGAAACCGAAGAATTTGTCTTAAATATTCCCACTACTTTAATGTTAGAAAAAGTAAATATTGCTGGAGTAAAATTTCCTGCTGAAATAGACGAATTTGAAAAAGCAGAGCTTACCCCAATTCCAGCTTTAAAAGTAAAGCCGCCGTTAATTGCAGAGTGTAAGTCTCATTTTGAGTGTAAATTATTGAGTATTTATGAAATAATCGATACCAGAGTTATTATAATTGGAGAGGTGGTTGCTGTTTCCATAGATCAGAATTTATTTTTGAAGGATTTTGCTAAACAGAAAGGAAAGTTAGATCCCTTGTTTTATGTTCATGGATCTTATTTTGGATTAGGAAGGTACGTAGGAAAAAGATAATAATTTTAGTAGGAGTATATTTAGATTAGATGAGAACTTATTTGGATTGTATACCCTGTTTTTATAGACAGGCCTTAGATACTGCTCGAATTGCGGGAGCAGATGAGATTAAACAAAAGCAAATTGTGGATAAAATTTCTCAATTGATACCCGATTTCTCTTTAGAAGCGAGTCCTCCAGAGATGGGAAGAGAGATATATAATTTAGTCGGAAAAATCTCTGGGGTAAAAGACCCTTTTAAAGAGATTAAAGAAAATAGTAATAAATTAGCCTTAAAAATTTATCCTAAATTAAAACAAGAAATAGAAAGTTCTGAGGATAGACTTTTAGCCGCAGTAAGATTATCTATTATCGGTAATATTATCGATTATGGAGCGAAAAATTCCTTGAATGTGGAAGAAGAAATAAATTATCTTTTTCAGGGAAATATTATAGTTTATAATGAAAATAGTGAAACTACGTTTAAATATAAAAAATTTAAAGAAGCCTTAAATAAGGTTAATAGCATAATTTACTTGGCTGATAATGCCGGAGAGGTAGTTTTTGATAGACTGTTAATAGAAGAGTTGGTAAAAGAACTGGGGAAAGAAGTAATCTATGTAGTAAAGGATAAGCCCATTATTAATGATGCTTTAATAGAAGATGCTTTATTTTGTGGAATAAATAGAACAGCAAAGGTTGTTTCGAGCGGATCAGATGCACCAGGCACATTACTTAAATATTGTTCACCTGAATTTATTAGAATATACCAAAAGGCAGAATTAATTATTAGTAAAGGACAGGGAAATTACGAAGCTCTTTCAGAAGAAGATAAACTTATATTTTTTTTATTTAAAGCAAAATGTCCGGTAATAGCTGAGGATGTTGGTTGTAATGTAAGGGATATGGTTTTAGTAGATAGGTGAAATAAGTAGATAAAGGAGATTGGTTCTATTTTTGTCAAAAAAATTAGAAGCTACTTATATATTAGTAATAAAAATATCTGAAGATTTTAAAACTATAGTGGGGAAATTAGGGGAAATATCTTTTAGAGAAGGATATTATATTTATGTTGGTTCAGCTAGGGGCTGTTTGGAAACCCGATTAAGAAGGCATTTGAGAAAAGATAAGAAAATCTATTGGCACATAGATTATCTTTTACAGAATGGCAAAGTTCAAATATTACAGATCTGGGTGATTAAAAAGTCGATTGAGTGCTGGACGGCTGATGTATTTAATAAAAATTCTCTTAGTGAAGTAGTTAAAAAAGGTTTTGGCTCTTCAGATTGTAATTGCCTAACTCATTTATTTTATATAAAGAATAAGGAAAAAGCAGAAAGTATTTTAAAGGAAATAGGTTTTTCTAAAATAATAGATTTGGACTTTAAAATATCAATTAATAGATAGAAAAAATATTTTAAAATTATTTGACAAATAAAAATTAATATTTTAAAATGATATTGAGACTTAATTGCAATTATAACTAAAATAAGGAGATTGAATTGATTACTAAAGAACAGAAATTTGAAGAATTTCTAAAATTAAAGGAATTAAAATATACTTCTGAAAGAAAATTTATTTTAAAAGCAATATTTTCATTTAATAAACACTTTGATGTAGAGGAACTTTTTGAAAAATTGCGTGAACAGGGCAATTATATATCCCGAGCTACTATCTATAGGACTATCCCCTTGTTACTACAAAATGGGTTGATTACTGAAGCCCTCCACTGCCAAGGTAAAACAAGTTACGAGAATATTTTCAATAAGAAACACCATGATCATCTAATTTGTATCAATTGTGGAAAAATTACTGAGTTTTATAATGAAAAAATAGAAAAATTACAGGACGAAGTTTGTAGACAACATAATTTTGTACCTATAGAACATAGATTAGGAATTAAAGGATATTGCGAAGATTGTTATAAAAAGATAAAAGGTGAAGCCAAGTAAATTTTTTTAAGTTATTAATGAGAATGAGTCGCATTATAAATTAACGAATGAAATGGAGGTAAAAAATTGACCCCTAAATTCCTTTATGAATTACAACCAGGAGAATGGGCAAGAATTATTAATATTGAAGGAGGACGGGGATTTAGACAGAGATTATACTTAAGAGGAATAAAAGAGGGTGATATTGTTCGTGTGATATCCTCGATAAGGGGTCCAGTGGTAATAGAAGTCAATAGAAGTATAATTGCTCTGGGTAGAGGTATGGCTCGAAAAATTAGAATAATAAAAGGAAGGTAAAAAAATGAAAAAGAAACTATCTGAAATGAATTATGAAGAAGAAGGTAGAGTAGAAAGTATTGAACAAGATTTAAAAAATAAGGTAGCTGGTATGGGTATAAGGGTTGGTAAAAATCTTAGAATGATTACTAAACATCCTTTGAAAGGTCCGGTAGTAGTAGAAGTCGGTGGAGCTCACACCTCGTTAGCATTGAGTGTAGCTGATAGAATTATTGTGGAGGTGAAAAAATGAAAAAAATATTATTAATGGGAAACCCCAATGTTGGTAAAAGTGTATTTTTTAATCGACTAACTGGGGCAAATGTGATTGAATCTAATTATCCCGGTACTACCGTTGATTATACTAAAGGGTATATGAAGGGAATTAATGAAGATTTCGAAATTATTGATGTACCTGGCACATTCTCTTTGGAACCAAAAGATAAAGCTGAGGAAGTGGCTGTAAAGATGTTAGAAGAAGAAAAAGAGGCTTTAGTAATTTGTGTAGTTGATGCTTCTAAGATAGAGCGAGGGCTTTATCTTATATTAGAAATAATAGAGAGGGGTTATCCGGTTGTATTGGCACTTAATATGTGGGATGTTGCTGAAGATAAAAATATGCAGATTGATATAGAAAAATTAAAGAACATTCTTAATATTCCGGTAGTACCAACGATTGCCATAAGCGGTAAGGGGTTCAAAGAATTAGTGTTAAGTATAAAAAAAGTAGCTTCAGTTGAAGTAAATGAAATTATGGAAAAGGTAGGGGAGATAAAATGACGTTAACTACTGATGAGAAATGGGGTTTAATTGAAAAAATATCCCATAAAGTGGTAACTTTCGGCAAATTTGAACATACTTTAAAAGATGCATTGGGAGAACTTACCGTTAAGCCTTTAACCGGTATTCCCATTGCCATAGCTGTTTTATATGGTTTTTGGAGTGTATTTTCTTCTTTTGCCGGAACATTATTTACCGATGGATTTTTTGTCAAATTATTTGATGGACATTTTTTGCCCTGGATGCAGTCAATTTTCCCCGGTAAAGGTGGATGGTTTTACTATATCTTTGTGGGGGATCCGGCAGCAGATAATTGCTTTGAGGCTTTTGGAGTTCTAACTTCTGGATTGTTTGTAGCTATAGGAGTGGTTCTGCCGGCAATATTTATATTTTATTTGATGATGGCTTTATTAGAAGATGTGGGTTATATGCCTCGACTGGCTGTACTTATCGATACTATATTTCATAGAATCGGTTTGCATGGATATGCTATTGTTCCTTCCATTCTTGCCTTAGGTTGTAATGTACCGGCAGTAACTGCAACTAGAATTTTAGAAACAAAAAAGCAACGTTTTATAATGATGACTTTGTTGGCAATATTTATTCCTTGTGGAGCTCAACTGGGGATTATGCAAGAGGTAATTCCTGAGAGTATAGGCATAGTTTTATTATATTTAATCTTTGGATATTTTATTTTTGGTTTTATCTTAAATAAGATTATTCCAGGGGAATCCCCTGAAATTCTGATTGATGTTCCTCCTTATCAAAAGCCCCTATGGAATAATATATCAAGAAAACTACGGATGAGGTTAGGAGGGTTTTTGAAAACTGCGGTTCCCTTTGTGTTATTTGGTTGTGCAATTGTAAACATTTTATATCTTACCGGGACTATAGATTGGTTGGCTAAAATACTAACACCGCTTCTTACTGGTTGGTTTGGGGTTCCCGGTGAAACAGTGGGACCTTTAATTGCTGCATTTTTAAGAAAAGACCTTGCAGTTGCCCAACTTAGTGCAATTGAAATGAGTAAATATCAGATGATCACATCTGTGGTACTTGTTTCCATATATTTTCCCTGTGTAGCAACATTTGTAATGTTGCTTAAAGAAGGATGGGAAAACCTTTTAGGTAGTTTAGCAGTCTTAGTAACAGTAATATTTTTATATGGCGGCTTAATAAATTTAATTTGGACATTATTGGGGGTGCAATAAAATGAAGGAAAAAATTGGAATAGTGTATTTTAGAATTTTAGGAATTGTTACTTTGATTTTTGGGATTACTGATTTAATAGTAACCATAGGCGGTAATGATTTTTCTTGGGGGGTTCTTGAGATATCTAGTGACATGTTTAGAGGAGGATGGGGAGGACTAATTGTAATATCTGCCGGGCTTTTTTATTTGTCCAGTCTTAAGAATTTTTTAGAGATTCACCAACTTTCCAAGGCATTGATGGCAAGTATATTGATATGGATACTGGCCGGAACTGATATATTTGTAAGGATTACCGAGTCGATCCCTGGCGGAGAAGAGAATCCTTGGTTTAATTCCTTAGAGGGATTTTTGAGTAACTATATACCTCCTTATCAGCCGGTAATATTTCTGTTACCATTTTCTTTAATGATATTATTTTTCGTTAGCAAAAGAAAAAAAGCTTAATTTTTTTATTTTAAAATTAAAGTAATTAGTAAAAAAAACCGCTTTTTATGTTAGATTGCTTTCATTTTCAAGTATTGATAAACTAAATAAGAGAACTTTGAAAAGAGATTAGAAATGAAAAATAATATAGAAGATTATACAGAAGAGAGATGTAAAGAGATTTTAAAAAAAGTTGGCATTGAGGAAGGCCAGATTGTTTTGGATTTTGGATGTGGTGGGGGAAATTATACTATTCCTGCAGCAAAGATAATCGGAAATGAAGGAAAAATATATGCTGTAGATGAAGATGGATATAAATTAAAGGACTTACAAGAGAAAGCTAAATCAGCTAATCTCCACAATATAGAAATAGTAAGAACCTCTGGAGAGTTGAACTTTGGATTTGAAGATGGTGTTTTTGATGTGGTCTTGCTCTATGACATTTTCTGGTATTTCTCACTGCAAAGTTCTGAATTATCGGAACTGTTGAAAGGGGTTTATAGAGTTTTAAAGCCAGATGGTTTAATTTCGGTCTATCCTGAACATATTGAAACAAAAAAGCTTAAACAAAAGATAGAAAAATCTGGTTTTCATCTAGAAAAAAAGTTTCGGGGGAAAATTATCCATGAGGGTAGACCTGAGCAAGGTCAAATATTAAATTTTAGAAAGGAGTAAAAAATGATTGAAGTTAAAAGGAAAAATCAACAAGAATTCACAGTGAAAGTGGAAAAGGAAGGAGTAAGCAAAGAATATGATGTAAGTTTAGATGATGAATATTGGCAAGATTTAACTGGAGGTAAAATAGACAAAGAGAAATTAATAAAAAAGTCCTTTGAGTTTTTATTAGAGAGAGAACCCAAAGAATCTATTCTTCCCAGATTTAATTTAAGGATTATCAACCAATATTTTCCAGAATTTAAGGAAGAAATAAAGAAATGATAAGATGGAAAGGAGGTAAAAGCTAGAGGTAAAAATTATGGGTATTATACTGCCAAAACAAGCAGGGACTGAGGAAGGTAGATTACTTTTTCAGAAATCAGAAGAAGTAGAGGATTTTGATCAAGGGAGAGAAATAGTAGATTCATTAAAGAAAACTTTAGAGCATTATGGAGGAGTTGGATTGGCTGCTCCTCAAATAGGAATTTCTCGAAGAGTATTTATTGTGAACATTATGCCAACAAAAGATTATCCTCAATTACCTAAGATCGGTTTTCGTGCCTACTTAAACCCAGAAATTTTAGCTATATCTTCAGAAGTTAATAGTGATTCGGAAGGATGTTTAAGTATATTTTATGCTACCCTTTATGGGCGGGTAGAGAGATCGAGTTGGGTCAGACTAAAATATGTAGATATGAAAGGGGAAGTGCAGATAGAAGAAATCAATCATCCCTTTCATACCAGAGTAGTTTTACATGAGAATGACCATTTAGATGGTAAGGTATTTTTGCAGCGAATGAAAGAAAAAGATTTTTCAAAATTATATTGGGAAGAGAATTTAGATATCAGAAAAAGAAATTCAGAGTGAATTATTCCTGACTTCCGCACTTTTCCCCTTATTTAAAAGCATAACCCAATAAAATAAAGGGTTTCAGTTGGGAAGGTCAAGGTAGTGCCTTGAGAAAATTAAGAATCCAGTGTTTAGGCGAGTTACAGCGATTTAAGTGCGGAAGTCGGGAAAAATAATCACACATAATCTCTATTTTTACCTTGACAACATAAAAAAATACGATATAATTGCTATTAGAAATTATTGTTATAAGCAAATTAGTGGTAGGTATGAAAGAAATTTATACGACTATTTTAAGGTTAAAATATTTTTGTACCTGTAATGAGAATAAAATTAGTTCTTCATGGCATATTAGTTTGGCTGAATTAAAAGGTATCAATGCGATGGAAAGCCATGAAAGTGTTACTTGCTCCGAATTAGCAGAAAAAATAAATCTTTCACCTTCTCGTGGAAGTAGAATTATTGATAATTTAGTAAGAAAAGGTTATTTATTTAGGGAAATACAGGATCAGGATCGTCGAACGACGTTGCTTTACTTAACCAAAAGAGGGGAAAAACTAAAATATAATATTACAAGAGAACAAAAGGCTTTTGAGGATATGCTAACCTCAAAACTCAGCTCTCAGGAAATCAAATCAATAAAGAAAGGATTAGAAACACTGGAAAAGGTTTTAAATCAAAGTAACAAGGAGATAAGAAATAGTAGAAAAAATTACCAATGATTATACAGACAAGATAGATTAAAAATTAATGGAATATTTAGAAAAGAAATACTAACTAAAGTAAGGATTGAATGAAAATTTTGAAAGAAATATTATTTTAAATACATTGATAATCAAATTGCAAAGAGGAGGTAAAACATGCCTGTTTCTAGTCAGCCAAGGATCATCATTCTAACCGGAGCCTCATGTCCTTGGTGTAATAGAGTTAAAGAATATTTAAGGGAAAAAAGATTCAGGTTCAGGGAAGTAAATGTAGAAAAAGACCGCGATGGAGCCAAGGAGCTTCAGCGGAGAAATATAATGGGTGTTCCTGTTGTTCTGATTAATAACCGAGCAATTGTCGGTTTTGATAAGGCAAAAATTGATAAATTACTGGGTATCAAATAAAAAAGGAGGTTTTGTATATGCAGATCAAGCCATTTGAGGATCGAGTTTTAGTTGAACCAGAAGAAATTGGGGAAAGCAAAAGTGAAGGAGGCATCATAATTCCTGATACAGCAAAGGAGAAACCAAGAAAGGGCAAGGTTGTCGAAGTTGGGACAGATGAAGAACTTGCTGAAAAAATTAAAGTAGGGGATACAATCATTTATGCTAAATTCACTGGTGATGAAATTGAACTTGAGAATAAAAAGTATTTAATCGTCTCGAAAAGCGACATTCTTGCCGTAATCAGTTAACATGGTAATAGTAAATTCAAGGAGAATAGTGAATGGCTAACAAAAATACCAAGGAGTGCATTATTATTGGAGGAGGTCCAGCTGGGCTTACTGCCGGTCTCTATGCCTCACGGGCAGGTCTAAAGAGCTTGCTAATTGAGCGTGGCATATTTGGAGGTCAAATTGTAAATTCGAGCCTAGTAGAAAATTATCCCGGTTTTCCCGATGGTATTTCTGGCTCTGAACTAAGTTCACTTATGCATCAACAAGCTGACAAATATGGCTTAGAGACTCAGAATGCCGAGGTGATAAAAGTGAATCGTGGGGAATTCTATTATAATGTCTTTACTACTGAGGAAACCTTTGAGACCCTGAGTGTAATCATTACCTGTGGCTCGGAATATAGAAAATTGACCATTCCCGGTGAGGAAAAATTTTTGGGCTATGGTGTTTCTTACTGTGCTACTTGCGATGGTTTTCTTTTCCGTGACCGCGAGGTAGCAGTAGTTGGTGGTGGCGATACTGCTATTACTGATGCTCTGGAACTGACTAGGCATGTTAAGAAGGTATACGTAATTCATAGACGAGACCAGCTACGGGCTAGCCAGATTCTGCAGCAAAGAGCTTTTACTGAACCAAAGTTGGATTTTATTTGGAACACAGTAGTAGAAGAGATTAAAGGTGGCAAAGTGGTAAAAGAGCTCAAACTATATGACCTAAAAACAGAGAACCATTTTTCACTTCAGGTATCAGGTCTGTTTGTAGCTATAGGACTTGTACCAAACACTCAGTACTTTGCAAATGTTATAAAACTGGATAAAACAGGTTATATTTATGTTGATGAGATGATGGCTACTTCAACTCCTGGCATCTTTGCTGCCGGCGATATACGCAGAAACTCATTGCGTCAGGTAGCAGCTTCTGTTGGAGATGGGGCTACTGCGGCCATGTCTACTTTTAAGTACGTTCAAGAGGTTGAAGATAAAATAAGTATTCTTAACCACTCACATAGGAGGTAGTGTGATTTATGAGTAAGGTAGTAGAAATTACAGATCAAAATTTTAAAGAGGAGGTCCTAAATTCGGACCTTCCTACAGAGGTAGATTTCTGGGCCCCGTGGTGCGGTCCCTGTAGGATGGTTTCTCCAATATATGACAAGCTCTCTGAAGAATATGACGGTAGGTTCAAGTTCTGCAAGTTAAATGTGGATGAAAACCAACAGACAGCAATGAAATACCAGATTATGAGCATACCTATGCAGATGTATTTTGTCGATGGTCAGAAAATTAATGAAATACTAGGTGCAGTTCCCGAACTTATAATCCGGAACATGGTTGAAAGTATTTTCAAAGATTTTCCAACAGATGAAAGGGGTAGACTTAGAGTGATTTTAAACTCCTGGATCCAGCATAACAAAGAGTATAGCAAGAAATTTAGCAGGTGGATGCAGAAAACCGATAATGTAGAAGATGATGCAATCTACCATAGTATATTACAGGCAGTGCAAGAGATGGAAAAGGCAAATGATAATTTTTCTCGGTTATTAATTGAACTACAGTGAGGGAATTAAACACGTATGCCAAGAGGAGGGTTCTACTAACAATATAAAATAACTTCGTTATGATAATGAATAAGGATGGTGAAATGATATAGAAAAAATTTATCCTGATTCTAAAGTTGAAGTCGGAGGAATGATAGCACGATATTATGAAACATTATTAAATATAGCCACATTTGGTGGTTACAGGTTTTTTATCAATCAAGTCATTAAGGATATAAAGATAAGACCGTCTGATCAGATTATTGATTTGGGTGCGGGCAAATGAAAAGACACTTAAACTTAAACTAAAACAACAATTGGTATTCCGTTATAATTATCTACATAAGCATTAACACCATAAACTTCCTGGATATTCTTGGGATTGATCACTTCATTGTCTCCCTCTGAAAAAATCATTCCATCTTTTAACATAATAAATTTATCCGAAAATCTTAAAGCAAGATTTAAATCATGCGTAACAATGATTGAAGAGATATTCTGAGATCTGGAAATATTTTTGATAATTTTCATTATTGCCATTTGATTTTTCAAATCAAGATTATTAGTAGGTTCATCCAACAAAAGAATTCGAGGTTCTTGAACAAGAGCTCTTGCTATAGCTACTTTTTGGAGTTCTCCGCCACTTAGTTCCTTTGTATATCTTAAAGCACAATCTTCCAGATTCATAAGTTTTAAAATATCACTGGTTATCTTAAGATCTTTTTTTGAAACTTCCCATTTTATGTACGGTTTCCTCCCCAACAGTACGGCATCAAATACACTTATATAATTACCATTAACGCTTTGGGGAATATAGGCTATTTTTTTTGCAATTTCTAAATTATTTAATTTATTAAGGTTAAAATCATCAATTAATATTGCTCCTTTTTTAGGCTTTAATATTCTATTTATACATTTTAAAAGAGTAGACTTTCCAGCTCCATTAATTCCGAGAACAGAAACAACATCACCTTTATCCACTTTAAATTTTATATTTTCCAGAACTTTTTTACTTTTATATGAAAATTCAACTCCATCAACCGAAAGAATCATAGTGAACATTTTCCTTATTTCTTATTTTATTTTTTACTATCTTACTCTGGTTATGGTTTACTTGCCCTCTTTTATTGCTTATACATTTTTACCAGTAAATAAAGAAATACAGGTGCTCCCATAAAGGAAGTTAATATACCAACCGGCAATACAATGGGAGATATTATCGTCCTGGCAACGGTATCCGAGATTAATAATAAAACCGCACCAAACAAAGCCGATATGGGGATTACAAATCTGTAATCCCCACCTATAAATACTCTCACCATATGAGGGCATATTAATCCAACAAATCCAATGATACCTAAAAATGCAACATTAACTGAAACCAATAGTGAAGCCACGAGCATCCCCCACAGTCTTGTCCTCTCCGTATTGACTCCCAACGATTTTGCACTTTCTTCCCCACTTTCCAAGGCATTATAATCCCAACGTTTGTAGATAAAATAAATTAACGAAAAAACCATTATGACAGTCATAATACCAACTTCCACCCAAAGAGGTCTTCCTAAGTCTCCAAAAGTCCAATAGACCATTGATGCTAACTGCAATTCATTGGCAAAGTACTGCATAACCATAGTTCCTGCCGAAAATAAAGAACCAATGGCGATACCAGCTAAAATCATTGCCTCAGGTGTTAACCTTCTCAACTTTGCAAGTAAAAGTATAATCAAAACAGCCATTAATGCCCCTATAAAGGCAAAAACTGTTACTACATAAGGACTATTCACAAAAATTTTTCCTGTACTTTCCGCTCCGCCTACATCAAAAAATATTATTGCAAAGGCAGCTCCGAACATTGCTCCGTAAGATATTCCTATGGTATAGGGAGAAGCAAGTGGATTCCTTAGAGTACACTGCATAACCGCGCCCGAGACTGCCAATGAAATACCGGCAACGATTGCTGCCACAATCCTTGGCAAGCGTATATTCCAAATAATTAAATTTGTAGCATTATCACCATTGCCGGTTAATGAATGATAGATTTGGGTTAATGATAATTTGTATCCTCCAATAGATAGAGAATATATACTGCTCAGAAGCAAAATAATAAGTAAAATACATCCAATTACTATTTTTTTTCTACTATATTCTTTATATTTTTCAGTAATATTTATGGTTGTCTACCTCATTAAAATTTATTTTAATATTTTCTCATTCTACTTTTCTGAAAGCATTATATTTATCTTTTAGTTTATAATAGGTATCTTTCCCATTTTTACCATAGAACTTCTCAAATATCTCAACACCTTTTTTATCAATTTCAATATCTTCAAATGCATTTGGGTAAAGAATTTTTCCTACAAAATAAGCGTCTGCAATCGCATTTTCTTTGTTATAGGAATACCAACAATAGGGAAGGACATAATATACTTTTTTTTCTTTAACTGCTTTTAAATCTTGGTAAGGAGTAGATTTTAATTCGTTATTTATGATAGATAAGGAGACAGGAGATATAAAGATCGTATCGGGATTCCATCCTATTAGTGCTTCTTTATCAATACTCATTCCACAACTTATATCCGACAAACTAGATGCAACATTTTTCGCCTTAATTAAATTAAAAGGTGGCCACTGAGGATCGGTTCCGGAAATACCATGGGAACCATAAAAAGCTCTTCCACCAATATAGACACTCGGTTTTTCGCTATCGGGGATATTTTTTACTCTTTCATTCAGATCCTGGAAATAGTTCTCCATAATATCAATCAATTCTTCGGCTCTCTCCTCTGCCCCTAAGACTTTTCCCGTAATTCTTAAGGAATTATAGAATATTTCGTATTGTTTTGGAGTCCCTATGGCATTGGTATATAGAGCTATGACCGGGAAATCAGTTTTCTTTTGTAAATCATCAGCTGCCTGCACTTCGCTTGTTCCGATAAATATTATATCCGGATTTAACTCTATGATTTTTTCATAATTAAAGTCACTCCCACCTGCTCCGACATTAACTATCGGCAAATCATATAGCTGCGGAAAAGCTAACATATATGGTAAATCTGAACCCTGCGGAACACCTTCTTTTTCAGAAGTTTTGGGTTTTTCACGATACTCAATAGCTACAACTTTATCGGCTGCGTTAAAACACACAATTTCTCTAAGAGAACCTCCTAAAGCAAGAATTCTATTCACTTTTTTGGGTATTTCAACCTTTCTTTTTAAGATGTCTTCTATCCGTATACTCTCTATGTTATCACTTGTCAGCTGAGCTGTTATCTGGATATCTACGGTTGTATTATTCGCTCCGCTTCTCAGGGCATTAGCTGCCAGAAATACAATTATTAACATACTCAATAATATACCATTTATCAAAGTTTTATTTCTTTTCATTCTCTTCCACAACCTCCATGATTTTAAATTTTATATTTATCAAAAAAGTAACACCATATTTACAAAAATAAAAGCCTTCTTTAAAAATGACTAAAAAATTAAATTAAAAAGCAGTGTTGCTATTATTTCTTGGCGATAATCATTTTTGCCGAAGGACATCCAAATCCTAACAATTGTTGAATGCTAACGGTATCTAAAATTTCAAATCCCAATTCTTTTAAATATTTAAGGTAACTATCTAAATCCAAATCTCCTTTAAATGTAAACCTTACCATCCCTTTCTTAAGGCCTTTCATTTTTGAAAAATTCCATTCCATGTTATTTAAATAATCATCCAAACCATTTTCTTTTTTCAAGAAAAATTGTTTATCTACAAATAATCCCCCCTTCCGCAAGGCAGCATAAACTTTTTTGGCTATTTGAGGATTCTTTCCCCCCGGGTTATAAGAAGCAAATATCACGTCATAATCCATCCCGATATCATCATTGTAAAAATCTCCTGCAATGGTAAAAACGTTTTTTGCCTTGTATTTTTTTATAAATTTATCTGTTTGTTTGATGACAGGTATCAGATCGAATACATAACTCTTTAAATCTTCATTTAACATACTAAAGCCAATAGCATAAAGTCCATGCCCCCCTGCTAAATCCAGGAGTTTCCTGGCGTTTTTAAATTCTTTATATTTGGAAATTTCATTTAAAATCTTTGGTAATTCCCAGCGTTTACATTCATCGGCCATTCTATTGATAACCTCAGGGAAAAAAGTCTGAATATCTGAAGGAAAACCCTGCTGATTCTTTAAAATCGATTCTAAATTTTCCCAGCTTTTAACATCATCAAAGTAATATTGCAAGGAATTAATAATATTGTATTCGGAGTTTTTTTTAAGATAAATGTTGGTTACTTCTTTGTTTTTATAATAATTTGTATTGCCTTCAATCTTATCTTCCAACAGATCTAATTCACGAAAGACCTTTAATAAATATTCGGTTAAGGTTAAATCGATCTCTAATCTACTCGACAATTCCTGCGCACTCTTGAAATTTTCCAGAAAATCAAACAAATCTAGATGAACCGCAGTTTTTAACAAACAGAGAATCCGCACCTTTGAATATGATTCATCTATGAAGTTTAATAGTTTTTCCGGACTTTCTTCGGGATATCTTAAAAAAAACATATATTTCACCACTTACTTAAAATGATATCTTTAAAGGGGCGTTATTGTATAACCCCATTTTTTCATCAGATAGAAGAACATTGCTAGAAAAATCAAGCATTTATTATACTTGTAATCTTTCTATAATTGTGTTATCTTTTATAAAATAATAACACAATATCTTGAAAAGTCAATTATTTTTAAAAAGCTTCACCTCCCATAGCCTTGAATGTTACAGAGGCTTTACAGGAAACTGTAGTCTCTGTGGGAGTTCTATCGCTAAAGCAAAACACTAGGAAGAATTACATGAAAATAGAACAAATTTTTGGTTTCAGTTGGTCTCATATACCAGAGCACATAAATCCAGTATTTTATTCTTTTGGTTTGGTGAAAATCCATTGGTATGGATTAATGTATGGTGTAGCTTTTGTTATTGTTTATTTATTAGTGGTTTATAGAATTAGAACAGAAAGATTTAAATATTCAAAAAACACTATATTTAATTTTATGCTTTACGCTATCTTAGGGGGCTTAGTAGGTGGTAGATTAGGATACATTATTTCTTCTGATTTTAAGTACTATTTAGCTAATCCATTAAAAATTATTTCTCCCTTTGATTTTTCCAATGGGCTTCAATATACTGGTATTTTAGGGATGGCTTATCATGGTGGGCTAATTGCTGTATTACTGATTTATATTATTTTTTGTTATCAGAAAAAAATAAATCATTGGCATTTTGCTGACCTTTTTGTTCCTACTATTCCTTTAGGCTATACCTTTGGCAGATTAGGTAATTTTATAAACGGTGAGCTTTACGGTCGGGTTACTACCTTACCCTGGGGAATGTATTTTCCTTTAGATCTTACTCATCAATTAAGGCATCCCTCTCAACTTTACGAAGCTTTTTTTGAAGGGATATTCTTATTTTTGATTTTTTGGAGGATAAGGAAAAGAAAATATTTTGATGGTTTTTTTCTTTCTCTTTATCTTATAGGATATGGTTTAGCTCGTTTTTTTATCGAATTTGTTCGAGAACCGATTTCCGGTGCAGCCTTTAGATTAGGTCCTTTTAATTTAGCTCAGATTTTTTGTATAGGAATGATATTAGTAGGAATTTTTACTATTCTGATAAAAAAACCAGCCAAATAATCTGGCCCTTAGTAAAAAATTTAGGATTCATATTCTTCTTTGGAAATAAAGTGGCCACCAGTTATTTCTTCCGATATCTTCCGGTAATTTTTATCAAATCCTAAATATAAATTAACTCTATTATGGCAAGAAGAACCAATTAATTCTTTTCTAAAGATAAAGGCTGGTCCTTCTTCTTTATAAGTGGGAGAAAGGTCATTATATTTTCTGATAAGTGTTTTAAATTTTTCTCCACATTCATCGCACTGACTATAAATCCAAAGAAGTCCAGAAGTATCTTCTTCTCTTTTTCCAAATAATTTTTTAAAGATTCCTGAGCTCATTTAATACCTCCTTAATAATTTGTAATGTAAAATAATATTTTAAATAATTATAACATAATCTAAATTTAAATTAAGTCTGTGGAAAAATTAAAGATATTTTTAATAGTGCAAACTAAATTTATTTATCTTACTTTGATTTTGTTCTATTTCGAGAAGTATTTAGGGAAGTTTTCTACAAGTTTCTTTATTTCATCCGCGGTTTTGTACGGATCAGGTTTTATAAGGCAGAAAAGCACATTGGTTTCTTTTACGACTGCAATGTGCCGTAATCTCTTAGGGTCCATTGATGTCTCAACAAATTTTCTCAATTTCTGAATATCATTTTCTTCTTTATAAAGAGTGTAAAAGCCCTTTGCGTCAGAAAAACCAACTTCGCCTTTCGTGAGGTCTTTTGTCTCGGAAATAGAGGCCCCGAAAAGGTAGTAGAGTTTTTTTACAATATGTGCATCAGAATGGATCTGAAACTTTGGCCTAAGAACGATATAGAGCCTGTCTCCCCTCTTCACGGAATAAGAGAACGGCAGCCAGAAAAGACTCTGGCGAGGTAATAGCGTTAAGGTCATTTCAACTTTTTTAATGAAATGATCGTTGATGTCGTAGTCTGCCTTGAAGCCGGCGTATCCTCCAATCCAGGTATAGAGCTGGTCACGAATTTTAAGCTTGCCCTCAAAGCCTTGCACATAGTGCTTCATCAAAGTAACATTCAACCGCCGCCCTTGATAAAACTGTAATACCGAAATTCCTGCAAGAACAACAATTATAAAAATTAAATTCCCGCTTAAACCGTTCATTTTTTCTCCTTATGCAAGATATTTTGAGTAAATATTAAAAAGCTCATCAATTCCTCTTGGAGATTTCCTCAACAAAGGGATGTCTTTAATCTCAATTCCCTTTATCTCAGTTTTCATTTTTTCGATAACCTTCTCCTGCTCTTCGATTTTACCTTTGATTTCATCAGGAGGATTTTTAATCTCAAAAAATTTGTTCAAGAATATATTCCTTACTTTTATCTTAAATCCATCGAGTAATTTGATAATTCTCTTCGTTTCAAACAAAGCAAGGTCCTCTGCCATCGTAACAATATTAACATAAGAGTAATCAGAGGAGAGCATATACCTCAAAGCCCTCAATTCTTCCCTGTAGCTTAAGAGTTCCTGCATTATGGGGTCCTCTTTTTCGCTTGAGGAGAGCACAACTTTCTCTCCGTCAACTTCCGCTTCAAATTTTCCCTGAACCCGCTCAACCATCCCCATTGTTGAAAGAATCCTTTTCCGCATCTTTATAAGTTGCTCTGTCCACACGAGAGACACAGGTGGCATGGCAAGAACTCTTATCATCATCCCTGTCGGTGGAGTATCAAAGACAACTGCATCGTAATTTCTGAGAGCGATCAATCTCTTGATTGCTTCCATTGTAGCGTACTCCTCAATACCTGGCGAATTCTTAAGTATATCGAAGTATCTATCAATATTCATTGCAGAAAGATACCTGTAAGTATTTTTCATTTTAGTTGAGAGTTCGTTAAGATACGCCCGGATCATTTCCTCAATATTCACTTCAACTGCATCAAGATGCGAATCAATGGGCATTATTCTATCGCTGATTGGAGTGGCAAACGCATCGCCAAGATTATGCGCTGGGTCAATAGATGCAACAAGTGTTTTTAGCCCCTTCTTTGCAAGGCCCACGCTCCAGGCAGCAGAAACGGTAGTTTTACCGACACCACCTTTTCCAAGAAAATAATAAACATTCATAAACGCCTCCTAATCAACGTCAAAAGTTCCCATTATTTCGCCAAACACATCGTCAAGATTCGCGCTTCTCTTAATCATTATGGAAATCTCTCTGGACATATGCGGAAGGATTCTCAGGACTATACCTGTTGGAGGAGACGGAATACCCGAAAAAATTCCCATTGTAATAAGAGCAAATATATTTTCTTCTTCTTCAAGCTGTTTACTGATGAAGGAGGTAGAGCCCTCCTTCATCGCTTTGTCAAATACATCAAAACTTTTCTTTAGAAAATAGAGGAGTCGTTTCATTTTCTTTATGCCTTTGCCGTTGCTTTCTTTCCTTGGTTATAATTCTTGAAGAAATTAATAACAAGGAAAACATCAAGCACGAGCATTATAACTACAAATCCACCTAATATCACCTGCAGGACTGGAGTAGTAGCTGGGACAACCTTTACAAGGAACCAGATCAGAGCAGAAAATACTGTAATCCAGAGGAAGAATGCAGGTATAAGGACTGCTGCAAGCATTCCTTTGCTTGCTTTTTGCACATTCTTAACCCAGGTTGCAGCAGTAAGCATGGCAATGGAGGCAAGAAGTTGATTTGCGCCGGCAAAACCTGCCCAGAGTGCAGTGTAGGCGTTACCTCCCTTTGCAATAAGGAAGAAACCGAAGGCTGCTGCCAGGATTGATGCAACCCATCTATCTGTAAGGAATCCATGAAGTCCTTTGGAAACTTTCTTTATTGGCTCAACAAGTTCCTGGAAAGCGTATCTTGCAAGACGGTTAGTTGTATCAAGGGTGGTGAGAACAAACGCAGAAACCCAGAGACCGCCAAGCGTTATCCCAAGTTTCACCGGAAATCCTATTACATTAAGCATCTGTCCAAATGATTTAGTGAAAATACCCAGTGCTCCACCAATTCCAACGTTACTTGAGTTAATAACCGCGGCACCCACTTGACCAAAATAAGTGGCATCAGAGGACATTTTTGCTAAATCAAAGCCGGCAGCGGCAATCTTGTCTGCAAAACCCTGGAACACTACAAGCCCGAATGCTCCAATGGAAGTTATGACAATAGTGGAAAGCATTCCTTCCATAAACATTCCACCATAACCTACAAACAGTCCGCTTAATTCGTTATCAAGCTGTTTGGAAGTTGTGCCTGAACCGACGAGTGAGTGAAATCCTGAAAGGGCACCACAGGCAATAACTAATGGAACGGTGGGCCAGAATGGTGAAGGTTGTCCAGAAATGACCTTTGCTGAGAAGCCAGTATAGGCTGGCCAGCTGAATCCTCTCAATGCAATAATTGCTGCAATAGTAGCAATGATTACTCCTCCCCATAGAATGTATGAGTTAAGGTAATCTCTGGGCTGAAGCAGGATCCAAACAGGAAGTGCGGCAGCAAAAATAATATAAATAAACTGAAGCCAGTAAAGAGTGTTGAGACTTGGAACATTGATGAATGGCCATAGAAAGCCAACCACAATTGAAAGAATTGTGAGGGCTACGCCAATTGCCGAAGAAAGCCAGAATGGAAGCTTTGTCTTGTAGAGAAGCTGCCCTTCAATGAGTGCTGCAAGCATAAATAATATAGAAGCAGTAAGGATTTCAGGGCTTTTTGAAGCAAGGGCTCCAAATACGCCCATAAACGCCGCAACAATAAGAATTAGTGTAAAGTATACATACACCTCGAAGATGTATTTTGATGATTCTCCCATCAACTTACCGGAGACATACTGTATTGACTTACCATCATAACGAACTGACGCCATAAGTGAAAGGTAGTCATGGATACTTCCAATAAAGAGGTTACCGAACCAAACCCAGAGCAGTGCAGGAAACCATCCCCAAACTACGGCGATTGCAGGTCCTAAAATTGGGCCTGCGCCTGCAATGGAAGCAAAGTGGTGACCGAACAGAACAAATTTGTGCGCAGGCAAATAGTCAACGTTATCACGCAATCTTATCGCAGGTGTTGGTGTTGAACCATCTGCTCTAACGACGTTTCTTTCAAGTGACTTACCGTAAGTAAAATAACTTACGATATAAAACACTGCACCAATTAATACAATTAATGAACTCATCTTTAATACCCCCTTTTTAATTTTTTGTCTTTTACGACTCCTCTAATGCTTGTGCGTTATTCTCCCTTTCGCACAACACTTTATTAAAAGTATATCACTAGAAATTTACTTAGTCAAGAAAATGTTAGTAGATAGTATAACATAATGAAATAAAAAAAGAAGTAAAGAATCATATTAGCAGATAGCGTTTTGAAGGTAGGGATTTGTGGAATTAGTTACCTGGTTAGCTAATGCCCTATTAAATAATTAATAATATGTTTTTGGTGAGATTTTTAAAGTTTTATGATATCCTTCTTTATAGGAAGGATTTTAAGATATTTTATAGAATAAATATATCATATGATTATAGAATTTTTCTATTCCATTAATTTATTGTTATGATATATTAATGTAGAGGCTTGATTTATCAAGCCCGATGAATTAGATAATCAGACAGAAAGGAAAAATAATGGAATGGCGATTAATAAAAGATAGTTATCATACTGGTTTTATGAATATGGCAGTTGATGAAGCCATAATGATAGTACACCGGGAAGGTTTGGTTCCTCCTACTATCAGATTTTATCAATGGTCTCCACCAGCGGTATCCTTAGGTTATTTTCAGGATTTAAAGAAAGAGATAAATGTAAAGGTTTGTCAGGATATAGGTATTGATATTGTTCGTCGACCAACTGGAGGGAAAGCGGTTTTACATGATCAAGAATTGACCTATAGTTTTATAATTAAAGAAAATGACCCTTTGGTTAATGATTCTATTTTAGAGACTTATAAGAAGATTAGCGGGGGAATAATTAGAGGTCTTTCTTATTTAGGAATAAAAGCAGAATTAGTTCCTCTGAGAGGTAAATTAGAGAACCATCTTTTGGTTAGATCAGATAAAGCCAGAATTCATCATTTAGATTTTAAATCGATCTGTTTTTCCGCCCCCTCCCAATATGAAGTACAGGTTGAGGGTAAAAAGATTGTTGGCTCAGCTCAAGTGAGAAAAGGTGGAGTAGTTTTACAACACGGCTCTTTATTGATAAAATTAGAAAAAGATAAATTATTCTTGGTTTTTAACTTTCCCTCGGTTCAGATAAAAGAAAGGCTTAAATTAAAATTTAATGCTACCAGCTTAGAAGAGATTTTAAAGAGAAAGATAGATTTTTCAGAATTATCTGAAATTCTTCCTCGAGGTTTTGAAGAAGAATTTGGAGTAAGATTGGTGGAGAGTAAATTAACCAACCAAGAAGAGAAAACTTATAAGGACCTTTTAGAAAATAAATATTCCACTTATGAGTGGAATTACCTGCGGAAAAATAACCAACTTAATTCCTACAAAATAAAGGAGTAAGATAGATGATAAAACTTAAGAGTAGATTTATGGTAGTGGAAGGAGCCATAGGGGTAGGTAAAACAAGTTTAGTGTTATTGCTAAGCAAAAAGCTTAATGCTAAGTATAATTTAGAAATAGTAGAAGAAAACCCCTTCTTATCTAAATTTTATAATGATATAGAAAGATATGCCTTTCAAACTCAGATATTTTTTTTGTTGAACCGTTATAAGCAGCAATTAGAGTTAGTCCAACAAGATTTGTTTAATCAGTTACTCTTTTCTGACTATTTATTTGCTAAGGATAGAATATTTGCTCATCTTAATCTTTCTGGGAATGAACTATCTATGTATGAACATCTATATGAAATTATGGTAGAAGATATTCCCAGCCCCGATTTAATTATTTACCTGCAGGCAAGCACCGAGATTCTGATGAAGAGAATAACTTTAAGGGATCGTCCTTTTGAAAGGAAAATTTCTTATGAGTATATGAGAAGATTGAATTTAGCTTATCAAGAATTTTTTTCTTATCCCGATAATTATAAAAAAACAAAATTAATTAAAATTAATACTAATGAGCTTGATTTTGTTAGTGAAAAGAAAGATCTTGAATACATTATTAGTCAAATCTATAAAGAGGATGATTTAAAATGAAAAAATTTATTATCGTATCAGGAAATATTGGTTGTGGTAAGTCAAGTTTAACTGACCTCTTAAGCAAAAGATTGGGTTGGAAACCATATTATGAAGTGGTGGAAAATAATCCTTATTTGGAAGATTTCTATAAAGATATGAATAAATGGAGTTTTCATCTCCAAGTATTTTTTCTGTCTAAGAGATTTAATCATCATCAGGAGATATTAAAAAGTCCTACCTCTGTAGTTCAGGATAGAAGTATTTATGAGGACGTGGATATATTTGCCAAGAATTTAAATCTGCAGGGATTTATGGAAGATCGTGATTATGAAAATTATCGAGAACTATTTAATATAATGACTCAGTTTCTTTCCCCTCCTGATTTAGTCGTCTATCTTCAGTCCTCAGTTCTTACCCTTCTGAAAAGAATTGCTCTACGGGGGAGAGATTATGAGAAAACGATTTCTGAGGAATATTTGAATCAGTTAAATGTTTTATATGAGGAGTGGATAGAAAATTTTAATATTTGTCCTATCTTAAATGTACCAGCTGATGACTTGGATTTTGTTAAAAGCCCTGAGCATTTAAAATTGATAACTAATAAGATATTGGATAAATTACAAGGGGTAGAAAAAGTAGTTTTTGATTAGGAGGAAATATTTTGAGAGCAGCATTGATTTATAGTGGAGAAAGTAAAAAATTAGAATTATTTATAAAAAAATTATTTTCTGTTATCAAAAGAAAAGGAAATGAATTAAAAGTAATTAAAGCAGAAAGAGGAGCGATAGCTGGTAACTTTTTACCTTATGACCTTGTTTTTATTGGTTGCTCGGTAATAAGTTTTTTTAAAGGGGAGTTGCCTTCTGAATTAATTGATTATATCAAAAAGTGTGTAGGTTTAGAAAAGAAAAAGACTATCGCCTTTATCATTCCCAGTTTAATAGGTAATGATAAGACTTTAAAGAATTTGATGGCCTTATTAGAGAGCAAGGGTTCTTTCGTAATTGATTTTAAGCAAATTAAAGATATAGATAAAGACAGTGAGCTATTAGCCTCTCGTTTAACGTAACAGTGAGCGGTCCTTTATTACGGTTTTAAGGATTTATAAGGTAATGACCAAAGAGATATTAAAATATTTAAAAGAACAGGAGTATATTTCTGACTTATTACTTCCTCAGGAAATTAAAAATGGCTTATCCACGGATTATATTGGCCAAAAAATCTTTTATTTCCCCGAATTAGAATCTACCAATATAATCGCAAAAGTTAAAGCCTCACCTAGAGCAGAGGGAATAAACGAAGGTACTATAATTATTGCCGAAAGACAGAGTGCTGGGAAAGGACGGTTAGGAAGAAGATGGTTTTCACCCCTAGGAGGCATCTGGCTTTCCCTAATATTATATCCCCAGCTTTCTCCTTCTTACATCCCTCGAATAACTTTGATGGCCGCAGTGGCAATAGTGAAGGCTATGGAGAGATACGCTCAGATTAAAACTCAGATAAAATGGCCTAATGATATATTAATAAAAGAGAAAAAAGTATGTGGAATATTAACTGAGATGAGTGCCGAATTAGATATTATAAACTGGATAGTAGTAGGAATAGGTATAAATGCAAATATAAATCAAGGAGAGTTTCCTGAGGATATTAAAGATAATAGTGTTTCTTTAAAAGAGATCTTGGGTAAAAAGATATCACGGGTTAGGTTGACACAAATTTTATTAGAAGAATTTGAAAAGTATTATGAAAGGTTAAAAAGAAGAGAATTTTCTTCTATTTTGAAGGAAGGGAAATTATATTCTCATACCCTGAAGAGGAAGATAAAAATTAATATGGGAGAAAAGATTATCACTGGAGAAGCTATCGATATTAATGAAGAAGGGGCATTAATTTTAAAGAAAGAAGATGGTGAGTTGTTAGAAATAATTTCCGGAACGATAATTTAAATTTTTTTAGCATCATCGTTAACTTAAGATAATATATAGGTTAACATTAACTTATCAGAAACTCAGAGGATTTAAGAATGAAAAAAATGAATATTCGCCAGATGACCTTAGTTTCTTTGTTTGCTGCCTTAACAGCGGTAGGTGCATTTATTTCTATCCCCCTTTATCCAGTCCCTATTACTTTGCAAAATTTATTTACTCTCTTGGCTGGTATGACCCTGGGAAGTGTTTTGGGGGGGTCAAGTCAAATAATCTATGTATTATTAGGGATAATAGGCTTACCTGTTTTTGCCGGTTTTAAAGCCGGGATAGGTGTTTTGTTTGGACCGACCGGTGGTTTTTTATTTGGATTCATAATTTCATCCTATATTATTGGGAAGATTATAGAGCTAAAAAAAGAAAAAGATATTTTTTATTATTTTCTAGCCGGTGGGTTAGGAATCGTAATTATATATATAATCGGGATAGGTCAATTATCTTTAGTAACCGGTATGGGAATAAAGCAAACTTTAATGGTAGGGGTATTTCCTTTCTTACCTGGAGATATTCTAAAAATAATTGCTGCTTCCTTCATTGCCAGTAAATTAAAATTGGTCATCCCTTTAAGATAACTGTGATAAATTAAACAAAAATTATAACCCACAACTTATATTATTATGATATAATTTATTAAATTAGAATAGTTAATTAATATTTAGTGTATATGGCGGGGCGTAGCGCAGTTTGGTAAGCGCGCTTGGTTCGGGACCAAGAGGTCGGAGGTTCAAATCCTCTCGCCCCGACCATTGGAAAATCAAAAAACAAGGAATTGATAAATTTCTTTCTGGGGAGAGATATTTGTAAGTAAAGCATATTTAAATGTTTTTGTTTTGCATTTAATTTATCTCCATCTTATTTATTTTTTCATTCATTATTGATTTCTTGTTTACCAATGATTTTTTATAATTTCCTTATCTTTACAGGTATTACATTCTATTTGAATAGTAGTGTGATTTATACCAAATTCATTAAATAATATTGAATTGATATTGCTCCGTAGCTCTTCAGCTTTGCTTAAATTTATATCTTCTTTAACGTCTATATGTCCTTCAAAAAGAAATTCCTTATCATTCACCTGCCAAATATGAACATGGTGTAAATTATCTACTTCCGGTATTTTTTCTATTGCTTCTTTAATCTTTAAAATATCAATTTGAACAGGTGTTTTTTCCATTAAAATACCTGTACTTTTTTTTAAAATATCGAATCCCTCTTTTAAAACATAAGCACCTATAGCAATAGTTAAAATAGGGTCAACTATGGTTATATTAAAATAATATATTAATATTCCACCAATGATTACTCCTAAAGAAGAAAGAGAATCTGAAAATAAGTGTATATAAGCAGACCTGATATTAATATTATCTTTTGAGCCAGACTTTAACAAGAATACAGAAATTGTATTTGCCACAAGTCCAACAAAAGCAACAGCAATCATAATTCTACTTTCTATATTCTGAGGATGTTGTATCCTTAAGTAGGCTTCTTTAAATAAGAAAAAAGATATTATTATAAGAAAAGAAGAATTAAATAGGGCAGCTAAAATTTCTGCTCTTTTGTAACCAAAAGTATTTTTTAGGGTATTTTCTCTTTTACTTAATCTTAAGGCAATAAAAGTTACAATTACGGAAATTCCATCACTAAAATTATGAAGTGCATCAGATAGAAGAGCAAGACTTCCAGATAATAAACCACCTATTACCTCTACCAAAGTAATTATAAAATTTAATGCCATAGTAATTATTAAATTTTCTTCTCTGAAGTGATGATTCATATGATTAGAGTCCATCTTTCTTTTCAATGCTTTTCATTTAGTTTATCTCAATCTATTCCTTTACTCATTTAAAATAATATTTTAAATTCTTATTTATTTATTTATTTTTTCTCTTCAATCCATTTAGTAATTTCTTTTTTACTGGGTATTTTACCGGCTATTTTTACTTCTCTATTAATAACTAAAGCAGGAGTTAGTATTACTCCATAGTCAATAAATTTATTAAGATCAGTTACTTTGGTGATTTCTGCTGAAACACCAAGTTCTTTAATAGCTTCCGCTGTTAGTTCGCTCAGTTTTTTACATTTCGGACAACCGGTTCCTAAAATTTCAATTTTCATTTTTATTCACCTCCTAAAAAATATAATTTCCCCAAAACCAACCGCTTATGGTAGCCAGGATAACCATAGTTACAATATAAACTGAAGCTTTTTTAAGACCAAATACTTTTATTATGGCTAACATATTGGGAAGGCTCATTCCTGGTCCAGTAAGAAGCAGCGCAAGGGCTGGACCTTTTCCCATTCCTAATTTCATTAAAGTATCAACAAATGGTGCTTCAGTCATTGTAGCAAAATAACTTATCGATCCAATAAGGGTAGCTAAAAAAGAAGAGTGTAGAGAATTTCCTCCCAGCCAGTGCTCTATCCATTGTTGGGGGAGAATCTTTCCAATAACTCCCACAATAAACACTCCCATTAAAAGTAAAGGGAAAATTAATTTCACAAACCACCAGGTCTCTTTAAGCCAATTGGAAATCCTATCTTTTTTAATAACAAAGTAAGCATATAAAAAAGCAATAGAGATAGATATGGCAAAAACATAAACCTTATACAAGTAAGGTCCCTTAATAATAAGGTAATTAGGGGAAAGCAAACTAAAGAGAATTAAGAGAAGTAAAATTATATCTTTTCCGGCGATAATTTTTTTATCGTCGTTTCCTCCTTTTTCTCCTGCTATCATTCTTTCTGTTTCTTCTTTGTGGAAAGATAGATACATTACTGTTCCCATAACGAAAGCGGTAACGAAAGCAGTAATAATTCTGGCTCCGGCCATCTCATACCCTATTATATTTCCAGTATAGATTACTGCTAAAAGATTGGAAGCCGGGGCGACCCATAAGAGAATAAAGGCAGGGGCAATTGCTCCGCCTTTACGATAGATTCCAGCTGAAACCGGAATTACGGTACAGGAGCATACCGCAATAAATATGGAAGAGATTGCCGCTAAGGGGAAAGAAATAATATTTTTCGCTTTTACTCCCAAATATTTAAGAATAGTATCACGCGAAGTAAAAGCAATAATTCCACCAGCTAGAAGAAAAGCTGGGATAAGACAGGTTACTACATGCAAAGCAACATATTCTTTTAAGGCTGATAAACCTCCCATTAAAATATCTAATATCATATTTATTGTGACCTTCCTAATTCAAATAATTAATTAGTTCGTGATTTTTCCCCTATATATGATAAAATTATCATATAAACATATTATTGTCAATATATCCTATGTAAAAATTAAAAATATTCCAATAAAAAGAGGATTTTTATTATTTTTCCCCCCTTTACTTTTTCCCCATTTTCATCAATAATAATATAGAGGATATAATTATCGCACTACAAGGAGGTTATGCTCAATAATTATCAGAGGTTAGTAAGTTATCGTAGTAGCAAGATCAAGCCTTGAAATATATCGCAAATAAATGAGTTAGAAAGCCCGATTTTGAGATAGTGTTATAAATATTGCAAAATAAATCTTCGGAAGGGAGTTGTTTCATATCATGGATAATAAACAAATTAATACCATTGAGGTAACTGTGGATAAGAGCCATATAGTTACTATTGGTGAGAGGCTTTATGGTGAGTCTATAGAGCTTATTCGAGAGTTGATTAATAATTCCTATGATGCCGATGCTACCGAGGTTAAGGTAACTATAAAAGAGGATGAAATAATTGTTGAGGATGATGGTTTAGGGATGGACCTTGATGGCCTGAAACAATATTTTAATATCGGCTCTGCCCAAAAAAGAGAAAACCCCAAATCGCCAAAATTCGCCAGAGACCGCATTGGAGAGTTCGGTATAGGTAAGTTTGCCTCGCTTTCTGCTTGTTCTTGTTTTGAGGTCTGGACAAAAAAGGATGACTTTCAAGCCAAGGTCATTTTTGATAAACAAGAATGGGAGAAGTCCAAAGATAAATGGTATATACCTTTAGAAATTGAAGAAGTTGATCATCACCTTAAAGATGGCACTAAGGTTACCTTAAAAGGAGTAACTAAGAAATTTAATCTTAGCGATGTAGAAAAACGGATTATTGAAAGCGTGCCCATAAGGGCCCCTGATTTTGCGGTTTATCTCAATAGTCATAAGGTAAGTGTCAGATTTATCGCTGGTCATAAGATACCTTTCTTAGAAGGAACAGAATATGGCATAGTTTATGGTGAGATAATTATAAGTTCTCAAATGGAGCAGGACATCTCAGAGGCCGGGATTGCCTGCAAAGTTAAACAAGTTACTATCACTAAAGATTTCTTTGGCCTGGAAAAACTGGTTAAAAATATTGCTCGCATAAGAGGCGAGTTGAATGCAGATTTTTTGCCTATTACTAGTGATAGAACAGGTTTTATAAAGGATACTCCACAATATAAAAAATTCCTTGAGGTGATGGAACGGATTATCGAGAGAGTCAAGCCAGTTTTGGAGGAATTATCAGACTATAAAGAGAATAAGCGTGTTAGAAGAACACTTACCGAAGTATTAGAAAAAGTTAAGAATGCCCTTATCATTAATCCGGATTACTGCCCTGAAGGCTTAATCCCTATAGCAGAGAGTGCTTCTGAAATGGGTGAGCCGGGTTATATCTCGCCAATTAAAGGTAAAGCAGCCTCTCAAGATAAAAAACAAAAAACCGAAATTGAACCAAAGAAGAAACGCAAAAGAAAACCTCAAGTTAAAAAATTAACTTCCACTGCAGTGGTTAAGAAACTAAAATTAGGCCAACAAGGAGTGTGTTGCTGTATCGACCATTTTGGTTCTGATAGTCCAGAGTGCTTTACCGAAAGCACAATTATTTACATAAATCGCGACCATCCCTTGTATAAAAAAGAAATCCAAAAGAAAGATACATATGAGCTACATTTAGCGCGGTTACTTACTCAAGAGATCTGTCTGATGAAAGACCCCCGGAATCCTAGGACAGCCTTTCAAAGACAGAGTAAACTTCTGCGGGATGCTCTGGTAGAGACTCAAGGGAAAGTGGGAATTTGCGAGAATTAGTCTTGAAACCAATTGCTACCGCTTAAGTTATTAACAGCGGATAAAAAGGACCCCGCCTTCTATGCTTTATAATAATACTTATTGATGCTGGTAAAAGTCATATGCTTAGAAGGCGAGACTTCTTTTTTCCGCAAAACGTTATATGAAACATTTAATTAGCAATTAGGTCACGTCTTAACATTTGAAATTCCAATTTGATAAATCAAATCACTTCCATTTTGTGAAATCAAAAAATGTTGGAAAAAAAGAATATTCAGATCTGCTGGGAATGCGAAGAGTTTGAAACTTTTACTAAATTAGCTTTCCTAAAGCCAATTTATGAAGACGCTCATCTAAAAAATCTATGGAAAATTAAAAAGTAGGGAATCGAAAAATTTGTTAATGGTAAGAGATATTGGTAAAATAATTAATAGTTAAAGTTGTAGTTATTAAACATAGTGCAAATCTATTTTGAAAAATCAATAATCTGACCTTGTGGTTTAATTAAGTGCCAGCAATTTGATGGCAAGGAGGTGATAAGGAATGAGAATGTTTGAAGAGAATGTTAAGTTATTTTACAAGTTGTACCCAGCATTGCTATTTTATACTAACCAACAAATAAAAAAAATAAAAGATATATCAACTCTCGAAGAGTTTATAGATTTATCAGGTGAGGAAAAATTAAAAATTAGAAATGCTCTTTGGGATAAAATTGATTTGATCGATTCCTTTATTGAGGGAAATCCTTTTGAGTTTTCGGTGGAGGAATTAGAAATAATTCAGGGCTGGAAGAATTTGGTTAAGGGGAAGTTCTATTTGATTCGTTATCTCAAGAAGCATGCTATCTTTTTTAACGTAAGCGATCATCCTTGTGCTTACGGAGTTGTTGCTCTTAACGATGAATTTGAGAGGATATTAGGCCCGCATCTTCCAATTATACTCGAAATGGTCCTTTTGCCATTTAAAGAACAGATTACATATGATGGCTTTATAGTACCTTACAGAAGTACTTTTGGTGAAGTTTTCCGTCAGGATATCAATAATATTTATCAGGAAACTAAATCAAAATATGGTATTATTACCTCTCTTCCATTCTCAGTAGAAGAAGCAAAACAGAGTGATGCTGATAGGCTAAAATTTTATATTAAGAACAAACACAATCGTGAAATGTACTGGGAAGGGATAGGAGAATTGATCGATAAAAATTCCAATCTTTTGATACTTTATCATTCAGAAATGTGTAAAATTCACGCTCGAACATATAGAAAACGGTTGCGCGAAATTGGTTTTAGTAATGTGTGGTTTGCCATACTTGAAGGTATCGTCGTTGCTAGCGGATTAACGAGAGACGGGGTTGAACAAATTTTACAAGAAATTATTCCAGCCGAGAAAAGAGAGTTGGTTTACGTTTTTCACTTACATAAGTAAATGAGGACTATAATTTAAAAACATTCTTTAGTTATAGAATAATCTGAAACATGGGGAGAATAATATTAGCAGATGATAAAGATTTATTTAGTCGGAGTAAGTTGTATTGGTAAGACGACCATTGGGAAATTATTAGCCAGGGAAATAGGTTTTACTTTTTATGATTTTGATAAAGAGATAGAAAAATATTTTGATAGCCCGATAGAATACATTAAAGAAAAATTTTTTTCAATTTATGAGTATAGAGAAGCAACAAAGGTAGTCTTGAGAGAATTAATTAAGAAAAAGAAAAGTTCAGTAATAGCTTCATGTCCATCAGGATTAAGAGACAATTATTTAAGAGAATATAAAAAGTTGAGAAAAAATAAGGAAAATACTATGATTTCAATTCACATCATCGATAAACCCGAAAACATAGTGGAACGACTGACCTTCTATGACAAAGAATCAAGATTATTGGAAAAGAAATTAAATGAGAAGGAAAAAAGACTCTATTTAAAAGAGATAAAAAAAAGAGATTACATTTTATAAAAAGTTTAATAATAGAGCAGATTATGAATTTAATATAGAGAATATAAAACTTGAAGAGATTCCAAAAATGTTAATAGAATTTTTGGAATTAAGGAATGAAAAATTTAAAAGATACATGGAACAGAAAATGCCAGCCAGTTTGTAACACGGTATCAAAGACTTTGCTTCGCTCCATCCAAATTTACCTGCGGCAACTTCTTTTTTCCGCAAAACGTTAATTTAAATTTTTTCTACTTTCCATTACCGCTGTTGTATAGAGTAAAATAAGGAGAAGAAGTTATTTTTACACTAATGCACTAATATTACCACTAACTTAACATAAGTGACCAAAAACTTTTATATAAAAAGAGGATTTTTAATTATTTTGTAGAATAAATAAATGTAGTTACTCTTGATCTATTTTTTACAATAATAGTTACAACGTCTGGATTAAAGAAGGCAATGAAAAGAAATTGATAAATTAAAAAGAGCAGTGTAAGATATAAAAAAATTATTAAGTAAAGAATTAAGATCTAATCTCTTAGATTAGTGAAGATCAAAGGGAGTTAAAATATGGTAGGTTTTTTGCAACAATTTCATCCCGCAGTACAAGCTCTTTTGGCAGGACTTTTTACCTGGGGACTGACTGCACTGGGAGCTGCTACAGTATTTATGACCAAAGAAATAGATAAGAAAATCCTCGATACTATGCTGGGTTTTGCAGCAGGGGTTATGATTGCTGCAAGTTACTGGTCATTATTAGCTCCAGCTATTGAGATGTCTGAGGATTTTAGTGTTCCAGTATGGTTTCCACCAATGGTAGGTTTCCTCCTGGGAGGTATCTTTTTAGGGGGGATTGACAGAATACTTCCTCACCTCCACCTGGGTTTTCCCATAGAAGAAGCTGAAGGAATTAAAACATCCTTGCGACGTAATACTTTACTTATACTTGCTGTAACCCTACATAATATTCCAGAAGGTCTGGCTGTAGGAGTGGCCTTTGGGGCTGTTGTTGCTGGCTTCCCTTCAACTACCTTACCTGCGGCTATGGCCCTGGCGATAGGTATAGGGATTCAAAATCTTCCAGAAGGGCTGGTAATTTCTATGCCCCTTCGAGGCGGAGGAATGTCAAGGTTTAAAAGTTTCTGGTATGGGCAATTATCTGGAATAGTAGAACCTATTGCCAGTGTTATTGGAGCAGTTGCTGTGATTATAGCAAAACCTATCTTACCCTATGCGCTGTCTTTTGCGGCAGGGGCAATGATTTTTGTAGTAGTTGAGGAGCTAATTCCTGAATCTCAACGTGGTAAAAATACGGATTTAGCTACTTTAGGTGCAATGATTGGTTTTACGGTAATGATGGTACTCGATGTGGCATTTAGCTCATAATCGGAATGTACTTTCTCAGATTTAGAGAAAATCATCCTTTATAAATAAAAAGGAGAAAAGATGTTATGAAAAAGATTTATAGAATTTTGTTTAGCATTTTGATCTGTTTTACTTTAATAATTATAGGAAGTGCATTTTTTATAGTTTTAGCTCAGCAGCAAGTTACTTCTGCTTCTGGTATTGAAGGTATTTGGGAGGGCAAGTTGAAAGTTCCTGGGACAGAGCTTAGGATTGTCTTCAAAATTTCAAAAAATCCAGAGGGTACTCTAACTGCGACTTTGGATAGTCTTGATCAGGGAGTAACTGGTATTCCCGTGGAAGAAGTTATCTTTAAAGATAATACTTTACGCCTGGAAGTAAAATCTGCGGGAGGCATTTTTGAAGGGAAAGTCAGTCAAGATTTTTTAGTCATTGAAGGAGAGTGGAAACAGTCTGGACAGACTTTACCCCTTACAGTTAAGCGGGTTGATAAAGTAGTGGAAATACTTAGACCTCAGGAGCCAAAAAAACCTTATCCTTACAAAGAAGAAGAAGTAATATATGAAAACAGAGAAGCAGGAATTAAACTTGCTGGCACCCTGACTTTGCCCTCTAAACAGGATTCTTTTCCGGCAGTATTATTAATTAGCGGTTCTGGTCCGCAAGATCGCAATGAAACTGTATTTGGTCATCAACCCTTTCTGGTATTGGCTGATTATTTAACTCGTCAGGGGATTGCTGTCCTCAGGGTAGATGATCGGGGAGTGGGAAAGTCTACCGGTGATTTTTCCCAAGCTACCAGTGAAGACTTTGCTTTTGATGTATTAGTCGGGATAGAATATCTAAAAACAAGAAAAGAGATAAATCCAAAGAAGATTGGTCTTATCGGCCACAGTGAAGGAGGCATTATTGCTCCTATGGTAGCTGTAAAATCACCAGATGTAGCATTCATTATATTAATGGCGGGGACAGGATTAACCGGAGAAGAAATCTTATATTTACAAACCGGATTAATTTCTAAAGAAATGGGTATTAGTGAGAAAGAAATTACCAAAAATCTCCAGTTGAATAATAAAATATTTTCTGTAATTAAAGAAGAAGAGGATAATAAAATTGCTGAAGAAAAAATTCGTCAAATATTTATGACTTATTGGGAAGATTTAAGTGAGGAAGAAAAAAGTAGAATAGGTAACCCGGAAGATTACCTTAAAGCGCAAATACAAAGTTTATTATCTCCCTGGTTTCGTTTTTTCCTGACTTATAATCCTCAACCAACCTTAAGTAAGGTAAAGTGTCCAGTGTTAGCTATAAATGGAGAGAAAGATTTACAGGTTCCTCCTAAAGAAAACCTTAGTGCGATTAAAGAAGCCCTTCAGACAGGGGGTAACGAGAACTTCACCATTAAGGAATTGCCTGGCTTTAATCATCTTTTTCAGACTGCCCAAACAGGTGTGCCTGCTGAATATGCTCAGATTGAAGAAACAATTTCACCGGAGGTTTTAAAAATAATAGGCGATTGGATTTTCGAACAAACCAGAGATAAATAATGGAGTAGCTTATTTTTTAAAAATAGGGTGGCTTGGTTATTTATTGCGGAAGGCTAATTCTATTCCTATTCAAGGGGGAAATGATATTTCATCTATAAAAGAGATATATTAAGTGGAGTAAAAAAATATGGCTCTAAGAGTATTAATAATGATTTTTTTTATTATTGTTGCTGTTGGAGATGTTTTTGCCGTAAAGTATGACAAGGAAAAAATAAGATATTTTACTAAAACATTATTGCTTCCTATACTTGCTCTTTTTTATATAATAAGTGTGGCTAACCTGAATATACTGATTTTTTTTGCTTTAATTTTCTGTTTTTTGGGAGATTTTTTCTTATTGTGGTCTCAGAAAAAGACTTTTTTTATAGCCGGGTTACTATCCTTTTTTATGGGACATATTTTTTACACTATAGCCTTTCTGCAAACTACTTCTTTTTTATCCGCTATACCTGAATGGTTTTACTTTTTTTTATTCCCCTATATCTGGTATGGGGTATTTATTCTAAAAAAACTCAATCCTTATCTTCACTCTATGAGGGTATTGGTGATTGTTTATCTAATTATTATTCTTATAATGAGTTTTGCCAGTTTTACACGGATTTGGGCGTCAACAGGATTATCATTCTGGCTACCCTTTATAGGTTCAATTTTCTTTATAGCTTCTGATTCATTATTAGCTTTTCGCAATTTTAAAGCTAAACTATCAAGAGGCTATGCGTCTATAATGATAACCTATATTTTTGCTCAATTTCTAATTGTTTTTGGTTTTTTATATGTTTGAAGATAGAAACAGTTAAAACGAAAGATTGTTATCATTTATTATTAAAAATCAAGATTTTATATATATTTTTTCAAAATAAAAAGGAATTTATTCTTTTTTGTCGAATTATTTTATTAAGGGAGGGAAAGTTATGTCAAAACATATTGGAATAGTTGCCTGTAGTGCAGAGGGTGCAGCCCTTTGCTATCGTACCATCTGTATGGAAGGAACAGCTTTATTGGGAAGACATGCTCATCCTGAGGTTACTATGCATACCTTCCCCCTTAGTGAATATATGCGGTATATTGAAAAAGGTGATTGGGAAAATGTTGCAGATTTGATGTTGTCTTCGGTATCTAAACTTGCCAAGGTGGGAGCAGATTTTGCTATCTGTCCCGATAACACCATACATCAGGCCTTTGATTTAGTTGTCAACAAATCACCAATTCCCTGGCTGCATATTGCTCAGGAAGTTGCTGCTGAAGCAAAACGCAAAAAATATAAATGTCTGGGAATTTTAGGCACACGATATTTAATGGAGGGTCCAGTTTATCCTGCTAAGATTACTGCAGTTGGCATTGAGCATATGATTCCCAAAGTAAAAGATAGGGAAAGAATTAATCAGATAATTTTTGATGAATTAGTTAATGCTCGTTTTACTTCAGAAGCACTGGTCTATTTTAAGGGAGTCATCAATGAGTTAAAAAATAAAGGGTGTAACGCAGTTATCCTGGGCTGCACTGAAATACCGTTGTTAGTAACTCAAGAGAATTCTCCTTTACCTATACTTGATTCTACCAGACTCTTAGCCAGGGCTGCCTTGAAAAAAGCAATTAGTTCAATATCTGGTTAAAAGTTAAATAGGATGAGATTATAAAAGTAATCTATATTTAATTTAAAGATGAAAAGAGGTTTTAGGTATGCGTAGAATCATTTTCATTGCAATTTTATCTGGATTATTCCTTATGATAGGTGGTATTCTTTTATTAATCTGGTGGCCAGTCAAGCCATCGTTAGCAGAAATAACCGATTCTTGGGTAGCCTTGATAATGGTGTATCTATTTCTGATTATATTTTTATACGAGAAGACCATTTATAAGTTCTTTAATGAATTTATTATTACTAAAAATTCAGGGCGACATGATTCTCAACAGTCAAGGCAAAAACAGCTATTATTTTCTGAATCTATTTCTAACTTTAATATTAGTAGTTTGATTTCTAATTATAATTCTAAGTGGGAAAGTATATTTATATTAAAGAAAGAAAGTCAGAATACAGATTCTAAAATTTTAACCGAAGAAAGGGAAGCTAAATATATTCGAAAACTGCAGGAGGAAAATATTAAATGGCGTTTTCTTTATGCTGATTCCTATCTAGTCTTATATGCAAAATATGTTTTATTTTGGCTTTACAAGTCTAAATCGGTAAACCGAGAAGAATTTGATGATATATGGAAATCAAAAATATCTGATTCCCAGGAACGAGAGGCTATCTTAAATGCCCTATTTGATTTGGAATTTGTTTGGGAAGAAGAGGATACTTTATCTATCACTAAGTTAGGCTCAGCTTATGTAGATTATCTAAAAGAAATTGATAAGCAGATAAGTGAACAAAAACATTGATTATTGAGTTAAATTTTATTTTTTATAAAAAATAAGTAGAGTAAATACTTATAATAAAAAATGGATTTCGATTAGCTATAAAAAGTAGGATATGTTTCTGTAAAAATAAGTAATCTGAGCATAAAAAGGAATAAAAAATGTTTAAGCCAAATTTCAAATATTCCAATAAAATAGTTAAACTACTTACTAAAATATCTGCTACCAGAGTTGTTATTCTAAGAGAATATAAAT
>Ga0209610_1000136_pt1 | contig 36267 bp, 36 predicted proteins | sample LakKivw275mmetaG_FD_184137 | JGI IMG/M metagenome (GOLD analysis project Ga0209610, IMG submission 184137) | Anoxic lake water microbial communities from Lake Kivu, Rwanda to study Microbial Dark Matter (Phase II) - Lake Kivu water 275m metaG... | ecosystem: Environmental > Aquatic > Freshwater...
GTATAGTGGAGAATACTTGTACCAACATGGTAGAATCCTTGGCAACAAACACTGTAGGAATGGCAGGACTCCCACTTAGCAAGGCCGCTATACTGTCCTACTGATGGGGTCCACCTCACTGGCGGCAGCTTGCCGTTGTTGCTGTAATAGGATGATACGGCGGAAACCATTTTTTCGTGTTCCAGGGCCAGTATCTCGCTTTTGCCTGCCGCAGCATGCCTGGTGACATTGAGCAGAACTACGCTTGCCAGCATCCCCATGATGGAGACGACAACAAGAAGCTCTATCAAGGTGAACCCCTTTTGGCCGGATCCGTGCATCACACCTCCTCCTGGTTGCAGCTGGGAACCGGCCAACATAATATCACGCGGTCATCAAAAAGTGAAGCGCCCGACCAAAATAGATAGCCTTATATTGCTGGTCCCGAATGGATCGCCGCGAAATTTCAGCACTTTGGGGAAGCTGATTTAAATTTGCTTAGCCGTAAACCAGGTCGGCGGACATGGCCCGGGCGTTCCTCATCCTGACGGCTATTATGCGTCCCGTATTGCGAGTAATCTTGTAGCCGATCGATGGATTCTTCTCACAGAACTCCTGGAAGCGCTCCCCTTCGATGACGTGTACACGACTTTTTTCGGCTGCTACAGCAGAAGCCGTCCTGGTGAAGGGCAGCATGAGAGCAGACCAGCCGAGTATATCGCCGGCGGATGCATCATAGAGCTCCTCCTTTTCAGGGGATATTACCTTCAGCTTGCCTTCATCAACGATGTAAATATGCTTAGCCTCTTCCCCTTCGCGGAAGACGAACTCATCCGGCTGATAAGTGCGGAGCTCTCCTATGCCCAGAACCTGTTTGATTTCCTTGTCGTTAAGGCCCTGGAAGAGGGAATCCTTGGTGACCTTCTCGGCATAGACCACCTCCGCTGTTTTCTCCTGTTGAACAGGGCGCAAAGGTGCGGGCATCTTGCCGATTTTCTGAGCGATCAGGTTCATTACCATGGGATCGGCACTGGCGGGGCCTCCGCATTCCGGCCTGTAGCAGGTAACGTCGGTGAAACTGCAGTGCGACCTGCAGCCGCCGCAAGTATCGGGGGGTTTCGTCCCCTCGACGAAGTAACCGCATTCCACACATTGCCACTTTGTCATTTCCCTGCCTCCTTGTTTTTTAATTCTTCAATTGGGCACGTAATTGTAATGGGCCCAGTTTACGTATCTCAGCTGTCATCTTATCCACGGCCTCCACATAGTCGTCTCCGCAGGAGGCGCAGACCCACTGCAGGCGAATTCGTTCATCTTCAATGCCCATTTGCGCCAGCATTTTTTTAAGCAACGCCATGCGCCTGAGCGTTTTGTAGTTGCCGTCAACGTAATGGCAGTCGCCCAGGTTGCAGCCGCAGACCAGAACGCCATCGGCGCCCTCCTTGAAGGCCTTTAATATAAAAGCCGGCTCCAGGCCGCCGCTGCACATCAGCCGTATACTGACGACGTTGGGTGAGCATTTCATGCGGGATGTGCCTGCCAGGTCGGCCCCGGCGTAAGAACACCAGTTGCACAGGAATGCAACGATCTTAGGTTCAAATTCGCTCATATTGAAGTACCCCCTCGATTTCTGCCATGATCTGTGACACGCTGAAGTTTTGCGTGGTGATTGCCCCGCTGGGACAGGTCGAGCCGCATACATTGCAGCCCTTGCAAAGGACCTGGTTTATCCTTGATACCTTGCTGCTCTCGTCAAAGAAAATTGCCCCGTAAGGGCAGAGGGCATTACATACCTTGCAGCCTGAGCAAATGTTTTCATTGACAGAAGCCGTAACGGCGCCGACATCTATCTTGCCCTTGGCTATCATGGCCAGCGCACGCGCCGCTGCGGCCGAAGCCTGCGTGACCGAATCGGGTATGTCCTTGGGGCCCTGGCAGCATCCGGCTAAAAAGATGCCCTCGGACATGGTGGAGACTGGATCCAGCTTGGGGTGGCGCTCAAGGAAAAATCCGTCCCTGCTTCGCCCTAAATGCAGAAGTTTGGCCAGTTGATCAGTGTCCTTGCGCGGCTCCAGTGCCACGCAGAGCACGACCATATCGACGGGCAGATTGACCATGCTGCCAAGCAGGGTATCTTCGCACGACACAATCAACTTCTCACCATCATCGGCTGAATCGCTTTTATTGACCTTGGCCGCCTTTCCACGGATAAAAGTGACGCCCTCCCCCTGGACGCGTTCGTAGAATTCCTCATATGCCTTGCCGAAGCAACGCATATCGATATAAATCTGATATACGTCTCCTTTGGTCTTTTCCTTAAAAAGGTGCGAGTATTTGAGCGCGTGCATGCAGCAAACGCGCGAGCAGTAGGCATTGTAGTTCTTGTCCCGGCTGCCGACGCAATGAATGATGGCCATGCTTTGCGGCTGACGCCCGTCGGCCAGCTTAATTGTCCCGCCGGTAGGGCCGGAAGGGCTGCACAGGCGCTCAAACTCCATGCTGGTGAACACGTTGGGCAGGCGCCCATAGCCATATTGTGTCATGGCTGAAGGGTCGAGTACATCAAAACCTGTTGCTACTATTATGAACCCGACCTGAAGGTCAATATAAAGATCTTGCTGCTCGAAATCGATGGCCTTTGGCTCGCAGAATTTCTCACAGGCGCGGCACTTACCCTTGAGGAAGTAGGCGCAGTGCTCAGGGCTGATGACAGGCACATTGGGTATGGCCTGGGGGAACGGTGTATAGATTGCTTTGCGCAGCCCAAGCCCGGCATCGAACTCGCTGGAGGTGGTCCAGGGGCATTTTTCCTGGCAGATGCCGCAGCCGATGCATTTTCCCTCGCTTACATAGCGAGCCTTGCGCTTGATCTTGACCGTGAAATTACCGGCGAAACCGCTTACATCCACCACCTCACTGTAGGTCAGCATCCTTATGTACGGGTTGTTGGCAACTTCACTGGCCTTGGGCGTAAGTATGCAGGCGGAGCAGTCGAGCGTGGGAAAGGTCTTGTCAAACTGTGCCATGTGCCCGCCGATGCTCGGCTCCCTCTCCACCAGATAAACTATATGCCTCGAGCTGGCGATCTCCAGAGCGGCCTGTATGCCAGCTATACCTCCGCCGATCACCAGTGTTGCCGGAAAGACCGGCATCTCCTGCGGCACGGTCGGCACATGGTTGGATACACGCTTGATTGCGCCGCTGACCAGCCGCTTGGCCTTTTCCGTGACCAGCGGGCCGGGCTCATGCATCCAGGAGCACTGCTCCCGCAGGTTGGCTATCTGCAGTAAATATGGGTTAAGTCCCGATTCCTTCAAAACGCCCTGAAAGGTCTGCTCGTGCAGGCGAGGCGAGCAGGCGGCCACGACCACCTTGTTTATTCCCAGCTGGCGTATATCCTGTTTGATTAAATTGCGGCCCTGCTCCGAACACATATACATGTAGTCCCGCGTTACCGCCACATTGCCGAGCTTTTTTGCATAGTCCGCTACTTCTTCAACATCGACGACGCCGGCAATGTTATGTCCGCAGTGGCAGATATATACGCCGATTTTATTTTCACTAACCATGGCGCCTCCTTGAAAACATATTAAAGGGCCTCGCTAACCAGTTCGAGCACATCCTTGACTTCAATTACCCCCTCCTTTCCCAGGGTCAGCAGGCTGTCTTCAAAATTGAGCATGCAGTACGGGCAGGAAACAGCAAGGACGTCTGCTCCAGCATCCAGCGCCTGCTGCAGCCTGATATCGGAAAAACGCTCTTCTTTTTTGGTCTCCATCCATATTCTGCCGCCGCCCCCCCCGCAGCACAGGGCATTCTCCCTGTTATCGGCCATCTCGACCAGCTCCACCCCGGGAATAGCACTTAGAATCTCGCGCGGCTCGTCATATATGCCATTATGCCTGCCCAGGTAACAGGAATCGTGGTAGGCGACTTTCTTATTGACCTTCTTGGTGAACTTGACGTTTCCCCCGCGGATAAGCTCTGACACTAACTGGACGGTGTGGAAAACTTCGAAATCAGCTCCCAGGTCTTTGTATTCGTTTTTGAATGTATGGTAACAGTGCGGGGAGCTGGCCAGGATTTTACCAGCGCCCGCCTGATTGAAATTGCCTATGTTTCTGGCGGCAAGGTCCTGGAAAAGGTTCTCATTGCCTGCCTTGCGCACGCTTTCACCGCAGCAACTCTCTTTGGTGCCCAGTATGCCGAAATCCACTTTTAATTTCTTCAGCACAGCGGCTGTAGCCCTGGCGACGCGTTTCACACCAGGGTCATAAGCCGGAATACAGCAGGAAACGTACAGGTAGCCTGAACCTTTGAATGGCTTGACCTTCAGGTCCGCGGCCCATTCCGTCCTGTCCTCTGGCGCCAGTCCCAGGGGGTTGCCAACACCGGCAATGTTCTTGATGGACAGCCTGAGTGAATCCGGTATCTTGGCGACGCCCACCTCGGCCACCACGTTGCGTATGGCCCTGGCGATATCAATTATCGCCACGCCGCGCGGACAGCGCTGCACGCAGCTGCGGCAGGTGGTACACAGCCAGATTTCTTCCGATTCGAAGTCCACCACGCCCAGCTGTGCCTGGTGTATTATTTTACGCACGGGAAAGCTCCTGACCAGGTTCCAGGGGCAGGTGCCCGTGCACAGCCCGCACTGGTAGCACTGGTAAAGCTGCTCCCCGCCGGCGCTGCGTATGATATCTATGGTTTCTTTATAAGGGACGATCGGCTGCATATCTTTATCTCCTGTACTCTTCTAAAGTATTTCCCTGAAAGTCGTAAATTATTAAATGAAGTGGCATCTGGCCCGGCAGGCAGTGGGTGGCACAGGCCATGCACGGGTCGTAGGCCCGGAACGCCATCTCCACCATATTTAAGAGGCCCTCGGACGCTGTCTTGCCTGACTTGATAAGTTTCTGGGCCGCCCTGCATACCGAGATATTCATAGCAGGATTGTTCTGGCATGTGGCCACTATCAGGTTGGCCTTGCGCAGCATGCCTTTTTCATCTGTCTGGTAATGATGTATCAGGGTTCCGCGCGGCGCCTCTACAACGCCCACTCCTTCAGTGGGTATCTGTGATGGTAATGTTCTTACTTCGGGGCTGGTAATCTCCTCATCCCTGCTGAGCTCCAGCAGCCGCTCGGCGGCATACATGAGCTCTACCAGCCTGGCCCAGTGGAAGGCCAGCGTAGCGTGCACCGGTTTGCCTCCCAAGGTGCTGAAGAACTTCTCATATTCGGCCTGTGCCAGCGGCGTGGCCATGCCGTCGGCCGCGTTAAGGCGGGCCAGAGAGTTGACCCGGTATACTCCGCTTTTCTCACCGTCGACTAATCCGTTCCATCCCACTTTCTTGAGGAAGGGGAATTTCAGGTAGGACCAGGGCTCCGTGTGTTCACCTATATATTCCAGATAGTCCGCCGGCTTGAATCTGGCAGCTTCCTTTCCGTCGGGGGCCACCACCCGGATATCTCCATCGTAAAAATTGACCTTGTTGTTTTGGTCTATGGTCCCCATGTAGTAGGTCTTCATGGTGTAAACATCACCGATGATAAGATCTAAATACTCCTTATTAGCCAGCACCACGTCGTTGAAGAGCTTCAGGCTGAACTTGGCAAATTCGATCAGCGATTCGGCCTTTGCCTCGATGTCTTTACGTTCTTCCTCGCTGATGGCCCTGCTGACGCCGCCCGGCAGGCCGCAGATGGGGTGAGTGGCCTTGCCGCCAATCAAGGCCTGGATATCCTGTGCATAAGCGCGGTGCTTGATCACGCTAAGGCCGATATCGGGCCCCACCTTTCCTACAACGCCGAGGATATTCCTCTGGTCTGGTGCGCTGGTTGGGCCCAGGACGAAGTCGGGGGCAGCCAGGGCATAAAAATGGGCTATGTGCGAATGGATCATGTGTGCGCAGTAGAAAAGCTCGCGTAGCTTTTTAGCCGCGGAAGGCGGATCAATATGATAGACGGCATCAACAGCCTTGGTCGATGCCAGATGATGCGCTCCCGGGCAAACGCCGCAGATGCGTGTGGTGATGCGTGGCATCTCCTCGACCGGCCTGCCTTCGCAGAATTTCTCAAAACCCCGCAGCTCCGGTATCTGAAGGTAGGCGTTTTCTACGGCGCCTTTATCGTTAAGAAAGATCTCTATCTTGCCGTGCCCCTCCAGCCTGGTTATTGGATCGATACTAATTTTTTGCACGTTAATTCTCCCGAAGTGAAATAATCAGCCCTTGCTCAGCATTGAACTGGACATCCCGAACCTGTAGAAGATGCCCGCCGGATCGGCAATTTCACTGACCATGCGGGCAGCTTCCTCAGCGTTATTACCCTGATAAATGGAGGCTATGGCGCTGACCAATGCGGCTCCCTGATCGACTCCCGGTAACGGCCCGAAGCAGCCCCGACAGGGCATATTAGCGGCGATGCACCTGTGGCCGCAGCCACCCCTGGTGGCAGGGCCGCAGCAGATGATGCCCTGTTCCAGCAGGCATTTTTCGGGGTCGGGTATGATCTCGTGCGGGCGATAGAACCTGGATATTTTCTTGTTCTCCTTTTTACGCGGGCAATCGGCACACAGCGCCCTGTCTGAGGCGATTACTGCTCCGGCGGGAGGCAGCGATGCGCTGGCAAAGGCGGCGACGACGTCGACGATCAGCTCGGGCGGCGGAGGGCAGCCCGGCACAAAGTATTCAACATTGACCACCTGGGCGAGCGATGAAACACTGTCAGAAAACGTTGGCAGGTCCAGCTGTCCTTCAGCAACCTGGGTGCTGGTCTGGGGGAATATGCCCGCGGAGTTTGCATTGGACGGTGCCTCCAGATAGGCCCTCTGGAATATCTCATCCCTGGTGGTCAGGTTGGCCAGGGCGGGAATTCCGCCAAAACAGGCACAGGCGCCAAAGGCAACCATGACCTTGGACTTCTCACGTAGAGTACGGGCGATTTCAGCCTGCTCCGAGTTCCTGATACTGCCATTAAACAGGCACAAATCAATTTCATCGGATTTCATGGCCTTTACATGGTGGTACTTGAAATCGACGGCGATCGGCCACAGCACTATATCGGCTATAGCCGCCACATCCAGTATTTTCTCGTTAATATCAAGGACAGCCACATCACACCCACCGCAGCTTGCAGCCCAATACAGAGCCAATTTCGGTTTATTCATACATATCCCTCGTTCCTATGAGCACGGGCTCGGGGCCCGGCTCAGGCAAATTTTTTACGAATTCAATGTACCTTGGGACCTTATAGGCAGTCAGCCTTTGCCGGCAGTAAGACCTGAGTTCTTCGACGGTGCATCGCTGATTCTCGTCCGGCACCACCCAGGCTTTCACGGCCTGCACCTGGACGGGGTCCGGCACCCCGGTAACGCGGACATCAGACACCGACGGATGAGACCGGATCACCTCAGCTACCTCTCGCGGCCAGACCTGAAAGCCGCTGATTTTTATTACCTCTTTTTTGCCGGCTGTAATGAAAAGGTAGCCCTGTTCGTCCATGTACCCTATATCGCCAGTATGCAGCCATTCACCCCTGATCATTTCGTCGGTTTCTTCCAGGCTGTTCCAGAACCCGCGCATCATTTGAGGGCATTTGACGATTATCTCACCCTGCTTTCCCGGGGGCAGCTCGCGCCGGCCTTTTTCGGCATCGACAATCTTTACGATTACATCTGGCAAAGGCAGGCCTACAGAACCTTCTTTGTACTGCCCGTGCAAGGGGTTCACCGTGATGGCCGCCGTGGTTTCGGTCAGCCCGTATCCTTCTATAAACTTGCCGCCTGTGAGTACCTCGAACTGCAGCTTGGTTTGGGACAGCAGCGGCCCTGCGCCTGAAAGGCAGCATTTTATTGACTTGAAGCAGGGGTGCGCGGCTTTGGCCTCAGGGTGGTTCAGTAGAGCGGTGATGAGCGTGGGCACGGCCGGGAAGAAGGCCGGCCTGACTTCCTTAATTGTATTGACCACGTCATTGTGGTCGCGCGCGTCGGGCACGAGCGCTATAGGATTGCGACCCAGTATAGCTGTAGCCATAACCGCCGCATTGCCGTAGACGTGGAATAACGGAGCTGTGACCAGTACAACATCTTCCCAATCGACCGACATGCTTCCATACCAGGCCTTTAACTGCAGAGCCTCTGCCATCAACGCTGCGTGCGTGATTACGATGCCGCGTGGTATTCCTGCGATACCTCCGCTTTGCAGCAGGAGCGCAATATCTTCTTTGGTCACTTTGATGGCTGGCCTGGGCGCGGCGCGGAACTGGTACAGCAGGTCCTTCAGCCAGATGTCTCCTCCCTCCAATTCGATCCTGCGGCCCCCTTTGTTTTCCAGCAGTGCCGGGGCAAAACACGAATGAGCCGGTGCGAAATCCTCTATGCCGGTCAGGATTACCTGTCGGATTCTGGTATGGTGGGCTTGAAAGAGTTTAATGGTGTGATACAGCTTGTTCAGGATAATAGCCACCCTGGCGCCGCTTTGAACCAGCGCCTGTTTCAGCTCGTTTTCTGTGTAGAGCAGATTCAACGGTACAGGAATTGCCCCGGATTTCCACACTCCAATCTGGGCCAGGATAAACTGGGGGCTGTTGGGAAGAATCAATGCTACCGCATCGCCCTTATTGACACCGCCCATCACCAGCGCAGCCGCCAGGGCGTTGCTCAGTTCATCAATCTCCTGACATGAAATGCGCCTGCCCTTGAACAAGAGGAAGGTATTCTGTGGCTTTAGCCTCACGGCGTCTGCCATCACATCCAGAAGTGTGGCTGACGTGTACGGTTTCAAACTATGGGGAACTTCCGGATCGTAGCTCGCAAACCACCTATGCCTGCCCATATCAGCGCCTCCACCCGCTATCCTATTATCAGCAACCACGCTTGCTCTGATAGCAACTTCTGAAATCTTATTCTTATGCATCCCCAAAACCGTTGTCACCGGTGAGGAAAGAAGATAAGAAGGATACGATTTACCGGTTGGCCAATTTGGATTTTAAGTACTGAGCCGTAAGGAAGGCATAAGGATGAGGCGGCAATTTATAAAGATTCTATAAAAATTTGAAAACCTGCTGAGGATATGATGGACGGTATAAGTTTATTCGGGCCTGAAAAAACGGTAGCCCGTCCTTGACTCCGTTAAAATGAAACGTGGGTTTGAGGGGTCATCCTCTATTTTATGCCTGAGCTGCCTTATAAAAACTCGCAGGTACTCTCTTTCATCTCCATATTCCGGACCCCATACGCTGTGCAGCAGGTCAGCATGTGTAAGCACCTTTCCGCTGTTGGCCACAAAATAGGCCAGCAGCTCGTACTCCGTTCTGGTAAGCTTCACAAGGCGGCCGCGCCGTTTGACCAGCCTTCTGGTAAGGTCGACTTCCAGGTCACCCATAACAAACACGGGTATCGATGAGGCGGGTCCAGTGGAACGCCTGAGAGCCACCCTGATCCTTGCCAGCAGCTCTTCGATGCCGAACGGCTTGGTAATATAGTCATCCGCTCCGCCGTCCAGCGCCTTTACTTTGTCCTTTTCATCTCCCCTGACACTCAGCATTATAATGGGCATGTCAGCCCATTCCCGTATACGCCGGCAGGCCTCAATGCCGTCCATCCGCGGCATACTGACGTCCAGTATTATCACGTCAGGTATAGTCCGGCCGGCCATCTCTACTGCCTCTATGCCATCTTCAGCCAGATAAACTTCATATCCCAGCGCCTCAAGGTTGGCGCGAATGAACATGCGTATTTTAGGTTCGTCGTCCACCACAAGGATCCTGTTCTTCTTGGTCATTTGCTTTGTTTCCCTATTTCCGGCACACCTGGAGCGACCGGAAGGTTAAAACAAAAGGTGGAGCCTCGCCGGGAACTGCTCTCCGCCCAAATCCTGCCGCCATGGCTGTTAACGATGGCCTGGCAGATGGACAGTCCAAGTCCCACACCCCATGTCCTCTGAGTTTTTTGCGCACTGCGGTAGAACTTGTCAAATATCTTTGCAAGGTCCTGCCGAGGTATGCCGGTTCCCTCGTCAGACACACTCACCCGGACTCCGCCGTCGGTACATTCAGTTCTGACTAAAATCCTGGTGCCTTGCGGGGAATAGGCCGCGGCATTTTCCAGCAGATTGATTAAGACCTGCCGTATCTGGCTATAGTCAGCATTAATTTCGGGCAGTTTGCCTTTGGATATAACTTTAAAAAGATGTTTCTGGTGTATCCACTTTTGCCTTTCGATTGCTTCGTTAATGATATCCAGTATATCGCACGGCTCCTTTTCAGGCTTCCAGACCCCCGCTTCAAGCTTGCTCATGTCCAGCAGGTTTGTCACCAGGCTGGTCAGCCTGTCTGTCTCCTCCATGACGCTGCTCAAAAGCATTTCCCTCGTATCGGCATCAAACTCGATGTCCTTATGCGCCAGGCTGCTGACAATGCCTTTAATTGATGTTAGAGGCGATTTCAGCTCGTGCGAGACGTTTGACAGGAGCTCCGATTTCAATTCGCTGGCGCGGATCAGCTCGCGTTCGAATCCTTTTCTTTGAGTTATATCCCTTAATGTCGTGAGCTGGCAGACCTCTCCACTCGTGTCTATATAAGGAGTGGCGACGGCTTCCATGGTACGGCCGTCCCTGCAATTATATTCCCATCTCTCAGCAGCGCCGCCTATGACGGTTGAGAGCTTGCAAATTTGTTTACATGGCTCACTCGTATCAAGCAGATAGTTATAGCAGCAGGCCCCAACGCCCTGGCCAAAGAGCTGTGCCATGCTGGCATTCATGAAACGTATCCTATAGTCAGGACCAACTATCATTACGGCATCACTCATCTTCTCCAGTATGCTGAGGAGCCTATTTTTCTCATCGCGGACATGATCTTCCAGGCGAACTCGTAATTCTATCTGGTTGCTGATTATGCCAACAAGAACACCTATAACCCCGGCCGCCAGGGTAAAAATGGCCATACGCAGCACGGCGTCAGGGAAGGGGGATAGAAGCAGAGCCCGCGGCAGAAAAACAACGAAGGCGGTGGCAGTTGCTGATAGTGCGCCTTTTATCCGGAAGAAATAGCTTGCATAGATAATCGGGGCGAGGAAAAGAGCCCGATGCAAATCATGCACGGTGTAGAAGAGAGGCCAATGCGGGGCTATCCAGCCGGCAAAGTCGACCAGCTCGCCCATGTAATAGATTACGGTGCAAACTGCGAAGAGAGAAAGCAGTATGTATATGTGTCGGGTTCTAAAAATCCGGACCTGGGCATTGTCGTGACGTTCTTTTTTATTCATCTGGCTAATCCGCAAGCCATATGTTCACGTAATAATTGTACCTCGTGCAGCACGTGTCAGCTATTGCGGATTATGCCAGAAGGGGCATAGACGCCTTTTAAGTGTCTACTAAGAACTTCGGCCTGAGGCCCGTTCTGGATAAATTGCTAGACCTTGCTCTCTTGCTCGCTCTTTGCCAGCGTTTCCAGTATGATCTTTTCCAGTTCCTCGCAGAGCACCGGCTTAATGAGGTAGTCTACCGCTCCCAGCCGCATTACCTCCTCACCCAGGCCTTCAGAAGGGAAGGCCGTGATGATGATGGATTTTATATGTGGCTTGGCGGCTTTGACTTCACGCAGAACCGTGACGCCGCTTTTGCCCGGGAGCCTCACATCAAGTATAAGAAAACTGAAGTCCTGTTTGTCCACCATCTCAAGCGCCTGCTCGCCAGTCTCGGCAGTCATCACCTCATATCCGGCGGACTTCAACCAATCGCCGATAGACTCTCTTACAATGGCCTCATCATCTACTATCAATATTGGTTTCATTTCCTTTACCTCCTTATCACATCGACCTCGATATCGACCCTGAATTTATACTTAGCCGTCGCCAACTATCCGGGTAGCCAGGCCGGCCTTGTCTTTCTTCATAAAGTGCACTGACGTATAGCGGCAGAGCCTCTGATTTCCCGGCAACTGCTTGAGCCGCTCCACCTCCTTCTCGCCGATAACCGATATGGTTCCGAACCTGTCCTGCAGGTCCTGGGCAAAGGCGCAATGGCCGCACTCATAGTTACGGGTGCAAATACGGAAGGAGACCGCTCCAAGCTCTAGCCAGACCTTGTCATGTTTTGTTTCCTTCCTGGCCACCTCTTCCAGGGCGCCGCTGATTATTTTCTCCAGGTCTTCGATTTTAAACGGCTTGGGCAGGTAATCCAGCAGCCCCATTTCCCTGGCCTTGCGCTGGGTCTCTATGGAGGGAAAGGCTGTGATAATCACACCCTTGGTCTCCAGCCTGACCTCATGCGCCTCCTCGAAAGCGTGCAGGCCGTCCATGCCCGGCAGCCTTAAGTCCAGCACAATCACTCCGTAATCTTCCTTTTTAACTTTCTCCAGAGCTTCCTCACCTGACTCTGCGACTTCTACGTCGTAGCCGTCATCCTTAAGCCACTCACTTAAAGCGTCTCTCAACACTTCCTCGTCTTCCACCAGCAAAACCTTTCTTTTTTTTGCGTTCATTGCTCTCACCCCACTTCAGGTACCTTTAACCTATTTTACGTTCTCGACTTTCTCCAGCTTTTTTTCGATGACAAGAGGAAGGTAAATTGTGAAGGTGGTTCCTTCGCCCTCCTTGCTCTGCACTTCTATATGCCCGTGATGCCTTTGTACGATACCGTACGATACGGCCAGGCCGAGGCCGACCCCCTTTACTTCCCGTTTGGTGGTGAAGAAGGGGGTGAAAAGCTTGCTCATATTTTCGGGAGAAATTCCGACGCCGGTATCTTTGACGGCCAATTTGATCTGCCCATCGGAAGTGGCCGTGCTGATGGTCAGCTTCCCGCCCTTGGGCATGGCCTGGATGGCATTCAAAATAAGGTTGGTGCAGACCTGCTGAAGCTGGTCGAAGTCAGCCATGAACTGCGGCAGAGAGGGGTCAAGCTCCTTTGTCGACTCGACGTGCTGCAGCTGGGCTGAATGCGCTGTCAGCTCATAGGCGCGATTTACAATATCATTCAAGTTTACCTGTCTGAAGGCTGGAGGCGATTGCCTGGCGAAGTCCAGCAGGTTGCGAATTAATTTTGTGCTACGTACAAGCTCCGCTTCCATCTTGGCCAGGTAGCTCAGTGCCACTTCTTTTTCTACGCTGTCGCTTTTAATCTTTTTAGCCAGCAACTGGTTGTAGGTGAGTATGCCGGACAGCGGATTATTGACCTCGTGGGCTATGGATGCGGCAAGCTGACCCAGCGAGGTGAGCTTCTCGGCCTGGATGAGCTGTTCCTGGCTCTCCTTGAGCCGCCGGTGCGATTCGCTGAGCTCGCTGTAGGCCGTCCTCAGCTGGTCCTGCATCTCGATTTCACGCGTGACGTCCCGTGCTATATTCTGGAAACCGACAATCTTGCCATCCTCCGTAACAATGCTGGTTGCCAGCTTGACGATGGCCTGTGTCCCATCCCTGCGTATAATGCGCTGCTCGTAAGGCTGCTCCACTTTTTCCCCTGTGAAGAGGTGCTGCCTGATCTGCCCCGCCAGCGCCAGGCTTTCCTCCGTAAGGAAGCTCTTGACATTCATATTCTTAGCTTCTTCCACGCTATAGCCTGTCAGCGCAGGCGCGGCTTTGTTGGCGGCTATAATATTGCCCTCCAGGTCATGTACCCAGATGGCATCATGGGCGTTTTCAAAGATCTCACGGTAGCGGTGTTCTGAAGCCAGAGCCTGTTCAGCCGCCACCTGTACCCTCAGGTAGCAACTGGCATTCTCTATGGCCATGCCGATCTGGCTGCCGATGGTTGAGAGCAAATCCAATTCCTCCGTCTCAAACTGCCTGGACGACCGCATGGCGCCGACCAGGGTTCCTAATATGACGCCCTTTGCCTTGAGCGGCACAATGACCTCGGCGCAAATTCCCTCACGCGCGTCAGCCTGGGTAATGGAGCCCGGGTTCTGGATGGTATTCTCTACGAACTGTATCTCGCCGCTACGAATTACCCTGCCGGCCAGCCCCTGGTCAGCCTTCGGCGTCCTGACTGAATCAAGATATTCGGAGGAGACACCTATGTCGGCTGTAAGCTTCAAGTCAGAGCTCTGTTCGTCCAGCAGGAAAATCAGAACGGCGTCCAAACCCATAAACTGCTTGATATTTTCTGCCGCAGAACGCAGTATGCTTTCCAGCTCGAGGGACTGGCTGAGTATGTAGGAAATTTGGTTCAGCGCCCATAGCCGTTCCTCGTTGCGCCTGGTAACCTGGAAAACACGTTGAAGCTGGCGGTCAGCCAGTTCCACTCTGGCCAGCATGGCCTGCCGGCGCTCCTTCTCTTTTCTATACCTGTCGAAAAACAGGATCACCAGGCCGCCGATTAACAGGACTCCGATGGTCTCGAAGAGGGAGTCCGCAAAATACTGCGAGACCAGGAATACGTACGGCAACATGATTAGGGCTGCCACCCCTAGGCTGACCAGGCCGGCCACGGTTCCGAGCACGAAGGTGGCGTAGCACACCGGCACAAGCAGCACTATTCGGTCAATAGCATGCCGGGTCAGGCCTAAAGGTGAGAGTAACGACGGCGCCGAGGTATGCAGAATCTGCTGTGAGTATTCCAGCAAGATGCAGACGGCGAACATGGCAACCAAAACCCAGAAACGGGGATTAAGAAAAATCTTCCAGCGTTGTCGCACCAGTTGTTCAGCCATATCTGCAGCCTCCGGAACCTGTCAATTCCAGGCTGCTAATTTTTATCATAGCACAGCCTTCCCCGGGTTTCCCGGGTATATGTGAGCGCGTTGAATTTTCAATATTCATCTGATATAAAGTTCTTTATCTGGGCATAGGTAAAGACGGGGCCGTCGCGGCAGACATAGAGGTTCCCTATGTTGCACCTGCCGCACTTGCCGATGCCGCACTTCATTTTTTTCTCCAGAGTGGTGACTATCTGCTCCGGAGCGAATCCCAGCTTTTCCAGCACGGGGAATGTATTCCTGATCATGACAGGGGGGCCGCAGACAACGGCCATGGCATTCCTGGCGGAGGGCGCCATTTCACCCAGCACAGCGGGCACGAAGCCCACCTTTCCCTGCCACCCGCTCTCGTTCCTGTCTATGGTTACCGCTGTGTTTACAGTCTTGTCATTTTTCCAGCTATCCAGATCGTATTTGAAACAGAGGTCGGCGGCGCTGCGCGCTCCGTATATGATGGCTATCGCTCCATACTTGTCCCGGTTGTCGATGACATTCCAGATGAGAGAGCGCAGGGGCGCCAGGCCAATTCCGCCGCCGACAAAGACCAGGTCCTTGCCGCGCATGTCGTCCAGCGGGAAGCTGTTCCCGTAGGGGCCCCTGAATCCGATCTCGGCACCAGTGCCCAGCCTGTGCAGTGCGTTGGTTACCAGCCCCACCCTGTTTATGCCGCACTCCAGATGCCCCTGCCTGGTGGGGCTGTTGGAGATGCAGAAGGTAGCCTCGCCCACGCCGAAGACAGACAGCTCTGCAAATTGGCCGGGATCGAACGTGAATTCCCTGTTCAAGGTGTCGTCCTTGAAATGGAAATGCAGTGTCCTGACCGAGGGAGTTTCCTCAATGATTTTTTCGACGACCACAATATGCGGCAGGTATACATTGTCCTGCGCCAGATATTTTTTGCGCTGGCTAATCTGTGTAACTGTCATCTCTCAACCACCATTTCATATTATTTCGCACTGCGGGCGGCCTCTTTTTGGGGAACGCCGGCCAGGACCTGTGTTATATCCCAGTTTACGGGACAAAGGCGTATGCACCTGCCGCAGCCGGTACAGGCCGTGACACCGAGATTAGCGGGCAAGAACTGGTACTTGTGACAGACCTTTTGTCTGACCCGCCTCCATCTTTCCTCCCTGGGATTTTCCATGGGCATCCTGGTATAAGCCTTGAAGCTGCAGCTATCCCACGACCTGTATCTTGCGCCCTGCTTCTTCAGCATCTCGTCATTAATATCGAAGCAAAAGCAGGTCGGGCAGAGGAAGGTGCATATTCCGCAGCCGATGCATTTTGCCGCCGCCTTCTCCCAGAATTCCCTGTCATTAAAACAGGCCTGCAACCTGTGCTCCATGTCTTTGACGTTAACCTGCTTTGTAACTTTGGCGGCAAGGGAGTCTTTGAGCGCCTGGCCCTTCTCCGTATCTGCCTTGGTGGCCTTTTTGATTGTGTCAGGCATATTCAAAAGACCTTTGCCACGCTCCGTGATTTCCTCGATAAGAAGGTCGTCTCCAATGTCGGTAAACAGCAGGTCTACGTGCGCCGATTCCACCGGGTTAATATTCAAGGATGTGCAGAAACAACTGTCGTAGGGACTGTTGCAGCTCAAGCCGATGACTATGGTGTTATTTCTTCTGGACAAATAATAGGTGTCTTCATATGTTTCAGTGAACACATCGTCGATGATGGCGATGCTGCGCGCGTCACACGGCCTGACGCCGAAGATGATCTGGCGTTGTCCGTTGCGGGGTATTTCCAGCACTATGCCGTCCTTTTTCTTCTCGAAGCTGATCATTTTCTCACCCGGCGGCAGAAAATTGGCCTTGGGTGGTACCACGGTATTTCTGTACCAGTCGATGAAAGCCGTATCTTTGCCGTCCCAAACATCCATGGTTATGACTTCGTTCTCTAAGACAGGGACGATCAGATTGAAATCGCGGCGCCAGGTGTCAAGCAGTTTCTTCAGGTCTTTTTTGTTGATCTTTTTGCTATTCATATCACTTTCTCTTACCTGATAAGTCCTTCGGCTTCTACCATCTCATAGGCTGTCATCAACGGTGGTGCGTTTTTATCCATACCGGATTTGTAGTGGAACATTTCGTCGATCAAGTCGTACATCTCTCTGGAGAGCAGCCTGAGCGGTATGTGCTGGGGGCAGACCCTTTCACATTCGCCGCAGTCGGAACATCTTCCGGCAACATGAATGGTCCTTATGACCTGAAAGACCAGATTGTCCTGCCACTGCGGGACAGGGGAAATCCAGTGGGGCTGCGATTCTTCGGCGAAACATCGCTCGCAGAAGCAGGCGGGGCAAACCTCGCGGCAGGCATAGCAGCGGATACAGCGGCTGAACTGCTTTTGCCAGAAGGCCCACCTGTCCTGGGGGGCCATTTTCTTGATATCTGCGATTTTCTTGCTGCTTAATTCTGTGTCATTAATGGCAGCAACCGGTTCACCTATGAGGCAGTCATATTCCTGCGGGGTTGGAAACTCGCAGCCGAGGCAGTGGTCAAAGAGCACCTGCCTGGCAGGGTACTCCTTTTTCTTTCCGTTGAGCTTAACCGAGACCTTGTCACCGGCAACGGTCACCGCTTCGATCTGGTCCCTGACCTTGCCCGTCAAACTCTCGAGCTTAGCCATGTCAACCAGGCCGGAACAGGGCACGCCGATGATGACCACTGCGTCCCTGCTGACCTGCTTGTCCTGTATCAGGCTTACTATCGAGCGGCTGTCGCACCCTTTAGCGACAATTCCCGTTTTCCCGTGCCGTCGGATGAGGTAATTGGCCAGGTTGTTATGCATGAAAGGACTGATTATCAGGTTGGATATCTCGGTTTTATCGCCTGTAATCAACGGCGTGGTGGTAAATTTAAGGCTGCCCTGCGCGTGTCCTATTATGCAGTCCACCGTGCCCTCTTCCAGCAACCTGTTGGCCTGTTTGCGCAGCTCTTTTTCCATACTAGCGGCCCTCCGCGCAAAACAGGTTATTGGGTCCGATGGCCTTTACGTCTTTGACCACATCGGCAATCACCTGTGCGAATTTATTGCCCTCCGATGCCGAAACCCAGCTTGCCTGGACCCTCTCCGCAGGAATGCCCATATACTCAAGGAACTTTTTAGTTAACGCCATCCTTCTGCGGGCGCGGTAGTTGCCCGTCTGATAATGGCAGTCGCCCGGGTGACAGCCGGAGACCAGTACGCCGTCAAAGCCCAGGCTCAGGCCTTTCAGGATGAAAAGAGGGTCAATCCTTCCGGAACACGGCACCTTCACTACCGTCACATTGGCAGGGTATTTTTTTCGGCTGGTTCCGGCCAGATCTGCGCCGGCATAGCTGCACCACTTACACAGGAATCCGACTATCCTGGGCTCTTTTTCCGTTTCGTTTTCCATACGCTTCTACCTCGCTTGACTTGCTTACAACTTGGAATTTACAGCAGCATATTTTCCATCTCGGCCACAAGCTGTTCGTCGGTGTAGTGCCGCAGGCTGACGGCGCCGCTGTAACAGCCGCCCACACAGGCGCCGCAGCCTTTGCATAGAACCTCGTTGACCTCGCAGACATTGTCTTTTTCGGCAAAGGAAATGGCGCCGTAGGGGCAGACCAGTTTGCATATCTGGCAGCCGGAGCAGATGCTTTTATCGATGACAGCGGTGGCTGCCTCGATTTCCACGCTGCCCCGCCCGATGCTGGATAAAACCTCGGCCGCCGCAGCCGAGGCCTGGGCGACCGTATCGGGGATGTCCTTGGGACCCTGGCAGCAGCCGATGACATAAACGCCGTCCGTGCTGGTGGCAACCGGGTCGAGCTTGGGATGCCGCTCCAGGAAGAAGCCGTCGGCGCTCTGGTTGATATTGAAGGTGCGGCAGACATTCAGAGCGTCCTTTTGCGGCTCCAGGGCGGTGCTCAAGACGACCATGTCAACCGGCACACGGCATTTTGAGCCGGGACGCAGCTCGTCCTCATACTGGATGATCAGCTTTCCTTTTTCCTCCGGGGTTTCCGCCAAGTTTGTCACGCCGCTGGGCCGGGCTTCGATGAAGGTGGTGCCCTCCCTGACCATGCGGTTGTAGAACTCTTCAAAGCCTTTACCGAAGGCCCTGACATCTATATAGAACTCGTAAACATGCACACCGGGTATGTGCTCTATCAAAAGATGGCTGAGTTTCATGGAATACATGCAGCAGACACGGGAGCAATATTCGTGATATTTTTTATCCCTGCTGCCCACGCAGTGGATGATACCCACACTCCTGGGTTCTGAGCCGTTCTTAAGATGAACGTGCCCCGTGGTGGGTCCGGCCGAATTTACTATTCTCTCGAACTCCAGAGCGGTAAGGACGTTGTCATACCGGCCGTACCCGTACTGGTAGATACCGGATGGCTTGAATGTATCGAACCCGGTGGCCACGATAATGTTACCCACATCTACCTCGACCACTTCATCGGCCTTGTGGTGGTCTATGGCACCGCGCTCACAGACCTTGACGCATTCCAGGCATTCGGAGCAAACTCCGCAGCTGAGGCAACGTTTGGCCTCTTCCACGGCCATCTCTTCCGTGAAGCCGAGCTCCACCTCCTCGAATCCTTTCCTTTTTTCCAGTTCGAGCAGCGGCATGGAAGCCCTGGCCCTGGCCTGGACGTTATCTTTCGAGACCTGCTTTACACGGCTGGGCCGCGCCGGCCTCCCTGTCTTCATATCCTGCCCCATGAGGTAATGGTCGATAGAGATGGCGGCTTCCTTGCCCGCTTCAATAGCGGAGACCACATCATCCGGCCCGGATATGACGTCCCCGCCGGCAAACACACCGGTAATATTTGTCTGGAAAGTCACGGGGTCTACCGAGACGGTGCCGAAGGTGGTGTAGTCAAGTTTCCGCGTGAGGGACCAGCGTTCCACGATCTGGCCCACGGCTATAATGACGTTATCCGCCGGTATCACGAATTCAGAGTCCTCTATGGGTATGGGCCGGCGGCGTCCGCTGTCGTCGGGCTCGCCCAGCCTCATGCGGATGCACTTGAGGCCGGTCAGGCGGCCTTTGTCAGAGGCCACGCCCACCGGCGCCGCCAGTATCTGAATTTGAACGCCTTCTTTTAATCCTTCCTCAACCTCAGCCCGCAGTGCCGGCATCTCTTTCTGGGACCGCCGGTATACCATGGTTACCTCTTTTGCCCCCAGTCTCTTGGCTACGCGGGCTGAGTCGACGGCCGCGTTACCTCCGCCAATGACAGCGACACGTTTCCCCACCTTAACATGCTCACCCTTGTTCACCCGTTCCAGGAAATTCAGGGCGTGCATGACCCCATCAACCTCTTCACCCTGTATATTCAATTTCTGGCTTATCCAGGCGCCGGTGCCGAGAAAGACGGCGTTATACCCTTTGTTAAATATCTCTTCAAAGCTGGTAATACGCTTGTTGGTTATTATCTCCACACCCAACGCCTGAATATACTTGATCTCATTGTCCAGTATCTTTTTTGGCAAACGGTACTCGGGAATGGCGTAGCGCATCAACCCCCCGGCTTCGGGCTCAGCCTCAAATACCGTCACGCCGTAGCCTAACCTTATAAGGTCATAAGCACAGGACAGGCCCGCCGGCCCGGAGCCGATGATGCCTACCTTTTCTTTTTTGGTCCTTTCAACGGGGCCTACCTGGTCCGCGCCACGCTGCAGCTCGTAGTCAGCCATAAAGCGTTTGAGATAGCGGATTGCCACAGGTTCATCCACCGTACCCCTTTCGCAGTCGTGTTCGCAGGGATGCATGCAGATGCGCCCGCAAACGCCAGCAAAGGGCTGTGTCCTGCGGAGCACTTCCAGTGCCTGTTTGAACTTGCCCCTGGCGATCAGCGCCACGTATCCCTGCGCATCGACGCCGGCCGGGCAGGCGGTCCTGCAGGGCGGAGCTCCACGTTTGTCGATGGTCGCCCGGTTGGGGACAGCCTGGGCAAAGGGCTTGTATATGGCCTTGCGCTTGGCCAGCCCCATGTTAAACTCGGAGGGTATTTCAACGGGGCAGACCGTCTCACATTCACCGCAGCCGTTGCATTTGGAGTTATCGATGTAGCTTGATTTCCGGCGGATTTTGACTTTAAAGTTCCCCACGTAACCGGAGACATTTTCTACCTCGCTGTAGGTCATAAGGTCGATGTACGGGTGGGATCCCACAACGGTCATTTTGGGCGTGAGTATGCAGGCCGAGCAGTCCAGTGTAGGGAAGGTCTTGTCCAGCTGGGCCATGTGCCCGCCGATGCTTGGTGTACGCTCCACCAGATAGACCTTGTGCTCAGAGTTGGCTATCTCCAGGGCAGCCTGGATGCCGGCGATGCCTCCGCCGACCACCAGCGTATTGGGATTGATCGCCGTCTGCCTCATCTCCAGCGGCTGGTGGTAATAAACACGCTTGACGGCAGCACTGACCAGCACCTTGGCTTTTTCTGTGGCGCGGGCATGGTCCTCGGTCACCCATGAGCACTGTTCGCGGATGTTGGCCATCTGGAAAAAGTAAGGATTTATGCCCATTTCCTGGCAGACGCGCCGGTAGGTGGGCTCGTGTAACGTGGGAGAGCAGGATGCCACAACCACGCGGTTGATCCCCAGGGACTTAATATCATCTTTAATAAGGTTCTGGCCGGGCTCTGAGCACATGAACTTGTAGTCCCTGGCCACCACCACCGCGTCCAGGCCGGCTGCAAAGCGGCTGACCTCGGCACAATCCACTGAGCCTGCAATGTTGCTGCCGCAGTGACAGACGTAAACTCCAATTCTCGGTTCCACTGGCATCCTCCCCTGATGACCTTCAGTTTTCAAAAATGGGGACACCCCCATGTATCAGCGAATTGAAGATTCAGGCCCTTTCACTCTCAACCAGGTATAAAAATACCTTCAAAAATACCTAGGTACCTGTGTACTTTTTACTAAATTACCACTCTTGGCACGGTTTGTCAAGCATTGAAAGCACTTGACTGGGATGGTATAATGGTACCAAAAATACCAATGTACCAGGCAGATAATGGGGCGCGATGAAGCAAAGGCAGATACATATTAGAATCCCGGAAGACCTGTACAAGAAGCTGAAGGTCAAGTGCGTCTACGGTGATACAACTATCCAGGACTACATTGTGAAATTGCTGTCTGAAGGCACGGGCCAGCATGCCGCCGATCAAATATCAGTACTGATCGTGGAGGACGAGATCATAGTCCGCGAATCGCTGCACGACTGGCTCAGGGACAGCTATCAGGTGACCACGGCCGAATCAGGCGAAGAGGCCCTGCCTTTGATCGCCAATAAGGACTTCAATATTTTAATAATCGATGTGAGGCTGCCAGGTAAAAGCGGGCTGCAGGTATTGAATGAGGCCCGGGAAATCAAACCGGATTTGAAATGCATAGTTATTACGGCCTATCCATCGGTTGAGCTGGCGGTTGAGGCAATGAAGATGGGCGCGGTTGACTACCTTATTAAACCCGTTGCCCCGGAGCTGCTTGAAAGGGTGATGCTGGATACCCTGCCCAAGTGCAAGCCGTCCAACAGCAAGCAGACCAAGGGTATCAAGGAATCGGCCAAGTAAGCATTAGATAATCTAGGGCCCCGGATGGACCGGACCGCCTTCCTGCATTTACGTATATCTGGAGGATTAGGTGATGGGAAAACTAAAGTTGGCTCTGTACTGGGCGGCCAGTTGCGGCGGTTGCGAGATTGCTCAGCTGCAGATAGGCGAAAAAATACTGAAACTGGCTGAGGCTGCCGATATTCTTTTCTGGCCGGTGGCCATCGATGCCAAGTACCAGGACGTCGAGGCCATGCCGGACAAACACATTGATGTCTGCCTGTTTAACGGCGCCATCAGGAATTCCGAGCAGGAGCACATGGCCAGGCTGTTGCGCCAGAAGTCCAAGGTAATGATCGCCTATGGCGCCTGCGCCTGCCGGGGAGGTATCCCCGGACTGGGAAACCTGCATAACCGGGAAACGATTTTTAAAACCGTATATCTCGATAACATTTCAACCAGCAATAAGGAAGGCGTACTGCCGCAGTCAAGCTTCCAGGCGCCTGAGGGCGAGCTGACGGTCCCGGAGTTCTACGATACGGTCTCCACGCTTGAACAGGTTATCAGCGTGGAGTATTCCATACCCGGTTGCCCTCCCGAGGCCAGGACTACCTGGCTGGCGCTTGAGGCGCTGATTGAGAACAAATTACCGCCACTGGGGGCTGTTATCTCAAACAATGTCAAGGCAGTCTGCGATGACTGTTCACGTAAAAGGGATGTAAAGAAAATAAAAAAGATATACCGCACCTTTGAGTTTATACCCGAGCCTGAAATATGCCTGCTGGAGCAGGGATTGCTCTGCGCCGGCATTGCCACGCGCGGCGGCTGTGGAGCTCTCTGTCCTCAGGTCAATATGCCGTGTACGGGCTGCTACGGGCCGGTAGATGGGGCTGTCGACCAGGGAGCACATTTCCTGTCTGCCATCGCCTCGGTCATAGACTCGAAGGACGAGGAGGAGATTAAGAAGATCCTTGACGACGTTAGGGACCCCGTTGGCACGTTTTACAGGTACAGCTTACCCGATTCGCTGGTCAGGAGGGCCTCAGTAAAATGAAAACAATTACTATAGATCCGATTACCAGGCTGGAGGGCCATGGCAAAATAGCCATCTTCCTGGATGATGAGGGAGGGGTTAAAAATACATATTTCCAGATACCCGAACTGCGCGGTTTTGAAAAATTTACAGAGGGACGCCTGGCCGAGGACATGCCGCAGATCACACAGAGGATATGCGGGGTCTGTCCGGAAGCCCATCACATGGCGTCAGCCAAGACGCTGGATATGGTCTTTCATACGGACCCGCCGGAGACCGCCAGTAAATTGCGCGAGCTCCTTTACTGCGCTTTTTATGTAACTGACCATACAACTCATTTTTACATACTTGCCGGCCCGGATTTCGTGATGGGCCCGGACGCCCCGGTGGCAGAACGCAACATACTGGGCGTAATTGCCAAAGTCGGCCTGGAACTGGGCGGGGCGGTCATCAAGGCGCGCATGCAGAACCACCATGTTATTCAGATGCTGGGCGGGCGGGCCGTTCATCCTGTTTTCGCCCTGCCGGGAGGTGTGAGCAAGGGCATTACAGAAGAGGAGAGGAAAGAGATTGAACAGGTTGCTCGCGATTCCGTGGAGTTTGCCAAGCTGTCGTTAAAGGTATTCGACGATATCGTTCTTAAAAACAAGGCCTATGTTGACATGATAGTCAGCGACACGTTTACGCATCGTACGTACTATATGGGCCTGGTGGACGAAAAAAACAGAGTAAATTTCTATGACGGCCAGCTGCGTGTGGTGGACCCTGACGGCAAGGAGTTCGTTAAGTTCCCTGTGGAAAGGTACCTGGACCATATCGATGAGCACGTCGAGCCATGGACATATATAAAGTTCCCATATCTTAAAAAAATTGGCTGGAAGGGTTTTGTTGATGGCAGAGACAGCGGTATATTCCGAGTGGCGCCTCTGGCCCGCCTGAACGCCGCCGAAGGCATGTCCACACCGCTAGCCCAGGAGGCCTACGAGAAAATGTTCTCCACACTGGGAGGCAAGCCCGTACATTTCACGCTGGCCACACACTGGGCGCGTCTGGTGGAAATACTTAACGCCGCCGAGAGGATGCTGGAACTCAGCCTCGATCCCGAAATCACCAGCACTAATATTCGCACTATCCCCAAAGCCACTCCGGATGAAGGTATGGGCGTGGTGGAAGCGCCGCGCGGGACCCTGATACATCACTATATAACGGATGAGAACGGGGTTATTAAAAAGGCCAACCTGATCGTGGCGACGGTCAATAACGCTGCCGCCATCAATCTTTCGGTTAGAAAGGCAGCGATGGGCTTGATAAAACCGGGAAAGGAGATAACCCAGGGCCTGTTGAACCGCATTGAGATGGCCTGGCGTCCATATGACCCGTGCTTCGGCTGCGCCACGCACACCCTGCCCGGCCAGACCCCCTGTCCAATTACCGTCTATGACAGCCATGGGAAACAGATATTTTAGGTGCCGCCCGGGATCCGGTGCAGGTTAAGGAGGGCTTACATGAGCTTTGAACCGAGGATCGTAGCTTTTCTGTGTAACTGGTGTTCCTATGCCGGGGCGGACCTGGCGGGCGTGTCACGTTCCAAGCATGCCCCCAATGTCACGTCCATACGCCTGATGTGCAGCGGAGGGCTCAAGCCTGTCTACATTCTCAAGGCATTCAGAGAGGGCGCCGATGGCGTCCTGGTGTGCGGATGCAGGCTGGGAGACTGTCACTACGTGGATGGAAATTATAAGACGCTCATGCGCATGACACTGCTTAAAAAACTGGTGCAGCAGCTCGGAATAGAGGAGCCGCGCGTCAGGCTGCAATGGGTCTGCGCCTCGTGTGCAGAGGAGTTCGTCCAGGCTGTCAACAAGATAACAGAAGATATCAAGGCTATCGGCCCGTATAATCCGCCAAAGGTCGAGGCCAAATCGGCCGTAAAGTAAGCCCGGCCGGACGTAGCTGCTGATAACTGATAAGATCACCCGCGACGCCCGGCGTATCATTGACTGCCGCCTTTATAGGTCAGCTGTCGAAGCATTATCGATGCTTCGATAAGTCCACACGATATATGAATTCGTTCAGTAATTCATTTTGCTGTTATAATTTACTTTAACTTACCCTCTAGCCGGCCTGGGAAATGGTGAGGGGCAGGAAATTCTGATGAAAGTGGACTACTCCGATATTTCACGCACGTACGACAGGTACCGCTCATATCCCGCCAAGCTGATCAGAAGGATGATCGATTTCGGGCAGATCAGGGAAGGGGCGCGCCTGCTGGACCTGGGCTGCGGCACCGGCAATGTTTCAACCAGGCTGCTGGAATTAATAAAGTTGGACATAGTCGGGCTGGACAGGTCGTTGCCCATGCTGGCTATAGCCAGGCAGAAAGGGCTGGAAGTGGTGTATGCCGATGTGGAAAGGGGCCTGCCGATGGGCAGCGGCTCTTTTGATGTGGTGGTGGCTGCTTACGTCATTCAGCACTTAAGCAACCCGGCCGCGCTTTTTATGGAGTGCTGGCGAGTAATACGTGGAGGATCATTATTGCTGCTGACCTCGAGCCATAAGCAGATTGAACACCAGCACCCGGTGGTCAGGGAATTCTTTCCGGGATGCATCGACGTCGAGAAGGCACGCTTCCCGGATATGCCCGAGCTGTCCGCCATGCTGGAGGCAGCCGGTTTTAAGGACATAGCGATGGAGGAAGTGAAGGTCGAGGGCATCCCCATCGACTGCAGATACCTGGAGCAGGTAAAGAATAAATTTGTTTCAACCTATCACCTGCTGCCGGACGAGGAATTTGAGCAGGGCGTTAAAAAGCTGCAGGAGTTCATCAACAGCGGGGACAAGACTGAGCACAGGGAATGGCGCGGCACCCTGGTGCGCGGCCTGGCGGGCTGATATTTCTAGATTATGAAGGTAGGTATAAATTGACGGAGAAGCTCAATGTACTGGCCACGATCAAGATGAATGCGGAGGCCAAGAGCCGCATCGAGGGCGTTAGCCCGCGCATCAGGCTGATCGATGCCTCCGACCTGGCCAGGGCGGAACAGGAAGGCGATGCCTCTGCTCAAGAGAAGTTGACTGCCCTGCTGGCCGAGGCCGATGTCATATACGGGCTGCGGCTTCCTAAAGACGTAGTAGCCCGTTCGCCCAAACTTAAATGGATACAGGTGATGGCCGCCGGCGTGGACAGGTACCTTACGGACGAGGTCAAGAACAGCCCGGTGGTGGTGACCAGCGTCAGCGGCATACATGCCACTCCCATAGGCGAGTTCGTGCTGGGGCTGATGCTGATGTTCGCCAAGCAATCGTACCTTTGCTTCCAGTTGAAACAGCAGAGAAAATGGAAGCCCTTCAGCCCGGGCATGCTGCGCGGCCATACGGTCGGAGTCATAGGCCTGGGCAGCATCGGCCGCGAGGTGGCACGGCTGTCAAAGGCTTTGGGAATGAGGGTGCTGGCGGTGCGCAGGTCGGTCAAAAGTGCAAAGAGGACCAGAAACGTTGACGTGCTGTTCGGGCCCGAAGGTATGCCCGAGCTTCTGGCTGAGAGCGACTACGTTGTGCTGGCGCTGCCCCTGACCTCGGCCACCCGGCAAATCATCGGCGAAAAGGAGCTGCGCGGCATGAAGCCGACTGCCTGTCTTATCAACATCGCACGGGGCAACGTGGTGGATGAGAAAGCATTGATCCGCGCACTGAAAGAGGGCTGGATAGCCGGGGTGGGGCTGGACGTCTTTGCGCAGGAGCCGTTGCCGTTTGAAAGCCCGCTGTGGGACCTGCTCAACGTCATCATGAGTCCGCACGTGGCGGGCGGGATGGAAGATTACGTGGACAGGACCAATGACGTCTTTTGCCATAACCTGGAACGTTACCTGAACGGTCAGAAGCTGATAAACGTGGTCAACAAAAAGCTGGGGTATTAGGTCAGAGCCTGGGCATGCGCAGGCTGGAGGATTCGCCGCCTTTCTCTTCGGTGGCGGGCTCCATGAAATAATCGAGCGGCCGGTTTAAAATCTGGGCTATTTCAGTCAGCAGGCTGAGCGATATCTTCCGCTTGCCCAGTTCATAGTTGGAGAGCGCCGATTGCGTGCAGCCCAGCCTGGCCGATAGCTGCTCCTGGGTCAATCCGTTCTCCTCCCGCGCCCGCTGTATCCTCTTGCCGATATCACGAAATACCATTGCCAAAATATTATCACAATTTTTGATAGACCTCCAAGCTGCATGACCGAAAATATGACAATTCGGCTTGACACCATATGACATATCGTTATATAGTTGGGCCAGCGTCTTGCAAGGAGGAGGGAAATGATAGAAGAGAAGGCCATCAACAATATCCGGGAGCACGGGCATGCAGTGGGCACGGGCGAGAGGAAGAAGCAGATACTGCTGGAAGAGATAGGCTTTCCGGCGGGCAAAAAGGCGGAAAACGTGATCATTGCAGGATGTTTCCAGGCAGAGGGCATGCCGCAGGCCTTTCGCGCCTTTAAAAACGTTCTGGACCGTCTCAAGGTGGACTACACCCTGCTGCAAAAAGAATACTGCTGCGGCTGGATGTCCCTCGGCCAGCCGGCCGTTTTTGCCAAGAACGAGGAGGACATTGCCAGGTTCAAGGAGCTATCGCGCGAGTTCGTGCTGGAGAACTTCAAGCAGGCCAGGGAACTGGGGGCTAAATCCATCGTGCTATTCTGCGGCGCCTGTGAGCCTACCTATACCAACTACAAGGACCTGACCGATCTGGAGGTGATTCCCTTTCACGCGCTGATCGACCGCTATTTCAAATCGGGCAGGCTGGATAAGAAAATCGATTACTACGCCGGCTGCTACCGTTTTCGCCGCCGCGTAACAGATAAGCCGGTGGACGTTACGCCGGCTGAGAGCATCTTGAAGAAAATACAGGGGCTTGAAGTCAATTATATTGATAACAAGCTTTGCTGCTACGTCCCGCCGCACATGGAACAGATAAAGAACGCAATCCAGACCGATTGCGTCGTCGGCATCTGCTCCGGCTGCTTCTACAACCTGAGCGGCAACCTGGCCGACAGGGCCGGGCTGAAGGTCAGGATGCTTCCTGAGATAGTCTGGGAGGCACTGCAAAATGCCTGATTAGCGGGGGATACATGAACATACAGAGTCACTGGGATGAGATCAGGTCCATCTTTGACGAGGCCTTCAAATCGTGTTTCCATTTCGCCGTGGCCACGGTCAATGAGGACGGGTCGCCGCACGTGACACCCATCGGTGCGCTGATACTGCGTGACGACTGCACAGGCTACTATTTCGATGAGAATCCGGTGCGCATGAAGCGCAACCTGGGGCGCAATCCTCGCCTGTGCGTGATGGCGGTGAACGCCGACAAGATCTTCTGGGGCAAGTCGCTGCTGGAGGGGAAGTTCTCCTCGGCGCCGGGCGTCAGGTTAACGGGGACGGCCGGCGAGCTGAGGGAAGCGACGGCCGAGGAGATTGAGGCCTGGCACAAAAAGGTGGCGCTCTCCAGGGGTACAAAGGGCTATAAGCTGCTGTGGGAGAAAATGGCCAGGGTAAGGGACATCAAATTCGACTCGTTCGAGCCGGTGCTGACCGGGGAGATGACGGGCGGGCTGTGGAAATAAAACGCGGGCCAGCTGAGGATTTCACAATGAGGCGGCTGAGATGATAGCGTACTGCGGACTTGAATGCCTGGAGTGCAAGGCGTTTATCGCCACTCAGGCCGATGATGACAGGCTCCGCGCCGATTGTGCGCAAGCCTGGACCTATGAATTTAAATATAACGTCCGACCCGAACAGATCAACTGTGACGGATGTAAAGCAGACGGCAGGAAATTCTTCGTCTGCAAGATGTGCGCCGTAAGAAAATGCGCGCAGGAGAGGAAGGTGGAAAACTGCACGTTGTGCACCGATTACGCATGCGAAAAAGAGAAAGCGCTTTTAGACATGGCTTCTGTTATCAGGAGTTGCGTAGAGATATTTATTGAAAAGCAGAAACAAAATCAGTAGACAGCTACACCTGGGTAATAGCCGCCCGGGCTTTCATGAAGTTATTGAGATTTATTTCTTTTTAGCCGGGCGGTTGAGCTTCTTGAGCTCCATGGCTATCTCCCTGAGCAGCAGCAGTTCCAGCCGCCTGTAGTATAGCTCGCTGGAAAGCTTGCCCCACTTCTTCTGGTCGTCGGACAGGAAAGGCTCAACCAATTCGATAACATCGGTTTTCATTTTCTTCTCCTCATTCTCAGTGTATAAAGACCAGGCCGACCGAGGTGGCGCAGGGGACATCGGCGGATTCAGCCATTAGGGGATAGGCGGCCCACCCGGCTTTGGCGATGATGTCGACCACGTCTATGCCCATGGCCTCCATGGCCGGGCGTGAGCGCAGCGGAAAACGGCATCTGCCGCTGTCCAGGAACTGGCAGACCAGACCGCGGCAGAGGTAGTCCTTGCAGGAGCCTCCTCCCAGCCCTAGCGCCAGATAGTATCCCCGGCCGTAGGCCAGCCGCTCTATCTCGTAGATAATTTTGCCCGATTTCTGATGGAAGAGCAGCGTTTTGTCCACGCCCTCCCTGTCCTTTACCTTGCCCGGGACGTAGTCCTCCACCGGTTCGGCGTGGGTCTTGAGCAGTATGGCATATGTATACCTGGAGAAAGCTTTGCGTATGAAATCCAGGTCGGGAACGTAAGGCGGGCAGTTAGGCGATTCCCCGGCCCGCAGGCAGCGCGGGATGGTGCATTTAAGCCGGACCCGCTCATCGATGACGATCTGGTCGGCTTTGATGATTTTGGCGTCGGCCGCTCCCAGCTCCAGGGCCTTGAGGCGGAAGGCCTTTAAATCGGCCTGCAGCCGTTTGGGCGGCACCTGGATCATGAAAGGCTGGACGGCGTCTTTTTTTGTTGCCATAGCACTATTGCTCCCGCGTAATTCTGAACTATTAGGCAGATTTTAACACAGGAACCGGGGGGTGACTATCAGGAGTGCGACCTGCCGGCCGCCCTCTGCCGCCAGCTTTCAGTGGCCTGGCACTGGTTAAAGGTGTAGATGTGAAAGCCTTTTATGCCGGTCAGATGAAGCAGTGAAGAGGCGCCGGCCACCAGCGGATCTGGACTATAAATTGGGCTGCGCAACAGCCTGGCTATCATGCCCACGTGGTTGGTGAGGAACCTGGTGGAATCGCCCACGCCCACGCGCAGCGATATCTCCAGCAGCTTTTTGCGGTCAAGCACACCGGGTATGCCAAGGTAGACAGGCAGGTGTATGCCCGCTTCCCGCACCGCCGTCAGCCATTTGCCGATGATGGCAGAATCGAAGCATATCTGTGTGACCATGTAATCGGCGTAAGTCTGTTTTTCCTGCAGCGCCTGCATGAGGACGCCGGTCTTGATCAGCGGATGGCCCTCCGGGTAGGCGGCTATGCCAATGCGTTTGGGACGGTTGTCCATTTGTGCCATGTCGGCAAGCAGCGTTCCGGCGGAATCGTAGCGGCCGGCGGGCGCTGTCACATCACCGCCCACCACGAAGACCTCCTCGAGGCCGGCCGCTGCCAACCTGTCGACTATGCCGCGAAGATGATCACGGCTCTGAATCTGGCGTGCAGCAAGGTGAGGAACGGCCCTGAATCCGCGGTAAGCAAGCAGCTCGGAAAGCTCAAGCGTGGCGTCTATGCCTTTGCGCGGGGAAGCGGTGATGGTTACTGTGGAGCCCCGGGGAAGGGAAAAGGACTCCTCGACTACGCCACGCATCGGTATGAGTTCGAACCTGGCCTGGCGCAGCAGGGACCCGGTTGACACCTGCAATCCCTGACAGGAACTCATGTCCTTTTAATTATTATATACACGCCGCGCGGGATAAATCTAGTCCGATTTAGCGTCGATGGCGGCCCGGATTCCGGCAATGAAATCGCGCAGCTTTTTATAGTCCCCGGCGCCTTCGTCCATGAGCTGGATGATGCGGCTTCCAATGATGACCCCGTCAGCCAGCGAGGCAACCTGCCCGGCCTGTTGTGCGTTGGATATGCCGAAGCCTACGCATAAGGGCAGGTCCGTGTTCTTCCTGACCCGCGAAATAAAAATTTTTAAATCAGTGGAAAAGCTTTCCCGCACGCCGGTCACGCCCGTGACCGAAACCAGGTAGATGAATCCCCTGGATAGTTTAGCCGCCTGCTTGATGCGCGCCTGCGAGCTGTTGGGCGCCAGCAAATAAATTGTATCAATGCCGTGTTTGAGCGTGGCCTTATCGAACTCCGGCAGCTCTCCCGGAGGCAGGTCCGGCACGATCAGTCCGTCCACCCCGGCAGCAGAGCAAGCCGAGCAAAAGCCGTCTATGCCGTATTTGAGGACCGGGTTGAGGTAAGTCATGAAGACCAGCGGCTTATCGATTTGCGCCCTGATCTTTGCTGCCGTTTCCAGGCAGGTACTGACCGTTACACCGTTGAGCAGCGCCCTGTGGCTGGAGGCCTGGATGGTTGCGCCGTCGGCCAGCGGGTCGGAGAAGGGAATGCCCAACTCGATCAGGTCGCAACCGGCCTTTGCCAGCAGCATGGCGGCCTGCGGCGTTGAAGAGATATCGGGATAGCCGACCGTGATATAGGCGATCAGCGCCTTACGTTTTCTGTCCTTGAAGACGGCGGATATGCGGCTCACAGGCTCACCCCCAGCGCACCGGCCACAACGCCCACATCCTTGTCGCCCCTGCCGGACAGGTTAACTACGATTATCTTCTCTTTATCCAGCCTGGCTGCCAGCTTTATTATGTAGGCCAGGGCATGGGCCGATTCCAGCGCCGGCAGTATCCCTTCCAGCCTGCTGAGAAGCTGGAAAGCCTCCAGGCTCTCGCCATCCCCTGCCGAGACGTATTCCACCCTCTGCAGGTCCTTTAAATAGCTGTGCTCGGGGCCCACCCCCGGATAGTCCAGCCCGGCCGAGATGCTGTGGGTCTCCATCACCTGGCCGTCAGCGTCCTGCAGCAGGTACGAGCGGGCGCCGTGCAGCACACCGGCGCTGCCCGCCAGCAGCGAGGCGGCATGCTTGCCGCTGGCCAGCCCCTTTCCCGCCGCCTCCACGCCGACCAGCTTTACGCTGCTTTCGTTGATAAATGGGTGGAAGATGCCGATGGCGTTGCTGCCCCCGCCCACGCAGGCCACCACGTAGTCCGGCAGCCTGGAGCATTGCCGCTTGACCTGCTCTTTTGTTTCCCTGCCGATGACCGACTGGAAGTCGCGCACTATCTGTGGGTAAGGGTGCGGCCCGACGGCGGAGCCGATGAGGTAATAGCTGTCGCTCACGTTGCTTACCCAGTCCCTGATGGCCTCGTTGATGGCATCCTTGAGCGTCCTGCTGCCCGATGAAACCGGACGGACCTCGGCGCCCATGAGCTTCATGCGGAAGACGTTGAGCGACTGCCGCTGGATATCCTCCTCCCCCATGTAGACGATGCACTGCAGGCCGAGCATGGCGCAGACGGCGGCCGCCGCCACGCCGTGCTGTCCCGCCCCGGTCTCGGCGATGATGCGGCGCTTGCCCATCCGCCTGGCCAGCAGGCCCTGCCCCAGTGCGTTGTTGATCTTATGAGCGCCGGTATGCGCCAGGTCCTCGCGTTTGAGGAATATGCGTCCTCCGCCGCAGTGCTGGGTGAACATCCCGGCAAAATACAGCGGCGTAGGCCGGCCGGAATAATCGTGCTCCAGCCCCTTGAGCTCGGACCAGAAGGCGGCGTCATCCTTGAGCTGCCGGTAGGCCGATTCCAGCTCGTCCAGGGCAGGTATCAGCGTCTCCGGCACGAACTTGCCGCCGTAGGCGCCGTAGTATCCTTTCTCATCAGGTAACATTGTCTCCACCTTTCGATAAAAATGTTTTTAAAAACTGGCGGTCGGCTTCGGCTACGCCCTCCACCGACCTTACGGCATTTATAAAATTCTGTATCTTGGAAATATCCTTGCGGCCTTTAGTCTCGACGCCGCTGGAAACGTCCACGCCCAGAGGCTTCACCCTGGCGATAAGGCCGCCCACATTGGCCGGCGTAAGGCCGCCCGCTATCATCAGCGGAAACCTTGCTGCCGCCTCCCTGGCCAAGTCCCAGTCGAAAGCCTGCCCGGTGCCTCCGTATAGAAGGCCTTCACGGGAGTCGAGCAGGCAGATAAAGGGCCTTGCGAGTTCGGCCCGCTGGCTGCAGCCGATGCGGGCGATGATATCCTCACCCCTGGAAGTGCGCAGGACGTGCACTGCTTTGATGATGGGGTATTCGATCTGGCGGCAGTAGTCCCAGCTTTCATCGCCGCTGAGCTGCACTATATCCAGCCTGCAGCGAGCGGCGATCTCATTCACGACGTGCGGGTCCTCGTTAACGAATACACCTGCCACCGCCGGCCTGCCCTCCACCCTGTATAAGGTGGCGGCGATGTCTTTTGCCAGGCCCGGGCTTATTTGGCGGCTGCTGGGTGCAAAGACCAGCCCGACCATATCTATATCCAGGCCGGCAAAGCTGAGTGCGTCCTCCACAGTGGTCAGGCCGCAGACTTTAACCAGCGTCATAGAGCTCCCTTATCTTGGCGCCGATATCGGGCGCGGACATGAGCGCTTCGCCCACCAGCACCGCGTTCACCGCCAGTTTTCTCATCTCCCAGATATCCTGGTAGCTGTGAATGCCGCTTTCACTGACCACCAACCGGTCGTGCGGTATGCGCGGCCTCAACCTGCCGGTTATCGAGAGGTCGGTCTGGAAGGTACAGAGGTCGCGGTTGTTTATGCCGATTATACGGGCGCCGCAGACCAACGCGTCATCCAGCTCGGCCTCATCGTGCACCTCCACCAGTGGCTCCATGTGCATGAAGCGGCAGAGGTTGATCAGCTCCTCCAGCTCCGGGGGCGTGACCAGCGCAGCGATCAGAAGCAGGCTGTCGGCGCCGTACAGGCGGGATTCATAGACCTGGTAGGGGTCGAAGATGAAGTCCTTCCTGATCAGCGGAGGCCGTTTCTTTCCCAGAGCATCGCGAATAGTGTTGAGGTAGTCCAGGCTGCCCAGGAAATAGCGCGACTCGGTCAGCACTGAGATGGCGGCGGCTTTATTCCTGGCGTAGGTCTCGGCTATGGCTACCGGGTCGAAGTCGGCTCGTATCACGCCGCGCGAGGGCGAGGCCTTCTTGACCTCGGCTATCAGCAGTGCCGAGCCGCCGGCCAGGGCCTCAGCTAGGTTGAGCGGTGGAGCTTCGTGCTCCGCCAGGGTGATTATCTCCGGCAGCATGCACCTGAGCTTACACTCCGCCAGCTCCGCTTTCTTGTGCGCCAGTATCTCCTGCAGCATCGTTAGAAACCTCCGGAATCGTTCAGGCTAACTTCCGGCTATATTCTATCAGCTGGTCAAGCTTTGACAATGCGCGGCCGCTGTCTATCGAATCGTCAGCCAGCCCGACAGCGTCCTGCAGCGAGCCTGCCAGCCCGCCCACGTATATCCCGGCGGCTGCGTTGAGCAGCGCCACGTCGCGCCGCGCTGATTTCTTGCCGCCCAGCACAGAGCGCAGCATTTCGGCGTTCTCCGCAGGCATGCCCCCCTGGATCTCCGCGGATGGTACAGCCTTCATGCCAAAATCTTCGGGCGAGACGTTTTTACGTGAGATGACCACCTTGCCGTTCTCCACCTCCCAGAGCAGCGAGCTTCCGCAGATGGAAACTTCGTCGATGCCGCTCAGCCCGTGCACGACCAGCGCACGCTTGATGTCCAGGTGGCAGAGCGCCGCGGCGATCTTATCGCCCAGCTCCTGGCTGGGGACGCCTATGACCTGGTACTGGGCACCGGCGGGATTGGTCAGCGGGCCCAGTATATTGAAGACCGTGCGTACGCCGATTTCACGCCTGGGGGCCGCGGCATGTTTCATAGCCGGGTGAAATGCCTGCGCGAACATGAAGCCTATGCCCACATCCTCCACACAATGTTTAACCTGCTCGGGCGTCAGCTCGATTTTAACGCCCAGCGCCTCGAGCACATCGGCGCTGCCGCAGCGGCTGCTCATGGCGCGATTTCCGTGCTTGGCCACCTTGAGGCCGGCGCCCGCCATGACGAAGGCGGAGGTGGTGGAAATATTGAATGTGTTGGAGCCGTCACCACCCGTTCCCACAATGTCGATGGCAGGCTGGGACAGCGAGACCTTCATGGCCCTGGCGCGCATGACGCTGGCCAGGCCGGCCACCTCCTCGGGCGTCTCTCCCTTGATCCTGAGCGCCACCAGGAATGCACCGAGCTGCGCCTGCGTGGCCTGTCCTTCCATGATCTCCTCCATGACGGAGGATGCCTCCTGCATGGTCAGCGAGTTTCCTGACACCAGATTGCCGATGGCTTCCTTAATCATTGCCGTTCCTCCTTATTTTCAGGAAATTCTTCAATATATCTTTGCCGCCCTGCGTCATAAAGGACTCCGGGTGAAACTGGACTCCTTCCACCGGATACTGGCGGTGGCGCAGGCCCATTATGGTACCGTCATCCGTCCAGGCCGTTATTTCCAGGCAGTCCGGCAGCGTATCACGGTTGACCACCAGCGAGTGGTAACGTATGGCATAAAAGGGATCGGGCAGGCCATGGAAGAGGCCGTGGCCGTTGTGATGCACCTGCGAGGACTTGCCGTGCATGATTGTGCCCGCCCGGCAGACAATTGCGCCGAAGCTGTAGCCGATGCACTGGTGTCCCAGGCATACGCCCAGCACGGGCAGGCTTTTGCCCATCTGCCTGATGACGTCGTTGGATATCCCGGCGTTGAGGGGCGTGGAGGGGCCGGGGGAGATAACGATGCGCTCCGGCTCCAGCCGGGCAATTTTCCTCAGCGTGGTCCTGTCGTTGCGCAGCACGGCCACCTTCTCACCCAGCTCGCTCAGGTACTGGAAAAGGTTGTAGGTGAAGCTGTCGTAGTTATCTATCAATACCAGCATGCTCCGTCCTCCTTGCGGTTGTTTCCTCGGCCTGCTCGATGGCCTTGAGCAGCGCCTTGGCCTTATTCAGGGTTTCCTGATACTCGCGTTCTGGCACGCTGTCGTACACGATGCCGCAGCCTGCC
>Ga0209610_1000137_pt1 | contig 36202 bp, 44 predicted proteins | sample LakKivw275mmetaG_FD_184137 | JGI IMG/M metagenome (GOLD analysis project Ga0209610, IMG submission 184137) | Anoxic lake water microbial communities from Lake Kivu, Rwanda to study Microbial Dark Matter (Phase II) - Lake Kivu water 275m metaG... | ecosystem: Environmental > Aquatic > Freshwater...
GTCGTGAAATTGAATATATACACAACCGACATGGCTGCTTTTCGTAAAGCCCTCAGCGAAGTCGGAGAAGATTTGCCCGTTGGCAAGGTTGAGAATCCACCATGCCAAACTTGGATCGAAGTCAAAGGACTTGCGCGACCAGCATACCTCATCGAAGTTGAGGCCATGGCCGCTTTAGAATGACACGTTTCGCGCATTATCTACGGTAGAGAAGCTACAGATTTGTTAGGAGGAACATCGATTGTCTGAGCCAGTTGTGGTGAAACCTTCGGATGTCGAGGAAAGAATTTGGCCTGGCGGTGGCAAGGGAAGAAAGATGATAACTCCGGATTTCCCTGGATCTAAGAACCTGATGGTTGGAATAATCTGTGCAGACTCGGGAAAAAGTCCTCACAGATGGCATACCCATACAGTTGACAGGGGAGAAGGAAACGAAATTGTGTATCCGGAGAACTTTGAGGAGGCATACTTCATAATCAAGGGTAAAGGCAATCTGACGTGGAAAGCTAACGGGGAAGAGAAAAACGTTGTTGTTGAAGAGGGGGATACCATTTATTTTCCGACAAAAGTAGCTGAACATCAGGTACTTAATACCGGTCACGAACAGATGATCCTTCTATTTGCAGCTACCCCTTCAACTTACTGGCGAGCACTAGAATAAATCCCCTTAGAATCGCTGAGTATTCATAACAAAACGAGAACAAATAGTTGAGGAGGGCTAGATCACGCCTGAAGGAAAGCCAATCGTTGTTTTAGCTTCTGGCGTCTTCGACCTGATTCACTACGGACACATCCGATTCCTCGAAGAGGCGAAGAAGTGTGGCGGAGCAAACGCGAGGTTGATCGTGATTGTCGCCAGAGACAGCACGGTTAAGAAAATGAAGGGCAAGAACCCTGTGATACCTGAAGACCAGAGGAGGGCTGTCGTGGAGGCTCTCAAACCCGTGGACGTCGCCGTGCTAGGTTACAAGGGCCTCAGGATCGGAGACGTAATAGAGAAGGTCAAACCAGACGTAATAGCTGTTGGCTATGATCAAAAGGTAGTCGGAGAGTCTGTTAGAAGAGAGGTCTCAGAGAGAGGACATAAGATAAGAGTAGTTGAGATCGGCAGGTTTGGACCCGGGGATTTGAACGGCTCTTCAAAGATTAGGAGAAAGATTGTGAGAGAGTGGAGTGGGTCCACCAGCTAGTCTTATGCAGTGAAGGCTTCTGTAAAAACGGATGCAAATTTTCTAGGCGATATATAGTAAGGATAAATCTTTGCTTGGGATTCAGAGTTGGGCGGCCCTACACTGTTTATCGAGCTTGCAACCCTCTGTGAGAGCCTTAGGGAAACGACCAGCCGGAAGAAGAAGACGCATCTTGTAAGTGACTTTTTGCTCAAGCTTGAAGGTCGCGAAGTCCCCCCTTCCGTTCTTCTGATCGTTGGACAGATATTTCTTGAGTCCGACAAGAAGGTTCTGAAAGTCGGCTTCGCAACCATCTCGAAAGTAATGAAGAGCACCAAGCAAAGCCTCTTGCTGAAGAAGCCTCTAACCATACTTCGCGTACACGATTCCTTGAACAGGATTATGGCCGCGGCAGGACCCAAGTCGAGGCAGAGAAAGGAGAGCCTTTTGGAGAGCCTCCTCAGCCAAGCGAAGCCCATGGAAGCCAAGTGGATTTTAAAGAGTATTTTCGGAGAGATGCAACACGGTGTGAGCGAGGGAATTATGCTGGAGGCAATCGCCGAGACCAGTACCGTAGACATTGAGCTGCTTAGGAGGGCCTACGCCCTCACCGGAAACATCGGCAGGGTTGCCGAAATGGCTTTGAGTGGGGAAGAGAGGGATCTCAGCAAAATTGGAATTCAGCTTTTCAGGCCCTTTAAGCCGATGCTGGCCGAGACATCCTATGATCTTGGCGAGGTTCTCAAAGAGCACAATGGAGTGATGGCGTTAGAGTACAAGTTTGATGGAGCTAGGGTTCAGATACACAAGAAGGAACGTAGGGTAAGGGTTTTCTCCAGAAGGTTGAGTGATGTCACCGATAGCCTGCCTGAAGTTGTGGAGTTGATCAAGAAAGAGGTTAGAGCGAAGGAAGCCGTCGGGAAGAATGGTCGGCCTCTTCCCTTCCAAGATCTGATGAGGAGATTCAAAAGGATGCATATGGTCGAGAAGTTTGCTGAAGAGATTCCGCTGAAGCTGTACCTCTTCGATATTCTATACCTCGACGGAAAGTCGTTGATCGAAGCACCATACAAGGAGAGAAGGGAGAAGCTATCATGAGTATGTGACGATATCTATCTCGCGAAGCGCATCGTAACGAGGAACATAAGGGAGGCTGAGGGCTTCCTCAAAGAGGCACTCAAGGAGGAACATGAGGGGGTTCTGGCGAAAGACTTGGAGAGCCCCTATACTCCTGGTAGGCGTAGGAAGGTGTGGTTCAAGATCAAGCCTATGGAGTTTCTTGACCTCGTGGTATTGGCTGCTGACTGGGGCTACGGCAGGAGAACCGGTTGGCTGAGCGACTATTACTTAGCTGCGCTGAACGAAGATACGGGAGAGTATTTGATTGTTGGAAAGACCTTCAAGGGTTTGACCGACGAAGAGTTTAAGGGGATGACACGCAGACTCTTGAAGCTAAAGGTCTCGGAGACGAAACACACAGTTTGCGTGAAGCCGAAGGTCGTCGTCGAGGTTGCCTTCAACGAGATTCAGAGAAGCCCACGCTACGAATCCGGCTTGGCCCTCAGGTTTGCCAGGATCACCAGAATACGAGATGACAAGGCACCTGAGGATGTGGATACCGTCGAGATGGTCAGAGGATTGTATAACAGGCAATTCTTGCACAAGGCAAGGCTTAGACGGGCGGTGTGAATCATTACGTGAAAGTGTCATAAACATCGTTTTATGGTCGGGACAATTTGCGCGAGATTGGGTGAGTTCTGTGGAATCAAATAACAGACGCGAGGTCAAAGCAGAGTTTCCGGAGAGAGTGTACACAGATGAAGAAATTCAATTAGCCCAGAAACTCATCGGTGAGAACTACAAGCACAGGCTCAAGGTCGCAGGAAAGAGCATGTTTAGAAAACGAGTTGAAAAAATCTTGAGTCTCGTGAGAATTGCTGGATACTATGATTTCTTCAGAACATACATTAGGAGCGTGATCGAGATTGATGGGATAGGTCAGCTGAGGGAATATGAAGCTGCCATATGGGCGAATGTCCACAACGTTGATGATCCTGTTGAGGGCGCCCGTTTCCTCGTCCAGAAGGCCTATCAGATGAAAAGCTACCTAGAGAGAGATCCTTACCATGAATACGGTGAGGTTATGGCTATTCAAAAGAGCCTTGAATTCTTGGAAGAACTGAAGAAGGCAAGTAAGAACGATGATCTGCGAAAGAGGTGTGAAGAGGCTTTGAGAACATGGAAAGGCTACGGTCCCATGTAGCCCCAGCTTGCCGATCACTTTTGCTCCACGCGCACCCTCACTCGAACCTTGCTTCCGTCCCTCATCTTCAAGCGCTTTCTCAAAAACATCGGGGCTATTACCTCCAACACAGAGGAATTGTAATGCGTACGGTCGATCAGAACCACTGCACCTTCAACCTCATCATTTATCGTAGCAGGATAGCATCTGACTGGACCGAACGTTCTTCCACCGTCCCTAAATCCATCAATCAAGATACTTTGATGTGCCTCCAGTTCCTTTCGCGCCCTCTGATCCAACGGGGACGAGAGCTTCAAGTTCAACGTCCCTGGATATGGATTGAAACCCAACTTCTTAATGAACTGATTGCGATATCCATCTCTGTTAACATAGTAGGACCCTTCAAACATGCCCGTGAAGAGCTCGCCCTCGATTAATATCTCCTCTGCTGGTTTCTCCACGATCGATTTTAGGCTTAAGTAAACCCTTCTTATTTCTTGAGCTCCTTTTTCTGTGAGCTTTATCTGCTCTCCTCTAACAGATATCTGCCTCTCGATCAACCCAAGCCTCTCGAGTTCGATGAGATGTCGCGATATGGTCTGCTGCGAGAGGCCAGTCTCCGGAACTAACATGTTCGTTGAAACCCTTATGGCTCGACTGTAGGCTCCAAGTTCAGACAGCTTGTGAAGGGTTTCCCAGAGAGTCGGTTTCATCATAACCTTATTGTGCCCTAGGCTCTCTTATTATCTATTTGGTTAGGTGACCTAGATCTCGGCGATCTTCAAGAGGTCTGCTGCCCAGCCTATGTCTAACTCTTCAAGTTTTGCCCTTGTGGGAACACCAGTGTCGGGATCCCAACCCATCATACTGTAATAGATGCGCTTAGCCTTGCTGAACTCAGCCTTGTCTAGGGCCGTTTTGGATAAGGGGCCTGACGTATGTGGTTGGAAGAACCGGCCCGGAAGCACATCGTCCTCGGCAGTGAAGCCTTCTCGAATGTTGAAGACCCTTGCCAAATTGATTGCCCGTTCGCTGACCTTCATGAGTTCCCAGACAGAGGTCTCCCAGCCTGTAACTGCGTTTACGATATCTACTGTCTGGGGAGGAGTCCAAGCTACGAACATGCATGTGACGAGGCAGTTGTAGAGAGAATGCCAGATTCCCTTGTAAACTAGAAGCCTAACCTTATCTGGGCCAATGTCCTCCAATGGCACGGGCTTCAGGATTCCCAGAGAATTGATCGAGCGCACTTGCTCCGCATCTTGATAGTCCGTATCGTGGATGTTATGCTGATGATCAGCACCCGTAGGTGAAACAGCGTAGCCTAGGCCCAATCCTTTCTTTAGGCGGGGCTCATGCATTGGCACCTCTTGCCCCTTCACGTGAATGGCATACTTTTCGGCGCCATTGCCAATCTTCTTAGCAGCTCTCATGGAGCCCTCGGCCAAGAGGGCGCCAAGCCCTTCCCGCTTGGCTATCATCTCAACAGTCTTCAGCATTGCGTTGCTATTTCCGAAGTTTAACTTGAGTCCACCCGTGTCTTTCTCCGTCAGAAGACCGTTCTCAAAGCACTCCATCGCAAAGGCTATTACTGCACCCGTGGATATGGTGTCTAGGGAGTATCGTTGGCATAACTCATGGGCCTTACATATCGCCTTGAGGTCGTCTATCCCGCAGTCAGAACCGAGGGCAGCTAAGGTCTCATATTCAGGGCCACCGTACTCAGGATCAACACCCCCGGATCCTTCTAACTTGACCACCTTCTTACACCTCACGGGGCATACCCAACACGCATCCATACCAACACTAATTGTAATCTTGATGGTCACTGCAGAGATCGCTTCAGGGTTTTCGAAGTCACCATCTCTAAAGTTACGGGTAGGCAGATTTCCCAACTCCACGTATGCAGGTATGGCAGCTCCTGTCCCAAACTCATGCAACTGTTTGGTAAACCCAAGGAACTCGGCGGCCATCTTCTTGTTTAGTGCAACAATAGCCTCTTTATTAACGATATTTACTGACCCATGCGCCCGAATTACTATACACTTAAGCATTTTGGAGCCCATCACAGCTCCTAAACCTGTCCTCCCCGCAGCGTCTTTCAAATCATTGATTATGCAGGCATAGCGAACGAGGTTTTCGCCCCCTAATCCAATACCTGCAAATCTGATTAATTGATCCCGAAGTCCCTTGCGAATTGTTTTCAAAGCATCTCCGGTGTCCATTCCCCACAGGTGACCGGCATTCTTAATCTCAGCTCTGCCGTCAGTAATCCATAGATAGACAGGACTGCTGGCTTCTCCCTCAATGATTACGGCATCAAATCCAGCACGTTTCAACTCCGCTCCCCAAAAACCTCCTACCTCAGCCTCACCATAACCTCCAGTCAAAGGAGACTTTGCACCCACACTGTTGCGACCACTTCCTGCAACCGGGGTGCCTGTCACCGGACCTGCGGCGAAGACGAGCTTGTTTTCTGGACCAAGCGGGTCTACCTCGGGTTTCAGTTCCTTGAGGAGGTAGTAGGTTATTATACCCCTCCCACCGAAGTAACGCCGGTAAAACACCTCGTCTGGTTCTTCCACCGATATGTCGTTGCTGGAGAGATTTACTCGTAGAATTTTTCCGTTATAACCATACGGCATTTTGGGTCTATCTATGTTATTTGAAAGTTCCTTAAAATGCTATTCCTACTGAAAGAGCAAATCCTCAGGTCTCCTAGTAAGGTACAAGATTGCACTGTCGACCAAGTGGCAAGTAGGAGCTGTAAAAACCGCGCGTGCCCCTTACTTCGATATAAACCGATTGTTGATTGAAGAAATCTTTTCTCCATCGCCCACGATGTAAAATTATATAAACAGTTGAAGGTTAGTTAACAAGATTTTCAAAGAACCTGGCATGAGGGACATTATGAAAGACAAACACACTGATGCCTCTCTGGACGTAACATCAATCATTACGCTCGGCATAGTAGCCATAACTTGGGCTGGGTCGTTCATCTTCATAAAACTAGGATTGAGAGAGATCCCTCCAATCACTTTAGCCTTGATCAGGTTTGCACTGGCTTTTCCGGTGATAGGCATTGTGACTTTACTAACGGAGGCGAACAAGGATGCAGAAAAGAAGTTTAGAGAGGATTTTGTCCCTTTCTCAATCCTTGCCATGACGGGAGTCACTTTGCTCTATATCTTTCAGTATTATTCGATGAAATATACTTCAGCATCGACTGGCTCCATCATTATGAATACTTCAGTTATTTTTATTGCGGTCTTCTCCTCGGTTGTATTGAAAGAGAAAATAAGTTCAAGAAAAATCGTTGGAATTCTTCTGGCGTTCTTTGGCCTCTTCATCACAATATCGAAATGCAGTTTAGATGTCTTCAGATTCGATGCTCCAGAACTCTTCGGAGATGCTTTGATGATCGCTTCAGCGGTCTGCTGGGCGATATACTCAATATACAGCAAGAAGATCCTCCAATCGTATTCGCCTATGTTTTCCACCAGCGTCGTCTTCGGTCTGGGAGCCTTCTATCTCGTGCCTTTTGCCCTGCTGGAGTCACCTCTATCGGTGATACCAAAGATAACCGAGCTGGGCTGGACCAGCATCTTCTACCTATCTCTCTTTAGTTCTGTCTTCGGTTACGTTCTATGGAATAGGGGGTTGACCAAGGTGGAGACGGTTAAGGTGGCTATGTTTCTCTATCTCATACCTGTAATTACGACGATCCTTTCTTACTTTTTCCTTAGCGAAGAAATAACTTACGCCACGGTTATGGGTGCAGCGTTGGTCATTGTCGGAGTTTACCTGACAGAAACGTCTCAGTCCATTACGGGTGATAACGATCTATCTTGATCAACAGAAAGAAATTTTGAGTAGGAAAGAGCTTAAATCACGCACGAGGTTAAAGACGCGTCAGGGTTGGGATCGATCCTTAGCCTGTTCGTGCACATACGTTGTCAGAATGTATATCATGAGCAAAGCACCTAGAATCCAGAGTATTAACGGCACGATGATCGTGTGCGTAATATCGAACGGCTGCTCTTGGATTGGCGCAACAACCACAAACGGCTGAAACATGAAGCCTAAACAGACGGCTGCTATCAATAGAACTGCCAAGAACACGATTTTCTTCATCTTTTACCAAAAAAAGATAAGTACTGACAATATTTAAGATTGCTCACGTGTGAATCCAGCAAGTTCTCATACGAGTGTGAAGTAGACCCGCCTGTTGTGTTTCCCCTTGTTTTGAGCTTTAAGAAATTCTATCTGTCCAACCTCTTTGAGGTTTTTGACATGCGTTCCTCCGTCCGCTTGTTTATCTACACCGACTATCTCTACGATGCGGAGAAGGGGGACGTCTGGCGGTAAGGCTTCAGCCATCTTTATTATGCCCGGAATTTTTAGGGCCTCTTCTCTCGGAAGCACATACCATTTTACAGGAATGTCTTTTTTGAAAAGTTCATTCGACTTATCTATGTACGTCTTAAGGATTTCTCTATCAAACCTCTCTAAGCTGAAGTCGAAGCGAATCTTGTCTTCTTCAAGCTGATTGCCAGTGATAAGTGCGCCCGTGCCTTTGCATAGAAGTGATGCGAATACGTGAGCTGCAGTATGGCTTCGCATAAGTTTGTACCTTCTCTCCCAATCTAGAACGCAGTGAACCTCGTCTCCTTGTCTTAAGCCAGCTCGATCAACCTCATGTGATATCTCCCCAGAAAACCTTCCAACATAGACGACTTTGAACATTTCATCTTCCCTAGTGATCTTCCCGGAGTCCCACGGTTGACCTCCACCCTTAGGATAGAATATAGTTTGATCCAAAACCACATATTTTCCATCTTTAACCGAGACCACATCGGCACCGCATTCTTTGAGGTAACTGTCCTCCAAAAACAACGCTTCAGTCACAAGAATCACCATCCGATAACACAGTAGATACTAATAAGAAATTCAATCAATTAGATTATTAGAAGCTATAGAGTTCTGAATACTTCTGTTTTAGGTAATTAAGATATGGCTTAACGCTGAGTTCTTCTCCGGTGATCTTTTTGATAAGATCTAATGGGTCGTAGAGTCTTCCGTATCTGTGAACATTTTTGATCAGCCACTCTTTTATGTCTTGGAAACTGCCTCGCGCAATTTGGTTTTTCCATTCCGGCAGATCCTTCTCCATTGCAGCGAGGATTTGTCCGCTGTAGATATTGCCTATAGTGTAGCTTGGAAAGTAGCCATAGTAGCCACTGGCCCAGTGTGTGTCCTGCATCACACCCTCAGAGTCGTTTTCAACGTCCACACCAAGGTAATCTTTGTAGCCTTGGTTCCACAGTTCTGGGAGTTCCGCCACAGTGATCTTGTCTGCAAAAAGCTCCTTTTCAAGTTTGAACCTTATGATGATGTGGAGACCGTATGTAACCTCATCTGCCTCAATACGAATCTTGGAAGGTCTAACCAAGTTGATCGCATGAACGAATGCATCTAGATCAACGCCGGAAAGAATTTTACCCGTGAGTCGTCTCAATTTCGGAAAGAAGAAGATCCAGAATTCGCGGGACCGCCCAATCATGTTCTCCACAAAACGTGATTGGGACTCTTGAAAGCCATAAGAACATCCTTCTCCAACAGGCTGGTACATCCATTCAGGGTTTAAGTTCTGGTCGTATATGGCATGGCCACATTCATGCAGTGTGGAAAATATGGCGGATGTGAAGTTCTTCTCATAATAGTGAGTCGTTACCCGCACATCGTCATAATAGCCTGTTGTGAAAGGGTGTTCGGTTTCGTCAATCCTGCCCCCAGCTTCCCTTGACTCTATATCATATCCGACGAATCTAGCAATCGCTTTGGAGATTTTGCGCTGTATATCGACGGGAACCCGGCGTTTGAGTATTGATAAATCCGGCTGCTTTGGGGCCGTCTGGCATTTCCTAATTAAGGAAATCAGGCCTTCCCTTAATTCTCCAAAGATTTTGTCGATAGTTTCTGACGGCATTTTCGGCTCAAATATGTCGATCAATGCATCATATGGTGTCGCGGTCTCCTTGACTTCCATCAAGATCTGTGCGGCCCTCTTTTTCAGATCAACGAGTTTTCCAAGCTCGGGCTTGAACATGGAGAAATCCTTTGCTGCTTTAGCCTTTTTCCAAACGTCAACGCTGATTGCGTGTTGTTTTGCTATGTCTGCAACAAGATCTTCAGGCAACTTGGCTTGTTCTTCGTATTCTTTCTTTATCAGATCAACGTTTCTTTTTTGGATGGCATTCAGCATGTCATATTCGGCGTGTTTCCTGACCTCTTCTATTAGTCTTCCAATTTCGGGGCTTGTGACCATTCTATGCTCAATTCGGCTGAGGACGGCAAGCTGTTGGCTTCTGAGTTTAATCGCCTTAGGCGGCATCATCGTCTCCGTATCCCAATCGACAATTCTGGTTGCCGATTGAAGGACAATAATGTCTCTCACTTTCTCCATCAGTTTTTTGTAGCCCGAAACTAATTGTCCTGTCATCGCTGGCAAACACCAAGCGGGGATTATTCGTTTACGCTAACTCAGATATTCTTTCTTTGACCGCTTTGTGCGCCGCTCTGAGCGGTTCAGGTATTCGGTGATTTCTTGTACAGTGCTTCACAACTTCTATCGCCTTACTTAAGGAGACCATGTTTCCGACGCTGACGTAGACTGGTCTTTCTCCACGCTTTGTTATCAACTCAACCCCAATTGTTTCACCATTCTCTAAGATCGGTGCAATGTCGTCGATGTGCTCTCCAACATCTCCGCACAGCCTACTCTTTGCTACACCTATGGTTGGAATTCTTTTGATGACACCAACGTAGCTCGCCAAGCCGCATCTGTACGGGTGTGCCAGGCCATGGGCGTCGATCAAGTAGACATCGGGCTTCGACTCTATTTTTGGCAGTACTCTGAAGACGGCTGGGGCTTCACGAAACAGAAGCAGAGTTGGCACATATGGGAACCTCTCTTTAACGTGGCCACGCTTCACCTCGACTACTTTCAAGGTATTATACCTAAGAACTGCCACTGATGCCACAGCTGATCCTTCTACATATGAAATATCTATGCCAGCCACTAAGTCTAGACGGGAGGGTAGGCGATCTTCTGTTATTATTCGTTTGGATATTTTTTGCTGAATTCTCCGCGCTCTTTCGATCGAAAAGTTGGGAGGGACCCTTTTGCTCAGATATTCATCTTTTGCCTGCAATAACGGTTTCTTCCGTTTATTCTTCGTTTTCTGCTATTTTTCTGGAGACGAGGGGCTTTTGCTTTTTTCAGCCATCCTCTTTTCGAGGTTCTCTAGCGATCTCTTCAGGATGTCCCTCCTTGCCTCCAATGTTACATCTCCTCTCGTCTCTTCAATCAATCGTCGAGCAACATCGCATTTTCTTCTTAGATTTGAGGCCACGTGGTAGACACTCCCGAGGGATACTAGTTCAGAGTATATGCCCTCCATGGTCTGAAGGCACTTTTCCGCTCCATCCAAATCTCCTATCCTTAAACGGTCCAGCGCCCTCCTCCTTAGCTCGCCAACTATGTCTGCCAGTCCTAAAAGATATGGAATCGTTGGAATGCCAAAATCCTTGGGGTTCAAAAACTCTCCTTCCTTCACAAGTTTGTAGAATGTTTGGGCCTCTGCATACTCCTGAAAGGCTGCTGTAACAGCCCCGTGATAGAAGAATTCCTGATGTTTGGATGATGACCCTCTGATCTGGTCAATTGACTTGAGGGCCTGACCTAAAATTCTCTCAGCCTCTGCTAGCTCGCCTCTATGGGTGGCCATAACGGCCTGTTTTGATAAACGGATAACCGTTCTCGAGTTCGAGAGAACTTCCTCGCGGACTCTGTCTTTCTCGTCGAGCTCTTCTTGGAAGCTCTGAACAATCTTCTTAATTGACAAGGATTTTCAACTCGTGTGTTCGATATGAGCGTTTAATTGATGTTCTTATAGGAAGTCATCGGATTTAAGCCAATCCTATGGCAATTTCCGCAAATCCTCGACTTCTAGTGCCGTTTCCTGAAGATCTTGGCTCCCATTGGATGTCAAGCGTCAAAATGAAGTATAGGATTATCGCGCCCGGGAGCGAGGCTGAAAGTTCTTACTCTCTTTTTTTAAAGAAAGCAATTCGAGTCTGGTTGATTGAAACCCTAGTCTCCGGCTTCAACTTCTTTCTGCTTATGAGTTTAATATAATATGTGAGCCTCGGTGGGGAGCGCTAGTGGCTCATCAAATTAGCATGTCTACCCGAATCGGGTACATATTTGTCTTTGCGTTCCTTCTGCTTAGATCTACTAAAAAATATACAACCAAAGATTTGGTTTATGTTGGCTTCTTACGGTTGGGCTTAGAATTGCTCTTCGAGTGGGGTGGCAGTTTTGCTATTGGGCGCCCAGGCGAAGAAACCCTGATTGGCTGGAACATATTTGCTGGATATATGTGGCCCTACGTTTTGCTTGCCTATCTATTGTCAAACCTCATTGTCAGAGCAACTTTACAACCAGGCAAAAGAAATAAATAAATTCTCTTAAAGCATCATCGTTCATATTTGATAAACCAGAAAATTGGGGTGTATGCAATGATTCTTCTTATTGCTGCTGTAATTCTTGCTGGGGTTGGAGCAGTTACAGCTTGGGTGGAGTTACATGAGGTCGTTAGTAACGTTAAGGTGTTGAATTCTGAAAGCGATAAAGGAACAGCACTTGTGATATATCAAAAGGGTCTTAGAGATTTTCAGCCAAAAGTGGCTTCTGCTTTCGCGGCAGGTCTCATCTCTAGTGGTTGGAGAGTGGAGATAACTACGGTAAGTTCCCATGCGCCTACCGACATATCCAACTACGACCTTCTAGTCATCGTGTGGCCCACTTATTTTTTCAGTCCGTCGCTACCTATCCGAAGATACTTGAGAAGAGTCAGAGACCTCGAAGGGAAACACACCGTAATCATCTGCACGGCAGCTGGCGCCCCAGCAGGCAGTTGCGAGAAAATGAAAAGCCTAGTCCAGGCAGCTAATGGCAGTGTTGTGAAATCCTTGACATTGTTCACGATGCGACCCAATGAGGGAAACGGCGACCCATTGCAGATAGCTGCCAACATCGGAAAGGGTATACCCTTACCCTAAGAGTTGATGCTATTTACTAATCAATAGGTATACTGTTTGTTCTAGGAATCTTACTCGCTTGTTCACGCTTGCGCAGCGGGTGATATCTCCACTATTTTAGGATTTAATCTAATTTAGTGTTGCACGCGCAGAAAAATTGGCTTGTATCCCTTAATATCTATAAGGAAAAGTGTTTTTATCAAAAGTTCCATACTTAGTTTCTTCAGGGTGACTGTAAGTCAAAAAAAGTCCTTGGTTAAAGGAGGTGATCGAGAGAAATGGTTCGTGAATTCATGGAAGTTGAAGACCAACAAATCTTCCGGATGGTTGCAAAGCAAAGTCCTCTAGTTATCCGCAGAGATCCTTTCCTCTTTGCGCAGTATTTCGCTATAATGTTTTTCATCAATCTCGCAGGTTTGGAGGAGAGAGAGGTGAAAAGTCTCTTCGAAGCGTTAAAGGCAAAACTGATTATCATCAGAAACACTTTTGAGGCGTCGTCCATAACTCAGTTCGTTGAGAAAGGTGCCAAAACATAAGACATCGATGATGCGATCGAAACATCATATGACCCACACGGAAACGCGCTTCGATGCAAAGAAGCAACCGTCTGTCAGCTTTGATAGTCAAGAAAAGCTTGGGAAGACCAATCAGAGGAATAGAATGCATATTAATCTACGAAAACTTGTAGCACCAGGGCCCCTGCCAGAGATAAAACTTCTTCTATGTGTGGCTCCCGGTAGAAGAATATGGGTTTCTTCAGACCTACGGCATAGCCCATCTGCATCAGCGTCCCTGGACCTATGTACTCTTCCCCATTTTTCTCGTTGAACACGAATACAACGTCGCACTCCCTGATCTCATCTATGAACTTGGAGTTTATCTGCCTCCTCTTCTTCATAGTCAGATCCGACACGACACTGCTATCCGACTCTTCGAATGCCTGCGCAAGTTCCTTGAGGTATTCTTGGCTTGGGAAGACATCAAACCCTCGGGCCTTGAGTTCACTTATAACCTTCTCTATCACCTTGACATCGGAGTAGCTACCACATACAACTATCTTTACCATAAGATTCTTCCCCACATCATCCTTACACATAATCGACCTTTAGAAGCATTAAAAAACCATAACTTCCACATAACTTTTTTGCTTTTCAGTCCATCCATATCTGTGAGGGCGTTTTTATGGAAGGAGATCTGTCACACCGTGGCCAAACAGAGTTGCTAAGAAAGTTTCTTTTGATTTCTATCATTGTTGTAGCTAGCATAGTTTCTGAATACGTTGATGAGGTAATTCTAAGTAAGAACACTCCAGTGGGTCCCGACATCTTTCCACCCTGGATCTCCAGCATAGATGCATCTCTCTTTCTTTTCATCAATGTTGGACTTGCAAACCTTTTCTTCGGTGCACTTTTTCAGCTGCTAACACATCTGGGAAGCACCTTCGCTATTGTGATGTTAGGTGTTGCGCTATACTTACTTGGTTGGAAAAAAGGGGCTTTTTTGATCTTCACCTCGATCTTGATTGGAACGATGCTTACGCTTCCAATCAAGGTTCTTGTTCCAAGGCCTAGACCCTATGTAACGCTTCCCTTGGCTATTCCGCTTGAAATGGAGGCTGGTTCAAGTTTTCCCAGTGGCCACTCAGAGAGAATGTTTGCTCTCGCCATCGTGCTCTCAAAAAAGAGAACGAAGCTCACTCTCCCCCTGTACTCTTTAGCCCTCCTCGTAGCCTTCAGCCGAATCTACATAGGGGCTCACTATCCTCTGGATGTCGCGTTCGGAAGCCTTCTGGGGTGGGTGACTGGGAAAATAGTTCTTCTATATGAAGATCGGTTTGAAAGCGTCTTCAAGAAACTGAGCGTCAAATTGTTCTGACCGAGGAGTAAGGCCTGTTCAGTCGTTTGATAATATGCTTGTGATTAAAAGAAGAAAAATATGGGAGTTTGGGGTATTATTTCTTGATGTATTCTCTGAACTTTCTTCCACAGTGCTCATACAGCTTAACGTGTACCTTTGGGCTTAGATCCCACTCCTTTATGGGGTTCAAAGCTGACGTTTCTTTACCACACTTTGGACATTTAGCCATCTTTCTATTCATCCCCTTTGTAATAGGTTCACACTTCACCTTCTTTAGCTTTTCTTGACTTAAAAGTGTTGTTTTTGAAGATATTTAACGCTTTAGTTCAAATTTGATCGGCTATTTCAAGTTCAACTTTTTTCGTGCACCCAGAAAAGAGTCCGAAAAGACGGGAACGATACTCTCAGCAGATCATTTGAGAGGAATAGTCTCCTCCTCAACTCCGTCCTTCGTTATCGTCAGAAGGTCTATACCGTCGCCGCTCGCAACATCCCTGGCGACAGCGGACTTAACAGCCTTTACCACAAGCTCCTTCCCCTCACCAACAGTCAAGTCATCCTTGTACTCGGACTCTAGTACACCAACAGCTATTCCAGCTCCAGAACCGACTGTAGCGTACTTGTCTGGCAACACAGAGCCTAGAGCGTCCAAAACATAGATGCAAGCCCCATCTTCGTCAAAACCACCAATAATCGTCTGCGTCAAGTAGGGCATGAGCCTCCTCCTAAACAGCATGTTCGCCACCATCTTCGCGGCAGATCTAACAGAAATGGGCCTGCCGTGATCGAGCTCGAAGATCTTCGCGTAAGCCCCAACCTCTCGGACCATGATCTGCATGTCAGAGACCAAACCAGCACATGCGGCACCGATGTTGTCTGTTATGCGAAAAACCTTCCTCCCAGCTTTGCTGAGTACGGTGTAACCGTAAGAAACCCTCTTCTCAGAAGCCAATATCACACCGTCCTTGCAGACAACACCAACTGTGGTGGCGCCAGGGAAGTAGAAACTCTCACGACTCAATAAACCATCCCCAAAGCAACACTAACCTTTCAGCTAAACTTATTTGCGAAGCCTTTCTTATTAACCTTTAATGCAGAAACTCCACCGAGCAAAAAGAATGAAGGAAGTCAGCGACCTTCTCAACAAAATACTCTGGGATAAGCGTGAAAGACCAGAATATTACGAGATCACGTTCATCCATAGAGGAGCGTACATGAACAGAAAGACCATACAATGTAATGCAGTGACTGGGGTCGAACGATCGTGGTTCATGTATAAAAGCGAGGTTGGGGAAGACATCCCGATCCCGTTCCACCGAGTGGTGGAGATCAGGAACGTGAAAAGTAAAGAGATTGTCTTCAAATCAAAGAAGGCTCAAACGCAATAGCGTCTAAAACCGATTCACGAGACCTATGCCCTTCACAGATATCTCTCCGGGTAGACCCAGGGCCCCATCCACATCAAACTCAACGCCCGTGATCAGCTCAGTTATCTCAACATTCGTCAAGAGATGCATTGTTATCTCAGAGACCCTCACAGTCGAGACTCCTTCAGCGACAGCCATGTAAGGTATCAGCATGTCGCCCATGTGACGATCTACGGGCATACGGGAACTCAACTCCTTCAGCAGTTTTTGAGCAGCCTCCCTCCCGACTACCTCAGCGGGTTTTCCCCTCTCGCCCAGAGCATCCGCACCTAAAACGGTCCCCGAGGTGATCTCAGCGCATAAGACCACACCGCTACCTGGACCTAAGTGCGGATCCCCGCCTGGATCATACCACTCTCTCTCAACGCTCACATCTTCGTAACCTGCATCCTCCAGAACCTTAACAGCAGCGTTCGCCTGCCTTTCGGCAACGTGCCTTGGCAACCTCACGCAGTGGCTCAAACCCCGAATCCTCTCAACATCACCAAACTCTTTCAGAAGAACGGAAGTGAGTTTTCTAACCGGCTTGACCTCCGCAACAATTCTCCCTCCACCGCGAGGATAATGCCCCCTCCTGATAACGGTCAGGCTAGCCTTGTATCCGAGCCTCGCTAAGACACGTATGACCACATATCTCATGTAATCTATTGGAGGACTCCACCTCACGTCGGTGCCGCCGCCTAGGTTGATCTTGACGGAGCCCGGGGAAAAAGCAGCTGAGGGCATAAGCGCTTGCAAAACCAATGGAATGCTTCCTGCCGTTCCTATTTCGAAACTGAATTCTCCAGAGAGTCTCGTCTTCGACTTAAACGTCAATTCCATAGAGGATGTCACAAGACCATCAACATCCGCCTGTGAAAGGCTGGCGACAGCCTTCACACCGATCATGTGTTGGGGTCGAAAACCAGGAGGACTCCGCTTAGCCCTAACATTGAAGATATGGATGTCCTTCCCGAGCAACGCCGCTAAGGCAACGCTGGTTCTGACAACCTGACCTCCGCCCTCACCGACTGAACCGTCTATCTCTATCACATTGATCACAATTGTTAGGATTCCGGCAAAGAATAGTGTGCAAATAGGCAACAATAAAAAGGATAGACTCTGCCTCAAAGCCTATATAATGCTGCGTCGAATAAAAGATGTTAGCAGCATTCTAGGAAGCGGAAAAATGAAGAGAGGCTTGTTTGTAGGCAGATTTCAGCCGTTCCACAATGGTCATGCAGAAGCGATCAAAAAAGTAGCAAAAGAAGTTGACGAGTTGATAATAGTCATAGGGAGCCCACAACACAGCCATGAACTGGAGAATCCCTTCACGGTTGGAGAGCGAATCCTAATGACCAGATCGGCCCTCGACGAGATGGGATTAGACCCGAGAAAATATTATGTAATCCCAGTGCCAGACGTTCAAATGCATGCGACGTGGGTGTCAACAGTCACAGCTTCAACTCCACGCTTCGAAACCGTCTACTCAAACGACCCCCTGACCCGCCGTCTCTTCAAGGAAGCTAGATTTAGGGTTGAGGGCACACCATTCTACCATAGGGAGATGTACTCGGCGACGGAGATTAGGAAGCGGATTCTTAACGGCCAAAGCTGGGAGGAACTCGTTCCGAAAAGCGTGGCCAGACTGATCAAGGAGATCGATGGGGAAGAAAGACTGAGAGATCTAGCAAAAAGAGATGTAGTATAAGTTCAACGCTTATGATGAGAAAGTGATCTTTACCGGGGTTCCCTGCCTTACCTTAAACACTCGGGAAGCGTTTCCCTGGTTGATGTCTATCTCAATGAAGCCAGAACTTCCAACAAGCGCTAGTGCCTGCCCTCTCCCAACGTCACCGTATGTGCTGACAAATGGGATATCCCTTGCAACTCCTCTTATCTCAACTCTTAGCAACCGACCAGGATCAACTCTCCTTCCAAAATCGGAAGGACGAATATTCATTATGAGATTCCCAAAGGAGTCCACGACGAACACCTCTCCAACCACATGATCCTCAGCCGCCTTCGGCTTTAAGGTGGAAAGCACTTGAAACCTGTCAACTTTTGGGCCGATCTCCCTAAGGGGGACACCCATGGCAATATGGGCTGCCACAGGGGCAAAGATCTCCCTACCAGCGAAGGTCTTTGATGGCCCGCTGAGCATATACCTCTTGCTAGTGATCTCGACGACTCGCTTGATCCCATCCTCTGAGGCGGCCAGAGTTAGGACCCCGTTGTCTGGCCCCACAAAAAAGTATCTCTTGGTCTCGATCACGAGCGGTCTCCTACGGGTTCCAACTCCGGGGTCGACAACGGCCACATGAATCGTTCCATTGGGAAAGTATCGGAAGACCTGCATCAAGATGAAGGCACCATATTGGATGTTGAACTTTGGAAGACCATGCGAGACATCAATAACCCTAGCATGCGGACAAATGTTCAATATTACCCCTTTCATACATCCCACGTAAGCGTCCGCAGAACCGAAATCTGTGAGCAGAGTTATGACCGGAGCCACACTCCCATTCAATTCCATCACCAAAAATCTTCCTAATAACAATCTGAGGGGGATCCTTAAGAACATTAATCAAAAATCATTAAACCCAAGAATACCCAAACAAGAACATGCAAAAAAAGATAAGGGAGCTAAGGGGAAAATACATTAACCATCCTTCCAAAAAAGGTGATTGACTTAACCGAAGAAAAAAAGCTGATCATGCTGCCAGGACCGACGAATGTCCCGCCTAGGATAATAAAAGCCATGACGGAGCGTAAAATAGGCCACAGAGACAGAGACTTCCATGCACTCTATGAAAGAATTCTGGAAAACCTCAAGTATCTATTTCAGACAAAAAATGATGTCTATGCCCTAACATCATCGGGCACAGGGGGAATGGAGTGCGCAATCTCAAACACGACATCACAAGGAGATAAGGTAATTATTCCATCGTTTGGTTTCTTCTGCGAAAGGATAGAAGAAACAGTAGCTACCTATGGAGGAAAGCCGATAACAGTCCCAGCAGAATGGGGTAAGTGCACTTCAATAGACTCGATAGAGGAAGCGATCGACAAAAACCTAGACGCTAAGGCGATAGTGATCGTGTACAATGAAACCTCAACAGGAGTCACGTTCAGAGACCTACCAAAGCTGGGAGAAATCGCAGAAGAAAATAATATGCTACTCATAGTTGACGCAATATCTATACTGGGCGGAGATGAGCTCCCTACAGACAAGTGGGGGGTGGACATATGCATCACAGGTACACAGAAGTGCCTCGCCTGCCCACCAGGACTAGCTTTGATCTCAGTCAGCGAAAAAGCCTGGCGCGTCATAGAAGAAACAAAAAACAAATGCGCATACTACTTTGACCTAACAAAGTACAGAGAGTACAAGAAGATATGGGAAACCCCATTCACACCAGCCCTGCCGCTCTTCTACGCACTTGACGAAGCCCTGAAGATGATACGCGAAGAAGGCCTAGAAAACGGTATAGAGAGACACAGAACCTGCGCGAGCGCATTCTATAACGCGGTGGAGGCGCTAAATCTACAACCACTCCCAGACGAAGAACACCGATCAAACACTGTGATAGCAATCAAAAATCCAAGAGGGGTAGACGACAAAGCCCTCAGACGAATAATGGCAGACAGACACCAAATCCTCATAGCAGGCGGACAAGGTAAACTGAAGGGATTGGTTCAAAGGATCGGAAATATGGGGATAGTTTCAGAGCGAGAGGTCACGGCAACAGTAGCAGCATTAGAAGACGCCCTGAAGGAAGTCAACTACCCAGTCGAGCTTGGGTCAGGGATAAACGCCTCAAGAAAAACATTCTCACGGTAAAGGAAAAAACATTATAGTTTCGCGCGCGATATGGGAGTCATCTCCTGCCCAATGTAAAGGCGCCGCCAGCCGATCGACTCCTAAAAAAGCCACCTGGGCAGGATGGACTTCACGTATTCTCCTGTGATAGGTATCTCCAGCCCGCATCTTGGGCATCTCTTATCAGGTGCGATCCTGTATTCAGTCACTGCGAATCCTAGGCGGCCTATCAATAGTTCACCGCAGTCTGGGCAGTAAGTGTTCTCCAACCTGTGACCCGGGACATTCCCCGCGTAGATGTATTGAACACCTTCTTCGACGGCCATATTATGAGCCTTCTCAAGGGTTTTGACAGATGTTATGGACCTATCTTTCATCCTGTATGTTGGGTAGAACTGGGTGAAATGCAGCGGGGATTCAGGCCCAGCCTCCATCAAGTGCCTCCTAGCGATGCCCCTCAGGCAGTCCTCGTCATCATTTACACCAGGAATGACGAGTGTGACAACCTCAACGTGCATCCCTAACCTTTTTGCTTCATTCACATTCCTCCAGACGAGGTTGACATCTGCGCCGCAGTATTTTTGAACAACGTCCTGGTCCCCTTTCAAGTCAAATTTTATGGCGTCCATTCCTGCTTCCTTGAGCATGCGCAATGCCTCAAGCGTCATGTAGCCATTGGAGACGAAGGTGTTGTACAACCCTTTCTCATGGGCTAGTGGAAAAACGTCAAGGCTGTACTCGAAAAGCGTTGTTGGCTCGTTGAACGAGATGGAGGAACCTTGGCATCTTTCGTAGCTTATCATCCCCACGAACCTCTCGGGGCTGACGTAGTTTGCCTTTAGAGGTTGGGGGCTGACTTTGCTGATGTCGTTGTTTTGACACCATGGACACGTGAAGTTGCAACTCCACGTTCCTATCGTTAGAGCATAACTTCCTGGCCAGAAGTGGAAGAAAGGCTTCTTCTCTATGGGGTTGGCCGACATCGAAGATATATCGCCGTACACCAGCGTATACATTTTACTCCCAATGTTCATTCTGGTCTTGCAGAAACCAACTTGTCCAAGGGGAATGAGGCACCTCCTCTCACAGACTCCACATTGAAGAGCATCTTCATTAACCCTCTTGTAGAGAGGAGATTCTCGTACATTAGGGCAGGCAAGTAGCTTCTCGTTTCCCCCGTCGATAACCATTTGTCTCCCTATTTGGATGAAGACTACCTCTACATATATTTGGAGCTCATAATCGATCGAGTACTAGACGTAGGAGTTTTGTTTAGGGTGTAAACCTAGGCTCAGGCCCGCAATTGAACCACAATTTTTATCAACGGTCAAGGAAACATTTTTACAGAAGCAGAGACAAGATGGTGTAGCTTGAAGACCAGGGCGCATGTCTTCGTCAGGGGTAGAGTTCAGGGAGTGTTCTTCAGGGCGGAAACCAAGTATGAAGCCGACAAAAGGAAAATAAAGGGGTGGGTTCGAAACTTGCAAGACGGAAGAGTTGAGGCGGTATTTGAGGGAGAGAAAAATCCAGTGGGTGAGCTAGTCGAATTCTGCAGGAAAGGCCCACCAGGAGCGAGGGTAGAGGACATCAAGGTCGTCTGGGAGGGCTACTCAGGAGAATTCGAAGACTTTAAAATACGATACACGTACCTTTAAAGGACAACAAGACTCTGGAGACAGGAACTTGCCAGTAAAAAAGGGAGACTTCATATTAATCGATTACGTTGCAAGGGTAAAGGAAACAGGCGAAGCTTTCGATGCGACTATCGAGAAGGTAGCAAAGGATGAAGGTATAATCGATAACACATCGATCTATGAACCCAAACTTGTCATCGTAGGTCAAGGCTGGGTCCTCAAAAGCTTGGACGACGCACTGCCAGGGTTAGAGATTGGAAAAGCAAGCAAGATAGAAATCTCATCCGAAAAGGGGTTTGGTCCTAGGGACCCAAAGAAGATTAGGCTGATACCACTGAGAAGGTTTAGGAGGGAAGAAGCGCCTCACCCAGGAATGCGGGTCGAGATTGACGGGAAGACGGCAGTCATCAGAGCGGTTGGAGCGGGAAGGGTTCAAGTTGACTTTAACCCACCCTTGGCCGGAAGGACCCTCGTTTATGATCTGACCGTCAGAAAACGGCTTAAAGAAAAAAACGAGAAGGTTCTCTCGCTAATTCATAGAAGGATTCCTTCGGTCAAAGGGGAGGATTTCAAATTCAACCTCAAAACTAGTATGCTTTCGGTGGAGCTACCCAAAGAAGCCTTTTACCTAGAAGGAATCCAGTTCGCCAAGCGGGGAATCGCAAACGATATTCGGAAGTTTCTCCCAGAAGTCAAAGCTGTAAGGTTCATCGAGACGTTCAAGGGAGAAGCTACTCAGGCAACCGACGTAAGAGGGATAGAAAAAGATGCAAGCCCTGCGGGCAAACAATCTTCTCCTTGATATCGAGAATCTTACATCTCTCGCCTTTCCTGATGCCCTCGGGTACACATCTGATGTAGTTCTCGCATGAGGTATCACCGCAGTTCTGAGGCTGAAACGTTATAACCGCGCTGGTTACAGTGAACCCCGCATCTACACACGCCTCTATATTCTTCTCCATTACTTCGACGACTTGAACACCACCCTCATGAACTCTGCACGGGAACCTCTTTCCGCGAACTGAGACCACTTCATAGACTCGATCAGGCTCCAGATTCGCCACGCAGGCCTTGAAAAGCTTGCAACGATCGCATTCTTTTGAAGGCCTTTCTTGAACAACGGTGAACCCCTCCTTGGCCTGCCTCAACCCTACGAGAGTCACAAGATTTCTGCTCTCCTTTTTCATTTTGATCAGCTAATCTATGACGCCCGTAACCCTTGCCAAGTGGTCAGCAGACTCTTTTGACAAGCCGTGCTCTCCCAAAATTGTATACCTCTCTGGTCTAATCTTGTGAGCTATGGCCAAGGCCTCAACTATGTATCTCGGCTCTATCCCTAACTCTTTTGCAGTTGTCGGAGAACCTATCCTCCTCAGCCTCTCCCCAACCATTCTCCAGTTTATCCCGTGGAGGTAAGCCATCATTATTGTTCCAACTCCACACTGCTCTCCGTGCAAAGCTGGCTTCGGCGCTACCATGTCTAAAGCATGAGAAAAGAGGTGCTCCGCGCCGCTGCAAGGCCCACTGCTTCCTGCAATGCTCATGGCGACCCCGCAGCTAATCAAAGCCTCAAGTACAACACGAATGCCTTCCTCAACATTATTTCGTATGACGTCCGCGTTTCTTAAGATCAGTCTTGCACTCATCAGGGCTAGGCTAGCCGCGTACTCCCCATAATATTGCCCCTTTATTTTGTGAGCCAGCCTCCAATCTCTGACAGCAGTGTATTTTGCTACAATATCACCACAACCGCTCGCAATTAGCCTATATGGAGAACGAGCAATGATGTCTGTATCGGCTACTATGGCAATAGGTGCCTCGGCCGACACAGAAGTGGCGCTCCCCAAATCTTTTATCGAAGCCCTTGAACTAGAAACTCCGTCATGGGAGGCCGCCGTTGGAACACTGATAAAAGGAACACCCTCAAGTGACGAGGACAGCTTCGCGATGTCTATCACCTTGCCTCCACCTATACCCAAAACAATCTCAGGCTTGAACTCTTGAATTAGCTTCCTAGCTTTGTTGACATACTTCATCTCTGGTTCCTCGACGATCAAGCTGCTCACAGAAAAACCGCCTTCTTCAAGCATGCTGGTCACATTTTTGCCAGCTATATCATACGTGTGAGGACCAGTCAGAACTAGAGCTGAGGACAAGAAACCTAGGTTATTACATACTTTGCTTATGTTTCTCAAGACCCCCCGTCCAACTAGGACATCCCTAGGCAGTCTCATGTAGTGTATTGGTTTTGACAAACACATCTACCCGATAGAACATTATGTTTTTAAATACTTGATCTGGCATATTAGGCTAGAAACATTTTTAAGTTAAAGGTTACTATAATAAACAACAGTTGTCTTTTGCGGTCGTTCTGACATTTCTAGGTCTCTCATTTGAGATTCTTGTGGCTTCGCAAAGGTTGGTGTGCGGTTGGAAACGAGAAGACTTGTTGAATCCATGAAAGGTACGACTACCATAGGTGTCGTTTGTCAAGACGGTGTAGTTCTGGCAACTGACACCAGAGTCACTATGGGAACCTTTGTGGCCAGCAAGAAAGGAAAGAAAGTGTTCAAGATCGACGACCACTTAGCCATGACGATAGCTGGTGTCGTCGCTGAGGCACAGAGTGTGGTTGACATACTGAAGGCCAATGCAAGTTTGTTCCGACTAGACAAAGGAAGGAGCATGGACGTTAAGGCTGCCACCAGGCTGGCAGCGAACATACTCTTTTCCTCACGTGCCTTCCCGCTAGCTATGCAAGCCATCATAGGTGGAGTTGATGAGACGGGAGCGCATATATATGCCTTAGATCCCTTTGGTAGCGTAACCGAAGAAACATGTGTCTCAACGGGCTCTGGCTCACCCATCGCGTATGGCGTCTTGGAAGCAGAGTACAAGAAGGATATGCCCGTCTCGGATGGTATTTCAATGGTGGTTCGAGCTATAAGCTCATCCATGAAACGCGATGCGGGAAGTGGCGACAGCTTCGATGTCGTGGTTGTAACAAAAAAGGGTTACTACGAACTGGGCGAAGAGGAAAAGAAAGAGATCATCGAACGTAAAGATTAGGCTTTTCGTACTCCAGAGGAAACAAGGTTGTCATCTTTTAACGAGTTACAAGTGAGAATAAGGGAGGCTCTTCTTGAGCATATCCCCAAGGAGGCAGAGATAAGCCGTATAGAATTCGAAGGGCCCAACATAGCTGTCTACACGAAAAGACCGGAGATCCTAATTGAACAGAATTACATAATAGCAGACATAGTTAATGTACTCCACAAGAGGATAGTGATACGCTCAGATCCTTCTGCCCGCCTTTCAGAGAAAGATAGCTTGAAAGAGATTCAGAGAATAATACCAGAGGAAGCCGAGGTCACGAACATAACATTTGATCCCACCGTTGGAGAAGCAATAATAGAAGCCAAGAAACCTGGGTGCGTCATCGGAAAAGACGGCGCGACACTTGAGGAGATAATCAAGGCGACAAGGTGGAGACTCAGAGTTTTTCGGAGCCCGCCCATCTCCTCGAGGATTATCACGAACATGAGGCACTTCATCCACTCCAAGAGCAAGACTAGAGGAAAGATTCTGAGAACAATGGGGGAGAGGATATTTCGACCGACAGTATTCAAGACAACCGACGTGACGATGACTGCTCTAGGCGGATTCCAAGAGGTTGGGCGATCAGCGATCCTTATTCAGACGGATGAGAGCAGGGTGCTTTTGGATTGTGGAGTAAAACCGGGGTTCGCCGATCCGAGTCAAGCTTATCCTAGACTGAATGTCGGTGATTTCGATCTTGAACTCTTAGACGCGGTTGTCATCTCGCATGCGCATCTAGATCACTCTGGGCTTCTCCCACTCTTGTACAAGTATGGTTACGACGGCCCTGTTTACTGTTCAGAACCCACAGCCAGCTTGATGACTCTGCTACAACTTGACAACCTTGATGTTCTAACTAGGGAGGGAGTTCCCCCTCCATACGATCAGAAAGACATCAAAGAGACCATTATTCACACGATACCCTTGAATTACGGCGTTGTAACAGACCTAGCCCCAAACGTCAGATTGACGCTCCACAACGCTGGCCACATTTTGGGATCTTCCATTATACATCTCCACATAGGCGAAGGAATACACAACATTGTCTATACTGGCGACTTCAAATATGGTCAAAGCATGTTACTTGAGTCCGCTAACGCAAAGTTCCCAAGGGTTGAAACGCTGATAGTTGAAAGCACTTACGGGTCACCGGAAGATATCATGCCTCAAAGGAAAACGGCTGAGGAATCCTTGGTCTCATTCATAAATGAAACTATAGGAAAAGGGGGAAAGACTCTAATACCGGTTCCAGCGGTTGGCAGGTCACAAGAGATTATGCTCGTGTTAAACAGGTACATGACGCAAGGCTTACTCAAAGAAGTGCCGGTGTTCGTTGAGGGTATGATAAAAGAGGCGACGGCCATTCACACAGCCTATCCAGAGTACTTAGACAAGAAGGCACGAGATAAGATTCTGTATCAAGGAGAAAACCCGTTTCAGTCAGATTATTTCACCATTGTTGAGCATCCCGAGGACAGACCTAGCATAATAGAGGGGGAGCCGTGTATAATTCTGGCTACGTCCGGAATGTTGGAGGGAGGACCATCTGTAGATTACTTCAAGAATCTCGCCTCGGACGAGAGGAGTTCCTTGGCATTCGTTAGTTACCAGATTGATGGGACACTAGGTTCCAAGGTAAGGAAAGGAAGACCCGAGATTCAGATGATGGATCCTGATGGGAAGATGAGGGTCTTCAAGGTTAATCTGAGAGTTGAGTCCTTCGACGGTTTTTCTGGACACTCAGATAGAAATCAGATCATAAATTACGTTGGAAAGGTCTATCCGAGGCCAGAACGTGTGATCGTCAATCACGGTGAGAAGGCTAAGTGCCTGGAAGTTGCGAGTGCCCTCCATAGGATCTACAAAGTTGAGACGTGCGCACCGAGAAACCTAGAAACGATTAGGTTAGAATGATTTTCAAAAAATTAGCGACTCTGTTCAACTGTCTTCCAAAAGTCATCGCCAACGAAGTGTAAGTTCTTCACCATTCTTCCGTGTTTTTTCTTTCTGAACTGGCTTGAATCGAAAAGGCTTCTACCTATGGCTATGGCCTTATGGTGTCTCTCGTCCCTAACGACGACTGGCATTTCGGCGGAAAACTCACCCTCAACCCCTATTATTCCTGGAGCCATTATGTCTGCTCCATTACACACATGCGAGAGGGCTCCCATGTCGACTATTACTGATGACATTAGATCTAGAATGCCTTCGTTGATCAATGCAGGAAGCAATTGACCTTCCGTTTCAATTAGGATCAGCTTTCCGTCCAGCAGAAAGATTTTCTTGGCCGGCGATAGATCCATCGCCTCGAGGCTTTTACTGTTAGGAATTACTTTTTTAGCCTCTTTTCCGATTAGGTTTGAAAGGTGCTCCATAAGTCTTTTCGTTTCACTCGAGTCTAAGTGGTGCCTTTTCTTCGACTTCAAGAGCATATCTCCATGTAAGACTTTTAAATCAAAACTTTTAAATTATGGACATATGATTCTCTTTAAGAGTCTGATGTTTAGGGTGGTCTATGTTGGCCGAGATGATTACGGAGGTTCTTGAGAGGAGCGTTGGGAAAGTCGTCCTCGTAAAGCTGAGGGGTGGGACGAATTTGAGGGGTAAGCTTGAGGGTTTTGACCAGCATATGAATTTGGTTCTAGTAGATGCAGAGGACGTCTCGGCATCTGATGATGTGAAGAAACTTGGGACCATCATTCTGAGGGGAGACAATGTCGTTATGATCTCGCCTCCCCCGAGCTGACTGATCGTTAGTCGATGAGAGATCCAGTCGCTTTTTTCAGGGCAAGGTTTAAGACTTACTTATTTTCTACATAATTTTGTCGGGCCGGTAGCTCAGCCTGGTATGCCTACTATGGGCCAAAGAGCGCTGCGTTGGCATCGCAGAGGTCCCGGGCTCGAATCCCGGCCGGTCCACCATTTTCTGTGTGGCTGGGTTCTACAGGTCTAGGTACTTTTTCAGTTCCCAGTCTGTCACCTGTAGGTTGTACTCGCTCCACTCCTTCTTCTTTGCCTCTATGTATTTTCTGAATGTGAACTCTCCTAGGGATTCCCTCATCAACTTGCTTTTCTCGAACTCTTCTATTGCCTCCCCCAGTGATGAGGGAAGTGTTTCGATGTAGAACTTTGCCAGCTTTCTTTCGTCGAATTCGTATACATCCTCTTCGACTGAGTTCGGTGGCTGTATCTTATTCTTGATTCCGTCCAATCCTGCCTTCAGCATCACGGTGAACGCTAGGTATGGGTTGCAGGACGGATCTGGACACCTGAGTTCGAGGCGAGTTTCTTTCTCTTTTCCTGGGTGGTATTCTGGAACCCTAATAAGGGCTGACCGATTACGCCTTCCCCAGCAGACATATGTTGGGGCTTCGTATCCTGGGACCAGTCGTTTGTAGGAGTTTGTCGTCGGAGAGAGAACCAGGGACATTTCTCTTGCGTGCTTGAGTTGGCCTCCGATGAAGTGGTAGGCCAGCTCGGATAGACTGTACTCGTCTCCTGGGTCGAAGAATGCGTTCCTTCCGGTCTTTGCATCGCATAGACTCTGGTGCGTGTGCATGCCTGAGCCATTTATTCCGGCTATTGGTTTTGGCATGAAGGTCGCGAGCAGGTCGTGGTTTGATGCCACGGCCTTTAAGATGCTCTTGTAGGTTATCACGTTGTCGGCTGTCGTTAGGGCATCTGTAAACTTGAAGTCGATCTCGTGTTGACCCGGAGCCACCTCGTGATGGCCCCTTTCGACATCCAGTTCCATTTCTTGGAGGGCGAACGTCGCCTCCCTTCTTATATCTAGCGATATGTCAAGCGGCGAGAGATCGAAGTAGCTACCCGTGTCGTGTGGCGCTGGCCTGAGTTGATGGGCCTCGTCGACCTTTAATAGGAAGAACTCCAACTCTGGGCCGACGTTATAGACGAATCCGCTAGCCTCAGCTTCTTCAAGGGTCTTCTTAAGGATATACCTAGGGTCACCTTCAAAAGGTCTTCCTTCAGGCCTGTATAGGTTGCATATGATTCTGCCCTCTTTCTTCTCCTGGGGTCGCCATGGAAGAACGCGGAAAGTCGTTAGATCCGGTATCGCCAGCATATCGCTTTCGTATATCCTGACAAATCCCTCTATCGAGGAACCGTCGAACCCGAGGCCTGAGAGGGCTTCCTCTAAGTGTTCTGTGGGGATAGCGAAGCCCTTAGCTGTTCCAAAGATGTCCACAAACTGTAGAGTTATGAGTTTTACGCCAGAATCCTTTATTCTTTTTAGGAGCCCTTCTTTAGCTTTTGAAGACAAATTTTTTCACCTGAAAAAATGTTATGGACATGGAAGAGTACAGAAGCAACTAAGCCATCAACAGTTATTAAAACTTTGTTCTTGCGAATGATCGAGGCTGAAGATCACGATACTTTGAATCATTTCCTGTCAAAATATATGTTCTTGCCTGTGGCAGATACTGGAACTCCAATAATCAAGTCGGTGTCCAACAGTTTGAGAGCCTTAGCTGCGGTTCCTATAGTAAGCATTACCCTGTTATCGACATTCAATCCACTTGCGGTCTTGACCGCTGAACCTAGGGCTACGCCGAGATCTAGCACTTCAAGCATGCACATAGGCCCCGTAAAGTCATTTCCTGTCTTCTTCTTGGCCTCTATGAAGGCAGCGCATGTGGGATAACCGCAGGCCCCGCAGTCCAATGGCCTTTCAGGTTTAGGTGGCATCGTCGCTTTGACGCCGACTAGGAGAACAGCCCTTGATCCTCTTACGTTTTCGGCGTCTCTTATGAACGAGTGCTTCGTCCGCTCGTCTACAAAACGTTCAGCCTTCTTCTCCATGGCTAAGGCCAATTGCTCTTTATCTTCACCTATCACCATCGCCGTTGTTATTCTATCTACTCCACGTGATTTGGGAGCTGTCCTTGCGCTCACAGCCATCAATTTGGCTGCATCGATGACGGCTTCTTCTTCAACCTTTTCACCATAGATGATTGGCAATTTGTTTGCCTCCGACTATAAGACTATATTGCCAACATCTTTTTAACCATGCGATAAATATTATTTTGACTTCATCAAGTATTTGCTTAGTCTGGGCCGGTAGTCTAGCTGGTTAGGACACGATGCTTTGCCTAAGATCCGCTTGACGTGCGGAAGGTCCCCGGTTCGAATCCGGGCCGGCCCACCATTTTTTCTTGAACTCCTATGGATGCTCAAAGTCTTCTTGTGTCAACTGTGAGAAGTGTGCCTTCCAAGAAGATAATGATTTCGCGTACATGATTTTCTTCGACCTTTGTCGATTTTGTAATCGACAATAAACGTAAGACTTATATTCCCAACCCTCTAATAAGTAGGATTAAAAATTTCCCCACTAGGGAAAAGAGATCAGAGAATATTTTGTGGTGTTTAGACTTTGATTGGAAAAGGTATCTTGGCCGCCGCTTCTCCTGTTGAGTCGGCTTTGTTCACCATAGACGGGTCGAAGGGTCTGTCGAGGCATCTACTCGTCTTCACAGACCGACGGCTTATTGTTGGGCTTGTGTGTAGTGGAGCAACACGCTTGTTTACGGCTGGCGTATGTAGGATGGCTCACGAGAGTTCTAAGTTGAAGAAGATGAAGATTGAAGAGTTGTTGTCGGACAAGAAGACCCGCATGATCCCATACGGTGACATAGGTAGCATTGAGGTTATGAAGGAAGGAATGCTCAAGTGGGGATCAATTACGGTCAACAGCACTGTGGATAAGGCTGAGAAATTCTATGTCAACATAAAGAAGAGGATAGATGATTTTGAGAGATCGCTGAGGCCAGTCCTTGGAAAACGATTGATAGTAAGACGATGATACGATCGAGGATATCATTCGCGTGCGTGTAGCTATCGACTCTTGTCGATTTTCTAATCGACATCGGACGTAAGGCTTATATTCCCCACTCTCCAATAAATAGCATCTAAATTTTCCCAAGTGGGGAAAAGAAGTCTAGGAAAAAATTCTTGGAGTTAAGACTTTGAGCAAAATAGGCATCGTCAGTTACGGCGCATACATCCCGAGATGGCGTATCAAGGTCGAGGAGATAGCACGGGTATGGAATGCTGATCCGGAGGATTACAAGCAAGGATTATTGATAGATGAGAAGTCTGTTCCTTCGCCGGATGAGGACACTGCTACCATATCTGTGGAGGCTGCGAGAAACGCCTTCAAGAGAGCGGGAAAGATAAAACCGCAAGAGGTGGGTGCCTTGTATGTAGGCTCAGAGTCGCATCCTTATGCTGTTAAGCCCACCGCATCCATTGTGGCGGAGGCCGTTGGCATCACGCCTTCGCTGACGGCGGTCGACATGGAGTTTGCGTGTAAAGCTGCCACAGCGGGCATCCAAGCTTGCATGGGATTGGTCAAGGCCGGATACATAAAGTATGGGATGAGCATCGGCGCGGATACTGCTCAGTCTGAGCCTGGGGATGCGCTGGAGTTTACGGCTTCAGCTGGCGGAGCTGCATACATCATTGGAGGAGAGGACCTCTTGGCTGAGATCGAGGACACATACTCTTTTACGCAAGACGTGCCAGACTTCTGGAGGAGGGATGGCGAGAGGTACCCAAAACATGCGGGAAGATTCACAGGTGAGCCTGGATATTTTGACCACGTAATTAGTTGTTCCAAGGAGTTGATGAGTAAGACTGGAACCACTCCTGAAGACTATGACTATGCTGTTTTTCATGAACCCAACGGGAAGTTTCCTCTGAGGGCTGCCAAGATTCTCGGCTTTCCCAAGGAAAAAGTCTTGCCTGGTCTCATAGTGAGTAGAGTCGGCAACACTTATTCAGGTTCGTCGCTCCTGGGCTTGGCTGCGGTACTTGATGTAGCTAATGCTGGAGACAAAATATTACTAACTTCCTATGGCTCTGGAGCTGGATCAGACTCATTCAGTATAAGAGTAACAGAAGGAGTGGTGGAGAAGAGGCCGCTTGCGCCGTCCGTTGAGTATTACATCAATAGGAAGAGCTACATCGATTACGCGACCTATTCGAGGTATGAGAGAAAGCTGGAGGCTGGCTAGTTGGCCCTCAAGAAGAGAGATGTAGCCATAGTTGGCATAGGCTCGACTTCCTTCGGGGAACGTTGGGATGTAGGACTGAAGGAGCTGGTTGCTGAGGCAGGTTTTCAAGCGGCGGAGGATGCTGGAGTACGGGGAAAGGACATTGAGTTGGTCATCGCTGGAAACATGTCGGGTGGCAGGTTTGTGGGTCAAGAGCATGTTGCAGCTCTTATGGCGGACTTTCTGGGCTTGAATCCGACGCCTGCGGTGAGAGTTGAGGCGGCGTGTGCCTCAGGCGGTGTTGCTATGCGGGAGGGGTATATGACCGTGGCTTCGGGTTTTCACGATCTTGTTGCCGTTGGCGGGGTTGAGAAGATGACTGATGTCTACGGCAGCGGGGCGATCGCCGCTTTGTCTGGGGCTATGGATTTTGAATGGGAAGCCTACTATGGTACTACGTTCCCTGGGATCTATGCGTTGATCGCCCAGCGGTATATGCACGAGTACGGTTTGACGAGGGAACAGCTTGCCGAGGTGGCTGTGAAGAGTCATTATCATGCCAGTTTCAATCCTCTGGCTCACTTCCAGAATCGGATAGAAGTTGAGGATGTATTGAACTCTAGACTCATAGCTGATCCTTTGAGGCTCTTGGACTGCTCCCCGATTTCGGACGGTGCGGCGTGCGTACTTCTAGCCCCTGCCAAGGATGCGAGAAAGTATACGGACACGCCGATTATTGTAGAGGCGTCTAGGCAGGCTTCTGGAACCCTGAGCCTCTTTATGAGGAGAGACATCTGTACTATTGACGCCACCACGGAGGCTGCGAACCAAGCGTTCAAGGATGCTGGCCTTTCGAGGAAGGATGTGGATCTACTTGAGGTGCACGATTGCTTCACTATAGCTGAGATTCTGGCCTTGGAGGATCTCGGCTTCTGTGAGAAGGGCAAAGGAGGAAGTCTCTATGATGGGAGGCAGACCTACTTCGACGGTGAGTTGCCTGTGAATACGGATGGGGGGTTGAAGGCTGCAGGTCATCCTGTTGGAGCGACTGGCGTCAAGCAGATTTTTGAGTTGGTTAAGCAGTTGAGAGGAGAGGCGGAGAAGGGAAGACAGGTGAAGGATGCGGAGATTGGGTTGGCACATAATCTTGGAGGTTCAGGTGCAAGCGTGGTCGTGACCATATTGAGGAGGGGAGATTGATGTCTTTTCTTGGTGTCCCTTCGCATTGGAGAAGGTACAAGGAGCGTTATAGGCTCGTGGGTTCGAGGTGTGAGAAATGCGGGAATGTTTTCTTCCCTCCTAGGAAGGTATGCCCACATTGTCGAAGGGCAGGGAAGTTGGATGATTTGGCGTTCTCAGGAAATGGTAAGGTCTACAGCTTCACTGTTATTAGAGCTGCTCCTGAAGAGTTCACGGAGTACGCTCCTTATGCGATTGGATTGATAAAGTTGGATGAGGGACCATTGGTCGAGTCTCAGATCGTGGACTGCGAGTTTCAAGACATATCTATAGATATGCCTGTCGAGGTTTGTTTTAGGAAGCTCATGGAACAGGGTAAAGATGGAATCATATGTTACGGCTTCAAGTTCAAGCCTAGGGACGATTCTTGGAGGGACGCCAACCTAAATATTAAAGAAAAGTGAGGGGCATCCTAGGTATTAAAACTCTTTTCTTTTGAGCTTGTAAAATGAGCTTCCACTTTCCGTGCACCGTATCTTCACACGCAAACGTTTCAAAACAATATTTTTCTGTGTAGATGCCTATTAAGAGTCATGGAGATCGGTCTGGACTTACCTTATATGACTTCAGACCTGCCAGGTATTGGCGGACGAATTCGAGATAAACCTGATCATTTCGTGGTTGAGGAGATACCCCTCTACGAGCCACAGGGCGAGGGAGAACATCTCTACGTCAATCTGACGAGAGAGGGACTGACTACTCGGGACATGCAGCGGCAGCTGGCAACTCTGTTTGGTCTTCGAGTCGATGCTGTTGGCTTTGCTGGTATGAAGGACAAGTATTCCCGATCCACCCAGACTTTCAGCCTGACTATTGGGCGCGTAGACGCGGATTTTGTGGAGAGGGCCGTGGCGCGGATAAGATCTACGCTGCCGGTCATTGTGAACTTGGCTCGGCTACACAGGAATAAGCTCAAGCCTGGGCATCTGCTGGGCAACAGGTTTACCGTAGTCGTCACGAAGTTGGGGCTATCACAGAATGAGGCGTTGCGTCGAGCCCAGGCGATCGCTATTCAGCTGCGAGAGGGGGGTATTCCCAACTTTTTCGGCAGTCAGCGCTTCGGTCACTACGGCAATAATGTTCGACGGGGACTGGAGATCATTCGAGGTCAATACCGAGTCGGCGACCGGTGGTTGCATCGCCTTCTGATATCCAGCTATCAGAGCTACCTGTGCAACCGTTACTTGGTCCGCCGTGTTGAGTCTGGCTACTTCGATCGCATCTTGACTGGTGACATTGCCAAGAAGTACGCTACTGGCGGTTTGTTTCAGGTTGAAGATGGCGCGGAAGAACAGCCTCGCTATGAGGCGCATGAGATCAGCTTCACGGCTCCGATCTACGGATCCGAGATGTGGGCGGCCACTGGACCTGCTGGAGAGCTCGAGGCAAAGGTGCTGGATGAGGTTGGCATTACCTTGGAGCAACTGGAGAAAGCTGGTGTTAAGGGCACTCGGCGTTTGGGTCGATTGCTGTTGTCTGATCTGGTTGTGAATCCGGCGCCTGAGGGCTTGGTGATTCGCTTTTCGTTGCCGAAGGGTGCCTTTGCGACAACGGTGTTGCGGGAGATTATGAAGGTTGATCTGGCATATCCGCCTGGTATTTCATCGGACAGTATGTTGATATAGACCTCACCAGAAAGCTTTAAACGTTGATGATCACATTTTTGATTTTGCCGCGGTAGCTCAGCCCGATCACATAGAGTCTGGATGTGAGGCGATGGAGAGCGCCCGACATGGAGATTCAAGGCTCCATGGGCGAGGCTGAAGACCGGGTTGTCGGGAGTTCAAATCTCCCCCGCGGCACCACACTCTAAAATATTTTTTTTAGTTTCTGAAGTCTTCGGAAAATGATTCTTTTCATGAAAGGGGAGTGGAAACGAAATATCTCGCTGGATTTTACAGGAATCTACAGGAAACCACAGGAAACCACAGGAATTTACAGGAATTTGCAGGAAATGTCTGAGAGGGCTGAGTTCCATGCAAGGCTGGCCACGACAGGGCGCGTTTACATCCCGAAGATTATGCTAGGTTTTCCGAAGAACGGGTCTACTTTCGCTTCCTGAACACCTAGACGCCGTCAATGGTTGTGAAGTACTCGAAGCCCGCCTTAGCAAGCCTTGTGTTCAGGGTTTAAATATTCTTAAGGTTGCGTGGGAATTATACGTTGGGTGGTCGGCATGGCTGAGATGGAGTTGGTCGAGAATGTCAAGAAGGAATATGTTGGCAAGTGGATAGGGTTGAGGGGCAGAGACGTGATTGCCGTCTCTGATATCCACGATGAGATTTACAGACAACTCAAGGAGAAGGGAGTGAGCGATGTCTACATCTTCTATTCTCCAACCGAGGAGGAGAAGTACGGCTTTCTTTTCTAAAGGTTGCATAGATTCAGGAGTGGTTGAGGCATGGAGCAAAAAGAGAAAGCTAGGAAAGTTGTTTTAAAGATAGCGAGCGAAGACTATAAACTTCTAGAGCGCCTCAACTCGGGATCGAAAAAGACAAAAGAAAAAGGGGAGGGCCCTAGGAATCCTCGCTCATCGTTGTGATGGTTCTCATAGAGGTCTTTGAAAGGTCATCTGCCTGAGCCTCGGGTTTTTGTAGGCTCTGCAATTCTGTGTGTTGCCTGATTTATCTCATTTCTTATTTATATAACAACCTTTAAAAACTCCTTCAGTTCTTATATAAATATTACCCATGAAAGCTTTAACGAGATACGTCCTCTCCACCCTGGGCGGAAGAGTGGTGGAAAGAAAGGATATCGAGGAGGCGTGTAGAAGGTTCGACGCGGACGCTGACGAGACCATAAACTACATGATCTCATATAGGTACTTCATAAGAGTTCTAAGAGGCCTCTACTATGTCAAGACGCTGGAGGAGTTCGGACTAAGGAAGTCCGTGGACATCTACGATGTTCTATCGCTCGCAATGGAGAGGCTCAGCATCAAGTGGTACTTCGGGCTCTATACGGGCTTGAGGCTCAACGGCTTGACCCATGAGTACTCCGATACCATATTCATACTGAATGACACCATATTTAGGCCGAAGGAGATGAAGGTGGCTGGGGAGAAGGTGAAGTTCGTCAAGCTGAAGAACAGGCTCTTCGGCTTCGGCACCATCAACAAAGACCGCGTTGTATTCTCCGATACCGAGAAGACGCTTCTCGACTTCATCTACGTCTCAAGATACGGGTCCGTGCCAGAGGGCAGGATCATCTCAATAGTCGAAGAGTACGGCACGGCTGCCAAACCTGATAAGATAAGAGCTTATCTGATATTCTACCCTGAAACTGTTGGATTTGTGGCCAAGAATGCCGGACTTATCTGAGTTCATCGGCTTCATCGCAGAGAAATCGGGTGTTCAGAAGCCTGATCTGATACAAAAGGATGTGATCCTACACAGGATACTCAAACAACTCTATTCTTCTCCACGCTTTTCTGAAAACTACCTCTTCAAAGGCGGAGGCAGCCTGATCATGTGCTACTTCGGCTACTACAGGTTCAGCGTTGACCTCGACTTTACATGGAAAGACCAAGCGAGCTGGAGCATGGTTGGAGGAAAAGAGTTGAGGAGGCGGCTTCATGAAGAGATAGACATCTTTGGCTCTTCCCTCACAGGCATT
>Ga0209610_1000139_pt1 | contig 36140 bp, 34 predicted proteins | sample LakKivw275mmetaG_FD_184137 | JGI IMG/M metagenome (GOLD analysis project Ga0209610, IMG submission 184137) | Anoxic lake water microbial communities from Lake Kivu, Rwanda to study Microbial Dark Matter (Phase II) - Lake Kivu water 275m metaG... | ecosystem: Environmental > Aquatic > Freshwater...
GCGTCGAGATATCTTCGAGGCCCATGCGCGACCTCCTGCTGGTGTGCGGCCGCAGGCCCAACATGGTGCCGATGCTGGCGGACGCTTCTAGGCCCGGCAGCTACTGCTCGCTGGTGGGGAAGGTGGACGTCATCTACCAGGACGTTGCGCAGCCTGAGCAGAGTGGGATACTCTTCGCCAATGCCAGGGCTTTCCTGCGGGGCGGGGGGCACGCGATGCTCGCGCTGAAGGCCAGGAGCATAGACGTGACGAAGGAGCCGCGCGAGATCTTCCGCGACGAGATGGGGAAGCTCGAGCGGGAGTTTGAGATTTTGGACGCGAAGGTGCTCGAGCCGTACGAGAAGGACCATGCGATGTTCTTGATGCGCAAATCTTCATAAAAATAGATTTACTCTACTCCAGCCGTCTCAATTCGAACTTTATCGATTCGGTCATCGTTTTTATATCCTCTCGATAGTCCAAGGGAACGGTTTCTGCCAGCTCCGCAACATCCGGAGTCCTACCAGTGACTTTATCCAGCCAGTAGACAACGGACTCCACGAAGCTCGAAAAATCCATTTTCCATTCAGACCTCGCCAGAGCTTTGATGTAGGCTTTGAGAACTCTCTTATTTTGGCAGTGCTTGAACCCCATAAAAACATCGTAAATGTCTTTTCCCACCTGCCTTCTGGCCAAGGCGAGTATTTTTCTCGCGAGGAGATGTTCCAGCGAATAGGACGGCACGTACACCGGCGTCAAAGTCATGCCGTGGAATTCCAAAAGGGAATGCAGGGGGAGCGATTTTATCGTCCGGTCTATTGCCGCCTGCTTGGTATTCATCTCGATGAGCAGGTTCTCCCAAGGATTCTTTCCGTACCAGAGGGTCCATTCCTTGATCGTACTTGGGACATCAAATTTAGTCGTTTGCACCCTGTACTCCTTGGAGATGTCCGAATCGAGGAGCGCTTCGGTGATCTTATTGTAGACCGCCCTCCAGTTTCTAGAAAAACAATCGATATCCAAATCCTTCGAAAACCTCTGCTTTTCCGCGTAGTACCCCTTGTTCAAAGCCGTGCCACCGAAGAGCGCAGTCTTGATCTCGCGCTCCTCCAGCAAGTGGAAAAATTTTGGCATCAACGTGAACAGCTTGACCTCTTTTTCAATGTTTTTCATGGGGAGCCCCGTCGCCAACGAAAATCTGGCCAGATTTCTTGATATCATAATTTACCTCCTAAAAACGTTGTCGTAAATTTTCCAATCCTTGTCGAATTTTCCCCCACTCGGCAGGGAAGGGTCAAGCACGGTGACAACCGGTTTGTTTATCATTCTTTTTACTTCCTTGATTATCTCCGAAGAAATCTTCATGCCCCCGCCCCTCGCGCTCGAGAAGATGTAACCGACCCTTTGTTTCACCGCTGAACTTCCATACATCTCCAAAAATTGTGTGAACTCCGCCCAATCTTCTCCGCTCAAATCAGCCCTGCCGAGAGAATACAAAATCTGGTCATAGCCCCCGGCGTACTTCGGCTTGCAGAAGCAGTCAAAAAAGGTCTTTGCCTTCGTCGAAACTCTGTACCTTTTAAGGTAGCAATCACCTATCGCGAGATCCCCCAGGCTCACCGCCTTGTAAACCATCTTCCCCATCTTCCTCTCCTTTTTACCTTTCCTCACGACCACATAACAGGTGAGCGGCTCCTCCGTCTTCCACCCGTAGAGCCAGAGGGCGGTCGAGAAACCGAGGTAGCCGTTGAACAGGTGCTGCCCGATCAAAAACTCATCGTAACCGTCCTTCACCACGTAGTAGAGCCCTTTCTTTACCCTCAACAGTTTTTTCTTCGCCTCCAGAGAGCTTAGCAACTGCCGGAGGTTTTGGGCCGATGTTATCCTCTTCCGGGAGTTCAGCTCTTTCAACATGCCGAACGTCAGGACCGAATCTGGCGGCAGGTAGTTCATTATCTCCTGTTCCAGCGGCGTCAAATACTTGTTTATCATTTTCCCACATAGTTAGTTTATAGCTCACTATCTATAAATATGTTAAAATCGGCTTGGCCAGCGGCCGGTTGCTCGAGCTCAAGCGGGAGTTCGAGATCTTGGATACGAAGGTACTCGAGCCGTATGAAAAAGACCACGTGATGTTCTTGAGGAGGAAGGGCGGGTTGTGATTGTAATGCATGGTTCAGAATCGGGGGTTCAAATCCTGCTTATTAGAATTCAGACCAATTGGCTTTAAAACTTGGATTGTAAATAATTAATGGGTTTGATCTAGTGTGTCCTGCTGGAATCCCTAATTTGAGTTCGAAGACGATAAATCAAGCTGTAATAGATGCAGTATCATCTGTCAATAACTCGAGACTTCAAATAAGAAACCGAAGAATACCCCTTTTGGGGCTTGGTCTCCAATCTAATACGATATGTGCTATAATACACAATCTTGTAGCTAAGAGGATTTCGGAATTAAACCCAAAGTGGACTTTTAGGCCTCATGGAGGTGCTGGAGGCGATTTGGGTGGTCCTAGAAATATTGAAGTTGAAATAAAGACAACGACAGATAAACGGATTAAAGGAAATCGTGTTACTTTTAAGCCCGGATATAGCATATGTGTTTTTCTCACTAAACCTTCACAAAATACTCCGTTAGAAATTAAGGAGGTTCGCTGTGGGTTTTTGCAACGCAGAGACTGGACATCAGGAGGTCAGAAAACACAATTCTCTTTTGTTAAGGGTAGCGCTTTATCAAGATTGAGAAAAGTGATGTAAAATCAGAACATCATATCAAAACTGTTTCTAAAACTAAAACAAAACATCAAGTTTTAAGCCAGTCGAGATCCAAGTCTAGATCATGAAGATTATCCAAGAAAGGATAAAACAAGCAACAGATTTCATGAGGTTCTTTGATGAAGCGTGGCGTTCGCCAACGCTTCCGAAACATCCAAGAGTGGATGTTCAAAATAGGCTACTTTCAATTGATTCTTCTCTAAATGATAAAGAAATTGCATCCGAACTTTTCAATTTAGAAAAAGCAGGGGTCATTTATGCATCCGATCTTTTGACCTACATTTTCACGTCAAGATTGTCTATCTCATTAAGCGAGAAAATAAATGACCCTAAATCTTTGAGGAAGATTTACAAATTTTGGTTAAACTTCGTCAATTATCTTTTGATAACCAATGTTTTCGAGCCTAACAAAGATATAGATACAAAAGATTTGGGAACTGGAAAATATGAGGATATTCAATTAAAGGTCAGAAAAAGTATCGTTAGGGAGATTTTTCTTAAATTACTTGATCTTATACCTGCGCTAGAAATTTTTGAGGTAATCGCTAATCACGGTAGAGCTGGCGGGGATGCCCTTACTAAAGACCAAATAAAAGATATCGGCCGGGAGTTAGGCCTATCAGAAGAGAACATGCGGTGTAACAAAACCGAACTAATTGAAGTTATAAAATCAACTGATGAAAGAAAGCTTTCAAAGTGGATAAAAAATATCTCTGAAGATCATCAAATATGGCAAGGTTTAGCTGGAGAATATATGCCATATAGCACGCCAGGGTTTTTGATTAAAAATGTTGGATTGGCAAGTGAATTATTTGTCCTTTTGAAATTAATCAATGAAGACGTGGGTTACATTATCCCCACCTTACTTAATCAACGCCTATATTCGCGCCTAAGAATGGCTTGCGCGGGCGCACAGGAGCCCATTGATAAATACGTTCTTTTTCCACCAGATTTCTTGTTGGCAAGAGAAGGCAAAATCATCGGAATAGAGCTTGGCAGAGGCAAGCCCGAACTAATTTCTTCCTTTGCTGCTGTGTCTGGACTTCCTACTGTTTTTATCAATGCCGTAATCAGAAACCCTAGTTTGAAACTTGAGAGAGATTTTGGTTATAAATGCAACTTATGTTTTTTGAGTTTTACAGTCTGTAAAAAATATATTGAGTTATTCCCTGAAAGACTCGACGAATTTGATGGAAAATCCTGTTCAAAGCTTTGCGATCCCAAGAGGGCTCGGGAATGTTTAGATTCCGCCGTAAGGTGTGGTCTGCCTTCAGGAGAAGGTAATGTAGAAACAGTAGTTCATTATCAGTGCCTTAATGAATGCCACCCAAACTTGGCGAAGGAAATAAATACAAACAAGATTTTTCCGTTATATCCAGAAATATCTGGTCTTGAAAAGCTGAAGATCGGGCTTCGTTACTAGCCACCAGAAATTTCTCTTAATCTTTTCCTAGCTATTTCTATGTATTTTTTGTCTATCTCAAAACCGATATAATCAATGCTTAGCTTCTTGCATGCTACTGCTGTGGTTCCGATTCCCATAAATGGGTCAAAAACTAGCATATCTTTCGTTATTCCATGAAGTTTGATACACATTTCTGGCAACTTCTCGGGAAAAACTGTTGGATGGGGCCGCGATTCCCAAATCGTTTCATAAGGGATAAACCACGTGTTGCCTCTGTCTCTAAGGTCTTGGGTAGCTGATTTCCACCTTCCGATATTGCTTTTATCCTGATATTTTACGCCAACTGCAAGCTTGTTTAGCTTGGCGTCTCCTTTTTTAGTGAAATGAAAAATGTATTCGTGACACATGCTTAAAAATTTGGGGCTGTTAAGGGGTTTGTAATGGCCGACAGCAATGTCGTCTATTATGTTTGGATAGTTTCCAACATCATTTTTTGGTATTGCTATAGATTTTATCCAATGAATCGTGTTTTGTAAAGTAAAATGCTTCCTAAACCTCTGAGCGATATCTAAAGGGATCCATTGATCCGACGGTTTTCCGCCAACATTTAGAAAGAAAGACCCACCTCTCTTCATTACTTTTTTACATCCTCTCCCAACTTCTTCTATCCAGTCCAAATACTCTCCCTTAGGGCGTGTATCGACATAACTATTGTATTCCTTCCCAATGTTGTAAGGTGGGGACGTAACAATAACATCCACAGACTTTGCTTCCATTTTTTCTATTCCTTCTAGGCAATCCATGCAGTAAATTTTGTTTCTCTTTAATACCATAGCGCCTGCCTCCTGAGGACACCCTTCATTATTATGTAAGTAAGGTATCTTAATTGATTTTTCGGAGAGAGAGGTCACCGAAAGTAATTTATAAAGGGGGTCAGAAAAAGCATCTAATTTTTTCTGTGCAAGCTCTTCTCCCACTCAACCCCGCCAATGCTTTAGTCGAAGCCCCTTTAAAAAGGCAAAACAACGTTAAATTGAGAGACTGGAGCGCGAGATCGGTTCGCGCCGTGGTTGCGCTCTGGGCATCAAAGATGAGGACGTTAAAAATGTGGAGGCTCAAGTGGATCTGATGGTCGAGAGGAGAGTCAGCGTGGCGAAAAGAGCTTAACGAAACTTCATCTTCTTTTCTAAAAGTATCTGTTCTATCTCTTTTCCGAAGTAGGAGTCTTTTTCAAATGGCTCTATCCCCAACATGCGTAGGGTTTTTTTCTCGAGCCCGTAACCTGTGTCTTTTCCAAACTTCTCTACTATTTTATCTATTTTCTCTACAAGCCCCTCATCAAGCTTAATCTCATCTTCGACCTTCAAAGATATAGGGAGCCCATCCTCAATTTTTCCCTCCCCAACTAACCTAGTATAGCTGTCCATCACGTCAGAGCTAAAGACGCCATAGTAGTAAATAAAGAACCTGTTCCCAAGTGTGCGGTGCTTGGTGATTTTTTCACTCCTAACATCAAAATGTTCGATTAGGAACAAGAGTTTCATGAGTTTCTTCCTTCCCTCAACGTGCCCGCCTAGCTTTTTCAATAGATACACAATAACATTTTTAGTATTTTTCTGCGGCACCTGCTAGCCCCCCACGCCTATACGTCAGCAATATAGTTGTTGATTTATCACCCTTTATTACTTTGGGTTGTGGGTTTTGGAATAGAACTAAGCAGATCTTCTATGAGATTCTTAAAAGAGTACTTTGAATCTTTAGAATATTTTTCTTCCACACATCTGCAGAGGACTCTTACTTCCATTTCCTTCTGGATTTTGTTTCTAATATAATCCTCATAAACATAGTATCCGCCAGTAAGCTGATGTACTCGGAAGGGATCGTCTTTTTTCAATACTGGAAAAACGAGAAGAAGCAGAAGTTTATCTATTTTTTTATCTTTAAGTGGGGGGATAACTTCGTCATCTATTCGCTCTTTAAAGTTAGAACAACCTATCAGTCTTTTAATTTCTATACCTGCTTTTGGTGCTCCACGGGTGTTAATAATCAAATCTGGAAAGCTTTGCCGACCTATAGACTGGAACGGAATATCTATTTTTTTCCCTTTTAGAGCCGCTGCCAACATAAAGCTGCACAAATCCCCATTACGAACAAAAGATGCTAAAAAATGCTCTTTTCTCTCAGATGTGGTATATCTCCTAAAAAATCTCCGACTTTTCCTCTTGATTAATCCAATTATCCTCTTCTCTAATACTCTTTGAAGGTCCAAAAGTTCACGTTGCTGTTCTGCCAATTCTTCCCAACTTGAGGGGTCAAAAAGAGAGCAATAAAACAGTTCGTGCATTTCATTTGGTTGTAAAGAATTGAAAATGCTATTAACAAACTCGCCGTAACTTACCTTTCTGAGTTGGACTTTCATGATAGTAAGTAAGGCCTTTTGGTAATTAAGATTTTTACTCAGACCGAAAGAGGTGGGCTGGCGTTCACGCTCTATGGTTTGAATGCAAAGGATCGAGAGGTAATCTAGGAGTCATAAAAGCACATGTTTTGGGCCCGGTTTAATGGCTAAATACAGTTCAACGCATATTTTTCCGCCATGCTGCAATAGTGACTCCCATCACCAACGTCCAAGAAGCCACCCCGCATACTCCGAAGCCAAGGTCCGATTCCTTCTCCAATAGGAATGCTCCAAAGTTCCAAATCGCGTGCGCTCCCACCGCTGCCAGGTATAGCCGGAGCAACTTTAGCGGCATCCTCAACCGCATATAGAAGTAAATGCCCATGCCGACAAGCCCCGTCCAGACAGCATGATTGAAGGTTGGCACAATTCGTTCGGCAGAAAAGGAATAGCCCTCTAGGTTCTCATAGAGTCCAAAGATCAGACCGATGGCAAAACCGCCAGCAAACCACGCGAGCTTCGAGCCAAGCCTTTCGAGCTGCTTGTGTCCCACCAGAACCATTGCCAACGCCACAAACGCGAGTATGAGTGCCTTGAATGCCTCTTCCACGAATGGGGCACCAAATACGCTATATAGTTCACCAACCATTCCCTTTTTTCGCCCAAAGATCTCGACAATTATTACTAATGGAATCATAAGTGCGAATAACAAGGCAATTTTAGTCACCGGGTGTTTTTTGGACTTCATTTGTGCCCCATGAAAAGAGCTGTTTTCTTTTTTAAATACATTAAAAACGGAGGTTATCGAATAATGCGCTTCAATAAATAGCGCAAAGTCATAATCAATCAAATCTTTTAACCGTACTTTTTACTCTCTCAATCGCCTTCTCGATGTTCTCCATCGATGTCGCGCACGATAAAAATTTCAAACCTCTATTACCATCCGGCGCCTCGTCAGCAGCTTGATGATGGCCTTCCGCCTGGGCCCGATGTCCATCTCCCGCACCACGTCCTTCGGCAGGTAGATGCCCAGCCGCTCCCCGCCGAGGGTGGTTATCGTGCACTCGTACCCCCCGGGCACCCGCTCCTCAAGCACACGGTCAACGATGCCTGCCGAGCGGAGGTCATAAGCCACGTCACCGCAGAGCGTGCACTTCACCCCGGTGAGGCCGGTTACTACCACGCGCTCCCCTGTGCGGTAGACATCTTGAATCAGGTTGTCGTTATATTCCATGGTCGGCTGATTGCAGGTGGGGCATACCACGCCCCGCACGCTTTCAAAAGGAGACTTTTTCAGCGCCGCTTTTTCCAGTATCCGCTTTGCCTCCTGTAGCTGTTCTTTGGTTATTACCGGAACCTCCTCCGGCTTCGGCTTCTCCATTTTCACTCCTCCTCGAACGCGGTCACCACGACCACGTAATCTCCGTTCCTTCTCTGAATCTCGAACACCACTCTGATCAGCCTTCCGTCCTCCGTCAGCCGCGACCAGGTGACGTATCTCCCCTCCTCTTTCGCGTCTGGCTGTGGCGGCAAGCCGTAGCGCAACGCGTTGAATATTTCGTGACCCTGCACGTCGTGGTATCGCCTTATGTGTTCCCATTTTATCAACACCTTATTTTCATTCACGAGCTCGACGACACGTCTGCGCAGCTCCCCCATGTCCTCGAACTTCAACCTCATGTCTGTCGCCATTCCTTATAAATTTGTATTTTCTTCGTTTGATTTTCGTATAAAAGACGTCTTCACATTTTCATCTGTTGGCACTTTTCCCGCCGCTCTATTGGTTGAAGGGGGGTTTTAAGGGCAAAACAAACTCCGATAAGTTAACAGAATTGCGGGCACGAACATTAAAAAAGGGTTATCTTGATTTTCGTTGCGTCTTCGGAGGCCTCCAAGTTAGATCCTCGCGTTTGAGGTATTTCCTGACGAGCTCCGGGTTCCAAATCCAACCGACTTTTCCGACTCGATCAACCGCTATTTTGGTGGCAAGCAGGTAGTCGAAGATTACGCAGTAGGTCTGGTACATCATCTTTCGGGGCAGGCGCGTCCAGATTTGATACTTCGTGAGTTCTCCGGAGGGGGAATTCTTTTGGATAAAGTCCTCAACCATCAGCACTGTTTGGAGCGTTGGGTAGTGCGCCGCTTTTTCGAGGGTTAATGCCATTTTCATCACATTTTATTTTATTATATTAACTTATATAAGTCTTTTCAATAGCCAAATCTCCGCTCGTATTGCGGGTGGGTCAGCCATTCGAGGATCAACGCAATAATCCAAACTTCCTCTCCACTAATCGAGTATAGAAGCCGCCAGCCTTTCGGGAGATCGTATTTCCACAGGTTTTTGATGCCATACTTTTGAATGTAATATTTTGGGATTCGTTGTTTGGTGATGAAAATCCCACAACGAGGGTTCTCGGAGATATCGTCGAAAGCCCTCGTAAGCCATTTGTGGAGCAATGGATTTTCTGTTTTTGATTTGAGATACGCCCGATGGAGCCTTGAGTTCACAAATTTGATTTCAACCCTGCATCCGCCGGTTTTACCCGCAACGATGTCGCCAGTAGTCCTTTTCTTTGCCACTTTCTGTTCCATCTATCCCGCCGCTGTATTGGTTGAGGGGGGTTTTTAAGGACAAAACAAAACGGACACCCCCGCGTCCGCAAAAACAGGTCAAGCCCGAGGCTACAACGCTTCGAGCTCGGGCACCGACTGGAACACGAACCCCGCCTGGTTCTCCTGCGCCCACCACGGCATCGCCCGGTAGTGAAGCACGTAGCCCTCGAACGTCACGCGGTAGGTCAAGTAAGTCGAAACGTTCGTCGTCGCGGCCGCAGCCCGCACCGAAGCGTCTGCGGGGACGACCACCAGGAGGTTGTCGCTCACCCTCCGCCAGGTCCTCGAGCGCAGGTAGGTCAGCACCTCCGCGGGCGAGTAGAGCCAGCCCGAAGCGCGCGCGTTCTCGACGCTCGGGCAGGCGATCGGGGATGTCAGGTTGTCCGAGATCGTTAGGCTTGTGACGATCCACGAGTTGTCCACCATCCCGACGTTGTCTGTATTTTCGTAGCCGCTCACCCGGACGCCGAACAAGTTTTCACCGTTGGAGATGATTTGCACCAGCACGTTGTCGCCTTCGAATCTGTACCCGGTGGCGTCGGCTTGCGGGCGGTTTTCGAGAGCGGAGAAGTACGCTGCCGTTATCGCGGTCGCGGCCTTCACGTTTCCTTTCGCGAAGCCGTAGAACTCGGGCGGCGTTGCGGTCGCAGGCGGTGAGAGGTTCTCCTGTGGCGCCGTTATGGGCGAGGAGCTAACGACTACCACATCGCCGCTCCGCTGGAAGTAGACGCTGCCTCCGGGCGCGAAGTCTGAACTCTCAACGCTCAACGAGACGTTCGCCGTGGAGTAGTAGCTCGTGCCTGACTGCCTCCCTGCCCTGATGTGCACGATGAACGTCGAACTGTTTTCATCAACGCCCAGCTCGTAATCGCTGCCGCCGAGGTTTGACGGGAGGGTGAAGCTGGGCTGCTCGCGCGAGAACGCGGTGAAAGAAACCCTTGCCAAATCGTTTGCGAGGGCCTGCCCCTGCTCGTCGACCCGTGCGTCGAGCTGCCTGTTGTACTGAACGATGGAGATGCCAGCCAGGAGCGCTGCGACGATCACGCCGAACAGAACGTAGAAGGGCATGTGCTCGGCGTCATCCACTGATCGTCACCCCGTTCTCCACCCGCTCGAGCGTCAGAGTCACCTCCCTGGCCGCGATCGCCGGTCCTGTGACGTTCACCCTGGTGCTGTGGGTTTTTGTCTGGCCATCTACGACGACCACGACCGAGTTGTCCTCGAACCGCAGCTCGCAGCCGGGAGGCACGTTTATCTGGAAGAACTCTATCGTCCCCTGATCCTTGTCGGCCAAGATATCTATTTGCTCTGCCAAACTCTGCGCCCTGCGCTCGAACTCGGACTTGGCGCTGCCCCTGCTGTAGCCGATGTAGATCGCCCCGGCTATCGACAAAAACATCGCTGCGAAGATGATGCTTGCAAGCTGCTTGAGCGCGACCATCGAACCACTTTTTAGTAGTTGGTAATGACACTACCAACTACGGTTTCCTCCCCAAGGCCTCCGGCGCGGTGACCTGCTCGACCTTAGTCGGCTCGTCAAGCTCCTTGTTGCGCGTGAATCGGTAGAGATACCCGCTGACCGCTGCCTCGAGGCGCTCCTCGTGCGTGATCAGCAGAACCTGCTTCACCACCTCTGGTATGCGCTCGCGCAGCGCGACCGCCAGCTCTTGAATCCCCTCGGCGTCGAGGTTGTGGGTCGGCTCGTCCAGCACCAGCCAGTTGAGCGCCGGGGCAAGGACGATCGCAAACGCTATCCGCAGCGTCAGGCAGGCGCACGTTCTCTCGCCCCCGCTCGTCAGGCCCTCGACCGCCACCCAGCCGCCCGTGCGGTTCCTGAGCTGCAAGACGTAATCGTCCTCGACCGCGAGCCTTATGCCCGTGAAATCGCCGTATGGATAGATGTCCCTCCATAGCTCGTTCATCGCCCCGTTGACGGCTTCGATGAAATCCCGGCGCATCGTCGTCTGGGTCTGCGCGAAGGCGTTCTGGACAACTTGGAGAGACTGCATGACCTGCTCGAGGTATTTTATCTCCACCCCGCTGCGCGCGAGTGCCTCCCGTTTCTCCCTGATGCTCTCGACGAGCTGCCGCTTCACGCCCATGAGCTGCTCATTCGCCGCGAACTCTGTCCTCATGCGCTCCTGCTTCCTGCTCAGCTCCAGGAACTCGCTCGCGAGCGCCTTCGCCTTCGCCTCGTCGTAGCCTTTTTTGACCCTCAGGAGCTCCTGCTGCGCGCGCAGGCTCTCGGCTTGCTTCTGCTTGAGCCCGCCCTCAACCTGTTCGAGGTCGAGCCGCATCTGCAGGGTCTGTCTGGCGGCCGTGAGCTGTTCATTCGCGCGGTCCACCTCCTTGCGCGCGCGCTCGAAATCTGAGTTCGCCTTTTCAAGCTCCGCCTGCACCTTCGACAGTTCGCCTTCGCCCGCTTGGACATCGCGCTTCAGCTGAGAGCCCCTCTCCTCGAGCGACTGGAGGTCCTCAACCTCTTTCGCGAGCAGCTCGAGGCGCCTTTGGATTTGGATTTTTTCTTTCAGCCCCGCCTCAAGAGTTTTCAAATTTTTCTCAAGCTCGGCCGCGCGGTTGGTGAAAGTCGTCCGCTGCTTTTGGCGCTGCTTGATCAACTCCTGCTTCTTGCCCTCGGACAGCGGGCTCTCGCAGACCGGGCAGACCGAACCGGCAGCGGCCAACTCCTCGGAACTCTGCTCGAGGTCATGCAACCTTGTCCTGCAGGCCGCGAGTTCATCGCAGATTTTCTTGACATCCAGCTGTAATTTCTCCACGAGCCCAGCGACTTCCTCTGGCCTTGCCTTCTCAAGCTCCGACCGCGCCGCACGCTTGCGCTCAAGCTCTTTGTCGACCTCGGCGATGCGGGAGCGAAGCATCTCTATCTTGGTTTTCAGCTCCCCCACCCGTGACGAATGTTTCGTGCACAGGATGTTCAACTGATCGGCACTGCCGCGCAGCTTCATGTACTCGTCCTGCAGACCCGCCACCTGCTTCTGGATCTCGCCCGGATCGATGCTCGCTGCAGCCCCGAGCTTCTCCCTCGTCTGCTCGAGCCTGCGCTTCAGTTCGTTTACAGTCCCGCTCAGCTCCCGCAGCGATTTCTCGAGCTGCGTCACCTTCAGCTCCACCTCGCGCATCTGGTTGATTTGGGTCTGAACTTCGTCGAGTTTCGGCTGGAGCTGCTGCAGTTTCACCTGTATGCCCTGCCTCTCAAGCTCCAGGTTCTTCAGGTCCTGCTCGAGCGTCGGGAGGGTCGCGAGCGTGGCGTCCTGCTCGAGCTGGGCCTTCTCAGCCATCTTGTCATCGATACGCTCGCGGATGTTGCCGATCAGGGTGACCATGTTCCTCCGGGCTTTCTCCAGCTTGTCGATGCCCAGCAGCTCGTCGATGCTCTGCATTCGCCTCCCCCGCGCCAGAACCAAGAAGTAGTCCAGACGGTTCTGCTCAGAGTAGACCGCCCGCTCGAAGAGTTCCGAATCCATTTTGAGCATGTTCTCTATCTCCTCCGTGACGCGGGTCGAGCTCGGGCTCTCGATCAGCTCCCCGCTCGCCTTCCTGAGCTCGGACAACTTCGTGCCGCCGCCCCGCTCGATCACGCGTTTCACCGTGAACTCGTTCCCATCCGGCGTGATGAAGCCGACTTCGACTTCGGCCGAATCCATCTGTTTGGGGCGGCTCATTATCAGGTCTTCCAGCTTTATCGCGCGCGCCCTGACTGCCGGCAGCGTCCCGAACAGCGCGTAGGATATAGCGTCCATGACCCCAGTTTTTCCAGACCCCATTATCCCGACTAAGACGTTTGTGCCGTCTCCGAACTGCAGCTCGGTGTTTTTGTGCGACTTCCAGTTGCGGAGCTTGACTGTGGTAATCATCGCCTTCGCCCCTTCAGCTCGGAGTCAACGAGGCCGTTCACCATGCCAAAGACCTTATCGCGCGCTTCCGAGACCAGGTCGTCCACCAAGAGCTGATACAACATCCGAACGTCAAACATCTGGGCCTGCTTGGACTCGCGCAAATTTTCTTCCAGCAGCTGCATCGCCATGTCCTCGACTGGCAGACGACGCTCGCGCAGCTCCCGCAAGAATTTTATTTTTTCCTCGAGCCCTGGAGAAATCAGGTCATCCTTGCCTATCGAGATGAGAGCCTTGTTGGAAAATTCGTCTGCGATCGAGATCTCGTCGAAGTCGCTGCGCGATGAGTCCTTCGCGAGCGTGCCGAGAAGCCTCAGCCTGATGAGCGGGAGTTTCTCCCTGTTTTTTCTCGGCCTCTCCAAAAATTCCCGGATCTTCCCCCTCACCGCGGCCGAAAGCTGCCCGATGCCAGCGTCGTCGAAATGAAGCTCGGCGTAGTGGAAATCTCGCACGCTTTGAAGCTCGACGAATTTGTAGCCCACCGTTTTACCGACATCGAGCATGTAGAACCCCTTCGGCACCTGCGCCTCGATCTCTAGGAGCTGCGTGCGTATGGTGCTCCCAGGGAATAGCAGGGGCTTGCCGTGCGCCTTCGTCTCGGCGTGGTAGTGCATGTGCCCGTCGATGTAGATGTCGAAGCCGCGGGGGAGGTCGGCCAAATCCAAACTCGGGTACTCTTCTCCCGAATAAACGTACTGCCCGACCGCCTGATGCAGCATCAAGATGTTTACCGCCCCCCTCACGGGCTTCGGGTTCCATACGCTCAGGGCATCCTTCGCGTTCCGTTCGGGCACGTTGCCCATGCCGTGGATCGCGATTTTTCCGACGGGCGTTTTGAATATCACGACGTTGTGGTGGAGGTAGATGAGGAGACCGGCCGCCTCCAGCGCCTCGACCGGATTCACGAGGCCCCTTATCCTCCGCTCGTGGTTTCCGTGCAGCGCGACGACCGGCACCCCCCTGAGCGAGACGGGGGAGATGTCCTGCATATTCTTGTCAACGGTTTTCTCCAGATCGGCCTTGCCCTGCTCCTGCGCGTGCGGCAGAGCCAGGATGCGCATCGCCCTCGCCCAGGCCTCCTGACGTGGGATGCGGGTGTCGAAAATGTCACCGGGGATCAGAATCATCTGCGCCCCAAGCTGAAGCGCCTTCTCGACGGCCTCCTTAAACTGGTCAAATGAGTCCTGCTCCCGCTCCGAGCCCCACTTCGCCCCGAGGTGCGGGTCCGAGATGACGGCGATCTTCAATCGGATTCCTCTTCTTTAGATTTCGCCGCAGCGGCTTTTCTATTTCCCCAGTCCTTCTTGCTCTCGCACTTTGGCTCCAAGCACATGCGGTACGGCCGCATCCCCGCGCGGTTGACTTGAATCATCGGCGCCCCGCATTTCTCGCATTTTTTGTCCAAGGAGACGATGAAGCCGGCCTGCGGGAGCGGAAAAGCGTTTTTGCAATTGGGGTAGTTGGAACATCCGGCGAAGCGCTTGTGGGTCGCGCGCGAGACGATGACCCTCAGCTCCCCGCCACACTTCTCGCACGCGCCGAGAACCCTCTGCTTGCGCTTGGTCTCCGCGTAGGCATCGCCGAGGTCTTTGCCTATGTCGTCCTGCTTCTTCTTGAACTTCCCAAGCATCTCATCCAGCTTCTCCCTCGCCTCTGCAATCACATTATCCTTGCTCGTCTTACCCTCTTGGATTTTTTCCATCTCGCTTTCGAAGTGCGCCGTCAGCTCCTCCTGTACTATCTCGGGGCAATGTTTTGAGAGCGAGTCGACAACTTCCATGCCGATGTCGGTCACGGTAATCTGGTTGCCGAAGATATAGCCCCGCTCGTAGAGTGTCTGCACAGTTGGGGCGCGGGTGGCCTTCGTGCCAAGATTTTTTTCTTCCATCACTTTTATGATTGAAGCCGGATTGTAGCGGGGCGGGGGCTGCGTCTCTTTTTCCTCAAAGCGTAGCTCCTTCGGCGCAAGCTCTTGGCCCTCAATCAACTTGGGCAAAGCCACCTCGTCCCGATAGATGAAAGGCGCGTAGTATTCCAGCCAGCCTTCCTCGAGGATGTTGCGCCCCTTCAGATAAAACCGCTGGCCGTTGACATCGAGTTCCACTTTGATGCTCTCTTTCACCGCAGGCCTGCCAAAAATCGAGAGGAATCGCCTGACGATCAAATCGTAGAGATTTTGTTGCGGGCCAAATAATCGCGCCGGCTTTTCACCTGTGGGATGAATTGGTGGGTGCGCCGGATCGGTCTTCGAACCTTCGGTGGGGCGCAGCTCCCCCTGCTTGAGCAAGTTGTCGACCAACTTTTTGTATCTCGAATTGCCGCGCAGGTGTTTGAGTATCGCGGCCAAGTCGATCGTGGGCGGGAATTTTTGGTTGGAAGTCCTCGGGTAACTTATGTACGCGGCGTCGTAGAGCTGCTGGGCTATCTGCTGGGTGCGCATCGGGGTGTAGCCGAAGCAGCGGTAGGCCTCCACCTGCAAAGTTCCGAGGTCGAAGGGTATGGGCGGATGCTGTTGGTATCTCCGCGTTTGAATTGCTGAAACTTTTGATTTCTTGCCCTTGCAGGCGTCGCGAACTTTCTCCGCTTCCTTCTTGTCGAAGAAACGCGGCGTCGCGTGCTCCGCCACGATTTCTTGCCCGTCGAACTCGAAGAGAAGGCCGATGACCCAAAACGGCTCCGGATTGAACGCCCTTATTTCGCGCTCCCGCTCCACCAATATTCTCAAAGTTGGCGTCTGAACTCTTCCAGCCGACAGTTTTGCAAATCGCTGGTGCGCAGACTCCACGGCGGCGCTCATCGCCTTGGAGATGTTCATGCCCCAGTACCAGTCGAGCACATGTCGGGCTATCCCGGAATCAACGAGCTCGAAGTCCAGCTTCGGCAGGGGGTTATCGTAAGCTTGAAGCAAGTCTTGCGTGGTCAGCGCAGAAAATTTCATGCGCTTTGCGAGTTTGATGGAGTCCTCGCCGCACAGAAATTTCAAAACGTTGTAACCTATGACCGCCCCCTCTGTGTCGTAGTCCGTGGCGCTGATGAACTCGTCGGCCCCCTTCGAGAGCTCTTGAATTGCCTCGACGAAAGGCTTGGTGCGTGCGGCTTTTTTATCAACCTTGTATGTCGGCATCCAACCGATGTCGTAGACGGGGTACTCCTTCATTGGGCGCAGATTTTTCAGGGTGAAGAGGTGGCCGAGTGCGGATGAAACTATTATCTGTTTGTCGTCTCGCTCGAATTCGTAGTACGGGGCACCGTTCAGCTCCTTCTTCACAGGCCTCTCCTCAGCGAGAGCGGCAGCGATCTTCGCCGCTGCGCTCGGCTTCTCACATATGATAAAAGTCTTCACCATTTTCTCTCCCGCACACTCAAGAAACTTAAGAAGCTCCACACTAATAATAACTGAGATAGAAAAACGATTTTTGTGAAATCATGACCGCGCTCGATTCGCTGCACGATACCGTCAGGGCAGCCATGAAGGAGTTCGGGCTGACTGAGCTGACCAAGCCGCAGGAGATGGCGATTCCTGCGATATTCGCCGGTGAAAATGTCCTGCTCATCGCCCCAACCGGCACGGGCAAGACAGAAGCCGCGCTGCTGCCCGTTCTCAGCTCATACCTGAAGCGGGAATGGCAGAAAGGGGTCAAGATCCTTTACATCGCGCCCCTTCGAGCACTCAACCGTGACATGCTCGCGAGGTTGACGCGATGGGGAAATTTTCTCGGGGTCAGGATAGAGGTGAGGCACGGCGACACCTCGACAACCGATCGACGAAAGCAGCTTGAGCACCCACCAGACATCCTCATCACAACTCCTGAAACACTCCAAGCGATATTGCCCGGGCGGAGGATTCGGGAACATCTGCGGACCGTGCGATGGGTAATCGTTGATGAGATCCACGAACTCGCGGAAGACAAACGCGGGGCGCAGCTGAGCGTCGCGTTGGAGCGCCTCGTGGAATTAGCCGGCGAGTTTCAGCGCATCGGCCTCTCTGCGACGATTGGCAGCCCCGAGACCGTCGCGCAGTTTCTGGCCGGCACCAAGAGGCAGGTGAAAATCATCGACGCCTCCGTGGCGAAGCAGATGAAAGTTCGTGTGGAAAGTCCGATGCCTACCAAAGAGGATGCGGAACTCGCGGACAAGCTTTTCGTGGAACCGACGATGGCGGCGAGGCTCAGGCGACTCAGGGAGCTCATGGACAAGCACACCTCCGTGCTGACTTTCGTCAACACCCGCGAAGCCGCAGAAACTCTCGGCTCGAGGATGCGCATGTGGGACGCCGGCTATCCGCTGGCAGTACACCACGGCTCCCTCGCAAAGGAGGTGCGCATCGAAGCGGAGGAAAAATTCAGGGATGCAAAACTCAAGGGCCTGATCTGCACTTCGTCGATGGAACTCGGCATCGACATAGGCGCCGTGGATCTGGTCGCGCAGTACATGTCACCACGGCAGGTCACGAGGCTCGTCCAGCGAGTCGGGCGCTCTGGCCACAAGATAGGGGAGCTCTCGCAGGGCATAGTGCTCGCCGCGAACCCGGACGATGTCGTAGAGGCCGCTGTCATCGCCAAGCGGGCGCTGACGGGAAAACTTGAGCGCACGAAAGTTCAGGAAAAATCTCTGGATGTTTTGGCCCACCAGCTGGCCGGGCTCTCTCTAGACGAGAGCGGTGTCGGCTTAGATGCCGCCCACACGTTGATAACTCGCGCGTATCCGTATCGCGATTTGTCTAAAGACGAGCTCCTCAGCGTGCTCCAGCAGCTCAAGGCGCGGGGGCTGGTTTGGGTGAAAGACGGAAAATTCGAACGGAGGAAGCCGGGATGGGAGTACTACTTCACGAACCTCTCGATGATTCCGGACACGAAGCGCTACCGCATCTACGACATCGCCTCCCGCAGGTCCATAGGAACGCTGGACGAGGAGTTCGTCGCCGGCAGCGCGGAGCCAGAGATGAGCTTCATCTGCAAGGGGGAAGCGTGGAAAATCGTGTCGATCGAGGAGAACCGAGTGCTTGTAGAACCCGCGGGGGACCCGCTAGGCGCAATCCCCGCGTGGGAGGGCGAACTCATTCCCGTACCTTTCGAAGTCGCGCAGGAAGTTGGGAAAGTCAGGGGTGAGGTCTGGAAACGCCTGAAGGCCGGGGTAAGCGTCGAGAAGGCTGCGAGCGAGCTGTGCGGGGAGTATCCAGTAGAAGAGGGAGCTGCGGCCTGGTTCGTCAGGCAGATGGAAGAGCAATCGAAGGAGAGCCAGCACCTGCCGACCGATAACCAACTCGTGATAGAGGCCTACGAACAGTTCGCCGTCCTGCACGCCTGCTTCGGCTCTCTCGTCAACGAGACGCTCGCACGAGTTCTGGCGGCGTTGCTCTCATCGAGATTTGGGGCGAGCGTCGGGGTGAAAGTAGACCCCTATCGGATCGCGTTTAAATTCCCCCTCGTCGCAAAGCCGGAGCTGGTGGAGCAGTCGCTCGGGGAGCTCAAGCCGGAGCACATCGAAGGGATTTTACAGCTGACGTTGGGGGACAGCTCGATGTACAGGTGGCGCTTGATTCACGTCGCGAAGAGATTCGGCGCTATCAAAAGGAACGCCGACCTCTCGCGCATCAACCTGCGGAGGATTGCGAGAGCTTTCGAGGGCACGCCGATCCAAGCCGAAACGATGCGGGAGATTTTACTCGAGAAGCTTGATGTCGCGAAGACAAAAGAAATCGTCGGACTCATTCAAGATGGAAAAATCAAGCTTGCCACCATCGCGAGGATGTACGAACAGGGGCCGACTCCGCTGAGCTGGCCGGTGTTGAACGAGCTCGCGAGCGCGGGGGAGCTCGTGGTGCCGAAGCGCGCCGAGCGGGAGATACTGCTCGCGCTCAAAGATCGCTTGCACAGGAAGGAGATGCGGCTCTTCTGCATGAACTGCTGCAAGTGGTCGACATCCACTCGGATCGAACGTTTGCCCGAGTTCCCGACCTGTGGCAACTGCGGCGCGAGGCTGCTGACGATACTGCCGTACGAGTCTAGAGAAATGTTGGCGGCAATCAAAAGATATACTGCGGGCAAGCGGATGAAAGAGAGCGAGAAGAGGCTGGTCGCTCGGGCTGAGAATGCAGCCGCGCTCATACTCGCCAGCGGCAAGCGGGCTCTGATAGTGTTGGCGGCGCGGGGTGTCGGGCCGAAAACTGCGTCGAGGATTCTCGCGTACCAGTTCAGGGACGAGGACGATTTCTACCGTGCGATTCTTCAGGCCGAGCGGTTGTACGCGAGGACGCGACAGTTTTGGGGAGAACAAAGTTAAAACCAAACATAGGCGATTATCAAAGGGATGACATGAAGGTAAAAATCAGACCGTGGGGCGTCTTCCAAGAAATCATCGGGGAGCGGGAGCTATCAATCGATGTATCCAACAATACGACGGTCGGCGCCTTGCTCGATCATCTCGCCAGCAGGCACGGCCAGAAATTCAGGAATGAACTCTTTCAACCTGATGGCAAAAACATCAAACCCTACATTAAAATTCTTCACAACGGCCACGGTGCAAGGCTAGACTCGAAACTCCATGAGGGGGATGTTGTGGCGATATTCCCGCCGGTGGGTGGTGGTAAGTTGGTCGATGAAAAAATTATTCATGATCCTGTTCACGGGAGCATGCGCCTCAGCGGCCTTGTTTTGGATCTCGTTGACACCCCCGAGGTGCAGAGGCTCCGGAGCATCCGCCAGCTCGGGCTCGCAAATCTCGTCTTCCCCGGGGCGAATCACACACGTTTCGAGCACGCGCTTGGTGTATCCCACCTGGTCGAGCGCTTAGGATCGGAGTTGAAACTTTCAAAAAAAGAACTCAACCTACTGCTAGCAGCCGCGGCCCTTCACGACACCGGTCACGCCCCCTACTCTCACACGCTCGAGTACTTGATGACAGATTACCTCAAGAAAGACCACATGGAGCTGACGGGCGATATCCTCCGCGGAAAAACCAGCATCCACGCGAAAGGCGAACTTCAAAAAATTGGAAAGCCGCACGTTCCCTCAGTCGTGGACGTGCTCGCGAAATACAAAATTTCGCCGAACGAGGTTGCGCAGCTGTTGCTCGGGAAGCACCGCAAGCCCTACCTCGGCCAGATAATCCACGGCGAGATCGATGTCGACCAGCTGGACTACTTGCTCCGGGACGCGCACTTCACGGGAGTGGCCCTCGGGATGGTGGATGCCGATCGCCTGCTGCGGACCCTCATCGTGCACAAGAACCGCCTGGCGATAGCGAGCAAGGGCATCGAAGCGGTCGAGGGGTTGCTCACAGCGCGGGCCCTCATGTACACCTCTGTCTATTACCATCACACCGTCAGGATAGCCGAGCTGATGCTAGCGAACGCGGTGGAATTTGCAATCAAAAGAGGGGGCGGGAGAATCAACAGGGATAACTTCTACCTACTGACAGACTCGGAGCTTCTGGAGCGCCTCGGCGAGATTCGAGGCTACCCGCACGAAATTGTCACGAGGCTGCGCTACCGGCAGCTCTTCAAGACAGCGTACGTGGAGGAGCGTCGGGAATTATCGCAGGCCGAGAAAAAGCGAATTCTAAAAACATACAGCGGGTGGAGCCGCGTCCACGAACTGCAGAACAAAATCGCGGACAAGGCCGGCGTCCCGCGCGGCTACGTGATCTTGGACGTGCCGATAGTTGACATCTTGATATCCGAGCCTCGCCTTGAAAAAGTGGAAGTGCCCGTGCTCGTCGAAAACAAACTCGTCGGGCTCTCTGAACTCTCCCCGATAGCCTCGGCGTTGAAAAAGAGGCAGGCCCCGCGCTACCAGCTCAGGGTTGTGGCGGCGCCTAAATATGTCAACAAAGTAAAGAAAGTCGCAGAAAAAATTTTACCGTGAACTACTCCGCCCTAAAGGGCGGGGTTTCCTGCGGGTGCGCCACCAGCTCGCTCGGAGCCGGCAGGCCTGTTTGCCGCAGATTACCCGCGAACTGCGAGTAGCCCGTCCACTTGGCATTCTGCGAGAGGAAACGAAGCATCAAGTTCACCGCCGAGTTTCTATCTCGATCTATCTCGTTCCCACACTCGCATCTCATAACTCTATCCCAAATTTCCATCTCATGCTCGCGTCCGCAAACGTAGCACGTTCGCGTCGTCCCCTCTTCGTCGATTTCTATTACCTTCTTACCCACAAGCTGCGCCTTGTAGGTCAGAAATCTGGCGAAGCGTGAGAGCGTGCCTGTATTTTGCGTAGCGCGGTTCAGCCCGTTGCGCATCCGCTTTGGGATTTTTTCCGACTGCGCCATCTGCTTGACCTCAAGGGCACCGATGATTAGGGTGTTCGCCCGCGTGTTGTCTACCATCTTCCTACTGAGCTTGTGCTGGAAGTCGCGGAGCTGGTTTGCGCACTTGCGCTGGCACCTTTTCAGGTTTCGGTTCAATTTTTTCCAACGCCTCGAACCCCGCCTGCAACGGTCTCGTCTCGACTGAAGCGATTCTATTATCGGCTGCCAGTACCTGTCTGGGCGCTGGTTCTTCACCTCGAAAAACTTGCCCTGCGAGTTCACAGCCGTCACTATCTTGTTCACGCCGAGGTCAACCGCCTGATACAGCCCGTTGTCCACGTATGGCTTCTCCCGCCTTTCGTAGACTATTGATAGGTAGAAGTCCTCGCCGTCTTTGTAGACCGCCACCTGATACACGCGCCCGAACTCGAACTTCTCTGGGATTTCGAACTCAAGCGGTACGCCGTTGCAGAAGTGCGAAAGCCTTACTTTGCCGCGCTCGACTGAAAATCCCGACTGGTTGTACAGCATTGCGACGAAATGTCCCCCACTTTTGAAGTGCGGCGGCCGGGCATCCTTGTGGCCATTTTTCCAGAGCGCGAAAAAGGACTTGTAATCCGCACCGAGCTGTCTAAGCGTCATCTGGAGCACCTTTGAGTAGACCCAGCCGTACTCGGGATACTTTCGCTTGATTCTGGGAAGGTCGTTCTGCTGCTTGCGGTAGTCCACGCGCCTGCCCTGCTTCCAAGCGTCGATCCGCTCGGCGAGGGCGAAGTTGTAGAGCAGCCTGCACCGCTCCGATAATTTGCAAAGCACCTCTTCCTGTTCGGGCGTCGGAAATATGTGAATTTTTTGAGCCAGTTGCATTAGCGCTCACTCTCGGCCCGACTTTTGCAAACTCTTTTTAAGCGCTTTACCCGCAGAGAGAGGTCACCGAAAGTAATTTAAATAGTATATAAAGGGAGGCTTTCGTCCCTCCCTGAAAGGAGGGAACTTCCCGCCGCAAAAGTTAAAAATACATTTATTATCTTAACGCGTTACGCCCGCGGCTCGTGAGCTGCATGCGATCGTCGAGGTAACCCAGCACCTGCAGACCCCTTATTTGATTTCTGGCGACAACCGGTGGTAGGCCCGCATCCGCCGCCGCCCCCTCGATGGTGGAGCCCGTGCCCACGCTCTTGAGGAGGATTTTTCCGGTATCCCCAACGAGTATCTCCTTCGCCAATCTCTCCTTGATCGCAGCATCCACCCTCGTGCCCTCGGCAAGGATTTTATCGACCATCTCTGGGCTTATCTCCATACCATATTTTCCTGCGAGTTGCCGCCTGATGGTGCTGGAACCCAACAACGCCATCTCCACATTTTCTAGTTCCCGTGCCAGCGTGCATAGCTCGGCGAAATCTTTAGATTTTTTCTCATCCGTGGAATCGATATTATCGCGCAGAGATTCGTTCACGCTGCGGAGCCTCTTGATTTCGGCACGCAGCTTGTTGATTTCATCCGAAAGTGCCCTTGTCCTGTAGATGCCCCCGCCGGAAAACAGCATTATCGCGAGCAAAACTAAAATTATAAAAACGAGTATTGCTTCGACGATGATCGGGTCTATCGGCACGTGACCACCGATGGCACTTGTTTATACAAGGATTTAAAGTTCCCTAAAAACGCAACGCCCGCGCTGGACAAACGGAAACGCAGAGACCACAGCCATAGCATTTCCCGGGATCTATCCTCGCCTTCTTGCCAATGACTCGGGCCGCGCCATACACGCAGTGTTTCTCGCACAGGCCACAACCAGTGCATTTTGATGTTAAGACTTCGGGCGGCTTTGCCTTGGTGCGTATGGGTTGTTCTGGCAAATGCCTTAACGCGGCACCGCGGAAGTCCTCTATCGAGTTGTAGTTCTTGGCGCGCATGAAACGCGTCATCTCGTCCGCAATTAAACCGTAGACCTTTGGCCCGCGGGTTATTGCCGCCGTGCACACTTGAACGGCTGACGCACCTGCCATTATGAACTCGATAGCGTCCCGCCCGTCGGTCACCCCCCCAACGCCCATCACAGGTATCTTGACCGCGCGGCAGATGTCAGCGACGCACCGCAGAGCGAGTGGTTTAATTGCCGGGCCCGAGAGCCAGCCATACCCGCTCCCGCTGCCCAGCATCGGCATGGCATTTTCTATATCAATCGAAAGGCATGCGCCCAGCGTGTTGATCGCCACTATACCATCAGCGCCGGCCCCCTCCGCCGCTTTCGCGAAATCCGTTATGCTCAACACATTTGGGCTGAGCTTCACGAATACCGGAACTTTGACGGTCTCCTTCGCTGCTTTTGTGGCCTCAACCACCGGTGTTGGGTCGTGTCCCAGATAGTGAGTTGAAAGCTCCAGCGCATCCGCCCCCGCGTTAACGACCTTTGGCGCTATCTCTCGTATTTCCTCCGGCTTGTAACCTATGCTCGCTATCAGCGGCAGGTCTGTCTTCTTCGCTTTTGCATATTCCGACTTCAGCCAGCGCTCGAGAGGCAAGTCCGACCAGAGTTCAGCGTTGAGGATGCCATCCTTCACTTTTGCCATACACGGCCGCGGCACCTCAGCCGGCGAGACACTCACCGTCTTTGCCACGAGTGCACCGGCGCCCCCCTTCGCTGCCGCCACAAGGGCATCTCCATCCCTCACGGTTGGACCTGCGGCCGGCATGATCGGGTTGCGCAATTTCAATCCGCAGATTTCTACAGCTAAGCTGACCATGGGTTATCTCCTTATCGCCCCGAGCTTCGTCCACAGTTTCTCTGAGGACTTTCTCGACGCTTTAACTACTTCGCACTCGTCCATCGTCAAAACTTTTCGATTGCGCATGACGATGTTGCCGCCAACTATCACCGTCTCGACATCATCCCCATCCACAGTGTTCACAATATGTCCCACGACGCTCTCGGGCCTCAGCGGAGTCGGCGCGATCGACGGATTAACAATCATTACGTCGGCGAGCTTTCCGGGTTCAAGTGAGCCCAGCTCGTTTCCCAGCCCGTAGAGCTCGGCCCCACGGATTGTCGCCATCTCCAGCACTTCCATCGGCGAAATAACCCGGGGATCGCGGAGAGCGACTTTGTGGAGCAGGAAAGCCGCGCGGATATTCTCGAACCCATCGAAGATGTAACCGTCGTTGCCAAGACCGACCGGAATCCCCATCTTGAGCATCTTTGGAACCGGCGCCACACCGACTGCATTCAACATGTTGCTCATCGGGTTGTGAGCGACCTTTGCACCTGTAGATTTGATGATTTCCAGCTCATCGTCGTTCACGTTTACGCAGTGCGCCAGCACCACATCAGAACCCAAGAGGCCAACATCGCGTAGACGTTCGACGGTGCGCTTTCCATACTTCTCACAGTTGTGGAGCGGGTCGATGAGCCCTTCGGCTGTGTGGATGGTGACCGGAACTTTGTACTGGCTAGCGAGATCCCTGACGTAGCGTATCAGTTCGTCAGAAACCGTGAATGAAGCGTGAATGCTGAACATGCCCCTAACCCTACGCATCCTCTCCTTCTTGACCTTCTTGATGAAACGTTCGTTCTCCTTCACGCCTTTCGCCCCCTCGGCATGCGTCCTCCTCTCGGTGGCTTCGAATGAGACGATTCCTCGAATCCCAGATTTGTCGACAGCGTCAGCGATTTTGTCAAGCACACCAATTATCGAGTTCGGCCCAGAGTACGTGTCGGCAAACAGCGTCGTACCCGTCTTGATAAACTCCAGACAAGCGATTAAAGCGCTCGCATGTGCATCGTCACGTGTCATCGCCTCGTCCATCGGCCACCACATGCGCTGTAAAATCTGGGAAAACTCCGTAGGCGCCTCGATTTTGAGCGGTGCTCCGCGCAGGAGCATGCCATAAAGATGTGTGTGAGAACAGATTAGGCCGGGCATCACGATTTTGCCCTTGGCGTCAATCACTTCCTCTGGTTTTTCCCTCAGCTTGATCCCTCGCCCGACAGCGGTGATGCGTCCGTTTTCTACGGCGAGAGAGCCATCCTTCAAAATTCGGTGATCTTCATCCATTGTGACAATCAATCCGTTCTTTATCAATAGGTCGACCAACCCCATGCCTCCTCGCGACGAATTTGGCGCACCGTATTTTATACTTTTGGTGACACAAAAAGCAAATAAACCCTCACGTAGTATTCGGGTTAGAGGGGGAGAATGCCAGAATTTCCGTTGGCTGCGATGGACCGTATTGTTCGCAAGGCTGGAAAGGTTCGCGTTTCTCGTGGTGCCGCTCTCGAGCTGAGTTCTATCCTCGAAGAGTATGCAACAGGGCTCGCTAAGGAAGCCATCAAACTAGCCGGGCACAGAGGTGCAAAAACCGTCGGCGAAGCCGATGTTAGGGCGGCAGCGTCGAGGATGCGATATTAGTTTCTCGGTGAACTTTTTGGCCGATTTAGTCATCCGAGATGCGCGCTTAGTTTTGCCAAGGGGCATCGTTCGTGGAAGCCTCGCGATCAAAGATGAACGCATCTCCAAAATTGCCAGAACTGGGCTCCCAAAGGGCGATCGAGAAATCAATGCAAATGGAAAAATATTGATGCCCGGAGTTATCGATGTCCACGCACACATTTACGACCCCCAATACTTGCACCGCGAGGATTTCCGACACGGGACTGTTGCGGCTGCCGCTGGTGGCGTGACCTGTGTAATCGTGATGCCTCTCGACACGCCTGTGCTCGCCCCCAAAGAAATCAGAAAAACCATTGCGATTGGAAATAAAACGAGCTTGGTGGATTTCACACTTCACGCTGGAAACATGACGGTCGACGCGATCAAACAGATACATGCAATAGCCGCGCTTGGTGTAAAATCTTTCAAAGCGTTTACTTGCGCCCCGTACCACCTCTACGGCGCCGCGATGAAAGAGATGATGAAAGTTATAAACCGGGCGAAGAGCGTTGCATTCATCCACGCGGAGGATGACGAGATACTTTGGGAACAGACAAAAAGGCTGCACGCTGACAGGAGGAACGACCCGCTCGCCCACATCGAAGCACACCCCAGCGTTGCCGAGGTAAAGGCTGTAGAACGCGTCATCTCATACGCTCGCCAGACCAGATGTCGCTTGCACATTGCGCACATCACCACCCGCGAAGGGGCAAAACTGGTGGCGCGGGCGAAAGCTAGGCGGGATAGGGTTTCTGCAGAGGTTTGTCCTCACCATCTGTTTTTCACTGAAAATGACGTACGAAAACTTGGGCCCTATCTGAGGTTCAATCCGCCCCCGAGGAGCAAGCGAGACACCACGGCTCTCTGGACGGCCCTCGCCAAAGGTACGCTCGACATCGTGGCCTCGGATCATGCGCCGGGAACCAGAAAAGAAAAAGAAGTAGGGTGGAAAAATCTCTGGAAGGCTCAAATCGGCATCCCTGAAATAGAGACAATGTTGCCCATGATGTTCAGCGAAGGCTTCGTGAAGCGGCGCCTCTCGCTTGAGCGTTTGGTCGATGCCATGTGTACCTCCCCTGCGAAAATCTTCGGGCTGTACCCGAGAAAAGGCGCGATAAGAGAAGGCGCAGACGCCGATCTCGTTCTCATAGACCCAAAAAAGCACGCCGTCATCAAGGCCAGCAAACTGCATTACAAGACGGGGTGGACGCCTTACGAAGGTTGGAAGGTTCGGGGGATGCCAACGACAACCATCTCGCGCGGAACCGTGATCGCCGAAGATGAAAAGGTCATTGGCAAGGCTGGCCGTGGAAAATTTTTGGCCAGGTAAACCCTCCGAGGTCGTCGCCGCTCATCTCGAGAGGCTTCATCGCGCAGCTGAGAGCCTGGGCGTCAAGCTTGAATCACCTTTCATGCAGCTCGCGTTCCTGCCGCTCGCGGTGATCCCCGAACTCAGGATAACCGACAGGGGATTGGTCGACGTGGAGCGCCAAAAAATAGTTTCTCTTTTGGTCAGATGACGGATTTTTTCACGGTATTTCAGACTGCGATCATATTTCCATTTGAGAAACATCGTTTTTTAAGCTTGGACGCCTCCGCAAGATGAGGGGGGTGGACGATTGAGGCTGGACGGGACCGCTTGCGCTAGGGCTCTCGCGGTGCTCTTCATCCTTGCCTTTTTGTTTACCCAGCTCCCAACCGTTTCAGCGGGGGGCTATCAGACCGACTACGTGCAATACGTGATCGTTGAGAACAGCACGATCATCGAGGGCACCATCGTGGACAACGAGACTGGCAGCCCGGTTGGGGGTGCGGGTGTAGGCGGCGAGGTCCACTCCGATATAATTTACGTTAACGTTCAGGCTGATGCGAACGGCCGCTTCAGAATTGCCCTGCCTGGCGGGGAGGATCACACATACATTTTGAATATTTCAGCTCCAGGCTACGACCCGCGCACAATCATGGGCTCGATCAAGGCTGGGGAAAGCAAGAACCTCGGACAAATTCGGATCAACTACAACCCGTTCGACATCGTGCTCGCGGAGACGAGCGGGGGCCTCACAAGGACTGCGGGCCAGTCCTGGGGATCGAAACAAACCACGATAACAGCCACGCCGCGCAACGGGTACGAATTGTTAACCCCGGCTCAAGGGTATCACGTCCGCTTGGTCGTGGAGGCCAACGGGATCCAGACCACCCTCGGTGCCGACAAATTGAAGTTCAGCTCCACGGTTCAGACCTCCCTGACGATGAAACCTCTAGATTCTGTGACTGGTTCGACTCACCCGGTAACGGTTAAGGCCTATGACTCAAACGGGCGCTTGGTGCACACGCAGGTGTATAACCTGAGCCTCCAGACTAACCCGGCGAGCGGTGGAGGCGGCCCCCCAAGCTCAGACCCCAAGGTTTCCATCTCCGTGACGCTCAGGGACAAGAACACGGGGGCCGAATTGAAGTTAAGTTCTGAGAAAAGGATAGCCTTAACATCGTTTTCGTACTCTGGCACTGGCTTCATTTATTGTGGCGGGGGAGCGGTCGTTGGGGTCAAACCGGGCTCGGGCACCTACACGGTAACCGCCAGCGGCTCGTACACGGGCTACTATCCGGGCTCGGGTAGCATTTCGGGGACGTATAACGCAACGGCCAACCCATTGGGCGTTCCCGCGGTCGGTAGTCTGAGCCTCTCGAACACCCAGCTCACCATCTACCTGACGCCCTACCCCGGGACGATCAGCGGGTCGGTGGCGGATTCCGCGCTCTACTTTACTAAACTAGGGGAAACCCGCCAGACCACGTTCACCGCGTCTGGGAACCTCGTCGGGGGCGTTATCTTCGATAAATACGAAAAGGTATTTATAGGGTCAAGCAGCTTCCCCACCATCTCCCCAGGGTCGGCAGCATCCCTCCCGGCCTCGACCAAACTCACCGCCAAGCTGAACTACGTGATTAAGGACTCCGGCGGAAACATCGTCAACCAGCAGTTCGCGGCGGTTCTCGTCAGCGCCATCGGAAACAACTTGGTACCCGACGGGAAGGGGGGAGTATACACACCCTCGGCGGGTGCTTGGGTGAGGATGTATCAGAAGGTTGAGAAACCTTAGGCTCTTTGAATGTAAGTCCAGCCAGGATAATCATTTTCTACTATTTTTCGGAATTTCTCTACAATCCCCCATGTTTCATCTACTAATTTTTCAAGTTGAACAATATAATCCGCTTTTATTAAGATAGGCCCTCCCCAGTCAACTGAAACCACAGGCGTATTCTCTTTTTCTGGAGTGTAATATTGGGAACCACTTATAGGCCCCAAGTCCCCGATCCTCACCCGCGCCGCGTTATCCTCGTGCACGAAGAAAACCCCCTCGAGCAGCAAAGTTTCGCCCGGGTAGAGGGAGTCGCGCGGGGTGTAAACGCCCTCGACGCCTTCCCCCATTTCGATTGACGCTTTCGGCATGATGTTCTCCTCCTTCCAGCGGTCCTCTACTGAGAAGTTCACCGTCCGGGAGGGGCCGGCCGAGGTCACGGATACCAAGCCGTTCTCAAGCCTGCGCTCCCACCTGAGCTCGTTCCCCCTGTAGATGGCGTACCTGACCCAGAGGATCGCGCTCGCGGAGTTGCTTTCAAGCTCCTCGAAGCCCGTGTCCCAGATGCTCGGGCGGTCGCGCGTCCACCCGTTCAGAACTGGGATTACGAAGTCCCACTTGTCCTCGGGGATCCCAACCGGCGCGTACCCAGCGACGTGCGGCATGGGGAGGTCTACGGCGAAGCCAGAGAGCGCGGGATCGCCCTCGCTGCCATCGTACGTGAAGCTAGCCAAAAAATGAAAAGCGACCATATTTTCGGGCACGTTTTCTGGCGGTGTCGTTTGGCCTGGCGTCCACCCTTCCGACTCTCCCGCGCGCTCCCAGGGCTTGAAGTGGGCGAGGGGGGCGGCGACCAGCAGGCAGATGGTTGCGATGGCAAAAGCGTACCGCTTCGAAACCATGTTTGTCCCGATGCCCGCCGCCACCAGCCAGGCGAGGGCGAGAGGCAGGCCGAGGGTGACGAGGGGCGAGAGCTTACCTGAATCGGGGAGGAGCGAGAGCAGCTTGGCGAATGCGATCGAGGCGACAGAAAAGATGATAATCAAAACCGAGGCGCGGGCAATGGGCTTCCAAGACACGCCTCTCTCGAGTGTCGACTTTTTCCGAGAACGCTTCGATTCTTCACGGTGGACAGCCATATCAACCACTCTTCTTTTGTTCAAAGGTGCTTAATAAAGAAAAAGAAGAGCCGGGCGGCGAGTCAAGTAGCGTAAAAAAACTTTATATTTGGGTGAAGAACCCTGCCTCGGGAGCAGGCATCCCTGGAGCAACCGTCAGCTTTACCGTAAAAACCTGGAACGGGACGGCGACCTACACCGGGACCACCAACTCCAGCGGGTACATGGAGTGGACAAACCTTGATCTCCCCCCGAACCAGTACGCGACGGCCACTGTTACGGCCCCGTCCGGATACTACTGGTACACAACCTCTGGAACCCGGTACAGTACGGATTCCTGCTCGATGTATATAAACGGGAGTTCCTACGGCACAACGTTCACCCTCTCCAACACTGGGATAATCACGGGGCTGACTTCCCAATACTCCGAACTTAAGTTTTATGCCGTCGGCCAGACCCGCTCCACCCGGATGGATGTCGCCGGGGCGTACTCTCAGACGGTAAACGTTGGCTACGATAAAACGGATGTGGATGGCCGCTATCGTGGCTGGTCATCCGTAAGCACCCTTTCTTCTTCCCCAGGTTCATACACCCTAACCGGGAAGTGTTTGAAATGGGCGCCGGCGTCAGGGATCAGTTTCACCCCCTCTGCCTATACCCTCAACCTCATAGCCCGCAGTGGCAGCACTGCTTCTATAGAGTCGAAGCAAGCATCTGTGACCTTTAGGCAATACGCATAAGTTAGATTGCGGTGTCAATGAAAAAGAAGTGGTTGAAAGAAAGGTTTTCAAATTCCTCGTAGAATTTTTCTACTGTTACCCATGCTCCGTTTTCGAACATGTCGAGCTGTACTAGAACCGATATATTTTTCGCGTAGCCAGTTCCCAGAGCACCGAATAACACCATCGGCGCTCTTTCTTCCTCGGGTTTCAGCGTCTTGACCCAGCGGTTCTCAATCGGGTTCCAGATAGCCCCCTCCGTCGCCAAATCCCCTATTCTCACACTTTCTGCGTTCTCTTTATTCACATAGAAAACTCCCCGAATCAACACAGTTTCGCCCAAGCGTAGGGAATCACGGGGGTTAAGACTCTCTCTTTCCCACATCAATATCTGCGCCTTTGGCATTATATTTTCTTCATTACCAATTTCGGAAATTCCTATAAAATTTAGATATCTTGATCCCGAAGAAGACCAAGATCCATTCTTGAATGTATTCTCAAACTCCGTGTTTCCATCCTTGACGATTTCAACCCTCAACCAAACCACTTCGCTGAACTGGTTAGCCCCAATTTCATGGGGCTTTGTCCACCAAACCGAGGGGCGAATCTCCCACGGTATTTCTTCACCCGTTATCCAATCTACCCAGTAACCAGGGACGAAGTGATCGTCCGGTATCCCGACAGAACAGTATCCGACGTGTGGCCAAGGAAGATCCCAATCAACCCCGTTTAGAGGCGGGCTCCCTCCCTCACCCCAATAGGAGAAAGCCGACACGAATCTGAAAGCGACGTACCCTTCCGGGGGCGCCGGCGTGTCGTCCGGCCATACCCAGGGAACTTGATCCCCCCCAGGGCCGCGCCTGAGCAGCACGAAGGCACCTGCCGCGACCAAGGCGACGATTATCCCGGCGGCGAGTGCAACGCGCCACCAGATGATGCGTTCTTGAGTCATGTGTGCTCACCGCCAACCACGTTGAACCCAAGCTTTGAGAAATCCTCGTCGAACGTCGCTATGTCTTTGATCCCCTTGATCTTTGCGACCGTGGCAGTGGTAGCGTCCGTGAACGAAAGAAAATCGTGTTTCTTAAATAGTTCGAGGGCTTCCCTAAGCACGGCCCAGTCCACCTTTATTACTTCCATCAGGTCACTCGTAAAGAAAAAGTCTGCGGTCTCGACGGCGAGCTTGTGGGTCGCGCGTGCGTTGAGCCAAGTTAGGACCCCATCCATGATGTAATCTGTGATCGCGGGTTTGCCATAGGCGCCACCCATGATTTTTCCAAGGGTCTTTCTGGCAGACTCGTGGGTTCTGTCACGCTTACTTTTCGCGGCATTCCAAATGGTAGAGTCAACCAGAATCATAACCCCACCACATCGTGGTCTTTAGCTGCGTCAGTAGGACCCATATCTACGGGGGTCATCCAAAACCTCCAAAAGTCGTCGGCCTTTTTCTTCGTCTGCTTCAGCCGCTTCAGCAATTCCTCGTGTTGCTCGAACGCCATCTCAAACGCTTGGGAGAGGATCTCGGCCTCGGTGACGGGTAGTTTCTCGCGTGCCCGTATGTGCTTTTTGAGATCCTTTACCTTCTCCGCCACCGAATTTTCAACTTTTACGGATTTCATAATTTCACTACTTTCTACTTTCTACTTTCTACTTTCTACTATTTAAACTTGCGCCATGAAGGCCCCGGCAGCGGCGAGGGTGGCGACGATTCCAGCCACCAAGGCGACGCGCCACCGTATGATTCGCTCCTGAGTCGTGCCTCACCACCTATGCTTGGTCAAAGGTTTTTAAAAAGTGTGGTTGGAGCGGCTTTGGTCAACTCGCCGCCCCAACTTTGACCCAACCTAGTCGCGGATGCCAGCCTCGACGATCTGGAACGTCGCGCTCTCCGGAGGCAGCCCCGGGTGGTCGACAAGGTTCGCCACGCGGGTGTTCGCCTTGCTCTTCCGCAGGTATACGCGCGCCGTCGCCGAGTGCCCCAGGATGTGCCCACCGACCGGCTTCGTCGGGTCCCCGAAGAAGACATCAGGCCTAGACTGCACCTGGTTGGTCACGAAAATCGCCAAGTCGTGCATCTCGGCGAGCTTGTGCAGGGCCAAAAGGTGTTGCGCCAGCTTCTGCTGTCGCTCCGCCAGCGCCCCCCGCCCGCAGTACTCCGCCCTGAAAAGCGATGTCAGGGAATCCACGACGACCAACTTGACGTCGCCCTCTTTCACCAGGTCGTTCGCCTTTTCCGCCAGCAAAATCTGGTGGTCGGTCGTGCACGCGCGCGCCACGTAGATGTTGTCCAGCACCTCCTTGGTGTCGAGCCCGGCGGCCTTCGCAATCTGTTCGATCCTCTCTGGCCTGAACGTGTTCTCGGTGTCTATGTAGATCGCCTTGCCCCCGAGCCCACCCTTCTCGGGCGGGAGCTGGACGTTCACGCAAAGCTGGTGGGCGAGCTGCGACTTGCCGGAGCCGAACTCACCGAACACCTCTGTTATCGCCTGCGTCTCGACACCACCACCGATTATCTTGTCGACGCCCGAACTGCCCGTCGAGATCCTGCCAATGTGCGCCCTGCGCTCCAGCACCTCGGTCGCTTTTTCGTATCCCATCTTCGCCGCATCCCGGGCCGAGTTTATAACGCGCACGGCCATGCGCATCCCCAGCTCGGCAGCGTCCATGAGTTCGCCGGTCGTGGCCACCGCCAAGCTCTCGATCGAATCGTAGCCGGCCTCGCGGAGTTTCGCGGCCGTGGCCTCCCCGACGCCATCGAGTTCTTCCAATTCCACCATATCCACACCTCCGCGCGGCACTCTCTCCGACCGCTTTAAAGGCAATTTTGGGGAGGGAGAGGTCACCGAAAGTAATTTATATAGTATTTAAAGGCCGTCCCGCGTGCTCCAGATAGGGCAAGTGTCCAACGTTGGACACCTCATATGTTATATCCAACGTTACATGCTGGATCAATTCTGTTTACAGATTGACATAGATATGGAGCTTTTTTAGTGTCCAACATTAGACAAAATGTTCAACGTTAGACATCCCGAAAAATTGTGTCCAATGTTAGACATCAGTGGTGCCCTAAACAAGAATGAAAAATGGCTCGCTGCGAGGATGTCCCAAACAGGACAAACAACCTTAAATCAAGAAACCTAATTACACGCGTGATAACGTGGAAGGAGCCGAAAAACAAGAAGGCCCCGCGGCGATGGACCTCCAGAAGCTGCTCAACACCCGGGTAGTCGTCCACGCAAGGGACGGGCGGAAGTTCAGCGGCCTCCTCACGCAGTTCGATGAGTACATGAACTTGCTGATGGAAGATGTCGAGGAGCGCGTCGAGGAAAAGCCGGTCAACCGGTACAAGCTTCTGATAGTCAAGGGCGGCAACGTCCAGGCGATTTCCGTCTAGACCTGCCCGAGCTCGGCCGCCATCGTTTTCACAGATTCAAAGACATTTTTTCCCGTTTCGGTGAGCGCGTATGCGCCGCCTCTGTCGCTCACAAGGCCCCGCCCCAAGAGGTTGTTGACGTGGTATTTCACGGGCCACCAGTCGTCCATGCGCAGGTCGTCCTTGAGCGCCCTGACCGTCGCCAGCCCGAGTTTCGCGATGGACTTGAACGCGGCGATGCGGTCCGGGTCGTCCTTGAGCCAGTTGATGTCTTCCTGGATGCCCATGTTTTCACAATCAGAAATTGCTCACTCCAAATATTAGCCTATCCGTATACGATCATTCAATTATTTAATCCTTTGATTTCTTTATTTTTTGCCATTTTACAAATTGAATTGTCGCAACTAGAATGAAAATGGACGATGGGATGATGAGGGAAGGCAAATCGTGAATCATGATGTAAAATAGATAACAAATTCCAGTAAGAGGTATAGCAACAATAATTGAGAGGAGTCTGTTGAGGAAAAGTACAAACGGCCCCATTACGGGAGACACTCGGGCAAACCATACTCGAATGGCAATCCACAGCGCCACGATAAACAAGATGAAAAAGGTAAAAATCATCCAGCCCCATAGAACGGCCGAAGACCTGCAAAAAAAGAGCTGGCTAATCGCGCCAAAAATGAATACTATCAAACACAGATAGTCATATTTCAACATCGAGTATCGCATTCATCCATCTCCCCGGCTTCGCTTAAATTCTATCTCGCGCTTTATCTTATGTGTTCTTCCAGGGGACCCACCCGTTTGCCCTACTCCAAATAAAAGTACTCGCCTTTCTCCCTCTGCTCGCGGTCCAAGGTGCTCTCTGGTTTATTCGCCCTCGCCCTGCCAGTCTGAGGGTCGCGCCTGAAAGTGACGCCGACCTCGCGCAGGAATAGGTTCATGCCGTCGCGCATGCCGAGCGGCCCGTGAGTTCTGCCGTTTTTTCCAGGTTCGCCTGAGAATACCAAGAGCCTGTCCGAAATGTAGTCGACCGCGAGGACATCGTGGTCAACGACGAACGCCGCGGCCTCGCGCTTTTCCATCGTCCGCCTTATCGCCTTCGCCATGCTCAGCCTCTGCTCGACATCCAAGTATGCGCTCGGCTCGTCCAAGAGGTAGAGATTCGCCTTCCTGCCCAAGCAAGCCGCAATCGCCACCCGCTGAAGCTCCCCGCCGCTGAGAGTCGCGACATCCTTTTCCATCAGCGGCTTCACGTCAAGCGGCTCAAGCACCTCCACCTCCAACGCCTGATCCAACCCCCCCAATGTAGAGCGGAGCCATGATTCGACCGTCCCTTCGAACTCGACCTGCGGATACTGTGGTTTGTGCGAGATGCTCATGCGGATGTCGATCTTCCCGCTCGTGGGCTTGGCCTCGCCAGCGAGCATCCGCACGAAGGTGGTCTTGCCTATGCCGTTGGGGCCGACGATACCCACGACCTCTCCTTTGTAAACCTCCCCCGCCTGCACCGAGAGCTCGAAGCCTTTGAATCGTTTCGTCATGTGCTTGTACGATAGGAATGGTTTGCCCGCCGCCCTCGATTTCATCGGCGGCCTGACTTCGAACTTTATCGGCTCGCGCCTGAACCTCACGTTTTCCTCGCGAAGGTAGCCGTCTAGATAAACGTTTATCCCGACGCGAACCCCCCGCGGCTCCGATATCACACCGTACGCACCGGGCGTGCCGTAGATGACGTGCACTCGGTCGCACATGTAGTCAAGCGTCGCCAGGTCGTGCTCTACCACAAGCACAGCCTTTTTCGATTCGACTAAACTTCGAATGGTTCGCGCGGCGTTCAATCGTTGATAGACATCGAGGTGAGAGCTGGGTTCGTCGAAGTAGTAAACGTCCGCCTCCTTCGCAGCCGCAGCCGCTATCGCGAGACACTGGAGTTCCCCGCCGCTCAGGTGGCTGATCTCGCGGTCGAGCACTTCATCAAGCCGCAGCTCGCCCACCAATTTCTTCGCCGCTCCTCGCTCATCCACTTTTTCGAGCAATTTTCCGACTTTCCCCTTCACAGCGGTCGGCAGTTTGTCAACAGCCT
>Ga0209610_1000140_pt1 | contig 36100 bp, 27 predicted proteins | sample LakKivw275mmetaG_FD_184137 | JGI IMG/M metagenome (GOLD analysis project Ga0209610, IMG submission 184137) | Anoxic lake water microbial communities from Lake Kivu, Rwanda to study Microbial Dark Matter (Phase II) - Lake Kivu water 275m metaG... | ecosystem: Environmental > Aquatic > Freshwater...
TGATCGGGGCTACTCAGCCCAGCCGACCACCGACGGTGGCTACATCGTCGCAGGCTACACCTTTTCCTTTGGTGCTGGGGGGACCGACTTCTATTTAGTGAAAACCAATGCTCAAGGCGATACGCTCTGGACCAGGACTTATGACGGGAGTTTTGACCCCGACGGCAACTCGGTCCAACAGACTAGTGATGGCGGTTACGCCGTCGCAGCCACCTCCCAGTCGCAAGATGTCTATCTAGTCAAGACCGATGCTCAGGGCGAGACGCTCTGGACCAGAACCTACGGCGGTCGTGGTCTCAACTATGGTAACTCTGTCCGACAGACCACTGATGGCGGCTACATCATAGCCGGCTGTACGTGGTCCTTCAATAGTTCATCCTATGATGTCTATCTCATCAGGACCAATGCTCAGGGCGAGACGCTCTGGACCAGAACCTATGGCGGACCGAGAGCAGACTTTGGTCACTCGGTTCAGCAGACTGCCGACGGCAGCTACGTGGTCGCAGGATATAGTTATGACGGTACGGGAATTGGTGACGTCTATCTCATCAAGACCGATGGCAAACTCGACGTTGGCCCGATCTCGATTCCGTCGCCGACAGGAGTCGTGGATTCCGGAGTGTCGTATTTGCCGCGTGCGGTCATCCGCAACTTCGGTCTGACTTCGGGGAAGGTAGTCCAAGTGACCATGGAAATCGGCTCGGGGTATGCCGAGACCGTGGCGGAAACGCTGCAGTCGGTGCCGCTGGACACGGTCGAGTTCCCGGCATGGACTGCCGGGCCGGTTGGTTCGCTTCCGGTCACATGCTTCACGACGCTCTTTGGCGACGAGGACCCGGCCAACGACACAATTGTGGACTCGGTACGAGTGCTCCCATCACCCATCCACGATGTCGGCGCGGTCGCGATTCTGGAGCCATCCGGCAGCGTGCGGGCGGGCGACACTGTGATACCGAAGGCCCGAATCAGGAACTTCGGGAACCGGGAGGAGCGCTTCTTCGACGTGCGGTTCCGCATCGGTGACAACTACAACGAAAAGGTGAACGTCGCAGATGCACTGCCGGCCGGCTCAACGGCGGAGCTTACGTTTCCGCCCTGGGTGGCAACTGCCGGTGACTGGGCAGTCACGTGCTCGACTATGCTAGGGAGTGATGAGAATCACGACAACGACAAGGTCAGCTCTTCGGTGCGGGTGTTCCCGCAGACGCTCTCGATAGCGCCGGACCAGTCCGGCCGGATCGAGGCCGGGCAAGGCGGGACGTATCGGTTCTATGCTCTCATTCAGGGCGACACTGGCGCGATGGTCGAGATCGCGCGGCCGTCTCCCCTGCCGGGCTGGAGCGCTAGGCTCTGTAACACGGCCGGTGCGAACGACCTCACCGACTCAGATGGTGACGGAATCCCCGACCTTGGCTACGTCGCGCCGGGAGAGTCCGGCTGGTTCTCGCTTGCTGTCACGGCTCCGTCCGCAACGCAGGGAGACACAGCGTCGCTCGGTCAGGGAGTGTTCCTCGTTGCGGGACACGCGAGTGATCGCCCGGATATCGCCGACACGGCCGTCCTGACCCTTTCGCTCGTACCGGAACTCTCAATCCACAACTTCCCCAACCCCTTCACCGGCCATACCACGTTCGTCATCGGCCTGCCCGAGGACGGCAAGGCAAGCTTGACGGTATACACGCGGGCCGGGGAACGTGTATGTCGTATCATCAGTGACTCAGACCTGCCGGCCGGAGTCCGCCTCGTGCCCTGGGATGGAACGAATGACCACGGCCGCGGCATCGCGCCCGGAACCTATGAGTACTTGCTGGACTACGTACACGGCGGCAAGACCGCCCGCATCCGCAAACGCCTGGTCGTGTCGAGACAGTAGGACATGTCCTCGACGAAGACGGGGCTTCCGGTCAGCGGCTGCCTTCTGCTGTCTGCCGTCTGCCTCTCTTCAATTGCCTCTGGCCAGACGAACTGGACGAGAACCTATGGCGGGCCAGGCTGGGACGAGGGCAACTCCGTGCGGCAGACGACGGATGGCGGCTACATCGTCGCCGGGCTCACGCAATCCTCTGGCGCAGGGTATGCTGACGTCTGGCTCATCAAGACCAATGCTCGGGGCGATGTGGTCTGGACCAGAGCCTATGGTGGGCGACACTGGGACGAGGGCAAATCCGTCCAACAGACTTCTGATGGCGGCTACATCATCACCGGCTTCACTTGGTCCTTCGGCGGCAAAGGGGATTCGTACGTCTGGCTCATCAAGACCAATGCTCAGGGCGATACGCTCTGGACCAGAACCTATTGCGGGCGAGGTGCGTGGGGACGGTCGGGCCAGCAGACCACTGATGGCGGTTACATCATCACCGGCTATGACTATTCCTCCGATACAGGCGCGTGTGACGTCTATCTCATCAAGACCAATGCTCAGGGCGATACACTATGGGCCAGAACCTATGGCGGCGGAGCTGAAGATAGGGGCTATTCGGTCCAACAGACGGCGGATGGCGGCTACATCATCGCGGGTGAGACCTCATCCTTTGGAGCAGGGAATAGTGACGTCTACCTAGTCAAGACCAATGCATCGGGTGACACGCTCTGGACCAGGACCTATGGCGGAGCAAGTGATGACCATGGCTACTCCGTCCGGCAAACAATTGATGGCGGCTACATCATCGCGGGAAATACCCAATCCTTCGGTGCTGGAAATGAAGATGTGTATGTAGTCAGGACCGATTCTCAAGGCAACACACTCTGGACCCGAACCTGTGGCGGGCCGCGCCATGACTATGGTAACTCGGTCCAGCAGACCGCTGATGGAAGCTACATCATCACAGGCTATACTTGGTCCTTCGGCGCTGGGACCATCGATGTCTATCTCATCAAAACCAACGCCAATCTTGACGTTGGCCCGGTCGCGATTCAGTCACCACCGGGCGTCGTGGATTCCGGCACTTCGTATGTGCCACGTGCGGTCGTGCACAACTTCGGCCTGACTTCGGGGTCGATGGTCCAGGTAACGATGAGCATCGGTTCGGGCTATACCCAGACGGTTCAAGAGACGCTGGTGTCGGTGCCGCTGGACACGGTCGTGTTCCCTCAGTGGACTGCGGAACCGGTCGGTTCCATCCCAATCACATGCTTCACTACGCTCCTCGGCGACGAGGAACCGGCCAACGACACTATCTTGGACACGGTCCAAGTACTCCCACCGCCCTACCACGATGTCGGCGCGGTTGCGATTGTCTCGCCATCAGGCAGCATGCGGGCAGGTGACACCGTGATACCTCGGGCTCGAATCAGGAACTTCGGGAACCGGGAGGAGCGGTTCTTCGACGTCAGGTTCCGCATCGGTGACAACTACAACGAAAAGGTGAACGTCGCCGATGCACTGCCGGCCGGCTCAACAGCGGAGCTTGCGTTCCCGCCATGGGTGGCGGAGGTGGGTGACTGGGCAGTCACTTGCTCGACCATGCTCGGGAGTGATGAGAACCGCGACAACGACAAGGTTAGCTCTTCGGTCCGGGTGTTTCCGCAGTCGCTCTCGATAGCACCGGACCAGTCGGACCGAATCGAGGCAGGCAAGAGCAGCACGTATCGGTTGTATGCTCTGATTCAGGGCGACACCGGCGCGGTGGTTGAGGTCGCGCGGCCATCTCCCCTGCCCGGTTGGAGTGCGAGACTCTGCAACGCGGCCGGGACGCAAGACCTGACGGATACCGATGGTGACGGGATACCCGACCTTGGGTACGTAGCGCCGGCTGAGTCAGGTTGGTTCTCGCTGGAAGTGACCGCTCCATCCGGGACGCAGGGAGACACTTCGGCGCTCGGCCCGGTCACAATCCCTGTAGCGGGACAAGTGGGTGGTCGCCCGGATATCACCGACACGGCCGTCCTGACCCTGACGCTTGTACCGGAACTCTCCATCCACAACTTCCCGAATCCATTCACCGACCATACCTCGTTCGTCATTGGCCTGCCGGAAGACGGCAAGGCAAGCCTGTCTGTCTACACCCGCGCCGGCGAACGCGTCTGCCGCGTCCTTACGAACGCCGACCTTCTGGCCGGAGTCCATTTCGTGGACTGGACCGGAGTCAACGACCACGGCCGCGCCATTGCGCCCGGCACCTACGAATACCTGCTCGACTACGTGCACTCGGGCAAGACCGATCGCATCCGCAAGAAGCTGGTAGTCAGCCCGAATCAGAGATAGATGGCGACGAAGGCAAGCACTGTCGGACAGGGGCCGCTGAGGCCAATACGGACAGAAACTGACATCTGGCATTCCGAACCCATCAGTTTCGTGTCTTTCGTGTTTTCGTGGCTCAATGTCGGGTCCGGGGTCCTCACGAGGCAGTAGGCATCGGTGTTGAGTAGGCCGACGCGGGTTTGACCGCCGCCGGTGACGGTCATATAATCGCCTGACTAGAACCTGACCAGTCAGAAAGGAAGATTCGTGATATCCAGTTTCTTGTTCTCAATCCTGATTGTGCTTTCCCCGGCAGCGCCGGTTGACCGGACCGGCGAACCGGTGAAGACAACGGTGGTCGCGCGGGGTCGTCAGACGCTCGCCGATTTCGTCGACCTTCGACCGTTCTACGTGCAGCATGACGTGGACCCGGGGATTCCGCCCGAAGGCGACTACATGGACCGCGTGCTCTTCACGCGCGATGGGTCAGAGGCCATCGTATCGAACCGGATGACCGGCAACATCACGGTGTTCGACTGGGCAACGATGGCGGCCGAAACCACGGTGGACGTGGGCTCGTACCCGGCAGGTATGGCGGTAACCGACAGCCTGCTGGTCATCGCGCGGCCGTTCGCCGACTCGGTGACCGTGGTGCGGCTGTCCGACTGGTCGATCGCGGCGCGGCTTTCCTCCGGCACCCAGCCCTGGGTCGTGCGCGTGAGCCCGGACCAATCCAAGGCCTTTGTCGGCTGCGACATCTCGAACACCTGCGAGGTCTACGACCTGGACTCGCTCACCCACCTGCGCACGCTTCCGGACTTCCCCGAGTACCTGTCGAGCGTGAGCTGGAACAGCGAGAACGGCCGTTTCGCCGCAATATTCAACGAGTTCCTCATCACGCCCGACGGCTCGCACCTCGTGATGGCCGACACCGCGCCGCAACTGCTCTGGATCGACGCGATGACCGGCGCCAAGGACGACACGCTGGCCGGGATGGGCCCGTGCTGGTTCCTTCAGTACTCGGGCGACTCGAACCGGATAATCACGGCCAACTACTCGACCCCGGCCGTGGCCTTCCAGATCGACGCCGCGGCCCGCGCGGTCACGGACTCGGTAGTGATCACCGGCTACTCACTGATGACGCTCGACGTCGCGCCGAATATGGACGGCACCAAGGCCCTGTTCGGCACGTCGAACAATACCACCACGCTGGTCAGGTTCGCGACCCACGACTTCAAGACCTTCACCCAGACCTACACCGCGTTCTGGCTCGGCACTTCGCCCGACCACGCGAAGGCCATCTCGGGCCAGTACAACTTCTCCATCATCGACTTCGCGACCGAGCAACTGCTCGGCCAGCACTCCGGCAACTCGCAGTCGTTCGGCGCGGTCGCGCCGGTCGGGTCGCGCGCGGTCGGGTTCGACCCGATGCGGCACGAGGGTCTCTACTTCTACGACTACGCGAGCCCGACCCCGGTCTACCGTGGTACGACAGTCTCCGGCAGACAGCCCGAGGGCGATGCCCCGCACCGGGTGAAGCTCAGCCCGGACGGCCGGACCGCCATCGCGACCAACGTGCTCTCGGACAACTTAAGCATCATCGACGTGCCGTTGGCCCTGGTCGAGACGGTTCTTCCGCTCGGCGACCGGCCCCAGGATATCGCGTTCACGTCCGACTCGCGCTGGGCGGTCGTCTGCGGTATGGCCGGCAACAACATCGGGGTCGTCGACCTGAGTGACAACTCCCTGGCCGCGGTCACCGTCGGTTCTGCCCCGGCCACAGTGGTCATCACCCCGAACGACTCGTTCGCCTACGTCGGCAACATCAGCTCGAACACGATATCGGTCGTCCAGCTCGACGGCCCGGCTAGCCAGGTCGTCGCGACGATTCCCTGCGGCGAGATCGGCATCGTCTGGGGCTCGTTCGGAGTCTGGAGCGGGCTCGCGATGAGCCCCAACGGCAGTTGCTGCCTCGTCGCGGTCTCATTCAGTGACCTGGTGCAGGTGATTGACGTCGCGACCAACGAGGTCGTGGCTGAACTGCCGACCGGCGATTTCCCACTGTGCGTCGAGTTCGATTCGACCGGCAACTACGCCACCGTGACCAACTACCAGGCCGGGACCTATACGGTGATGCACATTGATGGGGCGGCTTCGTCGGTAGTGGGCACATTCAGCGCGGGGCAGTACCCGATGCGCCTCGCCTATGACCGGGTGAATGACCGAATGGGAATCGGCAACTACGGCGCGAAGACCGTGACCCTCGCCGACCCGCGCACCGGCGAGCGCCTCCAGACTCTCTCCTACAGCTCCTACGGGTCGCTGGCCGACGTGGCGTTCGATACGGACGGCGAACCGGTCGTTCTGACTGCCTCAATCGGCGACTTTCTCGGCCACGTGCACCATGGCTCAGACCATGTCTCTCTGCCGGCCGTGCCATCGGAATTCGACTTCTGCCCGGCCACCTGGATGTGCGCTGTCGCAGGGCCGGGGCCCGACTACGTGAGCCTCGTCGATTTCTCATCGCAGGGACAGGCGGAAGTCAGAACACCCCTGGCCGCAGGCCCCACACTGCAGGCTCTCCCGAACCCGTGCCGGTCCGCGACCGTTCTGCGCTGGACCGCAGGACCACCGGACCACTCGGCCACATCTCTCCGCGTGTACGATTCACAGGGGCGGCTGGCCAGGGCGGAATCAGGAATCAGGAAGTCGGCCTATGAGCTGGACCTCCGCGGCCTGCCGGCAGGGCTCTACTTCGCACGCGTCTCGTCCCAGACCATGACGGCCGAGACGCGGATTGTGGTCACGCGCTAGTGTAATCCCAGGCGGACCAGTGCGCTTGACCGCCGACAAGCTTTGGGCTAGACTGGCGTCATCATGAGAGCGTGCTCCAGAGAATTCAAGCTGCAGGATGTAAGAGGTAAGGTGCAGGATTCGGGATCGTGGCGGAAGCGGGCCTTTCTCGTGGCGTTTTCGCTCATTTCCCTTCTCATCCCTCTTCCGGTTTCAGCCTCAGTCCCTCTGCCCTCTTCGCCGTCGTGGAAGTCCCACGACAATGACTATTCGACCGGCGGCGCGGTAGCCGACGTGAATGGGGACGGCTGGCTCGACCTGCTCACGTCCAACGGCAATGACATGGCCATGGACCAGAACGGGGTGTACATGAACAACTCCGGCCTGCTCGACACCATCGCGTCGTGGCGTTCGTCGGACAACGGCTACTTCGGCCACTGCTATGCGGGCGATGTAGACAATGACGGCTTTGCGGACCTCGCGGTGGCGTACCTGGGCAGCGGAACCAGCGGCGAGTTCATGGTGCGCATCTACCACAACGAGGCAGGAACGCTGGGGACCTCGCCCTGGTGGAAGGCCTCGGACCAGCACTCTTCGTTCGACTGCTGCCTCGGCGACGTGGACCTGGACGGCGACCTCGACCTTGCCATCAGCGCCGGGGACGCCTATCAGAACGAAACCGACTCGGTCCGTATCTACCGGAACAACGGCGGAATCTTCGACACGCTGCCATACTGGACCGGACACAACGGCAACTGCTCGGACGCAATCCGGTTCGCGGACATCGACAATGACGGCGACCTCGACCTGTTCGTCGGCCAGGTTGTCCCGAACCAGGACCGCGGGTTTGTTTCCATGTACCGCAACAACGCCGGTACCCTCGAGGACGCACCCTCGTGGACTGCACGGCCCGGCGTCGGCTGGGTCCTACGGCTCGCCCTGGCCGACTATGACAACGATGGCTTTCTCGACCTCGCCGCCGCGTCCAACAATCAGACCGGCGAGCCGAACAGCATCAAGGTCTTCCACAACAACGGCGGCACGCTCGACACCATCGCTGCGTTCACCATGCTCCGTTCGAACCAGTACTCATCCTGCGTGGCCTGGGCCGACGTCAACGGCGATCAGTACCTCGACCTTGCCGCGGGTGGGTGGTGGGAGCCGGCAGTGGTGTTCGAGAACCATGCCGGCATTCTGGACACGACGCCGGCCTGGTCATGGAGCCCGTCACCCGCGACCGACCTCGTGTGCGAAGCCGTGGTCTGGGGCGACATGACCAACGGTCACCTCTCCTCGGTAAACGAGTCATACAGCGGCGACGGGACGAGGAGACTCTTCAACATCCACCGTCGGCCCTTGCAGGCACTCGACAGCGTCTACGTCGAAGGTGCCAAGGTGCCAGTCACCGGGTACTGCTTCGACCTGCTCGCCGGTTGGGTCAGCTTCGCATCCGTTCCGCCGGCAGGAACCAACAATGTTGTTTTCTACTATCGCTTTTCCGAAGCGCCCGACCTGGCCGTTACCAACTGGGGCCCGACGCACGGCAACTACCTGTTTCTCAATTCCACTCCCGACGCGGTTGCAGAAGTCCCCCGGCCGCCGGTGAAGCCGAGACTTGAGGCTTGGCCGAACCCGGCCGCGGGCCAGATGAGGATCGGGGCCAGCGCACCGGCCGCGGCGTATGGCCGAACCCTGGCCATCTACGACATGGCCGGTCGGGTCCGGCGCACACTGACCAGCAGCACGGGCTCGTGGACATGGGATGGCCGCGACCGGGCCGGCCAAATGGTCGAGCCGGGCGTGTACTTTGCGGCGCTCGACGCAGGCGGACCGGGCCTGAAGCTCGTACGGGTCTCAACCGACTGACGCTCCCGGTAATTGGCAACGGCAACTGAGGTATCAGGAGAACGGCTGGCCGGCCTTGCGCGCTACGGCAGCGTGTATCTGGCAGATGAAGTCGAGTCAACCAACGACTACGCGCTCGGCCTGGCGCGGAAAGGCAAGACCGCAATCGTCATCGCCAACCGGCAGACCAGGGGCCGGGGCCGGTTCCGTCGGCGCTGGTTTTCCGACGATAAGAGCCTTTGCGCCTCGCTGCTGTTCATCAGCGCCCCTGACTTTCCGAAGCCTTCGCTGCTCGTCCACCTGGCCGGCCTTGCCCTCTCGCGCGCGGTTGAGCAGACCTCGGGAGTCTCGACCCAGATACGCTGGCCGAACGACATCATCGTCGGAGACAGGAAGCTTGCCGGCATCCTGTGCGAAGGCCGGGGCACCGCGGTCGCAACCGGAATCGGCGTGAACGTAAACCAGGAGTCATTTCCCGCAGAACTGCCGGACGCGATATCGCTGCGCATGGCCACCGGCAGAGAATGGGACCGGTTCTACCTGTTTGAGAACTTCCTCCGCGAGATGCTGGCGGGCATCGGCCGTATCGGCGGGAGCGACCCGGCATCGCTACTTGCCGAGGTCAAGCAGCGCTCGAGCATCATCCACCACCGCGTCGAGGTCCGGACTCTGCTGCGCAAACACGTCGGGACGGTCGTCGACCTTGATTCTGAGGGCCGCATTGTGCTGCGCACCGATTCCGGGCGCCTGGTTGTGCTTGGCGCCGGTGACGTACGCAGGCTCAGATGATTCTCACCGTTCTCGTCGGCAACACCAATGCCAGGTTCGCCTGGTTCAACGGTCGGAGACTGGCGAGGTTTCTCATCCTGCCGACGCTCGAGGTACGCCGCGGCCGGCTGCCAGGGCCGGGCCGGGTTGACGGATTGGCGGTGGCGTCGGTCGTGCCCGAGGCCACGAACAAGCTCATGCCCGGGCTCCGCCAGCGCACCGGCATCGAGCCGCTGCTCATCGGACCCCGCACTCGGACCGGGCTCAGGTTCGACTACCGTCGGGAAGAACTCGGCGCCGACCGCGTGTGCGTCGCGGTTGGGGTCAACTGCTCGCTGCCGGGCGAAGACGTGATTGTCTTCGACTTCGGCACCGCGACTACGGCGAACGTGATTCTGCGCGAGGGCATCTTTGCCGGCGGCGCCATCCTCCCGGGAGTCAGGATGAGCCTCGACTGCCTTGCCGCCGGCACGGCCCGGCTGCCGAGGGTGCTACCGGGCAGAGGGCTGGGACCGGTGCAGCACACCACTCGCACAGCCATCCGGGCCGGTGTGGCGGCGCTGTTCGCCGGCGGCATCGACCACATTGTCAGCCAGACCGAGAATCGTCTGAAACGGCGGTTCCTGGTAGTTGCCACGGGGGGTGCGGCCACTGTCGCTCGGAACTATGGCAGCAGAATCGTCTCGGTCCGGCCGCGCCTTGCGAGCGAAGGGCTGGGAGAAACATGGTACCGCAACCATCAACGGTAAGACGGACGTCGTGAACAAGGGCCCGGTTCTCGGCATCGAAACCAGCGGCAGGTCGACCGGCCTGGCGCTCGCGGATTCCGGCAAGATCATTGCCGAGCTGGTAGAGAACACGAGCTGTGGTCACAATGAGGTCTTGATGCCGCTGCTCGGCCGCCTGCTGGAGGACGCAAAAGTAGATGTCCGCCGACTGGCCGGCATCGGGGTGGATATCGGCCCGGGTATGTTCACCGCGCTGCGGGTTGGCGTGAGCACCGCCAAGGGACTCGCCATCGCCCACAGGATTCCCGTCAAAGGCCTTGGTTCGCTCTGGGGTCTGGCCCGCACCGCCCTGCCGACTCTCGACGGGATACTCGCCGTCATGGATGCCCGCAAACACCAGGTCTATGCAGCCATATACCTCGCCTGCAGTGAACCGGTCCCGGCGGCAGTCGTGACGCCGGAAGAGCTGTTGGCGATGACCACCAGGGCGCTCCCGCAGCGGTCCAGCCTCTCCGCAGCCGGTGACGGCATCAGCCTCTGTTCCGACTTGTTCGCCGACGCGGGTATCAAACTCGTACCCTCCGGCGTCGACGCGCCGTCACCCGGCGTCATCGCCATTGAGGCCGCCAAGCGGATTGCTCAAGGTCAGGCCGACGATATCGGGACGCTCGAACCGCTCTACCTGCGCCGTACCGACGCAGAGCTGACGCGGGAGAAGAAACTCAACGCCATGCAATGACGCCTGCCCCGTTTAAGGCAGGCGTCGCGTTCCGAAAAGATGGCGGAGGCGTGTAGGAATCGAACCTACCGGTCCACTTGTCGCAGACCATACGGATTTGAAGTCCGCCAGGCACACCAGCACCCATACACCTCCGTTTGACAACGGACTGAATCTACCCGGCAGGGCTTCCCATGTCAAAGAAAGCCCCCGCCGGCCGCGAATCAGACTAGCCGGGCGCCGTTAATCACCAGCTCGAATCGGCACTTCAGAAAGTCGGCGGCCCGGCGCGAAATCACCATGCGCGAGAGGAATATCTCGAAATACTCCATCACCGGCGCGACATTTGTATCGACCGCGAGATCGAACGCAATGCTGCGCTCCTGTCTGCGCACAGTCAGCACCGACCGCTTCACAGCGTAGTTGACCCGGTCGTGGATGTCGAAATTGATCATCTCGGGATTGCGGACCCGGCTCTTGTGGACGTCGGCTTTGTCCGCGAGTATCAGTGCGGCCGATACCTCTGAGACCGGGCTGCCAGTGTTCTCGTCGTGGTTCCCGATTGCGGCCATAATCCGGGCCGTCTCGCGGTGGTCCATCCCCAGCCTCAGAAGAATGTCGCGGGCCAGGAGAGCACTGGTCCGCTCGTGTCGCTCGCGATTCACCACGTTGCCGATGTCATGGAGATAGCCGGCGATGGCGGCCAATTCGGTCGACCGCTCTTCGGTTCCAAGCGCCATCAGGACCGCGCGTGCGCTCTTGGCCACCAGCCGCGCATGACGAGGCCCATGCTCGGTGTACCCCAGTGTTTCGAGCTGACGGTCGGCCTCCGCCACCAGGGTCGCAACCTCCGGGTCTTTCACTACATCTTTAAGGTTCAGCATGTCGTGCTTGTTACGCTAGAATCGGAACCCGCGCTACACATCGCAACACCTGCAGGCGCCCGCCCGGACTGAGTCAACGGTCCGGCCCGGGCAAAGCGACCGACGACCTCAGTTCGGTTTGGGAGCGAGTTCGCCGCTCTCGAGCGCCTGCTTCAGGTACTCCATGTAGTCCTTCAGCAGGAACTCGTCGGCGACCATGCCGTTCTTCCAGCGGATCGATATCTCGTTCGCACCGAACGTTTTGTCGAGCGTGACTTGAAGCTTCGAGCCGCCCTCGTAGTTCCGGTCGAATACGATGATGCCGCTGGTGGTGGGATTGTCACCGCAGACGGTGTACATCTCCCCGGCCTTGTCGCCGTCATAGTCCCAGTTCTCCGGCCCCTTCACGGGTCGCTTGTACAGCAGGTACTCGATCAGGTTGTTGGTCATCTCGACCATCAACGCGTGGTCCTCGCTCGGGGCGCCGCCTGCCACGTGGTTGGTCAGTGGTATATGGAGGCACTCGCCCGTCTCGCTGCGACCGAGCCCGTAGTACATGCGATCGGTGTCGATGACCCGACTGATATCGCGCTTATATTGGTACAACACTCTCTAATAATTCTAGACGCCAGTCGTCTGCTGTCAAGGCCCGTTGGACTACAGTTTGCCTTCGGCGTGCCGGCGGCCGAGAACGTCGAGCATGTCGCGCGTCATGGCTTCCAGATCGTAGGCTGGCTTCCAGCCCCATTCCTCGCGGGCGGCGGAATCATCGAGCGACATCGGCCAGGAGTCGGCAATCGCCTGCCGGAAGTCAGGCTCGTACGTGCACACAAACTCGGGTATCTGCTTCTTGATGGAAGCGGCCAGCTCGCCGGCCGAGAAGCTCATGGCGCCGACGTTGAAGTCGGAATGGTGCTTCAGCTTCGAAGCGTCGGCTACGGCAAGGTCGATGGTCGCTTTGATGCAGTCCGGCATGTACATCATCGGCAGCCGGGTGTCTTCGCGCACGAAGCAGGTGTAGCGCTTGTTCTTGACCGCCTCGAAATAGATGGCGACGGCAAAGTCGGTCGTCCCGCCGCCGGGCAGGGTCTCGTGAGAAATGATGCCCGGGTAACGGAGGCCGCGAACGTCCAATCCGTACTTGCGAAAGTAGTAGTCACCGAGCAGCTCGCCCGCAACTTTGGTTACCCCGTACATCGTCCGCGGCTTCAGGATGGTATCATTGGGTGTCCGGTCGCGGGGCGTTTCCGGGCCGAACGCAGCGATCGAACTCGGGATGATGACCCGCGACATCGCGTGTTCGCGCGCGCACTCGAGTACAACCAGCGTACCGTTGATGTTTACGTCCCAGCAGCGCATGGGGTTCTGCTCGCCCACTGCCGAGAGAATCGCCGCCAGGTGGACAATGGTGTCGATGTTGTGCTTGCGGACTACTTCCTCGAGCGTATCCCGCTTCGCTACGTCGATGAAGTAGAACGGCCCCGAGTTCTTGAGCGCATCCGACGGCGGGGTCTTGCGGCCGGTGGCGACAACATTCTCCGCCCCGAAGCGCTGGCGCAGAGCCAGGGTGAGTTCGGAACCGATCTGGCCAACCGAGCCGGTAACCAGAATGCGTCTAATCTCTTTGGTCTTCATCCGGAAAACTCCTTTAGCTGCTTTGTTATGTCTGCCGGCAGGCGTCAATATAGCGGCGGCGCGACTAAAGTCAAAGGAAACGGCCCCGGTCGGTCTGGACAACGACGCGCCTGTGGCTATACTCAGGCGTTTTGATACAACGGTGAGTGTAGCTCAATTGGTCAGAGTACCTGACTGTGGCTCAGGATGTTGTGGGTTCGATTCCCATCACTCACCCTCAGCATGACGAGCGGAGATTCGCCGGGGTTGCATCCGCGCTGGAATTCGCTACACTGCACGCGGATTCAGGGCTGGGCCGGACCGCAGGCCAACGCGTGCGCCCGTAGCTCAACTGGACAGAGCGCCGGGCTTCGAACCCGTAGGTTGCGCGTTCGAGTCGCGCCGGGCGCGGTTGACAACTGTAATGCAGGGATGGCCAGTAATCATGGCATCGCCTGACTCGAAGATGTGTGCCCCGCTAGCTCAACCTGGCAGAGCAACGGATTCTTAATCCGTGGGTTGCAAGTTCAATTCTTGCGCGGGGTACTTCTCTTTTGCCTCGATAAGAACAGGAAGGCTCCCCGATGGACGCAATAGCGCCGACACTCCCGGAGTCAGACGCACGCCTGACCGAGCGCTGGCAGTCACTGGTCGACATCCTGTACCTCAGTCAGGTTACGTTCCTTTACGTGTTCTCAGCGGTCTGCCCGGCGGTTGGTCTCTTGCTCGGTGTCCTGTTCCTCGACGGAAGCCTCACGGCGAGATCGAAGCGCATCGGCAAGGCATGCCTGGTACTCGGTATGATCAATACCGCACTAATCACCCGACTCATGACGACGATGCCGGTATTCGGGCTGGCCGGGGCCCGGTCCGGTATCGGTAAGGACTAACGATGCAAACAATCATCTGTCTGCTCATGGCGGCCAGCGCCCAATTTGTCCGGGTTCCCCAGAAGACGGTGGCGCCGACGATCCAGTCACGCGAGGTATGGGTCTTCTTCACCGACAAAGGCATCTACAGCCAGGCCGACTACGGTGCCGCAATCGGTGCAGTCAGCCGCAACGCACACTTCCGCATCGGGGTGAGCCCCGACTTCAACGATATCCCGGTTCGCGAGTCCTACATCCGGCGCATCGAGGAGCTCGGTGGCAGGCTGCGTACGGTCTCCAGGTGGCTCAACGCAGCGAGTTTCGATATGCCGCCGCAACTGGTGGCTCAGGCCTACGCGTTGCCGTTCGTCTACGAAATGAAACCGGTTGCCTCACGGGCAGCGATCGAAGCGGCGACGTTCCCGCTCGTCCAACCCAGCATACCCAGCCAGTATCGTTCGGCCGATACCGGGTACGCGCATCGCTTCTACGGGGCGTCCTATGAGCAGGCCCAGCTGATGGGCGTACCGGACTTGTTCTTCCGCGGTTACTACGGCTCAAACGTGAAGCTGGCAATGTTCGACACCGGAATCAAACTTACCAACCGCGGTATTTCGAGAGCGAGGATCTACCGACAGCATGACTTCATCTCCGGGGACAACTGCTATGCGGCCCGGTCGGACAACACCTGGCAGCCGGTCGCGGTGGACAGCGTCCGCTTCCTCGGATTCGCGAGGGGCATGACCATGAGCACGGTGCAATCCCTGTCCGGTTCGCGCGACACCCTGCTCCTGGCCTTCTGCGCTGACAGCTTCGCCTACCGGTACAACGCGCCGCGCCGGGCGATCTTCGTCTGTCGGTCGACCAACGCCGGCGACGCCTGGACCACCCCGCGGCCAGTCGTGATGTCGCCGGTGACCGACGCGACTTACGAGAACCTCTCCCTGGCCGGGCACGGCGCCACAACCTATCTGACCTACGACGACCTGGCACTTGCCGTCGGTGCGCCGGCCGTCCCGACGGTGTACCTGGGTTACTTCACGGGCACGGACTGGCAGGGCGCCCCGCAGATGGTCGCGACCGGCCGTTATCCGGCCATGGCAGTGCTGGCCGACACTCTGTACCTTGCCTTCGCGCGGTCTGATTCTCTGGTGGTGGTTTGGAAGGCATCGGTGGCGCTGCCTGACCCGGTGCTGATGGACTCTGTGACTTTCGGGGCCGGCGAGCCCTTGTCCGGACTTCAAATCACGGCCGAGAACGGTGCCGTCGACATCTTCACGACCGGGCTGAAGAGCGGCAGACTCGTCCAGTACCGGTCAACCGACGGTGGTTCCACTTTCGGCAAGCTAAACGAGCCGGTCGCCTCAGGCGCCGCCCGCACGCGGCTGATGCGGAACGCCGGGCAGCGTCTGCTCGTCTACGAGGACCGGTCGGACAGCGCGTTCTCCCGCCTCGCGACGCTCGGCTCGAACGACAACGGACTGACCTGGAGCGCGGCGGGAGCAGTTGCCGACAGTCTGTTCTCCCTCGGTGGCTTTGACCTCGTGCTCGACACGACGGCGATGACGACACTCGTGTATACGACGGGCGGATTTTCGTTTCAGACGGCATCGACCGACTTCGGCGTCACCTGGTCGGTCCCGAGGCTGATTGACACAACCGGCTTCAACGCGGCGCCGGTGCTGTCCGCGACCGCCAGGGGGCCGCTGGCATGCTGGTTCAAGCGGGGAGACGACAGCGCGGTCTGGCAGACTGCAGATACGGCCAGGTTCTCGATTGAACAGCCCTACCACGGAACGGATATGGCCTCGATCATCGCCGGGTTTCAGCAGGGCGGTGTCATCGGTGTCGCGCCCGGTGTGGACCTGCTCATCGCCAAGACCGAATTCTACAAGCTCAGCAGCGGCCGCTACTATGAGTACAACATGGAAGAGGACGCGTACGTCGAAGCACTGGAGTGGGCCGACCACATGGGCGCCGACATCGTATCGACGTCACTCGGATACCGAAGCTGGTACGGCAGCGACCAGTTTGACGGCAAGACCGCGCCGATATCAATTGCCGCCTCGATTGCCGCCAAACGTGGCCTAATCATCGTCACGGCGATGGGGAACCGCACCAACGACTCGGCAGCATACCCTTGGCCAGTGCCGTACATAGTGGCACCGGGCGACGCCGACGGCGTGATTACCGCGGGCGGAGTCGAGAAGAACCTGCTCCCTTGGCGCGGCACCGGCACCGGCCCGACCTCCGACGGCAGAGTCAAACCTGACCTCGTCGCGCTATCCGACACCGTAGCGGTCGTCGCCCCGGACTCGGAAGACAACATCGCCGGCAGCGCCGGTACATCCTGCGCGACCGCGCTCATCGCCGGCGCCTGTGCACTGCTCAAGGAAGCCCATCCCCAGTGGTCCGCCGATTCGATCAAGGCAGTGCTGTTCGCTACCGCCACGCGCTCCGTCCAGAGCGACACGTTCGGGTTCGGCGTACCGCGGGTCGACTCGGCGTACAAGCTCTTCCCGCCGGAGAAGCACGTCGTGAGTATCCCGAGCGACGAAATCGGGTCGGTCTTCCCCAATCCTTTCTTGCCGGCGTCGCAATCGAAGGTCTACTTCCCCGTCAATCTTGCCCGTCCCGCTCCGTTCGACAGCGCCAACCCGGTACCCGATGAGTCACCGGTGGTCATCAGCATCTTCTCGATGTCGGGCAGCCTGGTGGACACGGTCAACCTGAACACCCGGACGCTGGGCCGACCCGGGCGGTACGGCGAGAATGGCGACGTGGCCGCTCTCGAACAGCTCGGCGCGCACTGGGACGGCACGAACGAGGCCGGCAAACCGGTCGCGGCCGGGCTCTATCTGGCCGTATTGCAGACTACGTTTGGACGCAGTACTGCCAAGTTCGCAATCGTTCGTTAGCCTTGACTTGGAGGCTCGCGCGGATAACATACCACCGCCCTTGATTCCAGCGTAGCTCAACCGGTAGAGCATCCGGCTGTTAACCGGAGGGTCACAGGTTCGAGTCCTGTCGCTGGAGTTGCCCGCCGGCTCTGCCGGCGGGCATTCGCGTCTCTGCCCGCTGCCGGTCGGTGAAACAGAACCGGCCCGAAGGCCGGTTCTGTCGTTGTGACCCCGACTGCCTAGTTCAGAACCATCGTTTTACTGGAGACCGACCTGCCGCTGGCAGTCAGACGGTAGAAGTACGTACCGCTCGCGACGAGTCGTCCCGAGTTGTCCGTGCGGTTCCAGACTACACTTCCTTCTCCTGGAGCGACCGCCCCGCTCACCAGCGTCTTCACCAGGTTTCCGGCCGCGTCGTACACGTTGAGACTGACGTCGCTACCGCCGGGTACGCAGTAGCTGATGAGCGCCTGGCCACGGATGAAGCTCGGGCTTGCCGTGTACAGGTTGAACACCGGCTCGGGCGATTCCTGCACACCGGGGCCCGTAATCGTCGTGGTGCGATGCAGCGTGTCGTTGGCCAGGTTCGAGTCGGTGCTGAGCGCGGTGAACATCGTTACCGTGTACTGCGCGCCGGATGGACCGGTTGTCCACGCGGGCACAAAGGTATCATTGACGACTGCGTCCGGAGCAAGCGGCCCGGCCAGCGTGTCGGTGATTGAGTAGACCCGGGTCCCGGCCGAGTCAATCCAGCAGGTCACCGGGATGTTGGACTCCGCGTTGAGGCCGAGATTCCTGACGGTACATATGGGCTTGACCGAGCCATGGTTCATGCTGGTCGGCGGCGCAATGATTGCGGACAAAGCAACATCATGGTCCTGAGGGGGTATCCACGTCGCCACGTTGAGGTTGGTCAGGTAGGTCGGGGTCACGCAGTCGGACCCGTAGGCGACAAAGATCGTACCACCGGCCACATTCACCATGTGCCAGCCGCCGGCGGTTGGCTTCGAGGCTGCGGCTGACCAGGTATTTGCCGCGATATGGTAGGCGTACACCAGTTTGTCGCCAAGGGCCGTACCGGCTGAGGATCCGCCAATCAGGTATATGACGCTGTCACCGTGTGCAGCCGCAGTCGAGTACATCCGCGGTCCAGGCATGTCTGCCTTCTGGGTCCAGGAATTCGCGGCCGGATCGAAGCACCAGCAGTCGCTCAGCGCGTTCCCGCTCGCGTCCGAGCCGCCCATCACGTAGACCAGCCCATTCGCGCCTGCGGCGCAGGCCCAGCCCCGTCCAGCCGAGAGGGTCGCCTTTGTCGTCCAGGAGTCTACGGCCGGGTTGTACTCGTAGGTCGTGCCGAGTGAACTCTCATTGCCGATGATGTAGAGCTTGTCCCCCGCCACTGCGCTGGCAACCGCCCAGTAGGCGGTTGGCATGCTGGCCTTGGACGTGAGCGTCCTGGTATCGAGGTCGAATTCCTCACAGGAACTCAGGATGGCACTCGAGGAGTCTTTTCCGCCCGCGACGTATATCTTGTTGCCGATCAAACCTCCGCCGCCCGTGCGCCGAGGTGTAGTCAGCGCGGGCAGGCCGTCGGTGATCCAAGCGTCGTTGGTGATGTCATAGGCAGTCATCGACCTCGTCGAAACCTGGGCCGACATCCTGCCGCCGACGAACCAGATGGTATCCCGGCAGACACCGGTGCCCGGACACCAGTAGCGTCCCGGTGACGGGGCCGCAGTCGAATCTACCCACAACAGATAGGGCATGAGGTACGACTCGGGGCCCGCGCCGGTACCGGCGTGCGGCACGCTACCGGTGAGGTCAGCAACGGCCGGACACCTGTCACTGACGTTCGTCTTGATCGGACAGACCAGACCGCCCGCGCCGGAATTGGACGGCGCGTTCGCAACGGCGACCTCCGCCGCCAGCGAGAGCCCGACAAACAACATCAGGCTCAGCATCACAGCACCGATTCTCACATGTTCCTCCTCGGTCATCCAGACTGCCTGACTAACCTGGGATGCGGTATGGCGCATCCTTGATCCGTCTTCGCGCGTCGTCAGTGTAACCTTCGGGTTCACCAAGTCAAGCGGGGATGGTCCTTGCTGGCCACCCTCGTGCACCGAATCGTGTTTCAGGGCCATCCAACAGCGGAACCGGCCCTGAGGCCGGGCCGGCGAAAGGAAAACTGCTGCCTACTCCAGGACTATCGCCTTGCCGGAAACAGACCTGCCGTCCGCGGTCAGGCGATAGAAGTAGGTTCCGGCAGCGACCCGTCTGCCCGAGCAATCAGTCCGGTCCCATACTGCGGTACGCTCTCCCGGGTCGACCCTGCCGCGGACGAGATTCCGGACGAGCGCGCCGGCTGCATCGTACACGGCCAGCCGGATTTCCGTCGCCGTCCCGACGTAGTAGCGAATCTCTGCCTGGTCGCGAACCAGCGTTGGGCCGGTTTGACGGAGCGCGAAGCCGGGTCTCAGACTGAGGTCCTTTATCCCTTGGGGAAGAGGATCGAAGGCCAGCGTGCCGTAGTATCGGGGATTCGGCCACTGCGAAACGGTCACTGACTGCGGCCACCAGCCAACGTAGTCCGACAGACCGTCGAGCGCGGCATAGAGGAAGCAACCCGCCGTATCACCACTGTTGATCGCTAGCTGGTACTTGTCTGCGCCAATTGGCAGTTCTGCCTCAAACTGCAGGTGACCACTCGCGAGCGAACTGGCGCTGGTAGCGTCCGAGACCGGGCCCGCCTCGTACCAGTTGCCCAGAGTATCGAGCATGGCGAAGTAGAGCACCTGGTCGCCGGTGTCGCCGTACTCAATCGTGTAGCCGCCTTCGCTCGAGTCTGTCGCCCAGCTCGCGCTGCCGTCCTCGTCAATGTAGGGACCGAACTGGTCCAGCGCGACGCGGGCAGTGCGATTCGGACAATCCAGCGCCAGGTAGACGAAACTCGTGTCATAGAGGAAGTAGGCGACGCACGAACCCGCTGGCTGCGGGGTGCCGCCGCGACCGGCCAGGTCGCTGACGTCGTAGGCGTTCGCTGCTGACCACTCGCCCGCATCGATGCTGCCGTCAATCGTCGGAACGACCGCGCCCGCCGGGCGTACGTGGACCGTGTCTGAGAACAATGCGCCCACCACCTCGGTGGTACCGGTCAGTGTATCGTCATGCTCATTCTCGTCCCCGGAAAGAGCTGTGAATAGCGTCAGGCTGTACTGAGCACCCACCGGACCCGAGTTCCAGTTCGGAGTGAAGGCGACGTCCGCGCCGAAGCCGGGACCGAGCGGGCCAGGCAGAGTCTCAGTGGCCGAATAGAGGCGGACGCCGGCTGAATCAATCCAGCAGGTCACCGGGATGTCCGATTCGGAGTTCTCGCCGTAGTTCACGAGCCTCGCCTTGGGTGCGATGGTACCCGGGTTGATGGTTGCCGGCGGCGACAGGATCGCGCTCACGCCGACGTCGTGATTGAGCAGCGGACTCAGGGTGAAGCGCATGCAGTAGACCTCATCCGGCGTGCTCTGGTTCAACTGCAGCAGGAAGGTATCCCGCCACACCTCGCAGCCGCCGCCCTGGTTCCAACCATCGGCGTTGAAGCTGTCCACGACGTTGTAGCTGTAGTCCATCTTCAATGTCGGGCTGGCGCCGGCTGCTCCCGCCTGAGTAATCCAGAAGCAGTGCTGGCGCGCGTCGCACGCGGCGCCGTACGCCGACGCCATCTGGGAGGCCGGCCTGACCTGGTGGCCGTTCGCGCCGTTGATGGAGAACTTGGTCAGCGGCGCCGAATCGAAGTCGCAAGTCCAGCACGAGTCCTGAACCGGGCTGTAGCCAAAGCCGCGCACGACTCCACTGTATCCCGACACCGTGTAGGTGTGTTTGACCGCGTAGCTGCTGGCGTCGTACACATTGAACTGCATGCCGTCGAACCCGCCGAACACCTCGTTGCTTGAAGCCTTCCACGCCATGTCGCGGATTCCCCAGCCGGACAGGACGCCGGTCTGCGGGAAACTGTCGACGAGGGGACGAGCCGTGTCCTTGATGTTGTAGACGTAGATCTTCATCTCGCTCTGGCCGGCTGAGACCCACATGAGCGTATCCTGCACCGGCGTCACGCCGACGCTGTAGACCGAACCGAGCGTCTTCGACCATTCCTTGGTCGGCGCGCTCTGCGTCGGCGGTAACTTACCGTACGCTGACCGGCGCTCCGCGGCCGGATTCACGTCGTTCACCGACGACGCACCCGTCACCAGTGCGAGACTCACCAGTAGTGCTGTAATCATACCGACTCTGACTCTAGCCCAGGCCGCCGACATGTCAAGCGGGATAGCCGCCTCAGCCGGACCGCCGCGCCGCTGCCCCCCATTTGACTTGGCGCCTCTGCCTGCTACAATCGCGCTTGGCCAAACCTCTACGGGCCCGACTGACGGATACCCGCAACATGACTGGAGACAACTGATGGTACTGGTATTCTGCGAACAGCGTGAAGGCAAGGTAAAGAAGGTCGCGTTCGAGGACCTCTGCGTCGGCTACGCGATAGCCGAGAAGCGTGGAGGGGGACTTGCGGCGGTGCTCATCGGCTCGGGCATCAAAGACCTAGGCGCCGAAGTCGTGAAGTTCGGCGTGAACAAGGTCATCACCGTAGATGATGCCTCTCTCCAGTTCTACACGCCGGATGGGTACGCGGGCGCGCTCGAGAAGCTCTGCGCCGAACACAAGCCGCATACCGTGATACTCCCATCAACGGTCATGGGCAAAGACCTGGGCGCAACGCTCGCCGCCCGGCTTGAGACGGCGATTGTCCCTGACTGCACCGCGCTGGAATTCGACGACAACGGCAATCCCATCCTGACCCGTCCCGTCTACGCCGGCAAGGCGATCACCCGCGTCAAAGCACCCTCGGCCAACCCGCTGGTCATCACGATGCGGCCGCGTGCGTATGGAGCCCAGCCCGAGAATGACAAAGGCGCGGAGATCGTCTCAGCCGCGGCGGCGCCGGCCGAGCTCCGGACGAAGGTCGCCGAAATCGTGAAGGCCGTCATCAAGACGGTGGAGTTAACCGAAGCCGATATCATTATCTCCGGCGGCCGCGGCATGAAAGGCCCGGAAAACTACACTATCCTCGAAGAACTGGCCTCGGTCGTGAACGCCGCGGTCGGCGCATCGCGCGCCGCCGTGGACGCGGGCTGGCGCGACCACCAGTTCCAGGTCGGCCAGACCGGCAAGGTCGTGGCGCCGTCGCTCTACATCGCCTGCGGCATCTCGGGCGCCATCCAGCACCTCGTCGGCATGATCAACTCGAAGACGATAGTCGCCATCAACAAGGACCCGGAGGCCAACATCTTCAAGGTAGCCGACTATGGCATCGTCGGGGACTTGTTCCAGATCGTTCCGATGCTGGCCGCGGAGTTCCGCAAAGCCAAGGGACAAGGGATATAGGGACAAAGGGATAAAGTGACCGGACACTCGATCCCTCGATCCCTTGATCCCTCTATCCCTTTCTAACCATGCCTAACACCAAGCAGACCGAAATCCAAGACGTTTTAGAAATCCTCGAACGCATCCTTGACATTTCCGAGCCGCCGGTTGCCCGTTGCCGGCTTCTCTCATCCGGGTTCGGGCCGTCCCACACGCTCAAGACCGAGGACCAGCTCACCGGCACCCGCGCCTGCCTCGGCTGCGGCAACTGCGTAGATATCTGCTCCCTGCTCGCCCGCGAGCCCGCGCGGCTGCAGAAGACTGCCCAGCGCACCTCGCTCGCGCTTGAGACCATGGTCGGGACCGACTGCGACCGCTGCTACGCGTGCGTCATGTCCTGCCCGCAGGTGGACACGAGCATCAAGCACTACATCGTGAAGACCCGCACGGTCGAACAGATGAAGCACCTGCTGGAACGGCTCGGGCCGACCGACGACTATTATCTCGACGCTTTCCTTGAGGAGGCCGTGAATGGCTGATACCAATCTAGTTGACATTTACATTCAGGGCGAGCGGCACCGCGTGCCGGACTCGCTGACTATCCTGCAAGCCTACGAATACGCCGGGTACAAGCTGGTGCGCGGCGTCGGCTGCCGCGGCGGATTCTGCGGCGCCTGCGCCACGGTCTACCGCATGCCAGGTGACTATCGCCTGAAGTTCGCCCTCGCCTGCCAGACCAAGGTCGAGCCGGGCATGCAGCTTGCGATGATTCCATTCTACCCGGCCAACCGTTCGACCTATCGTCTGTCCGAGCTCAAAGGTGAGGCCAAGGAAGTGCTCGACCTCTACCCCGAGATGCTCCGTTGCTACGGCTGCAACACCTGCACCAAATCCTGCCCGCAGGATATCGACGTCCTCGGCTACGTCTCCGCCATCGTGCGCGGCGACCTCGCTGCTGCCGCCGACATCTCCTTCGACTGCATCATGTGTGGCCTCTGCGTCTCCCGCTGCCCGGCCGAGTTGGTGAAGCACAATGCCGCCCTCCTTTCCCGCCGTATCTACGGTCGTAACATCGCGAAGAAATCGGAGCACCTGGCCCGGCGCCGCGAGGAGATCAAGGCCGGGAAGTTCAACTCCGACCTCGCCGGCCTGAAGAAGCAGTCCAAGGACGAGCTCAAGAAGCGCTATGCCGAGCGCGACATCGAAGCGGGAGAGTAATATGAATAGGTCATATAGGTCCAATAGGTCCTATTCCGGGGAGGTCCTGTGAGCTATCCCGCAACGATGCAGGACTCGCTGAATAAGCTCGTGGCCGGTCGCGAGAAGCGCATGACCGAAACGTTCCCCCGCGCCACGGCCGAGGCCAAGGAAGCTCTGCTCAAGGGCTTCCATCCCGACTATCGGGCCGAGACGTTTGCCGCCCTGCGCATCGGGCCGAATGCGGGCGACCGCACTCCGCGCGAGCTGGCCCAGTTGCTCGAGGCCGACTCGTGCCTCGACGTAACGAAGGTGAAGGCGGACAAACCGGACTACACGTGCGACGTGCTAATCATCGGCGGCGGCGGCGCCGGCTGCTCGGCCGCGATCATGGCCGACAACGCCGGTGCCAAGGTGATGATTGCCACCAAGCTGCGCCTCGGCGACGCGAATACTATGATGGCGCAGGGTGGCATCCAGGCCGCGGACAAGGACGTTGACTCGCCCGCCATCCATTACCTCGACGTGATGGGCGGCGGTCACTTTGCCAACACCCCGGACCTGGTCGAAGCGCTCGTGTCCGATGCACCCGAGGCCATCGGCTGGCTCGAAGACCTTGGTGCGATGTTCGACAAGAACCCGGATGGTTCGATGAAGACCATCCACGGCGGCGGCACGTCGCGGCGTCGGATGCACACCTCTCGCGACTACACGGGCGCGGAGATCATGCGCACCCTGCGCGACGAAGTCAGGAGTCGGAACGATATCACACTGCTTGAGTTCTCGCCTGCAGTCGAACTCCTGACCGACGCCAAGGGCGAAGTTACCGGCGCGATACTTGAGAACCTCAACCTGAACCGTTACTCGGTGGTCAGGGCCAGGGTCGTCATCATCGCCACCGGCGGCTCAGGCCGTCTCCACTACCAGGGCTTCCCGACCTCGAACCACTACGGCGCGACCGGCGACGGCCTCGTGCTAGCCTATCGCGCCGGCGCTCACCTCGCCTTCATCGACACTATGCAGTACCACCCGACCGGCGCAGCCTATCCGCAGCAGATACTCGGCCTGCTCGTCACCGAGAAAGTGCGTAGCATCGGCGCGCAACTGGTCAACGCCGAAGGCAACCAATTCATCTTCCCGCTCGAGACCCGCGACGTCGTCGCGTCGGCCATCATCCGCGAGTGTAGCCTGAACAAGTGCGTTACCACGCCGACCGCGGTGCAGGCGGTCTGGCTCGACACGCCGATGATCGAGATCCGGCGCGGTGCGGGCACGGTCAAGCGCGAGCTGCCGGCCATGGTGCGCCAGTTCGGCCGGCACGGCATCGACATCGCCAAAGAACCGATGCTCGTCTACCCCACTCTCCACTACCAGAACGGCGGCGTGGAAATCACCGCCGACTGTGCCACCAATGTGAAGGGCCTGCTCGTGGCCGGCGAAGCGTCCGGTGGAGTCCATGGCCGTAACAGACTGATGGGTAACTCCTTGCTGGACGTTGTGGTATTCGGTCGCAGGGCCGGGGTCGCGGCAGCCAAGGTCGCGAGAGAGCGCACGGGCGACCTGCAACTGGGGCTCACCCATGTCGAACGTTGGCGCAAGGAGCTTGCGGCCAAAGGCCTCGGCTCCGACGTCAAGTCTCCCCTCCTCCTCCCCGACTACACCCGCAAATCCTGATGCCCACTTTGTCCCTCTATCCCTTTATCCCTCTGTCCCTTTTCTAACATGGACTTCACTTTCGGCGAAGATGCTAGTATGGTCCGCCAGACCGCATACGAGTTCGTGCGGCGCGACCTGCTCCCCCAGGAACCCAAGTTCCTCAATGCCAAAGACCCGGCTGAGCGTACGACCATCGTCGAGGCGGCTACCGGCAGCCTCAAGGAGATGGGCCTCTACAGCGCGGGTGTGCCTGAGGCATTCGGAGGCGGTGGGCTTGGCCCGATTGAGACCTGCCTGATTGCCGACGAACTCGGGCAGACTATCATCCCGGTCGAATGGGGCGAGCTCACGCCCATACTCTACGAGTGTTCGGACGCTCAGAAGTCCAAGTACCTCGCGCCGGTGGTCGAAGGCTCCAAGACCTATTCGGTGGCCTTCGACGAGCCCGTGCCTTTTGGCGCGCCCGCCAAGATGGCGACGGCGGCGACACAGGCCCACGGCGGCTACGTCCTCAACGGCGCCAAGCTGCTGGCCAAACCCAAGGCCGACTTCTACCTGGTCTTTGCTTCCGGAATAGGTCCTGCAGGTCCTATTGGTCCTATTTGCCTGATTCTGGACTCCGGTGCTCCGGGCACCACGCTCACCGGCAATCTGCTGACCCTGAAGGACTGCGCCGTTACCGCCGAGCAGGTTCTCGGAACTCCGGGCAAGGCACTGAGCCTTGGCCGCAAGTGGTTCCCGCTCACTCGCATCATTCGGGCCGCGGCGATACTCGGTACCTGCGACCGCCTGCTCGAAGTCAGCGCCCAGTATGCCCACGACTGGACCTCAATGGGCACTCACATCTCCGAACGCGCGTCGATTCAGCAGACGCTCGCCGACATGGCCGGCGACATCGAGGCCCTACGCTGGCTGGTGTATCACACGGCTTGGCTGGCCGCGGAAGGCAAGAAGGTCGACTACGATTCGATGTTGGTGAAACTGCAGGCTCAGAAGGTACTGACCGAAACGGTCAACCGCTCGGTGCGCATCCACGGCGGCACCATCCCGCCTATCGCCGAGTGGCTGCGCAAGGCGCGGGACATGACCGAAACCGGCTCGACGGTTTCGGATCGTGTCCCAAGCCCGCCGTCATCGACTGACCTCCTCCGCCTCGCCGTCGCCCGCGAAACCATCTCTCGCCTGCAACCGTAGGCGCGGGACATGACCTAATTCCGCCGAGGAATTGGGATCGTGTCCCAAGCCGGCTCCGGACGCAGGCACGTTCATCCGCAGATTACGCAGATGACGCAGATTGTATGGATTCTGACCGGGGCCTGCGGCGTGCGGCTTGAGGCTTGCTGCTACTTCTGGATTACGACCTTGCGGATCGGAACCGCGTCCCCCGCCCCACGCCCCTCATCCCTAACGAAATAGACACCGGACTTCGGGCTGAGCACCCTCCGTCCCATCGCGTCGAAGGCGACGGCACCGGCTGGCACGGTGCGGATCACCGTCGCTTCCAGCTTGCGGCTTCGGGCATGCGGCTTGGGGATCTCCTCTATCCCCCCACCCGAGTCGCGCAGGACCGAAATAGTTGAGCTATTCCTGTTGGCTACGTACATCCGGTTCTCGATTGGATTCCACACGGGAGTCTGCGGGCCTTGGCCAACATCGATCGACTCGATGACCGAATCGGTCGAACCATCAATCACCGAAACGGTGTTGGTGGCCCAGTTGGAGCAATACACCTTGTTATTCTGCCCATTGTAACACAACCCATAGGGCCGATACCCGGTTGCCATGTGTGCAACCACGGTATTCGTCGTGCCGCCAATCACAAAAACGCCCGTGTCTTCCTGACAGACACAATACACCTTGTTGTCATGATCGTTGTAGCATAGGTCCCGCGGCCACCATTCAACCATAACCGTGGCAAGAACTCCATCTGTTACTCCGTCTATCACGGTTACGTTGGATGAAAATGCATTCGCGCAGTAGACTTTGTTATTGAATGTGTTCAAGGTGAACGTGTGCGGATTCGAGCCTACACCGACCGAAGTTATGACTGCGTTCGTCGCACCGTCTATCACGGTCACGGTACGGCTGGCCACGTTGGCGCTGTACACCTTGTTGCTTGTCAGGTTGTAGCACAGGCCCTCTGGTGTGGTCCCAACGGTGATGGTTTCCATGACGGTATCCGAAGCTCCATCCACAACGAGCACGTTATCGCTGCCCTCGCTCGAACAATAGACCTTGTTGTTCTGAGGATTGTAGCAGAGGTCGTAGGGGATTCGACCTGCCGGCAGCGTTGTCATGACCGAATCTCCCGCGCCGTCGATCACCGACACGGTGTGACCGTAGTGGTTGGCACAGTAGATCTTGTTGTCCTGCGAGTTGTAGCACAGAGCATAGGGTAGAGAATCCACCGCAAACGTCGTGATGACCGCGTTGGTCGCGCCATCCACCACGGTGACGGTGTTTGCGCCGATGTTCGCGCAATACACCTTGTTGTCCCGGGAATTGTAGCAGAGAGCGTACGGAGCAGAACCCGAATCTAGCTGGATCGTCGCCTCCAGCCACTGAGGGTAGACGGCTGTCACAAGGCAGCCGAGTGCGAGCAACACGGAAGCATACTTCATGGCACCTCCTGAACGCATGATTATCGGCGGCCCTCGCATGTTGTCAAACGTTTGGCGCAAGGCCGGACGGTCGATTCCGGCCTGAGCCAGCGAACCCGAGAACCCATGAACTCTATCTCTTCGGTCTCGGGTCGGGCGGGAAGGACTTCGCCAGTTCGCGGAAGCGGGGAAGCATGACGCCGCAGAGCTTCTCTGCCAGCGCCTGGTCGAGCCCGCGGCTGATCCATAGTGGCGCGAGGATGTACTCGTCCAATTGCACCCTCTCCCCTCTGCTTCCCGGCTCAAAGTCTAGCGCCGCCTTGCAGCAGGGTCCGACCAAGCCGCGATAGACCACCCGCCGGTCGCCCGGCACGCCCGCCTCGTCCAGCAATGGCTGCACCTCGGCCCACACTTTCTCAGTTGCTGCCTTGCGAGCAACGTCGTGTTCATGGAGTCGGTTCACGAGTTCGCGGTGTTGCTCCTGCTTGAAGCTCAACTTCCGGACCGGAGCCAGAAGTCCTGCCTCGTACTCCTCAAGGCTCAGGTTCGGCAGCCAGTTGAGCTCTCCGGCCATCTCCAGCTCTGCGAAGCGCCGACGCACGCCGTCTTCGAGCTTCCGGATGGCATCCAGCGGAAACCCGCTCGCCTTCGCAAACCCGGCCTCAGATTCGGCCAGCAGCTTCTCCCTCTTCCCCGGCTTGGCATCGCGCGTGCGATAGAGAATGCCAAACCACTCCAACCCGTGTTTGAATAGCGGCTCAATCACGGTCATGGTTGGTTTCAACCCGGTCTTGTTGACGGCGACTTTGAGATACTCGCCGTAGAAGTACCGCCGCCGCGCTGCTGCCGCATTCTTGCGCGCCCGTTCCAGCCGCTTCAGTCGGTCGGGCATGGCCGGCTCCTTCTTCGCGGGAACCTGGGTCACGGGCCGGTCGAACTGCCGGTCGTACTCTATGACCGGGGTCTGCCACTTCGGCAACACCCCGGACACTGCGCGGGTCAGAACTACATCGTAGACCTTATCCTGCGCTGTCGGCAGGCTGGTGTAGAGGTCGAGAATGTCGGTGACATCCCTGAACCCGGCGCGGCAGCCACGCAGGAAGTCGGCGACAAGCCCGAACGACGGATAGCGCTCATCGCCCTTCTCAAGTCTGCTCACCAGATTGCCGGCACTCTTCCCGGCCCGACCCATGGCTCGCGCCAGCTCCATCTGCGTCAGGCCGGCCTTCAACCGCAAATCCCGAAGCCTGGAGCCCAGTTCGGAGGTGAAAACGAAGGTGTCGGGCGACCTCTTCATTTGAGGCAAATTCTACAGCGCTGTAGAATGGTCGTCAAGCCGGAAAATCAGATAAACAACGGCGGGTGAATTGGTTGGTTCGCCTTTGTCAGAATCCACCCCCGCGCTGGGGGGATTGCGGTCCGGGTTCATCTCCGAGCTCCTCTGAGGGCTACTATCAGGGCTCATCTCCGGGCTCCTGTCCGGGTTCCTCCCTCGGCTACAGTCAGGGCTCACGGGAGGGCTCATCTCCCAGCTCATCCGAGGGCTCCTGTCCGGATTCATCGGATGGTTCATCTCCGGGCTCCTATGAGGGTTCCTGTCACAGCTCCTCGGAGAGCTCCTGTCCGGGCTCAGGGGAGGACTCATCCCCCGACCTATGGGAGAGCTCCTGTCCCGGCTCTTGGGAGGACTCATGTCCGGGCCTACAGGAGAGCTTGTTCCCCAGCCCGGTGACCGGCGGGTTCTTCCGCGCTACGCATCGCGCCACGAGCCTCTCTCCTGCGCTACGTTGACACCCGCGCCCATGGAGTCTAGAATCCCATCGTGATGGAGCCGCGCCCGAGACAAACCCGCGCCGGATTGGCCGCCGCAATGCTTGTGCTGCTCGTCTTCTCTCTAGCCGCGGCATGGGGCCGCAAGCCGCCGAAGGAGGACACGGTCAGAGTCACCACGCGACCGCTCTCGACGAGCGAAATCATGGCTATCCTCCACAAGTTCCCCGAGATGGTACCCGGCTATCTGGCCTCGCTTCAGAATGACACGAACGGACTTGCGAGCATATTCGGATTCGTCGAGGTCACGGCGGCACCGCTGACGCGAGTCTTCCCGACTGCTCGATTCTACCTTGGTCATTATTTCAACTATTCACCCCCGCCCCCCTACCTGATGGCGATTGACGGCGGCGGGCGCTACCCGATGCCCAGTGGCTTCGGTTTGCTGCTCCGAGACAACGGGCTGAAGGTAACCGACAAGAACATCATCGAGCTAGCCAAACCTCTCGTCGTTGCGGCCATTGGAATTGAACACCACGAGATCACCTTCCTCGGCGCGAAAAAGAAGAAGCTGGAAGAATGGGCGACCGATGCCGCTCAACTGAAGGTCAGGATAGACGGGAAGGAAGAAGAATGGCACTTCGATGTGCTGCGGAACCAGTTCGATGGAGCATCGAGCGTTGATGAAAAGGGTAACATCCGGGACTACTACGTTGCCATGCCGGAATCCCATCCCTTACGATGACACCCGGCCCAGCCGTCGGTGTTCGCTGACATGCATATTCTCGCGACAGCAATGAACCGCATCACCAGTGCGACTGGCCGCGCCGGATTGGCCGCTGCTGTGTTGCTGATTATGGCCGGCTGCGGCCCGATATCGCACCCATCACCGAGTGACCTGGAAATGATACTCCACTCCGACAAGCCTTCCTACGAGTCCGGCGAGTCGTTCACGGGGACGCTCACGTTCGTGAACAAGACGCAGCGATCCATCGACGTGCAGTTCGCCACGCTGGGTCAGTACCACGTCGACGTCTACGACAGCGAAGGCGTTGCGCGAATCAGGAAGTTCGACGGCGGCACCTATCTGGCAATCTCGCACCTGACGCTCGACCCACTCGCCTCCCGTGTCGACACGCTGGATTTCCCACTGGTGTACTACGTCGACACCATCCCCTACCCACTTCCGCTCGGTACCTACAGGATCCGCGCCTGGATTGAGCGCTTCGAGGACATCTATTCCGAGCAGAACATCACGATCGACGACCGGTCGGTCGGTGCTGCAGTGGACGCCGCGTCGGTCCGCCTACCGAGACCCCGCCGCGCTCGACGGTGATGCCCTGACGTGACAGAGAATCCGGAATCCGGCGAGTCGCTAATTCCCAAGCACGGTGGATACCGCGACCTCAAGTCATTCCAGAATGCTGCAATCGTGTACGATGCGACGGTGGCCTTCTGCGACCGGTTCATCGACAGGCGCTCGCGCACGCACGACCAGATGGTGCAAGCCGCTCGGTCAGGCAAACAGAACATCGCCGAGGGCAGCATGGCCTCCGGCACGTCGCGGAAAACCGAACTGAAGCTGGTCGGCGTGGCCCGTGCCAGTTTCGAGGAACTGCTGCAGGACTACGAGGACTTCCTGCGGCAGCGAGGCCTTGAGGAATGGGGCAAAGACGACCCGCGGAAGCAGCGCATCAGGGGGCTGGCGTGGGCACGGGACAGGACGTACAAGACCTACCGGACCCACGTCGAACAAGGCAACGCGGAAACGGCTGCCAATTGCCTGATCTGCTTGGTCAACCAGACCAACTACCTGCTCGACCAGCAGCTCCGTCACCTCGACCGCCGCTTTCTCGAGGAAGGCGGAATGACCGAGCGTCTCTACCGCATGCGGCGCGAGCGCAGGTAGCTGTCCGTCCCGTTCGTCCTTCACGTCCTGTCAGTCCCTTCCGTTTCCTTGACTTATGAGGCTAACCACCTACAATACAAGCCCATGTCAACCGATACTCTCGAACTAGAGTCGTGCATCCAATGCGGCCGGTGCTCGGGCGGTTGCCCGGTTTCGATGAAATCGAACCTGAACCCGCGCAAGCTCGTCTACTGCTATCTGAACGACCTCTGTCAGGGTATGACCGCAGAGGAACTCGGGCTCTGGGAGTGCACGACCTGTTCGACCTGCACCGAACGGTGCCCCAAAGCGGTACGGCCTTCCGACCTCGTGGTCGAGATGCGCTCGAAGATTATCGAGAGCGGCCGGATGACGACCCAGATTCAGGGTGCGCTGGAGAGCACCTATCTGCAGGGCAATCCCTGGGGCCGGGGCCGCGAGAGGCGGATGGACTGGGCAGAGGGGCTTGACCTGCCGGTACTGAAGCCCGGGGACAAGACCGACGTTCTGCTTTTTGTTTGCTGCACCAATGCCTATGACCCGCGCTGCCAGCCTGCGGCCAGGGCTCTGGTCAAGTTGCTGCGTGCAGCCGGAATAGAGTTCGGGGTCATCGGCGAGGAAGAGACCTGCTGCTGCAGTGAGCAAAAGCGCATCGGCGAGCAGGGGATGTTTGAGGAGCTGCGCGACTCGAACACCAAGCTCATCATGGAGCGCGGCCCCAAACGGATTGTGACCACCTCTCCTCACAGCTTCAACGCCTTCAAGAACGACTACCCCGGCATCGAAGTGCCGGTGATGCACTACACTCAGTTGCTCGCCGAACTTATCGAGGCCGGAAAGCTCAAGCCGCAGCGCCCGCTTGAGGAAGTCGTGACTTATCACGACCCGTGCTATCTGGGCAAGCAGAACAAGGTGTTTGAAGAGCCGCGCGTAGCGCTGACCAAACTGGCCGGCGACCGATTCGTCGAACTCGACCGCTCGCGCGAGACGAGCCTATGTTGCGAAGGCGGCGGCGGACGGATGTGGTTCGAGTCCGCCGGCAAGGGCCGGCTGGCCGAGACCCGCGTGACCGACTCCATCGACATCGGCGCCACGATTCTCGCTACCGCCTGTCCCTACTGCACCCTGACCCTTGAAGACGCGGTCAAGACGACCGACTCCGAGTCGAAGATCCGCATCAAGGACGTTGCCGAACTGCTGGCGGAGTCCATCTAGGAGCAGGGATCAAGGGACAAAGGGATAAAGGGATCGAGTGATCGGGCATCCAGGATCTGACTTCTGACACTTGACCTTTGGCCTCTGGCTTCTGACCGCTAGCCGTTCACTTTCACTATGAAGCTGATGCGCACGTTGCTCATTGTCGCAACGTTCCTTCCGCAACTCGCCGCTGCCGGCCTGTTCTCGGATATTCCCTCGGCCGAGAGCATCGCCAACTACCGGCCGCCGGCCTCGACCCGCATCCTCGACTACCGCGGCCGGGTCATCTTCGACTTCTTCCAGGAGAAGCGCCGCCCGGTCCAGCTTGAATCCATCCCGGGCTGTCTCCGCAAGTCCGTGGTGGCAATCGAGGACAAGCGGTTCTACTCGCACTGGGGCATCGACCTCGCCCGCGTGCCCGGCCTCGTGCTGAGCACGGTCAAACGCGGCGGCATCAAGGGCACCTCGACCATCACTCAGCAGCTTGCCCGCTCCATGTTCCTGACCCCGGAGCGAAGCGTCAGCCGCAAGGTGAAGGAAATGGTGCTTGCGGTCGAGCTGGAGCGGCGCTACTCAAAATCCGAAATCCTCGAGCTGTACTTCAACCAGATATGGTTCGGCGGCTCGGTCTACGGCGTCGAAGCGGCGGCCGAGAAGTACTTCGGCAAGACCGCGGCCCGCCTGAATCCGGTCGAGTGCGCGACCCTCGGCGCAATGCTCGCCAACCCTTCGGCGTATTCGCCGTACAACCATCCGGACCGCCTGCTCACACGGCGGGACTTCTACCTGACCAGGATGTTCCGCCTCGGCTGCATCACCCAGAAGGAACTCGACAAGGGACTGAAGCAGCCGCTGGCGGTCCTGCCCCCGGGCCAGGGCGGTAACCTCGCCCCCTACTTCGTCGAAGATGTGCGGCGCTACATGATGGACCGGTATGGGGCCGACTTCGTCTATAAGTCCGGCGCGGTCATCTACACGACGCTCGACCTTGACCTGCAGCAGGCCGCGAACCTGGCCCTCCTGTCGCGCCTGCGGCAACTGGAGAAGGACTACAGCCTGAGGCCGACTCTCGCCCGGTACGACTCAATGGCGAAGCGCGACTCGACCATCGGCCCGCCCAAATATCTGCAGGGAGCGCTGCTCGCGATGGACGTACGCACCGGGTACATCCGCGCTCTCATCGGCGGCCGCGACTACAAGCACAGCGAGTTCGACCGCGCGACCCAGGCCCAGCGACAGGCCGGTTCCGCCTTCAAACCCTTCGTGTGGACCGCCGCCATCGACAACGGTATGACGGCTGCCGACATCGAACTCGATTCGGCCCTGACCATCAAGATCGCGGGCCAGCCCGACTACCAGCCCCACAACTACGACGGCACGTTCCTCGGCCGCATCACCATGCGTCGGGCGCTGGCGCTGTCGCGCAATCTCGTGGCGGTCCGGCTGATAACCAGGATCGGGCCCGAGCTCGTCGCCCATTACGCCAATGTCATGGGCATCACCAACGTGCTGCAGCCGGTCTACTCGCTCGCGCTTGGCTCAGTCGAGGTCACGCTCCTCGACATGGTCGATGCTTTCAATACGCTCGCCGACGACGGCATCCGGGTCAAGCCGATTATGGTTACCCGCGTCGAGGATGCGCACGGCGCAGTCCTCGAGGAGAACCGGCCGGAGCAGCAGCCGGTGCTTCGACCCCAGACCGCGTACGTGATGACCAACCTGATGCAGAGCGTTGTCAACGAAGGGACCGCGACGGCCGTCCGCCAGCTCGGCTACGAGGGGCCGGCCGCGGGCAAGACCGGTACGACCGACGACTTTGCGGACGCGTGGTTCATCGGCTTCACACCGGACATCACCTGCGGCGTGTGGATCGGGTTCGACAAGAAGAAGACCATCTTCAACGGCGCAACCGGCGGCGCCATCGCGGCCCCGGTCTGGGCCGACCTCATGAAAACCGTCCGGCCGGACTCGACATCCTCCGACAGCTTCCCGGTCCCGGACAGCATCGTCACCGCCGCTGTCTGCGAGCAGACCGGACAGCTCGCAACCCCGTCCTGTCCGCTCGTCCGCTACGAGGTCTTCATCGCCGGCAGCGAACCGAAGGCCCCGTGCGCCCTGCACTCGCGGCGACGCTAGCTCGGCGCGCGGCAGAGATCAAGGGACGGAGCTATCGAGCGATCGATTGCCGGAAAGCGGCTCCGGCTCATCTACGCGCGCCTCTATCGGTCATTCGGGCCGCAGCACTGGTGGCCCGGCGATACTTCGCTTGAGATAGCGGTCGGTGCAATCCTCACTCAAAACACCGCCTGGACCAATGTTGAGAAAGCAATCGCCGTGCTCGAGTCTCGCCGCCTGCTCACGCTCAGGCGCCTCGCGCGGCTCTCCCCTGCCGAACTGGCTCCGCTTATCCGCAGCGCCGGGTTCCACAACCTCAAGGCCGCACGCCTCGCCGCTTTCCTCGACTGGCTGAAGACCCGTAGCGGGTTCGCGGCCCTTGCCCGAATCCCGACCGCTGAACTCCGACCGCAACTGCTTGCCTGCCACGGCTTAGGCCCGGAGACGGCGGATTCAATCCTGCTCTACGCGCTTGGTCGTCCCGTGTTCGTGGTCGACGCCTACACCCGCCGCATCCTGTCCCGTTACGGCCTGATTCAAGGCGACGAGCCCTACGAGGAGATACGCGCCATGTTCGAGTCGTCGCTTCCCCACGACTCGAAGCTCTACAACGAATACCACGCGCTGCTGGTCCGGCTGGCAAAAGTGAACTGCCGTGCCCGGCCGCTCTGCGACTCCTGCCCTCTGGGGCAAGGTTGAGGTCGAGGTTAAGGTCAAGGCCAATCCTCACTCGACCTTAACCTTAGCCTCAACCTTTGACTTTCGTGTCCCTGCCTCTAACATTCCCCGGTGCTTCTGTTCGCGCTGCTCCTCATCGCCCAGCCTTCCGACACGACCGCGGCTGATACCGCCAGGCGCGACATCATCTATTACGGCGGCAAGACGGCTATCTTCTCGAACCAGCGACAGGAAGTAGTGCTGCTTGACTCCGCCTGGGTTCGGTACCGCGATATGTCGGTACACTCTGACTCTATTCACTATGACATC